>WUUC01058442.1_pt1 | contig 21545 bp, 17 predicted proteins | sample 6278441 | NCBI WGS metagenome assembly WUUC01 (sample SAMN13675441, study PRJNA597444) | soil metagenome | isolation source: soil | place: USA: Washington | collected 2017-10
AGGGTCGCTTGTCGAAGAAGAACTGGAAGGGGATGTGGCTGCGGGTGGCCCAGTAGGTTTCGCTGTGCAGAGCCTCGGGGAAGGCGTAGTAAGTCAAGTCCTATACTAGAACTTACACTCTGTAGGTTCGCGCATAAAGTAAAAATTCCCCTCACGGGGAATCAACAACTTACGGGCACTATTCGCCCATAAACTGAAAATTTATTCGCGCATAAAGTGAAAATTTCCTGCACTTTTCGCGCATATAATGAAAATTTCTGAAGGAACCGAAGTGAGTCATTTCCGCAGTTGTTTAGGATGTTTTCATCGGACTCTCAGTATCACCTTCTTGGAGAGCAGTCATATCGTTCCACCGGACCGGAAGCTGCTGCCGTTCAGCGGATGTGAGCAGCGGGAGTGAAGAAATGTAAGAGTCCGGTTGAGCGATGAGTGCTGAGAGGAGATGACGAAAGTGATCGGCCATACGCGCGATTGTCGTCGGGTCGAAGAGGTCTGTATCATACTCGAATACACAACTGATGCCGTCTGACCTTTTAGTGGCAATTAGGGTCAAATCGAACTGCGTTCTCCCTTCAGTAACGCGCACTGGAGTAATACTCAGGCCCTCCAGCTCAGGAACTGGCGTGGGCACATAGTGGAGTACTAACATCACTTGGAACAGCGGCATGTGACTCAGGCTGCGCTCCGGTTGTAACTCTTTGACTATTTTCTCAAATGGCAACTCCTGATGCGCATAGGCACTCAAACTGACCTCGCGCACTCTTGATAGCAACTCCCTGAAGGTAGGGTTGCCAGACATGTCCGTCCTCAGGACTAATGCATTGACAAAACATCCGATGAGTGGCTCTAGCTCGGGTTGGGTGCGGTTGGCTATGGGAACACCGACGATGATGTCGTCTTGTCCCGTGTAGCGGTAGAGCAAGACTTGAAAGGCGGCCAGCAAAGTCATAAACAAAGTAACGCCTTCTTGGCGATTGAACGCCTCCAGATTCCGCTCCAGCCCTTCGTGCAGCATAACTTGGTGCTCGGCCCCATTATTGAAGGTCTTTGATATTGGGCGCGGTCTGTCTGTCGGAAGTTCCAGCACGGTTGACGCCCCACTCAACTGTTTCCGCCAGTAATCGAGGTGCTCTTCTAACAGCTCGCTGCTCAGCCATTCGCGCTGCCAAATAGCGAAATCCGCGTACTGGATGTAGAGTTCCGGCAGCGGTGAAGGCTCTCCCGCAGCGAACGCATTATAGAGAGCGACCATTTCCCGGATGAAGATACTAAAAGACCACTCGTCCGAGATGATGTGATGCATCACTATCAAAAGGACGTGTTCATCTTCACCGAACCGCAGCAAAGTCAGGCGCAGCAATGGTCCTCGCGATAGATCGAAGGGGCGTTGCGCATCCTCTTGAGTCACCCTACTCAATGTTTTTTCCTGCTCGACACGAGACTCGCTCGATATGTCGAAGACAAGGAAAGTGAGAGACACTTCAGGCGTAATAACCTGCACCGGCCTTCCCTCAATCACTTGGAAGGTTGTCCGTAAGGCCTCGTGTCGCCTGATGATTTCATTGAAGCAACGTTCCAGCACCGGCACGTTGAGCGGGCCGTTAAGCCGTAGTGCAGAAGGAATGTTGTAAAAGGGGGAACCGGGTACCAGTTGGTCTTGAATCCACAGCCTCTGCTGGGAATAAGATACAGGGAAATATGCAGGGGAGAAGACGGTAGTAGGTTTAGCCACTACCGATGCCAGTTCAGCTATTGTCGGGTGCTCAAAAAGTTGCCGCAGAGCGAGTTGTAACCCGACTTGATTGGCACGTGCAACGACCTGTATGCTGAGGATAGAGTCGCCACCCAAATCGAAGAAGTTATCGTGTACACCGACCTTCTCTACGCCGAGCACCTCAGCCCAAATGTTCGAGAGTTGCTGCTCAACAGATAATGGCGGAATTACATTACCCTGGATGGGGGGCAAGGGGGCCTGCGCTATTACATCATAAGCATTCTCTTTCCCAGACCGGTTAGGCAGCGATATTGTTATTCCTTCTTGCTCACAAAAAGATACTAGAGTTGATACCCCCCTATGCGACAGCCAAGGTAAGACATTCTCTATCGAAGCTGCCACTTTAGCGGTGCCATAGCTCTCAAGAAGACTAGGCAGTAGGCCCACGATTCCATCTTCAACTGCATCATCCCATTCAATCTCTCTTAACCAAGAGAATGGAGCAGCCACGTCAACTAGAGCAAGTCCCTCCAAGGCTACGGGTGAATAACGTGTATCTTTAGATGGGCTTTGACGCAGCCAGAAATCAATATTGGCCCGATGTTGAAGCATAACTAGCCCCTGTAGTGACCTGAAATGCAAATTCGGCCAGGGGACTGATTTTAAGTGTTCGGAATCTGCCATTTTGAGGAATAGATCAATAGCGTCCTCTCGCCTAGGGGACTGAACCAGCACTGGATCCGTCAGCATGATAAGCTCATGCCCCGCGTCACCCAGCCATTCTGATGATGGGTTGGTAGCCAGATCTTGCAGGAACTCTATAAGAATATTTTGCAGATCCTCACGTGTTACGCGCGTCAACTTAGGGTACAGCAGAGCAAATAAATAATGGGGCATTTCACTGCCATGGGCACCGCCAGGAACAATCCAATCCTCCCCGTGCAACCTCTCTCTGACCCAAAGGTACAGGTCATCACGCGAGAGCAGCTCCACCGCTCTCAAATCTACTTCACCATGCTCATTAATGCGTGGCCTACTCATAAAACTTTTTTAATTGGAGTTGTAATTCGCCCTCCAGAAATGACTTTATGAACGATCTCTGGGCGAGGTGCATAATCCTCGTACTGGGGCCAAGGAAGCGTTAGACCGTAAGCAGCCTCTCTCGGTGCTGGCGTAAAGAAGTAATTCCACTGAACGCTGGCGTATGCCTCAGCCACTGTAGGGAATAACGGCGTCACGTCACTTGGCAGTGTATATACTATCAGAAGGAGCGGTTTGTCTCTCTCATTAGGATCTAGCCCTAAAACCCCGCGGATAACTTCGGCAGAATTCGGCATTCCTTCAAATGGATCATGTTGATTATTTCCGATAGTAAATGTACTCCACATCAAATATTTCCCTAATGGATAATTTTGCAGCCGCGTCGCTATTACCTCTTGGGATTTCAACAAAAGATTCTGGATGCTTCGCTTTGCGGTTTGCATACTACCAAAGTATCCACCATCGACTAAGAAGCGGCAGAAATAATCAAAACTCACGGCGCGCCCGAAATATTCAGGCTTAAATAATGTCAATGGAGGCCCATGAAGAGTCCATGGCCGGAGTCCATCTGTTATTGCTTTTCTAATTATAGTTATGTCATCACCAAGATTGGTAAGTAGAAGTACATTAAAGAGTGACGTCCATGATGCATGAGGTAAGCGACTTTCTAAGCCGAGATTAGTTCTAGCGCGCAAGCAAAGTCCGGTTGAATTTGCAAAGGTTGCAAGTATAGTCTCCACATGTTCCTTCTCTTTATTTGGTAAGAATGCTAATGCTTCTAAAAGTGTCATGGAGTTAAAAGCCTCTTCTATTCTCTGGCATGTGGTGCTCGAGCTAGCAAAGTAATCTAGAGAGGTCCTACCATCCTGAACATTATCCAACGTCAACTCTAGTTATATCTGTCAAACCCAACGTTGTTGGGGCTCGTAAAGAAATTTATTCGGTCGAATCTCTTGTTAAGGCAGGGGGGTTATGTAATTTACCGCTAATCAACTCGGCAATCTCCTTTAATTCTTCGGGGGCATTCTCAATTAGCCATTCAGTAATTTTCACCGAGTGTTCTGTCTTAAAGTAAGTTACACGTGCCTCTGACAGAGCGCTGAAGAGATCGTTGAGCAGTTTTGCCCCATGAACGTAAATAATCCAAGTCTCTGGTGGCCCTCCTTGGACCGTTTCTGTCGGGCGTCCGTACTTCGTGTTTTGACCTTCAGTGTCAAACCATTCCCGTATCTCCTCTGCCGTAACCGGCGTCTCACGGAAGCCCTCGATGCCATTAACAACAGCCACGACCCCGTCTGGATTTAAAAGATAATTCTCATAAAGGCGGCGAGGCAGAAAAGTTGCTAGCCCGCCACTCGTACGCTCAATATCGTCTCGCTCTTTCTTACTGCGACCTTCCCTATCGAATATAAACCCGAGGGCCGGTGGGATGAGGCCTGACGCTTTGCTTAACTTGTCATAAATTTCGTAGACCTTTTTTGCCTGTTTACCCTCAAGGTCGCCGGTGTGCTTTACCCCAATTATGGCCGTCCCCAGCAGCGGTTTTTTTGCTACCCTCTGTAGGATCATCGGGAAACAAATCTCTTCCGTCGGCCCCTCAACCCATAGGATATTATCCGCCCCGAACACGTCCTCCTGAGGGCTCGCGATGGTTCCGTGTAAATGCCGTTCCTTGTTCAGCGCAGCTACTCACGAACCCACGCCCCCCTCTGCCGCACGCGCTGTCCGCTGGAGACGGCTCCTAAGTAGCCTGTCGACCTCTTTACGTGAGTACCGGTTCCAACCATATCCGTCAATATGCGGGCCGGAAATAGCCTTCAACTTTCCCGCCCTCGTCAGCTTAAAGACTGTAATGGGTGTGATACCGAGTATGGCTGCGGCCTCGGCACTGCTGACCGTGTCCTTCTTGAATCGGAGGATCTTCTTCACGTCCTCCCGCGGGAAATAGTGTTTATTAGGCAGATGCTTGAAGGTCACAGGTGTCAGCCTCCCTGTCTGTACCCACCTGCCGCAGAACCCACCGTAAGTCTCACCTAACATCTCTGCCGCCTCTACTGATGAGAGCAGGTGTGTAAGGCCCAGGCGCTCGTCCCGATACTGCTCCACGTCCACCCGCCTAAAGACGTAAGAGGCGCGGCGCTTATCGCTGGCCGGTACTTCTAAGCACGGCTTGAGTCTTCCATCTTCAATCATCCTCACTAGTTCGCCATTTTCAATCTCCAGAGCCTGACACACCTGCTCGCAGCTGATGGTGGCGTAATTTTTCCCTCTCGGCTCCAGGCTGAGTTTTGCCTTAAGAACTATGTCGGCCACATCTATCTTTTCCAGACTTGATCGCTCATAAAGATACTGGGCACAGCCATCGACATTTCGACCGACCACGGGATGAATCCCCTCTTCAGTAAGACATTTATTAAGGAACCTGGTGGAGGTGCCGATATCTCTCGCCACACCTATGGCTAAGACGTATGTGGCATTAAATCGATCTACTGCTTCCACAGTGGTCGTGAGCCTTGATAACGTCCCGGCGTGCAACGTGCGGCTGCTGAGCAGCCCTTTTCTTATATACAGGTAGACTGTACCTGGATTCACCCCTATGAGTTTTGCCGCCTCGGCGATCGTAATCGAAGCCTCACTCAGCCCCAGCTTATATCGCTCCGAAAACTCACCGAGGTGTTGCTCGCTGAAGGTGAAGCGGTTAAAGCCCCGCTTCTCGCACCTGCCGTTAGGGGTGATCTCGCCGTCGAGGAGGGCCTTCACGAACTCTCCCACGCCCACCCGGAAGCGGGTTAATTTTGACAGCGCCTTCCTAAAGCTTAAGGGGGTGCTGGTGGAGGCCGCCGGCGACTCAACAACTTTGTTTTCGATTGCGTGCAACAGGTCATCTACGCTGGAGGCGGTGAATCGCCAGTCCTTGTACCCACTACCGGAGAACTTATCACACACTCGCAGGCATCCTTGGCGCACTAGGTCTCTGACTTTTACCCTGCCGATGCCCAGCCGCCTGGACACCTCGGCCGCCCTTAACAACAGCTCCAGCTGCTGCCGTAACTCCTCGACCTCCTCTCTCTCTAGGAGATGCTGTTTATTGACGCGCCTTGAGCGTATAATCACCTTCAGCAGCCCGGTTTTTATAAAGCGATAGAGCAATCTCTCGCTGATCCTCAATCTCCTTATGGCTACCTTCTGGGATATGAATTTCCTCTGATGGAAGGTGTCTCTCGTTAACCGCAAAGCCCACCTCAGTAGGACCCCTCCGTCCCAGCGTGACTTTAAATATTCTTCGAAGGCGAGCCTTATGAAGTCGAAAGTTGGCGATCGCAGCGCAGACCTCAACACGTAAGGGAACTTGCCGAAATCCTTGTGCGACTCTGATGATTGACGTTGTTTGTTACTGCTCTCGCGTATCCAATCCAAGAACTCATAGAAATTATCCGGCCACGCCTCGTAAGCGTTGAACCCTTTGACGAATAATCGGTGAAGCTCTTCGCTCTTTCGAGACGTGGCGAGTTGCCTACCACGCGCCTCGTTAATACCTGCGTACTGGCCGGCGATCGAGGCGACCGCTGTCACCAAGTCTTCAAGATTGAGTTTCAACAGAGGGTTATTGTCCGAAGCGGCTACGCCTCCGCTACCGCATTCGAGGTCGCAGAGCTGGTAAATCCGCCTCACGAACGTGAGTTCTGTCTCGTCAACCCGAACGGGCGGACACGTTCTCCAGTCCTGCTCACAACGGCAGACGCTCACGTGCTTTCTGAACCAGGATAGTCTCTTGGCGCAACCTGGACATTCATCCAGAAGAAGGCATTCATGTATCGGGCATGCTGTTACCGGAAGGAGGTCCCAAATCTTGCGGTAATAGTTAGACTCTCGCAGGCATTCGGGACAGACCTTAGGACAATTAACCTTAATCATGTACTTCGGGATGGGGTGACAGAATACGAGTTGGCTGAATGCGCCGCGTTGTTTCGCGGGAGGATACAGTAACTTCGCCACTTCTTCTTTCCTTACGTTGGCGAGTTGGGCTAGGCGGGACAAATCTGTGGAGTCGCTGAAAACGCAGGCGTGTGCTGAACGAATTAAGGTAGTGTCAATTCCGACTGCTTTCAATAACCAAATACTTTTATCGTACCAGTTTAAAGAAGTCAGTCGCAGAATGTAGCCCATCAAACTTTCGTCAGCTTTTGGTTTTCCTGTCCGGACCAATCTACGCGTTTCATTCGACATATGCTCATTATCTGGCAAAGTTTTCCCATAACAGTTAGTGCATCAAGATAGGATATCGGAAGCTTTTAGCCTCTTTTCCTTCGCTTTAGATCGATTATTTGTAGCTTTGACTGCTGACTTAGCAGTCCTTCTAGTTCTTTTCAGCGCGCTGCTTAAGTCATCGACAAATGGATTTTCCTTTTCGGGGTTACTCGCGGCTAGACAATCTTCGTAGGCAGTACCGAGGATATCCAAGTCAAGCCTTTCTCTTAAAAGATCCAGAGCTATTCCAGTAGCGCGACGAACTAATTTCATGACCCGGGATACAATCCCATCAGTAGCGATATAAATTCTGTTAGCCATGATGGTATCAGACAGGTTCGACCCTTCATTAAGGGGGAGCTTGACATCCACCGCTTGCAGGAATTTCCGAAAGTCTTTTCTGTCTTCAGTATCCGTCCAATCAAAAGGTTGAAGACTAATCCTTACTGAAAAACGCCTTTGGAGTTGTTCATTTCCTTCCGCGTCGAGGATGCCGTGTGAGTATGGCATCCCAATTAAAATTATAGGTACACGGGTGTCATCCATTAATAGCTTGAGCCAATCTGAAATGGTTTTTAGTACTTTTTGGGAATCTCTATCTATAAAGTGTTGGAACTCGTCTAGGATCACTAACTGCGTACCGCAGTCTTTCATCAACTGCTTCAAGCGAATAGTTTGAGAGACGGTCGACCCCTTATCCGGCATCGGATCGCCTATACTCTTAAGTAGCGCTGTCACCAGGCTTTTCGGTGAGGCAGGAACCTCAACCTTAGCGACAAGAATTGGGATGTTACTGCCGTCCTTTGTTATTGTACGAGGGAAGTTGCTCATGTAGTATTTACATAATGTTGTCTTACCCATCCCTGCGGGGCCTTCTAATAGTAAGCCTTCTGGCTCTGCCGCGATCCTCGCATGCTGGTGACAATAGGTGAATTTATTCAGAATATCTTGATTTCGGGGGTAGATGATATAAATCTGCTCGACTCTTTGTTTTCTGTTCTCGGCAGTTTCTGTCGAGTAATCTTGCCTTGTTCTTTGCACGGGTCATTCTCCTATGAAGGCATGTTGTAGTCGGCGCTCCACCCGGCCATGTCGAGTTCCTCATCCTCAGGCCGTGCCGGCGACGTATCAGCTTTGTTAGCACGGGCTGGGGGAGCCCCTTTCTTAGCCCTGCCGCCTGTTTTTTTCGAGGTACTAGCCTCAGCATTTTTACGCTTAGAGCTTTTAGACAACTGCCTTCGCTCGCTACTGTCTGTCCTACTCGTAACAGTACTCTCTTTTGCTACGCCTCGACTCATTGGGCCATCGTCGCCGCGTTCAGACTCGTGATTAACATCAACGCTCTCAAGATCAGAAACTCCTGCGCGGGAAGATTGAGGGGGTTCCGGTTCTTTCAACAGTAATTTACCTTTCGCTCCGGAATCCCCTAGGATCCTTTTCACCCAGTCGTCGCTAATGTCAAATTCCATCCCCTCTCGCCGGTCTTGAACACCTTCATTTCTGAAGCGTGCCATTCTAACTCTGGAAGATGAGGCCCTATTCCAATCGCGCTCTACAATCTCCTGAATCTCCAGTTTAGCGCGGCATAAGGAAACAATATCCACGTTCTGCTTTAAACGCTCACGGACATATTTCCTAATCACCTTGTGCTGCCACACGGTAAGTCCTTTCGTATATTCTTGGTCAACAGCCGGTACGGGCAGATAGCGATCATGTTTCTTATCGTAGACATGGATTATTGAGAGGTCGTTTGGGTTACGTTTTACAATATGTCTCTCATCTGACTTACTCCGGCGTCTTAACATAGCTAAGTCATCATCGTTATAAAGAATGACGTCGATTTCGATTCCGTAATGGTGAATCTGACGACGTTCAAGATACCCAAGTACGATGTCTAGATCACTTGCTTTAGCTGGCAGTGCCGGAGGCCATTGCTCTATCTCTTTTTTCCACCTGAGGGCGGGAATGTCTTTAATGCCTTTGTGTGGTCTGAGTTGTAAGTAATCGATAATAAGTTTATGAGTGCTCTCGTCGAGAGTGTCGGGAGTTATGAGAGCATTCTGACTTGGCTGGTAATCCCCACAGTCGAAGATATTCGAGAAGGTTGTACCGGGCTGCCGATGTATCAATTGTGTATTTAGTGTGCGGTAGGATCTTTCAACCGTTGCTCTATACCATGCACGGCCTTTTTGCCCGTATTGGATATTAATGCCGAGTTGATGACAGGCATCCTCTAAATGCCCCCCCCAAAATTCAGGAGCATTGTCGAGGACTAATTTCTTCATCACTCCATAGGGTTCCCACGTGTTCCTGATATTCGGATACTTTCCACGTACATATGATTTAGGCCGAATTGCATGTTTGAGACATTCCATAATCGCGAGGGAGCCGTAAGGATTGAAGCTTATGTAAAATCCTAAGATCATCTTTGTGTACACACAGACAAGCCATGTCAGGATTGGCCTTCCGATTGGTAACATCATCACCGGGTCAACTACGAACAGATCAAGTTTTATGTGATCTCCCTCTACTCTTTCGAGTGGCATCGTGGGGCGTGGCCCACGCTTGTATGCTTTGTATTTTTCTTCAGCGAATTTCTCGCCGTAACGAGCTACGTCAATATCGTAATCATCAACTTTATTGATGACATCATAGATACTGCTCTTGTCTGGAATAGGCAGTTGGTCGTCAGAAGCTCTAACTTCATTCTCATCAGCGATCTTCACAATCGCGGTATCGTAGACATCCTGTACGGAGAATCGCTGTTTGTTTAAAAAGACCTCGTCAACTGCTTCATCTACAATCTGCCCAACTCTCTCTGCGCGTCTATTCACCTGTTCTTTCATTCTCTTTCGCTCGTCTGCGCTTAACTCCTTTGTTTCCGGATGAGCTGCGCGTGGGCCTGAGAACTTACGTTTACGATTCCCCCTTGACTTGGTCGCAGGCACAAACGACCGTTCATCCCTCCCTGACTTGATGTAGCGCTTTGTCCAACGAATGAGTGTTGATACGGACGGCTTCGCCTTGACCTTACGCTTTTCGTTCGTTGAGAGCTTTTTGTAGCCGTCCAAGCTAAGGTCCCCACGACTTTGACCAACTTCGTCGATAATCGGCCTGAGGGTTTCTTCTGTTAACTTGTTTGCTCCTTGTTCTATAACTTTTAGGACGTAAGCACGACACCGCTCCATCTCCGCCCTGCGGGGGTCGTCATCTTCGAGGATTGTGAGGTCGCTGACTCCCGTCCTCTGCAGAAGTTCATTGAGATGAGTTTGATTCCGATGGTCACCTAACAACTCGACCTCATTGCGGTATAAGGCTTCGATAATTTCAGCATGTGGCTTTGCCGAACACACGTTAGTAACAATATCTTTGAATTGTATTTCGCCACCCGGGAGCCGTTTTAAAATCTCGTACTCCCGTCCGCCTGCCGTAAAATGCATTCCTCTACTGAGTGTGTGATTAGGCATGATTACATCCCCCTTCCTTCTTTAACTGCTGGGTCACCAGGCAGATAAATCCTACTGTTTGGTCCGAGGGCTTCCATCAGATCGAAATCCAGTACGCCCCAAAAAAGTAGTGCGTAGATGACTTGTTTAGGAATCCCCTTTCTCTCGAAGAATTCAGATACTTCGGCGAGGCACGCAGTGTCCCTCGTACGCAGAAATTCTTGACAGTAAATTTGATGGTGTAGTGATAGTGCCGTTCGCGCGTAGCTCCAAAGAGCTTTAACGTTATTTAGTCGGGGTTGCAGCATGATGGTTTCGTCAGTAACCACCTTAAATCGGTACCCCTCTCTTTCGCAGATAGGTGCGACTATACGGAAAAGCAAGTCGTACTTCTTCAGCGCTGCCTTATCTTTGGGCTTAACTTCGATGATTTGCTTTTCATTAAATCTTTGCACAAGCAAGTCAGGGGTATAGCGACGCACCTTACCTCCATGCCTATACCGAATACGGCACGGTTGTTCCTTAAATGCCTTGACATCTGGGTCAAAATCCAAGAGGTACATCATTGACTCCTCAAGCAAGGATTCGAACCACAGCATCAGGTTCATCTTGACGCTAAAGAATTTGCCTATATTTTTCCCACGCACTCCTCGCCTCATAGGTTTCCTGAAAGCCATTGATGAATCTCCTCATCTGGTTAGGTCGTTTCGGAATTTCGATTGAGAAACGCGCCAAGTGTGAGTACAATGCACGAGGAGGCTAGAGACACACTCAAACCTCCTCGCCAATAGGCGAGTTAACCAGTTGACCTGAGGCGCGGCCATCAACCGAGACGCTTCAGGTCAACGCATTTATGAGCCGTTTGTACCTCTGCTAAAAGTCGAATAAAGTATTTTCTGTTGCCGGCATATATCAGCCGGAAGGCACGGTATTTTTCGTGGATTGTCGGTAGTGAATGGAACCGACTAAAGAGTGCGATTTATATCTTGAATTACTATTCTTATAGTGACATTCTAAATTTTTGCATCCTTGGTAGAGCTGCACAATAATCCAAGTAGCTTGGAAAATCAACCACCTTTCCTAGTATGTCAAAAACTATTAGTTCGCCAATCGTCGGCCAACGTATTAGAGTTGTTCGTAAGTCGACAGGCCTGACCCTTGAAGCATTAGGTCAAAGGATTGGTGTAAGTAACCAAGCCCTTTCCTCCATCGAAACCGGGAAAACAAACGCGTCTAGGCAGACCCTAATAAATCTCGCAAGGGAGTTGAAGAACAATTTCGGTGAGAACTGGCTAACTAAATATGCGGAGATACCCGATCCACATACCTACGTTGAAATTGTAAGCACTCCCAACTCCGGCAAGTACAAATTTGGAATCTTGCAGAGAATGTTTGATAGATATTTTGAGGCTAATTATGGGGCGGGAGTGGGTAGACCAACGAAGGATCATAAACAACAGGGCGTGCCAGTTGCTCTGGTGTGTGAGGTTTCAATTTGGGGAGGATTTCGTTCAACTTACCGAAAGAAACTCATTACTGTTCCATCACGTATGATCCCCCCTAAAAAGATAGTAGTAGCCATCTCTATAATTGACGAGCCAATACGCGACGCGTTTGTCGTCCCGGGAGATATAGTAACTTTGACTGAGCGTCCTAAGACCGTCAGGGGGCAACTTGTTTTTGTTTATGCTAATAGCCAAGTAATGATCAAGCGTTGGAATCTTAATAACGATAAGATCACGTTGACCCCACTCGATAAAACATATGATCCAGTAGATGTTCCAGCTAACAAAGTTGAATGTCTCGGGGAAGTGACTGGCTTGCTGCGCTTCTCCTAATAAGGCTCATTTACCGGCGCGCGAAACAACTAAATCAGGGGCGATATTTTGTAGGACACTCTGCTTATCTAGCGCTTTGCCTCTCTTCCCGAGGGAATGATAAGCCAGACTGAGCCAGGTTATAGCGGTCAGGTTGTCCGGCTCTTGGATCACCACCTGCTCCAATGATTCCGCTGCCCTCTCGTAGTCTCCTGTCTTCAGGTAAATCTCCCCCAGAAGCCACAGTGCATGAGCATGTCCCGGATTAGCCTTTACCGCTTTGCTCAAGGTCTTTATTGCGTCGCTGAACCGGCCCCGCATCACGTGGACAAGCGCCAGTGCATAGTTCCGCTCGGCGTCATCGGGCACGAAGCTTAACGAATACTCAAGGTCATCGATCATCCACAGCGACCGCCGGAATGCTACCCTGTCCGTTGGGGGATGTGATTCTGTCTCTGACTCTTGTACCTTCGAAGTAGGCATGGGTATGAATGCTTATGACCTATTGAGGTGGAACGATGAAAAGAACCTATCAACGTCACCCTTGTTTGGCCCCGGCAGGTTCGGGGTCATGGTCGTGAGGGTGTAAATGCGTGTGTCCTTTACGAAAAACCTCACCCTCGAATGCAGGAGAGCATTATTAAAAACTCCTCGGCTCTCCACCTCGTAACCGCCTCCCGGCAGTCTCACTTGTTTTAGCACTTCCCCCCTTGCCCTTTCGCCAGCGACGTGAGCACTCACCACCCTCTGTAAAGTCTCCTCAAGCCGTGTCCTTGCCCGGGGGATCTCCCAGTAGGTGAGCACGAACAGGTTCTCTCCGAAGAAGAAGTGAAACTTATGCACCTCAGTCCCGACTTCGGGCAGTAATGCCCGGCTATACTCTGGCTTGCCGGGAAACTCAATTATGAAATCATCAACAGTCCCACGGAGCACGTACCATCTGGAGCGCTTTGCAGCTCTGTGAGTAGCCCGGTTCTCTAAACTGTTGCGGGCAGACGCTCCGCCGCCCGGCCGCATTTCTATGAACCTGAATGAAGAGAAGAAGCGTTCAGTTATCCACTAATCAGCGCCTGCGGGCGCGAACGTGCCGTAAACGAGTTGGTAGTGTCTCCCGCGATGGATGTAGCTGCGGATGAGCATATGCAGCTTACCTGAGGACTCATTGCTGACGTTGTAGAATTGGCGCCCGCCGCCGGGTAGCTTCTCCTGCCGTACGAGCGTACCTTTCTCAGAAAATTCCCTAGTGATTTCCGCATACGCCTGGCTCAACTCCACCGAGTTGCGGGGAACTCTAAGCAATGGGGCGAACGTGACGGACAGGAAATGCTCACCATACTGGAACTTATACGTTTCTTTCGGGTTGCCGCTTTGGGGAGCACTGACCTGCTCGTAGGTAGGCTTGCCGGGGAAACTGATAGTAAAGCCGGCCTCCTTATCGGTGTAAGGTTGCCACACCTCCTGCGCCCTAGTGCTATGGGAGAGAGAGATAACGATAGCTAGCGCAATAGTGTAATTACGAAGTAGTGCTGACATTTGCGACTTCCGTTCTTCCTGCACAACCGCAATTGTGAACTGGCATTTAACCAGGTGGCGGGTGACTATTTCCTTTGCTATCTTATGTAGCCACATCTTTGACAGTTGTTCACCCTATGTCCAATACGGCTTTCAGTAGGGTAGTTGTAGAGCAAAGCTAATGGGTGTCGCTCGGGAGGGATCGATGAATTCTCTCCCGGCGAGTTTCAAAAGCAGCGCCATTCTAGAGATATTTATTTCTAGTGGCAAGCCCGAATATCTAACCTACAGCTATGTCTCATCAGGAGGGGTGACCTGATGGGAAAAGCTGCACGCCAGCGTCCTAAACGACTAGCAGAAAAACTCACAGCAATTAGAGTTGCCCTAGGGCTTTCTCAAAACGAGATGGTCCACCGACTAGGACTCAGCCGGAAGATGTTGCGTGAAGAGATTTCGCGATTCGAACGTGGGGTAGGAGGCGAACCACCTCTTGATGTTCTTCTCCGCTATGCTCGAGCGATCTCGACTACAGGGCGTGGTGAATTTTTAGAAGCACTGATAGATGATGAATTAGATCTTCCAGACAGACTGCCAGCGAAACCGAAAAGTGAGGGGTCGAGTAGGAAGCCCGCGCAGATGAGATCAAAGGATTAAGAGAATTACTTGAACGCTACCTAGTAGGGCTAATAAGGTCGCACGTTAAATCATTAATAGAAGTTGCTCATTTTTTGCCAGCCAACCTTTGCATGATTCATAGTTTGGCATTCCCTGTCGGACTAAAGCCCAAAATTGGTTGGAATGACTTCGATGACGAAGATGGCAAAGCTCGTGAATAATGGCGTATTCTAAGACAGGCTTTGGAGCAAATATCAGTCGCCAGTTTAAGCATACTACTCCATTCGTACTACAGACTCCCCAATGGTGCTTGAGCTCTCTAATTCGAGCAGCCTCTGGAATCAGACTCATTCTTTTCCCATGGTAACGAACAAGAAGCTTAACATCGCAGTGAACCCTATCCTTGAGCCAAGCGATAAGCGCATCTTTCAGTTCTACCTCTGAGCAATCTTTAGGCTTACTTATGATAAAAGCATTCCGATATTCGATGCTGATATCTGCAGCTTTTGATTGATACACCCATAGCCTCACTCTACGTCCCCTGTAGAGGATCTTCGCGCCACTTACCAGCCTTTCCGGCTCCACGCCCAAATTCGTTGCCTGCCGGAGGCGTTCTTTCATCTCCTCACATTTGTCATAAATCCAGCGTCGGCGCCGATAGACAAAATCCCGTATATCAATGTCTTTATCTTCATTGGGAACGATTACCTCAACATTGTCAGGAGTTACAACAATGCGGCGCCGCTGTGCTTTGAGGCTACGGCGGACGTGGTATTTGATATTTGTTTTGCCAATAGTCAGAAATGACATTACGCCACTTTAACGTAGTTTTTGAGAGCGTACTCTTCGATCCGTTCCGGTATAGCTTTGAGATCATCAAGACCTGCTTGATGTACCAGTCTACGAACCAGTTGACGTAACTCCTTGCGTAGCTGTTCCTTCAGGTGCCAGTTTGGCGGGGCTGACTTATCAGAGCCGTAAAGGTCATCTACATCCTTTGCAAGCTGTATAAGTAAGGCCTCGCCATCCCTTGGTGTTGCGTCTTCACTACTAGAGCGCCCCGCTTGGCCTGAATTCTCAGAGTTCTTGATGGGCTGTCTATTGAAGGCTTCCAGGATTTTGTAGATGCCATAGGTGCGTTCGTCCAGCCCCGATCCTTCGTGCGCCTTTTGCTCGGCATCAAGTTCTTTGCAGACCTTTTCATATTCCTGAAGAACAACAGCAGCGGCGATCTGATTTGCTTCAAAGCGCCTTAAGATCTCCAGCACGCGCTCGGAGAAAGGGCCGTACCGAAGAGGATTCTCGGCAACTTTTTCGGCCAGTATTTTCTTTAATTCAGTACTCTTGCGGATGGCTGCGGTGACGAGTTCCTCTTCGGGCTTCTGTCCGTCAAAATCCTCCCAAAACTCCGGATCAGTAAGACGACGTAATTTGCATATAGTGCTGATGCCTGTGATGTGAAGGTGTGCATCCAACATCTGCCGGATTTTGCTGCTGTATTGATTCAGTAAAAGTGCCTCTTTCTTTTCAAAGACCTGAGTGCCATATGCAAGAAAACCGGCTACCCATTTAAGGTCTCCGGTGTAGCTGAGCACTAAGGGATCAGGGCTTAAACCCTCATAGGCACGTACGAAGTCCTTGGCCTTACGCCGGAAAGTGAACCATGAATCTTCACCTCCGAGCGTCCTGACAAGAGCATCGTATTCTCTCTTTATGTTATCCGTCCCGCGACTAATTCCAGCTAAAAGTCTCAATACTTCCGCATGCGCTGTCTTGAGTTGGGCCCGTTCGACCTCAAGATCGCGCATTGCGTTTCTCACATCAGCTTCACGGTAAGATGCCAGCACCTCGTCGAGCTTCTTCGTCACCCCAATGTAATCGACAATCAAGCCGTATTGCTTTTCGGGTCCGGCGACGCGGTTGGTGCGGGCGATGGCTTGGAGAAGGTTATGCTCTTTTAGAGGGTTGTCGAGGTACATGACGCTCTCGATAGGAGCATCGAAGCCGGTCAGGAGCTTATTGCATACGATAAGGAAGCGCAGCGGCGTCCCTCTCCTCTTGAACTCTTCTTTCACCGCCCGTTCGGCCTCGTCGTCGAGGAAGTACCGGGTTAGGTCGCGACGGACATCATCTGTGTAGTCGTCCTCGCTCGGTTTCGCGTCTTCCTGATTCGAGGAGTAAACGCAGGCGCTCATTGTTTCAGCCTGACGGGATGCTTCTTCGGGCGCGTGACCCTCACGTTCGAGATGTTCTGCGATAATCTTATCCAGAGCACGCTTGTAAAGAATCACCGCTTCGCGGTCGATGGCGACGAGTTGTGCCTTGTACCCGTCCGGTTCGGCGTGCGCGCGGAAGTGATTCCAGATGTCGTAAGCGATGATTTCGACTCGCTTGCGGTGCTTAGCCAGTTCTGCAATGGTGGCGCCTCGCTCCTTGAGCATACGGATGCGCTCTTCGGATTCATTGGTAAACCACTGGTCGAACAGCACGTCGAGCTTGGCGCCTTCAAGATGCCACTCGGTCTTGCGACTCGTGTAGCGGATGGGAACGGTCGCGCCGTCGGCCACCGCATCATCAATGCTGTACCGGTCGAGATAGCCCTCGCCGGGTATGCCGAAGTTTTCGTAGGTATTGAGGTCGGTCTTCTTGATGGGGGTGCCGGTGAAGCCGAAGAAGCGTGCGTGCGGCAGGGTTACGCGAAGGTATGCGCCGAGGTCTTTCTCCTGTGTACGGTGGCACTCGTCAACAAGCACAATCCAGTCAGCGCTGTTGGCGACGGGTTTCCTCGAGCCTTCAAATTTGAAAATGGTACTCAGCATAACGAGGCCGCTCGTGCCGCTATGGACACCCTCATGCAGGTCGGGGATTGACTTAATCTGCTTCGGATTCGGCAGGCCACATGCCTCGAAAGTTTTAGAAATCTGGTCATCGAGGTCTATGCGGTCTGTCAGGACGAGGATGTTGGGGCTGGCGAGCGCCGGATGATTGATGGTGAGATGCGTCTTCAGCTTGAGCGTAGCAAAGGCCATTGTGAGCGACTTTCCAGAGCCTTGCGTGTGCCAGATGAGACCGCGACGGTGTTTGCCTTCGAGGACGCGCTCGACGATCTTGTTGACGGCACGAAACTGTTGGTAGCGGCAGATTTTCTTGACGACACTTTCTTCACGCTTCTCGAAGACAATGAAGTGCGCGAGCAAGTCCAGAAGCCTGTTTGGTTCAAGCAGGCAATAGAGGCTCTGTTCAAGCAACGCGGGGAAATCGCTCGACCGTTTAGGCCAGGGGTCTTTCCACTCCGACCAGAACTCGGAACTCGCACCGGTTGCGCCGTAGAGAACGTGCACGCCGTCCGTGATGATGCTGAAGACGTTAGTGTAGAAGAGGCGCGGGATGTCGCGCTCGTACTGCTTGATTTGCTCGAAGGCTTCTCCGGTCTTGTCCTTCGCGACGAAAGGTTTCTTGGCTTCGATGACGACGAGGGGCAGGCCGTTGACATAGATCACCACGTCGGCGACGCGGTTCTTCAGCCCGCGCACGCGCAGTTGATTGGTGACTGTGAATTTATTATTTCGGGGAGTGAGAAAATCTATAAGGCGGATGGTCTTGCGCGTAGCCTCGCCCGGCATGTTGCGGCTGTAGTTACCGCGCATTAGGCTCGTCCACTGCTCGTTGTCCGTGATGTTAAGCAGTTCGACGTAGACGGCGCGCGCCACTTCTGCTGAGATGCTGTTGATGCGCCCGATAGCTTCGATGAACGTATCGCGCAGGATGACCTGATTCTGACCGTCGCGCGCGAAATCATTCTGCGATGGGCGCAGCCACTCGTACCCCATCGCCAGGAGCGCGTCAACGCAGGGCTTCTCCGCCAGCGTGTATTCGCTAGGCGTCGTCATGCCACCCCCTTCACGCGCACGCGACCAGTGAGCAAGTCTTGCAACAGGCCGTTCTTTACTAGCAACTGGCGACTCAACGTGGTTGACTCTGCCTTAATTTGTTCGTTAATAACTCTGAGGAGAGTAAGAACTTCCCTTTGTTCTGCAGATGTTGGAACTGGCACAATAAGCTCAGAGACAACTTTTGAATTTATAGTATGGAGTCCACTACTTGTCTTTGCTTCCCGAATTATCTGTGACCGGCCCTTTTCTGTCAGCAAAAAATAATAAATCCATTCAGGTTGGATGGCCGTGCTTTTTACTCTGACCCGGATTAAATGATTCTGATGCAGTGCAAACGGAATCTGATTCTGCCATATAGCAGCAGTGCCTAATAACTCTGGATTACCATTTCCTTCTACTAATAAGAGATCACCCTTCTGCAACACATACTTCTCAGCATCACCAGCGGTTAAGCCTATGTTCTTTACCGTTGACAAATCGAATTCACCGTCCTTTAGGTTAGCAACAGTCAAATATGGAGCTCTATTCTCACTTTCTCGTCTGATTTGATTAACGGTAAGACCATAGGAGACTTGACTCAAATCACTAAGCTTTGCCACTTCCCAAGTCTCTGGTATCTCTCCAACTTCAGTTTGCTTAAAGCGCGAATGACCGATGCCACGTGTGAGAAGTTGTTGTACTAAGCCTTGCTTGATCCGGCGTGTCTGTTCAATCACAGTCCGAGTGGACTGAATAGCCTTGTCTAGGCAAGTTAAGATGGCATTGAGCTTATTTTGTTCCTGTAGCGGCGGAAGTGGGAATTCAAAATCCAACCAATCTTCAACCCTAAAGACCATCTTCTCAATAACTACGCCTACACTGGACAATTCACATGAGTGATGAAAGGCCGGATGATGTGAAAGATACCAGAAGTATTTCAAGTCCAACTCATTACTAGATTCAAATGCGTAGTAGCTACCGGAGGCTATGGCACCATCTAAATCCTCAGGTACAATTCCATAAGCACGATGTAGGATTTGCACTTTAGACATTAGCCAATCATTAGCTTTGATCTCATATTGCGCTTTGGTAAGAATCTTCTCCCCAAGCAATTCATCTCTTAAGCCTATCCCGCCGTGATTCCGCCGTATAATTGGCTGCCGATATACCCTTGTATCTTCAACCTCGACTGGGCGGCGTGCGAGATGTAGGACATCCCCAAATCTTACGAAGCGCCAGCCTTCGGGCAATTCGTGCGTCCAGGCAGCTCTAAATCTTTGAGTGGTAGAAGGACTAACGGCCATAGCCTAGTTCACCAATAAGCTGCATCATCTTCGCTTCCGCCGCATCGCGCTCCGCCATCAGTTCTTTGAGTTTGCTGATTTCCGCCGCCACGTCAATCTGTGCTTTGGCTTCTGCCGTCCGCACATAGCGAGCGAGGTTAAGGTTGAAGTCGTTCTTCTCAATTTCGGGTAAATCAACCACGCGCGCGAAGCGTTCTTCATCAGTGAAGGCATGAAAAGCGGAGGTCAAGCGTTGGACGTTTGCTTCGTTGAGCGTGTTCTGGTTCTTGCCTTCGAGACATTCCTCCGCGCCATTAACGAAGAGCACATGCCCGCGCCGCTCAGCGGGCTTGTTTCGGTTGATGAACAGGACGCAAGCGGGAATGCCCGTACCGTAAAAGAGATTCGGGGCGAGGCCGATGACGGCTTCGACGAGGTCTGCGCGCAACATCCCCTCGCGTATCTTCCCTTCCGCGCCGCCACGAAAGAGGATGCCGTGCGGTAGGACAATGCCGAGCCGCCCCTCCGGCTTGAGGCTCGCAACCATATGCTGCACGAAGGCGAGGTCGCCGTAAGAACGTGGCGGCACTCCCCACTTGTCGCGCCCAAACTTGTCGCCCTTCTTCCATTCCTCGTGCCCCCAACTCGCCAGTGAAAATGGCGGATTCGCCAGCACGATGTCGAACGTCTTGAGCACCTTGCTCCCTTCTGCAGCCAGATGCTTCGGGTCGCGCAACGTGTCACCGCGCGCGACGAAGGCGTCATCAATGTCGTGCAGGAAGAGATTCATCTGGCAGATCGCCCACGTATTTAGATTCATCTCCTGCCCGTACAGGCTGAGCGACTTCGGATTCTTGCCTTGTCGCTCAAGATGGTGCACCACTTCGAGCAACATGCCGCCGGAGCCGCAGGTCGGGTCGTAGACACTCATTCCCTCGTCGGGTTGCAGGCATTCCACTATCAGGCGGACGACCATCTTTGGCGTGTAGAACTCGCCACCCTTCTTACCCGCGTCATCGGCAAATTGCGCGATGAGGTACTCGTACGCGCTGCCGAGCATGTCCGGCTCAGCATCGCTCCGGCGCAGACGATGCTTCTCGAAATGCTGGAGCAGCAGTTCAAGTGTGGCATCGGGGAAGCGCTCCTTGTTGTTGAAGTCCACATCCTGAAACACCTTTTGCAGACGCATGTTGGCGTCTTCAATCGCGTGGAACGCCGCGTTCAGGTGCTCGCCGATGTTAGTCGTGTGCTTGCGCACATCCTTCCAGAACGCGCCCTCCGGAATATGGAAGCGATGCTCGTCCGGGTCAGCCGCAAGCTCAGGATCACCGTACTGCTTCAGACGCTCCTCATACTCCTCCTCCCACACGTCGCAGAGGCGCTTGAAGAACAGAAGCCCAAAGATGTAGTGCTTGTAATCGGAGCTATCAATCTTGCCGCGCAGGATGTCCGCCGCACCCCAGAGGTGTCTCTCCAGTTGCTGGAGGGTAAGCTTGCCGCCCGTCTCTTTAAACAGCACCGGCTGCGTAGACGTAATGTCGCTTGGTTTCACTTGATTTGCCATGTGAACTACTAACCTGACTGATGAGGTGTATGAGTATACCAACGACCGGAGGCTCGGCTATGAGCGGAGCAGCCCGATACTTCTATCATAGGAGCAAGGATTTTATAACACTGTCACCTGTGGTAGCAGGCATGGGGATCCCGGAAATTCCGGTGGGACCGAATAGCTAAGCTGATACAACCCTTCAAGGACAGAACGGCTAATTGTAAGGCAATGCGCGCCCGGCATAGTAGCAATTACGTTTTCACTTTATGCCCGACAAATTTCATTTTATGCCCGACGAATGTCACTTTATGCCCGAACCTACATCAGCCCGTGCCGGCGCGCTCCTCGCGGACGTTGATGCCGAGGGCGCGCATGCGTCGGTAGAGGTGGCTGCGATCCATGCCCATCAGCTCGGCGGCGCGCGAGACGTTGCCCTCGGCCTCGGCGA
>WUUC01124495.1_pt1 | contig 21533 bp, 15 predicted proteins | sample 6278441 | NCBI WGS metagenome assembly WUUC01 (sample SAMN13675441, study PRJNA597444) | soil metagenome | isolation source: soil | place: USA: Washington | collected 2017-10
CTGACGAGTATGAAGTATACTAAAACATATGCACTCGCTCTCCTGGCCACGGTCGGTATTACTTTCTCCTGTCAGGATGACAGAGAATTGATTCCTGCCTGGGAAAGCGGCGTACACGGGTTCGCGCAAGTGACCAGTGACATCGATAATTTTATGTACAATGATGTGCCAACACCATTGACCATCGATTTGAAATGGATCTCTATCGATCAGCAGCTGACTGTGACAAAGATCGACGTTTTTGTTGCCTACAATGAGAACTATATCGACGCAGACGAAAACCCTGCAATCGCCGCACACGGAGGCGACGGAGGACTTTTGTATAAAACGTTCGAAGGTGCAGCAGTGCCAGCGAATCGCGCACCTCTTTCAATTTCGTTGTCTCAGGAAGACCTTTTCAACCTTTATGCGGATGCCACATTCGATTATGATGGTGAAGAAGGCCCAAAACCGGAAGTGTCGGTGTTTACCAACCCCGATAATCCAAACAGGGATGATCTTCATAAGTTCATGTGGAATGACGACATAAGCATCCGTTGGGAGTTTACGACCGACGATGGTCGTAAATTCTCTCAGTGGAGCCCATCTGTTTGTACAGAATTTCCGGGAGCAAATTGTTCTTATGATTTCACAGTTGTTTGCGATGTTGAAATCCAAAAACCTGAAGGAACATGGACTTTCGACCTCGGCGATGATTTCGGTGATGGATGGCAAGGTGGTTATATCGCTGTGCTCATCGACGGCGACGAAGTGGACCAAATCAGGATTCCGGATGGTGGAGGGGCCTCAGGTTTCGATACCTACGTATATCCCGGTGCTGGTCAGCTTGCATTTGAAATGATGGAGGATGACTGGATGGTTGAAGTTCAATTCAAGATAACTTCACCCAGTGGAAACGTTGTAGCAGACGTTAAGGGCGCCACCGTAGGCATTATCCAACTCGACCTTTGTCTGGAATAATCTTGTAGAATTTAATTAAAGGGCCGTTCCGAAAGGAGCGGCCTTTTTTGTTACCGTCGGAGCACAAATCAATACTCCAGGTTTTCGTCGCCTTCCTTATAGTTCAGGTAGTACAGCACCAGGTCCATCATCTCACTTGTCGTGTTCCAGCCATAAGTAACATCTACCGCCGGTGTTACAGGATTCGCAGGGTTGTCGTTGGTGTTATCAAAGGTGGTCTCAATCAAAATGACAGATCCTTTCGGAATCTTAAGGAGTTTCTTGAATTGGTAGGTATCCTGCCACTTAAAATCCCATGCATCAATCTTGATCAGGTGAATAGCCTCGTCTTCTTTGGTAATTGCAAATGCTTTAAAGGTCTTTCCCCTGTAGTGCATGTGAGGCAGCACGCCGATCACCGAGATATCAATTGGTATCGGCCCGAACGAAGCATAGAATGTTGCCGTCTCGTTTGCTTTGATCAGGAATGGCTTGTTAGAAATGCTTTCCTCTGCGATGGCAAGGGAAAACACCTCACGTTCAGCTTTTTCCTTCGTAAAGTAAAAATTGATCTTTGATTGATCACTTTGCCCTGGCCTTCCGTTTGGCGCATAGTGAATGTTCAGGATGATGTCGGTATCCTTGTGAAGCTTTTTGCCAGTACCGGGCGGAAAACTGATTGGGAAGTTACCGGGAACATATCCGTAGAGAAATTTATCGATGGGTGGGTACTTTTCGAACTCACTAACACGCTCGTCATTCGCTGAAAGACCATTGATCGTGCGGACCATATGGCTGGTGTCGGTCATCAAGCGGCTATGGTGAACGAGCCGCGCATTTCCCGGAACAAACTCGATCTTCGATATGTATTGATCTTTTGGAAGGTTGGTTGGAATGTTGAAAAACCTATAGTCGTCCTGGTTATCCGTTCCTATTGAATATGGCTGCATCATCACGGTCAGATCCGGCTTCTCCTTCGGCGCCAGCACAGCTGATGCCGTGTTTTTCGATTTTTTCCCTTTCGCCATTCCACCGGCAACCCAATTTTTAATGGTCAAAATTTCCTGTTCGCTTAATGTTCTTTGATTGCGATAAGATTGAAATCCAACATCTGCTTTCCAGGGAGGCATATATTTATTTCCTGTTACCTCTGCCACAAAGTCGCCTCGTTTTACAACATCACTGTAGGTCAGTAAAGAGAATGGTGCTCCCTGCCCGGGGCTGTGGCAGGGCGCACAGTTTTTCAGTATAATGGGTTCAACGTGATCATAGTAAGTCAATTTCTTTTTTTGCGCGAAGCAGGAGAAGCAAGACAGCACCATTAACCCGATAACTATGGGCGATCGGTGTGTAGCGGCAATAATCTGAAAGATTTCAAACGATCGCATGACGTGATCAATGGTGATTTTGTTTTGTTGGGATCGCGATAGGACAACCGATCGCTTTCGTTTCCCGAATATCCGGTTCGTTGCCCAGCTGAATAGCTTTCAGCGCGTCGGCAGCGTATGTGGCGGTCACCGTCTGCCGGTACTGACCTAACTCATAGAACCAATTATCAATAGCCCCTCTATACAGAATGTCTTTTTTTCTGATGATGACTTCAGGTGTTACCATTGCGCCAAATGACTTCACCAATAACAATTTTGGATCCTGCTGAACGTTGAATTGTACGCCAAACTCACGAATAAAATCCTGTTGCGCTTGCCTGTTGTGTTTTCCCGGCACAATGAAAAGCCATTCGATCTGTGATCCCTGGTATTGATTATAAAGCTGGTTCAGCGTAGGGATATATTTCTGCGAAATGGGACAATCAAACGCGAGAAAAACGGCCACTTGCACTCGCTCACTTTCGCGGGACGGCTGAGCGGAGATTGAAGTGAGAGAAAAAATAGTGACGATGGTCAACACGTATCTCAAGTCATCACCCGGCATGAAAATTATCCTGCCAGGTGATGTAAGATACCGATAATATGCTCAAAAATTTGAACGGAAACGCTCGATCCACTCGTTCGGCCAACGGTTTTCTTATTCCGACCGTAATGAGTTAACAGGATTTTTCAATGCTGCTTTTACGGATTGATAGCTCACTGTCAACCAGGAAATCAGTATGGCCAGGCTCCCGGCCAACAGGAATGTGCCCGGACCCAGTGTTGTGCGGAATGCAAACTCTTGTAACCACGAGTCCATGATATACCAGGCGAGCGGCGCCGCAAGAACAAAAGCAATAGCAATGAGTTTTGTAAAGTCGCTTGTGAGTAGAATAAGGACACTGCTAACGGAAGCACCCAATACTTTCCTTACACCGATCTCCTTTGTACGTAAATTGGCTGTATACGCAGCCAGACCGAAAAGCCCAACACAGGCAATCACAATGGCAAGGGTTGAGAATATAGTGAAGAGGGTCCCCGCTCTTTTCTCTGCTTCGTAGTTGGCTTCCAGGTCCTGGTCGAGAAAGGAATATTTAAAGGGTTGCTCGGCGGCTTCGCCAGGTTGTCGCGTGAGGCTCACGACGTTTTTCCAGCGCTCTTCAGCGGCTTTGATCACCGCGTTCACATCGTCGGTGTCAAGCTTGAGGTAGACATATTGTCCGCCGCCACCAAACGTTTCGGTGCTCCTGATCGTGATTGGAGTGATCTTGTCTCTCAAAGACTGAAAATTAAAGTCTTTGATCACGCCGATGATTGTATATGTGAGCGTAACATTGCCATCCTGGTTGCGCTGAACGTGATTGAGTCGTTTACCGATAGGGTTGTCGCCCAGTTCCATGGTCTTTACTGCTGTCTCGTTAAGAATGATCGACAGTGAATCGTTGGTCTCTCGTACGAAACCATGTCCCTGCACGAATTCGAAACCAATGGCGTCGGCGAGGCGGTCGTCCATGAAGAAATTCTTTGTTGTCAGAATTTCCGTTGAACCCTCGGGTTGATATTGTGCACCGAAAAAGTCATTGTTATTGCCAAGTTTGGATGTGGTACTTGCAGCCGCTTTCACGCCCGGAATACCTTCGAGTTCATCTTTAAATGTTTCGATCTTGTTGCGCGCCTGGAAAGCACGCTCCACGATCATCACTTTTTCTTTGTCATAACCGAGCGACACATTGGCCATGTATCTCATTTGGTCCGAGACAACCAGTGTACCTACAATGAGTACGATCGAGATCATAAATTGAAACACGACCAGGCCATTGCGTAGCCATGCGCCTTTGCTATTGGCAGCGAAATTTCCTTTCATCACCACCACGGGGTTAAAAGCCGAAAGGACAAATGCAGGGTAACTGCCCGCCAGCAGTCCAACAAAAATCGCCAATCCCAGCAGCGCGGCCCCTAGCAAAGGTGACAGCGGAATTGAGAGTTCTTTATGCGTTAACGCGTTAAAGCCGGGCATTGCCAATTGGACGATGACCAGCGCCAGCACCGTGGCAATAAGTGTGATCATTATCGACTCGATGAGAAACTGATAAATAAGCTGGCTTTTCATCGAACCCATCGTTTTTCTAACGCCGACTTCCCGAGCCCGTTCCGCAGACCGTGCTGTGGCAAGGTTCATGAAATTGATACAGGCGATAAGAACAACCAGCACTGCAACGCAAATAAGAAAGTAAATCTGGTTGAGATTGCCACCAACGGGCTTCATCTTATACTCAATATTAAGCGGGTCGAGATGTATGGACTCTATTGGCTGTAAAAAATAGCGATACCCATTACCTTCTTTCTTGTAATCTTCCCACGACTTGCCCAGGTCGCGTTCGATCTGCGCGGAGGCATATGTATCTACCATTTGCGGGAATTTGGCTTCCAGCGCTTTTGCATCGGAGCCGGGCTTAAGCAGTAAATACATGTGTGCGCTAAATGAAGTAAACACTTCTCCTCTTCCACCAAAGTTTTGTGGATCCCAATGCAAAAGAAAATCAAAAGCGAAATGTGAGTTTTCAGGCACATTCTCGCACACACCGGTTACCGAGAAATCCTGACCTCCAAAGATTTGAAATTTCTTCCCGATTGGATCTTCTTCACCGAAATACCTTTTGGCTGTTGCTTCAGTGATCACCAGGTCAGTGAGATTGAGCAGTACTGTCTTTGCGTCACCTTTCAGCAACTTAATGTTGAACACCTCAAAGAAATTCGCCTCTGCGGCCTGAAGAAAATCTTCTTCGAACTGCACCAACTCGCCTTCGTCTGTTCTGTGTGTTACAATCTGATCGTTAATATTACCGCTCATTCGTACGACCTTTTCAACCTCAGGAAAATCTTTGGGCATCACATCACCGAACGAATGCGGGACCACAGCGTAGTTGGTAGAGTGGTTAGGATACTTCCTTTCGAGTACGAACTTATAGAGCCGATCTGAATTGCTGTGAAATTTATCGTACGAGAATTCGTCATTGACAAACAACATGATCAGTAAACAGCTTGCAATGCCAACAGCAAGGCCAAGGATGTTGATAACTGAATAAGCTTTTTGCTTCAGGAGACTCCTGATGGCGATACGGAAGTAATTTTTGAACATGGAAGGAGGATTTGCATGTTGCCAAATGACAATCCGCGTGCCACCCGTTGGTTGACCAATTACGGCTGTTAATAGACGGAGCTTGTCCGAAAGGGTGAAAAAACGTTCGAATACGGACGGGAAAAACCGCTACTGGAGCATGTTAAGGAGAGTCGTAAGCCGGCTTTTGAGGTTCCTGCGGTCTACGATGAAGTCGAGGAATCCGTGCTCGAGAACAAACTCGGAGCTCTGAAAACCCTTCGGCAGATCTTTGCCAATTGTTTCGCGGATAACGCGGGGACCTGCAAATCCGATCAACGCACCTGGTTCAGCAAAGTTAAAATCACCAAGCATCGCGTATGATGCTGTTACGCCCCCTGTTGTCGGGTCGGTAAGTAATGACAAGTAAGGGATCTTTGCCTTTTCGAGTAATGCGATCTTTGCGGAAGTCTTAGCCATCTGCATCAACGATAAGCCTGCCTCCATCATTCGCGCACCACCCGAGCGGGATATCATCAGAAATGGTTTCCTGTGTTGAAGACTGTGATCCATTGCCCGGGAAATTTTCTCACCAACTACAGAGCCCATCGATCCGCCGATAAAGCTGAAGTCCATACAAGCGATCACAATTTCGATCCCATTCATGCGGCCATATGCCGAACGTAGCGCGTCTTTCAGTTCAGTTTTTACCTGCGACTCCTTAATGCGTCTCGGATATGGTTTATTATCGACAAACTTCAATGGGTCCGCCGACTCCATATTCTCATCGAGTTCGGTAAACTCGTTATTGTCAAAAAATATTTCGAAGTATTCTTTCGAACCGATCTTAACGTGATAGTCTTCTTCCGGAACAACGTAGGCATTGTTCTTAAGCTCGCGGGTATGTACTATTTTACCTGCCGGCGACTTGAACCATAAACCATCAGGAACTTCCCTTTTCGACTCCGTCGGGGTTAGAATTCCTTTGTCTGTGCGTTTAAACCAAGGCATGCTTTTCTTTCTGATAAGTAAAACTCAACCTGACCAGCGCTCCACCCGAACGCGCACCAACTATGCTATCGTAACGGCTTTATCCAGGTAAACGTCCTGGATGGCGTTCAATATTTCGACGCCCTCCTTCAATGGTCGCTGAAATGCTTTACGACCCGAAATGAGACCCATACCACCAGCGCGCTTGTTAACAACCGCAGTACGCACCGCATCTGCCATATCGCTGGCACCTTTGGAATCTCCACCCGAGTTGATCAACCCCGCACGTCCCATGTAGCAGTTAAGAACCTGGTAACGACATAGGTCGATCGGGTGATCTGAACTAAGTTCTGTGTAAATGCGCTCATCCAATTTACCATAGGTGCTTCCACCAGTGTTGAGCGCTTTGTACCCACCGTTGTTTTCAGCGAGTTTCTGTTTAATAATATCAGCTTGTATGGTTACACCGAGGTGGTTGGCCTGACCAGTGAGGTCGGCAGAAAGATGATAATCCTTTCCATCTTTCTTAAACGCGTTGTTACGCGTGTAGCACCAAAGTATCGTGGCCATGCCGAGTGCATGTGCCTCTTCGAAAGCTTCCGCCACTTCCATGATCTGCCGGGTGGCATTGTCTGATCCGAAGTAGATCGTTGCGCCGACAGCAACTGCGCCAAGGTTCCACGCATCTCTTACAGAACCAAACATGATCTGGTCAGCCTTGTTTGGATACGTGAGCAATTCATTGTGATTGATCTTCACGATGAATGGAATCTTGTGTGCATATTTTCTGGAACAATAAGCAAGTCCACCGAAAGTCGTGGCTACTGCATTGCACCCGCCTTCCATAGCAAGTTTAATAATGTTTTCCGGATCGAAATAGATCGGATTCTTTGCAAACGAAGCGCCAGCACTATGCTCGATACCCTGATCAATAGGAAGAATGGACAGGAACCCTGTATTGGCAAGACGGCCCGTTCCAAAAAGTGTTTGAAGGCTTCTGAGTGTTTGCGTATGGCGGCTTGACTGCATGAAAATCCTGTCCACAAAATCAGGACCTGGAAGATGAAGCTTATCTTTTGAAATTGTTTTGCACTGATGCTTCAGGAGAGATTCAGCATCCTTACCCAAGAGATCCTCAACGCTAGTTTTAGCCATGATTTGCAGTTATGTGAGGGCGCAAATATACGGGATGGCCGACTACTCATGCAAGAACAGAGGAGCGTTTGCGCAACAAAAAAGCCCCAATTCGCATTGAATAGGGGCTTTTATGAAAAATCTAATCAGCATCGAGACTGAGTTCCGCAAATCATTCGGAATACGCCTGCATTTATCACGCGGTAGCCGCCGCTGCCGCTGCTACTTTCTTTTGCGCGGCCTGAGCAGAAGTGCTCGCCAATTTTTCCTTGATGCGCGCCGACTTGCCGTGACGGCCTTTCATATAATACAGTTTGGCACGACGCACCTTACCAGCCTTGATAAACTCAATCTTATCGATAGAGGGGCTGAGCACTGGGAAAATCCTTTCGACACCAACGCCATTAGATACTTTCCTGACAGAGAATGACTCGCCATTGCTGCTCTTTCCTCTTCTATAAAGAACTACGCCCTGGAACTGCTGGATACGTTCCTTATTGCCTTCTGAAATTTTTACGTGCACGTTGATCGTGTCGCCAGACTTGAAATCGGGGATTTTTGACCTGTTTGCTGCCAACTCTTGTTCAGCAATTTTTATTAAATCGGCCTTCATGACGATGCGGTTTTAAAAATGGGACTGCAAATATAGTTGAATCGATCCTAAAATCAATGCTTCGATTTAACTGGAAACCTCTGAAAAAAGACTCGAATTAGGGCTATTTGGCGGTTCAGGTTCCGGGTTTCAGGTTTTCGTCCCGTGAAACATGAGACCTGAAACAACTTGAAACTTCAAACTTAAATGAGTCCTGGTCTTCGCTTTTTGGTCCGATCCGCCGCCTGGTCCTCTCTCCACTGCCTGATCCTCGCTTCATGACCTGACAACAATACATCCGGGACTTTCCATCCATTATAATCGGCCGGGCGCGTATACACCGGCGGGGCGATCAACCCATCCTGGAATGAATCAGTTAACGCCGAAGTCTCATCTGACAATACGCCAGGTATGAGTCGAATGATGGCATCCGACAACACTGCCGCAGCAAGTTCACCACCAGAGATCACATAATCACCAATACTGATCTCGCGTGTTATCATATGCTGACGAACTCTTTCATCCACTCCTTTATAGTGGCCACACAACATAATGAGATTTCCTTTGAGACTGAACTCGTTCGCTAAAGCTTGTGTGAGCGTTTCGCCATCGGGACTCATGTAGATCACTTCATCATACGTGCGTTCTGATTTCAGCGAGGCAATGCAACGATCGATCGGTTCGATCATCATCACCATCCCGGCGCCTCCACCAAAAGCATAATCGTCTGTTGTGCGATGTTTATCCGTCGCGAATTGGCGGAGGTCATGGATGACGCAACTCACCAGTCCTTTGTCAATCGCACGCTTAAGTATCGAATCATTGAAGGGACTTTCCAGCAACCGGGGCAGGCAGGTGATGATGTCGATCCGCATAGCTAAATATCCAAAAAACCATCAGGCAATTCTACCGTGATCTGCTTCTTTGTTCTGTTCACTGACTTGATAAACGGTCCATTGATAGGGATCAGCACTTCGCGATTGTTGTAGTCCACAGCCAGGAACCTGGATGGTCCGGCCTCCAGCACATCTTTCACGGCACCGAGCTCCTGTTCGCCGTCGTGGACGTAAAACCCGATCACTTCATCGTTGTAAAACTCTTTCCGGCTAAGCTTCGGGCGACTATCAATCGGAAGAAAAACTGATGTGCCTTTCAATTCCGTTGCCGCCTCGATCGTCTCGACACCTTCAACTTTAATGATCGCCTTGTCGCCTTTTACCGATACGGAAGAAATGATGTAAGGAACGAGGTTCGGCTCGCGGTGAAGGAATACGCGCTCAACTTCCCTAAGGTCCGGGCAATCTGGATTCATCACCATCGTGAACTCGCCCTTCAACCCGTGGGTCTTCGCTACGTATCCTACTTTAAAACTTTTGCCGATATCCATGACCTGGAGAAATAAAAACGCCAACCCCGTTTGACGCAGGGTTGGCTCTATTATGATCTGTATTTCTTTATGCTTGCGCCTCTTCTGCCGGAGCAGCAGCTTCTCCACCCTCGGCAGGAGCAGGCTCCGCTACGGGAACTTCAGCCTTCTTACGAATGGCTTCTGCGCGCGCTTCTTTCACTTTCGTTTCTGCCTCTTTGCGCGCCTTGGCAGCATCTTGTTTCGACTTCACAAGATTTTCGCGCTTCGATTCAACCTTGGCATCCTTGCCTTGTTTCCACTCAGTAAGCTTTGTCTCTGCTTGTTCCTGCGTGATAGCACCTTTAGCAACACCGAGCTGAAGGTGTTTCTTCATCATCACGCCGCGGTACGAAAGCATAGCGCGAACAACATCTGAAGGTTGCGCACCTTTCATCAGCCATTCAAAAGCCTTGTCCTCGTTCAACACTATTGTAGCCGGGTTCGTGATCGGGTTGTAGGTACCGATCTTTTCAATAAAGCGACCATCGCGTGGTGCCCTGGCGTCTGTTACGACTACGTCGTACCGGGCCAGTTTCTTGCGGCCTCTGCGGGCCAATCTGATCTTAACAGCCATTTCTGTTTGTATTTGTGGAACTCGTCCGTTTGTAAAAGGATGGCAAAGGTAAGCGAAATCCCATCCCTGCCAAAACCGAACCAGCAAAATTCCACTATGGAAAGCAATAAATTCGTGTAAGCGATTACACGGTTTTATTAATTGTAGCGGCTTTTTTACCTTCGATCCCGCTTCATTAAAACATTCATATGGATAGCTTCTCTTACATCTCAAACGCCGATGTAGGCTACCTGGATCAACTTTATCTTAATTACCAGAAAGATCCCTCTTCTGTCGACATCAGCTGGCAGAAGTTCTTTGAGGGGTACGATTTCTCGCGCCAGCGCTTTGGAGAGAACGGCCCCACCTCTGTAGCAGAAGATGCAGTTACCGTAAAAGAATACCAGGTAAGAACACTAATACATTCCTACAGATCGCGCGGCCACCTGAGGTCAAATACAAACCCCGTTAGAAAGCGGAGAGATCATAAAGTTCCGCTCGACCTTAAATACTACGGACTGTCGGATGCTGACCTTAACTCTGAGTTTGATGTGGGGCTCGAAATTGGTTTGGGTCGCACGACGCTGAAGAAGATCATTGAAAAGATGGAACGTGTCTATCTCGGCCCGATCGGCTTTGAGTTCAGTTACATCAGGAACCAGGAAGTGATAGATTGGTTTGTCAAGAAATGCGAGCAGGAGTATTTCGCTTACAATCCCGGCGGCGACGAGAAGAAGACTATCCTGAGCAAGTTGAATGAGGCTGTTGTGTTTGAGAATTTTCTTCACACCAAATTCCTGGGTCAGAAAAGATTTTCGCTGGAAGGTGGTGAAAATACGATCCCCGCATTGCACACGATCATCAATCAATCAGGCGAACTCGGTGTGGCTGAGGTAGTGATCGGCATGGCCCATCGCGGCCGCCTCAATGTACTCTCTAATATTCTTGGAAAAACTTACGAACAGATCTTTACCGAGTTTGAAGGGAATGTAAACCCTGACCTCACAATGGGCGACGGCGATGTGAAGTATCACCTGGGCTACTCCAGTCAGCACTCCACACCATCGGGTAAGAAAATCTATGTCAAGCTAACGCCGAATCCTTCGCACCTCGAAGCAGTTGACCCACTCGTGGTTGGTTACACTCGAGGCCAGATCGACGACGAATACAAAGGCGACCTCAAAAAGGCAATGGCCATCCTCATCCACGGTGATGCGGCTGTGGCCGGACAAGGCGTTGTATATGAAGTCGTGCAGATGTCGGGTTTGCCGGGATATAACACTGGCGGCACGATTCACTTTGTGATCAACAACCAGGTTGGCTTCACAACCGACTACGATGATGCACGAACTTCCATCTATTGTACGGATGTCGCCAAGATCATCGATGCCCCCGTGCTGCATGTTAACGGAGACGATGCAGAGGCCGTAAACTTTGCTTCCAAACTTGCTGTCGAATACAGGCAACGTTATGGCAAGGATATTTTCATCGACATGGTTTGTTATCGCAGGCATGGTCACAACGAGAGTGATGAGCCTAAATTCACACAACCAAAATTATATAACGCCATAGCGCGTCACCCCAATCCAAGGGAGATCTATGTTAAAAAGCTCATCGAACGTGGTGATGTAGATGCTGCCCTGGCGGATGAAATGGATAAGAACTTCAGAAACCAGCTTCAAGACAGGTTGAATGAAGTCAAACAAAAACCTCTGCCGTATAAGCCACAGAAAATCGAGGAGGAATGGCACAAGCTGCGTCGTGCCAAGCCCGAAGATTTTGACGCGTCGCCCGAAACGGGTGTGAAGCAGGCGGCGATCGATAAAGTTGCGCAAGCGTTAACAACGATCCCCGAAGGGTTCAAACCGCTAAAGCAGATCGAGAAACTTTTAAAAGACAGGAAGACTGCATTCTTCGATTCTAAACAACTGGGATGGGCAGAAGCGGAACTGCTGGCGTACGGTTCATTGCTGGCAGAGGGAGTGCCGGTGAGAATGTCGGGCCAGGATGTACAACGTGGCACGTTCTCACACCGTCATGCTTACTTTTTTGATGCCAATACCAACGAAGCATACTGCGGCCTGAATAACATTCAACAAGGCCAGAAGCCAATGCATATCTACAACTCGCTGTTGTCCGAGTTTGGTGTATTAGGATTTGAATATGGTTACGCGATGTCGTGCCCGGCCGCGCTCGTGCTTTGGGAAGCGCAATTCGGCGACTTCGTTAACGGTGCCCAGGTAATGATCGATCAGTTTATTTCCAGCGCCGAATCAAAGTGGCAGCGAATGAACGGCCTCGTGATGTTGTTACCGCACGGCTATGAAGGCCAGGGGCCTGAGCACTCCAGTTGCAGACCCGAACGTTTCCTGCAACAGTCTGCGGAATACAATATGGTTGTAGCTAATCCTACAACCCCAGCAAACATATTCCACCTGCTACGCCGGCAGGTAACGTGGGAATTCAGAAAGCCTTGCATTATATTCTCACCTAAATCTTTATTGCGTCATCCTTTGGTGGTGTCGCCTGTCAAAGATTTTGTAAAAGGTTCCTTCCAGGAAGTGATCGATGATCCCTCGGTAGCGGCAAAGGACGCAAAGCGATTGATCCTTTGCTCTGGCAAACTCTTTTATGATCTCCTGGAAGCGCAACAAAAAAGGAAGGCAAAGGACGTTGCGATCGTGAGATTAGAGCAATTGCATCCATTCCCGGAAAAGCAAATTGGCGCTATACTGAAAAAGTATAAAGGTGCTAAGGTGGTTTTTGCGCAGGAGGAACCCGCTAACATGGGCGTCCTTTCTTTCATTCAACGTATGATGCCTAAACAGGAAATGGAAATCGTATCGAGGAAGGCAAGTGCGTCACCGGCAACCGGTTACTCAAAAGTGCATAAAGTAGACCAGGACAAACTCGTGGCCCAGGCATTCGAGATATAAACATATCCATCAATTAAATCTTTTTACTAATGGCTCAACAAGTTAAAGTACCTACTGTCGGTGAATCGATCACGGAGGTCACCATAGCCAACTGGCTGAAGAATGATGGAGACATTGTGAAGATGGACGAAATTATAGCGGAACTGGAGTCAGACAAAGCAACCTTCGAGCTCACGGCACCACAAGCAGGAGTATTAAAGATCGTTAAGCAAAAAGGTGAAACAGCTCCTATTGGAGCAGTGATCTGTGAAATACAGGACGCGGCAGGAGCGCCATCTCCGGCAAAGGCAGCAAAACCGGAAGCTGCTTCAGCGGCACAACCAGCTGCCGCACAACCGTCGCCATCTAAAGTGACAGGCGGCGTAAAAGAAATGAAAGTGCCAGCTGTAGGTGAGTCAATCACTGAAGTCACGATCTCCACCTGGTTGAAAAAGGACGGGGATCCTGTGGCCCTCGACGAGATCATCGCAGAAGTGGAATCTGACAAGGCGACATTTGAATTGCCAGCAGAAGCGAACGGCATTTTGAGAATTGTCGCAAAGGAAAAAACAACACTGCCCATCGGTGGATTGATCTGCAAGATAGAGATCACGGAAGGAGCACCCGCTACTCAACCGAAATCGACGTCGCCCGCGGCAAATACAACCACGCCTTCCGGAAACGCATCTTATGCGGCAGGACATCCATCGCCGGCTGCGGCAAAGATCCTCGATGAAAAAGGAGTTCCCGCCGGCCAGGTTCAGGGTAGTGGTGTTGGTGGACGCATTACAAAAGACGATGCAACCAAAGCTCAGGCAGGCTCGCCTGCAAAAGAATCTAAGCCGGCAGCAACTCCTGCCGTCGTCGCAACAACCGGTGAGCGCAATGTGCGTCGCGAAAAAATGACATCACTGCGCAAAACCATAGCGCGTCGGTTGGTAGCCGTAAAGAATGAAACCGCGATGCTCACCACTTTCAACGAAGTTGATATGAAGCCGGTGATGGACCTTCGTTCGAGATATAAAGACCAGTTCAAGGAAAAATATGGTGTTGGGCTCGGCTTTATGTCATTCTTCACAAAAGCCGTGTGTGCTGCCCTGAAAGATTTCCCGGCAGTAAACGCGTCGATCGATGGCGATGAGATCGTTTACCACGATTACTGCGATATCTCTATAGCTGTGTCGACACCACGCGGCCTTGTTGTACCGGTTATTCGCAATGCCGAGTCGCTTACGATGGCGCAAGTAGAAAGTGAAGTTGGCCGTCTTGCTGCGCGCGGTCGGGATGGAAAATTATCGATCGAAGAAATGACAGGTGGAACATTCTCGATCACGAATGGCGGTGTGTTTGGCTCAATGCTGTCGACACCAATTATCAATCCACCACAGGCTGCTATCCTCGGTATGCACAATATTGTTGAGCGCGCCATTGTAAAGAATAAAGAAATCGTTGTTCGCCCAATAATGTACGTGGCATTATCATATGACCACCGTGTGATTGACGGGCGGGAGTCGGTAAGCTTCCTGGTGAGAGTGAAAGAGATGCTCGAAGACCCCGGAAGACTAATACTTGGAGTATAAAAGTTTTAGGTTCAAGTCTCAAGTTGCGCCGACGATCGAAGAGTCCGAACCAACTTGCAACATGAGACCTGGAACCTCCAAACTCAATTTCTTTGAAACATAGTTGACAATTTCACGCTAAGTTATTTATGGACTATAATGTTGTTGTAATCGGATCCGGTCCTGGCGGCTATGTAGCAGCAATTCGTTGCGCACAGCTTGGGTTTAAGACGGCAATCGTTGAAAAGTATGACACACTCGGGGGCACCTGTCTCAACGTGGGTTGTATCCCGTCGAAAGCATTGCTGGACTCTACTGAGCATTTTCACAATGCTGCCCATAACTTTAAAGAGCACGGAATTGATATCTCTGAACCAAAGGTCAATTTTACACAAATGATCAAAAGGAAAGCCGGGGTGGTGAAAGCCAATGTTGATGGTATCGCGTTCCTGATGAAAAAAAATAAGATTGATGTACATACGGGGATGGGGTCATTTGTTGACAAGAACACTATTAAGATCACTGGCAAGGATGGTAAAGGCAAAACGATCACCACTGATAAAGTGATCATCGCAACAGGGTCGAAGCCAACGCCGCTTCCGTTCGCACCATTCGATAAGAAAAGGATCATATCAAGCACAGAGGCACTTGAGTTGAAAGAAATTCCGAAGCACCTGATCGTCGTCGGAGGAGGAGTGATCGGTATGGAATTGGGATCAGTTTATGCGCGAATCGGGTCGAAAGTTACTGTTGTTGAATTTCTCGACGCTCTTATCCCGACCATGGACGGTACGATGGGTAAGGAATTGTTGAAAGTCACCAAGAAGCTTGGAATGGATTTTTACCTCGGACACAAAGTAACTGCGCTTCAGAATACCGGCAAGGAAGTGGTGTTGAAAGCAGAGGATAAGTCCGGGAAGTCAGTTGAGTTGAAAGGTGATTATTGCCTTGTAAGTATCGGTCGCCGCCCTTATACCGACGGACTTGGACTGGAAAAAATTGGAATCGAACTCGACAAGGGAAGAGTTCCGGTGGATAACCACCTGAAAACAGAAGTGGACAACGTCTACGCGATCGGCGATGTGGTGCGTGGTGCAATGCTGGCGCACAAAGCCGAAGAAGAAGGTGTGATGGTAGCAGAGTTTATGGCAGGGCAAAAACCGCATATTAATTACCTGCTCATTCCTGGTGTGGTTTACACCTGGCCGGAAGTGGCAAGCGTTGGTTATACAGAAGAGCAACTCAAGACCGATGGCAAAGCATATAAAACCGGGAGCTTTCCCTACAGAGCATTGGGTCGCGCCCGTGCGTCGATGGACGTTGACGGACTTGTAAAAATTCTTGCGGATAAGAATACCGACGAAATTTTGGGTGTGCATATTATCGGTGCCCGCGCGGCAGATATGATTGCTGCCGGAGTAACCGCCATGGAGTTCCGTGCTTCCGCCGAAGACATCGCGCGAACTTCACACGCTCACCCGACTTATATGGAAGCGGTGAAAGAAGCTTGCCTGGCGGCTACAGCGAATCGGCCGATACACATGTAAGACAGTTTCAAGTCCCAGGTTTCAAGTTGGTCTTCGATTTGATCGTAGCACAACCTGAAACCTGGGACTTGTAACATCAGAACTTTTGCTGATACCCGATCCACGCCGCTCTCACGGTTAAGGCAAGAACAAACGGAATAAGAAAAACATTGAGCTGTTGCGGGAGCCACGCCCAGGAAATCAGCAGAAACAAATTGAGGAACATGACCAGCCTGAACCAATGCGTGCCCAGGCTCAATCCACGTAAGTAGAAGGGGAGAAATACCAGGTGAAGCGGCATGGCCCACAGAATATTTAGATTTCTGGCCGCAGCTTTATGGTCTGTTGCCACCCATAGGAAAAACAGTAGCAATCCAACCAGTCCAACTATTGAGAAGACAATTAAGTCGAACCATTTCGATGTCTTTTGTTTTTTCCAATCTCTGAAAGTAATTCCTATCGTGATAAGAAGAAACGCACCAAATACCAACCACGGATGAAAAAGGCTGCGTTTTGGTTCTTCTGGTTTTGATTCATAAACAGGAATGTTGGTGAGTACAAGTGGAGCAACGATGCTGTCGCTTTTTATGGTTGCGTGCTCGAATGCCGATTCGATATAGTCGGGTAGAAACATGTATTCAAATGGCGAGGCCTTTTTATCCATTGGAAGACCCAGGCAAATGTCGATCCCCAGGTCGCCCCACGGTTGTTGTTTGAGATAGAGATCTGTTAACTGCCTGATGGTGTAATCGGTTGTGATGTAAGTCGAATCGAAATCCACCTCATCTTTCAAAGTCGTCTTGATGACATCACGGATCCTTGTTGCGCAGTTGTCGTAGAAATAGTCGTAGAAATAATATTCGTTACCTGGCAATGAATTCCAATAGAGGTAATCAAATACCCTTTGCTTCTGGCTTTGCGTGAGGTTAAGCACCTGCTCGTGTACGTAACGGTTATTGCTGATGTAATAGTCGCGCCATGGTGGATATTGGTCGACGTCTAGTTTATAGTTAAGATGCCCGCGTGCGAAATTCAAATAAAAGTTGGGTTGGTTGAAGTTGAAGGCGCCATAGTTAAAGAAGGCATCGGCGTTGAGTACGGGGTCGTAGACCCTAAATGCACTGTGGCCGAATGCTGAGTAAACTTCAGCTTGCCAGGGCCCGAGCGTAACTACCGAAATGGTAGCTTGTTCCGACAGTTGCGGCGTATTCGCCGCGGGTATCTGGGCCAGGACCGTACCGGTAGCTAACAGGCCAAAAAGAAGAAGCGCTTTTCGCAGGGTCATGCCGCCAATTTAAGGCAATCGGAACAGGGCAGGAAATCGCCGCTGACTTAGTTTCCCCCAATTCGGCGGACAAGGATGGGTACTGTGAATGTAATGTCATCGATTAAGTATCTTTAACGTTCTGATTTCCGGCTTGAATAGTTTACGCGACCATATCAACATAGTATCAAAGCTTTCCCGACCACGTGTCGCCAACGCAGTAAAAGTGTTGGGTAGTTATTACCAATCGCGTTTGTTGAGCAAGGTGCACCATGCCGGTATGCCAATCAGTATTGGCATCGAACCAACAACATCATGTAACCTGCGGTGTCCGGAATGCCCAAGTGGCTTGCGCTCGTTTACCCGCCCCACTGGTATGTTGGAGGAAAAGCTTTTCATAGAACTGTTGAATGAAGTGGGCGATGCACTCACCTACCTTACGTTTTATTTTCAGGGTGAACCGTACCTCCACCCGCAGTTTCTTTCATTTGTTCACTACGCATCGACGCGTGGGATATTCACGTCGACATCCACCAATGCCCATTATTTGAACGATACCTACGCGGAGCAAACGGTTTCTTCGGGACTCGACCGGCTGATCATTTCAATTGACGGCACCACGCAGGACACCTATGCTTCATACCGGGTTGGCGGCCAACTTGATAAAGTAATCGAAGGAACCAGGAATATTATCAAATGGAAGAAGGAACTCAAATCGCTCACCCCTTCTGTTGTTTTTCAATTTCTTGTCGTCAGGCCAAATGAACACCAGGTTGAAGAGGTACAGAAACTGGCGAAAGAACTTGGTGTTGAAAAAGTCTTGTTGAAGACTGCCCAGATATACAACTTTAAGAACGGATCGGACCTTATTCCAACTATTGGCAAGTATTCGCGCTACAAAAAACTTAGCGATGGGACTTACGAAATAAAAAATAATTTCGACAATCACTGCTGGAAGATGTGGCACAGCTGCGTGGTAACATGGGATGGAAAAGTTGTTCCCTGCTGTTTTGATAAAGATGCCCACTATGTGCTTGGGGATCTTCGCAAGACAACATTCAAGGAAATCTGGAAAAGCAAACAGTATAATGCTTTCCGTGCATCGCTCATTCGTTCGCGTGAGGAGATAGAGATGTGCAGAAACTGTTCAGAGGGTACCCGCGTCTGGACGTGAAGCAGGAGAAGACGAACATTTGCAATCGCCGGCACATGATCTTTTCGCGGCAAACGAGAGGTACACCAGGCGTCCGAGGTAAATGACGGCGCCGCAAAAAATTAATCCTGTCGTTATCTGCTGAATCACGGTGCAAAGTTAGAATTCTAAAACGGTCGGGAAAATACAAAAGACAAGTTTCGGAAATGCTTGTCGCTCAGATTGTCAAATTTCTGACCCCAACCGGCATTTTCTTGTAATCAAACGTTGGCTAATTTTGGCGGTGATCCGTTAAACTTTTCGAGTCGCCGAACCGTCTTTAATCAAATTTTTGCAGCATGCTAAGGAACTACCTGGTCACAGCACTCCGCAACCTGTGGAGGAAGAAAGGCACCACAATTTTGAACATCGGAGGACTTTCGGTTGGCGTTGCCGGGTGCCTCGTACTTTTTATCCTGATCACTCATCACAATAGCTATGATAAGTTTCATAGTAAGGCCGACAGGATTTACCGTGTCGCAACCCGGTCGATCGGTAACAACCAGGAGGAGGGATTTACCACCGGTGTACCCGCGGTACTTCCTGAAGCGTTTAAAAATGATTTCCCTGAAGCGGAAGAAGTTGTGTTTACCGGCTATCGTTCCGGCAGTCTGATTACGGTTCCACAGCCAAATGGAATTGCGGCAAAGAAATTTTCGGAACGGCAGGGGGTGGTGTTTACGCAGCCTTCTTACTTTAAGGTATTTGACCGACCGGTTATCATCGGCGATGGGGCGAAGGCGCTCGACGATCCTAACGAAGCCGTCATTTCGCGGAAACTGGCTATGAAATATTTCGGCAAGTTGGATGCGATAGGCGAAGTAATCACTTATGACAATCGCGATTATAAGATCGGTGCAGTTGCAGAGGATTACGGAAACAACACTGATTTTCCTTTCGATCTCATGTTGTCTCATATCACCGTAAAGAAGGAGCTTGACGATCATGGTTGGGGAAGTATCTGGAGCGATGAGCAGTGCTGGTTCCTGCTTCGCGAAGGCGCAAGTATTGCGGATATTGAAGCGCGAATCCCCGACTTTGTAAAAAAATACCGTGACGAGGAAGATGCAGGGAGATCCACCAATGTTATTCAGCCTTTGCGTACCGTTCATTCCGACGAGAGGTTTGGCAACTATAATTATAACACGATTCCGAACTCGGTGCTTCTGGCGCTCACCGTCGTGGCTATTTTCCTGGTGATTACAGCTTGCATTAATTTCATCAACCTGGCAACTGCGGAGGCCATCAAGCGATCGAAGGAAGTTGGTATTCGAAAATCGCTCGGAAGTACCCGCGCTCAACTGATTCGTCAGTTTCTTGGCGAAACTACTTTGGTTACCGTATTTTCGATGATGACGGCAATCGGCATAGTATTCATTGGTTTAAAGTTTCTCAATCCTTTTATTGAACAGGAATTGCAACTAAACCTTGCCGGCAATCCTGAGCTTTGGATGTTTCTTATAGGACTTACGATAGTCGTTTCGGTACTGTCGGGCTTGTACCCGTCGTTCGTGATGTCGGCATTTCGGCCAGCTTTGGCTTTGAAGAGTGCTGCCAACGACAGGAATTCTACCGGATTCCACTTAAGGCGCGTGTTGGTGGTAACGCAATTTTTTATTTCGCAGTTGTTCATTATTGCAACGATAGTCCTCATTAACCAAATGGATTTTCTAAACAATGCGCCTCTGGGATTCCGGAAGGAAGCAATAGTAACCGTTGACATTCCAGTAAGCGAAGACCCGAATGAGCAAAAAGGTGTAAGTAAGATGCGGACCCTGAGGGGCGACCTTGAGCGTATCGCTGGTGTCGAGATCGCCAGCCTGAATGATACACCTCCTTCATCTGGCAGCGTTTCCGGGACACGGTTTCGTATCGAAGGTTCGGAAGAGCGTTATGGTACGCAGGTGAAATCGATCGATGGGAATTACCTCGAACTCTTTGAGTTGGAGTTAGTCGCCGGTGAAAAAATTGGTGACCTCGACACGGCAATGGGCTTCCTGGTGAACGAGCGCCTCGCCGCCATTGTGGGTTACAATAACCCTACGGAAATCCTGGGGAAGCAAATCAGTATGTGGGGCATGACCAAACCAATTGTGGGGGTGCTAAAGGATTTTCATACTGTGTCCTTATCTAATCCCATCACACCGGTGATATTGTTCAACAATCTCGGAAATTACCATTCTCTGTCAATGAAGATTAATTCTGCCGCAGTCCACGAAACCATCAAACAAGTTCAGCAGAGATGGGAAACTTCATATCCCGACGCGATTTTCAGCCATACCTTCCTCGAAGAGGATATCCGCAGCTTCTATGACAGCCAGCGACGTATGTCTGTGTTGCTCTCCATATTCACTTCGATAGCCATCTTCATCGGATGCCTGGGTCTTGTGGGGCTTGTCACTTTTATGGCTAACCAAAAGACGAAAGAGATCGGGGTCCGTAAAGTACTCGGAGCTTCTGTTCAGAACATCCTGGTTATTTTTTCAAGAGAATTTGTGGTACTAATACTGATCGGATTTCTGATTGCGGCGCCGGTAGCCTGGTATATTATGAACCGGTTCCTCGATGAGTTCGCTTACAAAATTACGATCGGCCCAGGTGTGTTCGCCACTGGCATCGGTGTTACGGTTGTGCTCGCGTTACTAACAGTTGGATATCGATCGGTAAGGGCAGCGCTGGCTAATCCGGTGAATTCACTTAGGAGTGAGTAAGGTCATAGTTGCTAGTCTTAGTCCGAGTCGTAGCCCCGTTGATTGGGGAGTAACCAGGACTAAGACCAGGACTTTAAGCACTATTTCTCCGGAAAGAGCACTACCTGCACATAGTTATTCAAATTGAAATACTTTTTGGCGGCCTCCTGTAGCTCCTTGGCGGTAATCGCGTTGATCCGCGTTTCACCCGTAAGAATGTCAGCTGGGTTACTTCCCAGTTCGGCAGTTTGCAGTAGTTTAGCCAACCAATAGTTGTTCTCTTTCAGGTCGTCGCGGTACTGCTTGA
>WUUC01113453.1_pt1 | contig 21529 bp, 18 predicted proteins | sample 6278441 | NCBI WGS metagenome assembly WUUC01 (sample SAMN13675441, study PRJNA597444) | soil metagenome | isolation source: soil | place: USA: Washington | collected 2017-10
TCTCTTCCGCCATATTCAGAAGACGAAAGACGTGCATCATGTTCTTGGCATCATAATTCTTTCCATGTGAGACAGTATTCTCGTAACGTTCCTCATTGCGAGCTTCGACCCAATCCCAGTACTCCTTGTAATCTTTGCAATAGATTGAATAGCCATCCTTATTGAAAGACATTACCGCAAGTGGCGTTAGACCCTTTGGAATGGACGTCAATGAGACATCGTTCGAAGATTGACTTGAAAATATGCCATTGAAATGGACAGGTGTTTGCGTTTGTGATTCATGAAACAACGTATACATATCGCGCATGTGATCAATTTTGACTAAACCACATTGTTCTTGACTGAAACCTTTTTCCTGTAGCCAATTGGATGCGGGCAACGAACCTTGTCCCTGAATTACGTAACAGAAGTCGAGAATAGTTTTACGCTCGCGACTAACTGGATTTACGATCTTTTTATTCAACCCTTTCGCCTTCTTTATCTGCGCATAAGCATACTGACCGAAAGTCTGATTGCAAAGTCTCGACAAGAAAACTTCTGTGTTAAGAAGCGACATCAGCGGATTGCGGTATTGGATACAATCTTCAGGCGTGTTTAGCAATTCAAGAATATTCGGGTTGTTCTTCGAGAGAAGGTCGATGAATTTCTTGATTTCATAGAACATTATGTCATTGGTGTCATTATTGACTTGATCGGTATACGTCAATCCGAAATATTCAGCTTTCGGCAAGACGAAAACTCCTTTTATGTCGATGTCCGATTGAGGTAGGGACAAGCCGTACGCATGACTGCCACTTATACATTTAAGCAAAAGGTGGGAAGAGTCGGATTCGAGCTGGGCTAGCTTCATTTCAGGTATTGGCGGAAAAGTTTGTTCAGTGGTGTCCGATCCGTCGAGATTGTCTTCTCGTCTGGACGCTCATTTTGAAATTTTGCTCGTTGATTAGTTATCCATAGATGAACTTGCCACATTGGCTTAACGGTCAAAGCTTCATCACCTTTACTTTTGAGTTCAAGCAATTCGTCGACAACCTCTTTCGCATCCTCATCCAGAAGTACACGTAGTTTCCCGAACTCCATTGGGGGAACTTCATTCCTTTCGAGTATCCACTTACAGGACAGTAATGTCCTTAAACCATAGAAATATTTCTTTAGCTTGATTTCCGAGCCGGCTAATTCTGCGCCCTCCGTGACCGACTTTGCCATACTGTAGTAATGATGAAACATTGCGCGAGGATTGAAGTACTGCGGCATCAGCTCCACAAGAGCCTTATGAAATCGCTCATCAGACTGATACACGATCGGCGACTGAAGCCATTCAAATAACGGAGCGTTCGACTTCGCGAACAGTTTGAGTGCCTTGCGGATATCCCAACCATTGATGTCCAACACCTCATCAACGGGCAATTCAATTACATCTCGTTGATCGTCGATGCTCAGGTAGTAATCTTTAGGATGAACATAAATGAACCGGGCATCGTAGTCGCTGTCGGGAGATGGGAAACCCCAGGCGCGGCTACCTGACTCGGCGGCGAAGAGGACTTTGACATTACTATCCAACTCAATCGATGATAGACGTTCCTTGATTATACCATCCATAACTCTATTGTTCCATGGAGAATGTCAGGTGCGTACATATTGAATGATGCTTCGAACATCTTTCAACCTCATCATGCCGGAAGAATGTTATGCTCACAGTTTTTCCCTGATTTAACTCTCGCCTTCTAATCATAATTAAATTGGAGATCAAATTATTACACAGAAATGTCATGTTAAGGTCTCTTTCTGGGTCGAACATTTTAGTGATCACACTCAAGGTCTTTTCCTTATCATCTTCGTGAACGAATGTCATCGAATCCTTAAGGTCCCAATGTATTATTTCAGCACCCGTTTCCGGAATGTGAACCTGAAACATGCTAGCGTGCGGAAATATGCGAAGCCCGTGCTTATAAGAGTTGTATTCCCGTCGGTCAGAGATGTCAGTCGCCGTGATCTTCAATATTCTTGTAATGGCCTCTAATGACTCCTGAAGCTTGTTGTCTTCACGCAGGTCTAGCAACCCATAAAACAAATATTGCAAAGCCATTATTTTGACTTTTCCTTGAATAACCTCTTGGTCTAGAAAGTCTAATCCACCTTTACCTTCGGCAAACAATCTTATGTCGTTATAGTGGTCCTTCTTCTTCACCAGATTCTTTAAAATTCGAGAATCATTAACAACTCCATCAACAGGTTTCATTGAGACAATCAATTCGAAAAGAGTTTCGATAGCTTGAAAGTATGTTTGTCGAATATCAATCTTAATGCTTCTTAGATGATCTTCAAACGAATAATCATAGATCTCGAGTGGAAAAGAGCTTGGATTCTCTTTTAATAATTCCATCTCCTTCTTTAGCCTTAATGCTCGATATGCATAGTAGTCGGCCTGAAAACCCAAGTAAAATTCTTTAGCGTTTATCATATCACATTCATTTCTCTATTTCAAACTTCCTGCGTAGTCAGACTGTACCAAGTGCTTTCCATGCCTGGTTGATTGAATATTCATCACCGCGGGTCATCTTGTTTCCAAAATTAAGAATGATCTGGTCGAGAATGGGTAACTTTTCAAATTCGGATCTGACTTCCGAGTAGTATTTGAGATAGTCAGCGATGAAAATGCTTGTCAACATAAGGCCGGTGTTCGTTAGAGTTATTGATATCCTCTTAAACTCTTCGATTTTCGGAGAAAACATTTCACGAAAGGAAAAAACACCAACATTCGACGGATGGGCGTATAGCGAGAAGTAAGTATACATCTCGTTAAAAAATTCAGCACGACATCCCATACTTTCGCCCAGATCTCGCCAATAAAATACCTTTACATCATTGTTCGATAGGTTTACCAGGTATTCTTTATCTTTCAGCTGAGTCAATAATTTGGTTTGATTCTTTGGCGAAAGACCTTTGAAGGTCTCCGTTTGTTCGATATAGAGTTTTAATTCTGCAATTTCTTTAGCATCTGCTTCCAACTTCTCTTTGTTCTCGGCAGTTGTAGCGATTGAAGCGAACCTTTGTCTATATTTCAACCCTGACGAGACCCATAATGAATACGCAATTTTTCTTTGCTCCCGTGATTCTGTCGAAATGAAGATTGAATTAAATAGACCGACGGTCTCATAGAGGTTTCTAATTAACGATGCTAAGATGGTAGGGTCGATGATCGGATTGATTTTCAGTCCGGCTCTAGATTCAAATCCAACACCTTCAAGAAGCGCCCTAACACTGAGTAATTTTGTGAACATCATCTGGCAAATAATCTTTCCGTCAGCATCTTCTTGATATTTTACTGGCATTGAGTGATGTTTAGCCATCACAGATGCAAAAAACTCCAAGAAAATATTTACCGTGGCGATTGAATCTTCGATTGTGTTGGGCTGCGCCAAGGTGCTAACTTGATCTCGTAGTTTGGCTTGATCCATAATAATTGATTTAAATGTTTACTAATTTTTTTTGTTAAGATTATTTAGGAAGGCAGCTATTTTGACACGGAGATCAGAAGATTCCAAGAGGTTTTCGAAACAGTTCGGGCAAAGAAAAACTCCTGACTCGTAAAAAAGTTTAAAATCAGCTTCAACTAAAGGAGTAGTCGTTTTGCAGGCTCTGCATTCTACGTCAAGAATTTTAAGAAAGTCCACCATTTTTGGTTGATCCTCTAGCATTCTGTCCGGAATGTCATCAGTCCAATAGGCAAGTGATAAGTATCTCCTGAGATCTCTCAATGCCCGCATCTCTTCGGGGAGGCTTACGAATTCATGTGCCAAGAGGTCGATGATACCCGAACTGTACGCCAGTAGATATGGTAAAAGTTGATAGTAATGATACCAATACCCATCAAGGTCGTCCCCACCTGAAAAAACGAAGTTGAAGGATCGATCGTTTGTCTTGTACCCTTTATGCGAAGTAACTAAATGGTGTGCCTGATTCATTATACCATTTAAGCCCGCGACATCGGTCTTATCGTATCTGAATGAAAAAACGGAATCATTAAAAAGAGCTGCCAGAAAGCCGAGCTTTTTCGTAGCAAGATTTATAATGTCTCTAAGCTTGTCCGGACCAATTGCGCCGCTGCTTGGATCATATAGATTAGGATCACCTTTGAAATGAAACTTCTCAATAAATTCATTCTTATCTAACAACAGTTGCTCCAAAATCAACAATTCATCAGTCAGCGGCTTCCTAAGTAGGTTGAAGGCAACACTCATTTTCCCATTTTTCGCGGTTGACAAAGACTCATAAATAAAACTAAGAAAATCTGCCAAGACAGCACAAAAGACATTTTTTGACAACGCAAGAACGACAGTATCTTTCCTACCAGTCTTTGAGAGGTACGCTAGAATATTTTCAATACCTCCTTTCTCAGCCTTAGAGAATTCCGTTTTATCTTCTGCTGTTAGGGGAAAATTTGTTGACAGTAAGTCCTTAAATACTTCATCTTTTCCGATGTCCAACATCAAGTCATAGAGAACGACGCAGATGTTATGTCGTTTATGAAACTTAATCGGAAGCAGAACCTCGTCTCCATGTTCGATGTAAATCATACTTGTATGTTATTGGGGGATAGTTCTCTATTGATGTCGGGGAGTTTGCCAATATTTATTTTGTTTTGTAATGCTTTTGACTGAATCATAGAAAGAGTTTCTCTTAATTAATTCAGAACACTTTTCAGGTTTGATTCCGCATTTATTCATGAAATGAAAGTCTAACCATATCCGTAAAATATAAATCAGAGCAAAAAGTTCGTCTCCAACAGCGGCCTTGGCTTTCAGTTTCGGGTTATAATGAGTGTAATAATTTCTGCTATCGACCAATCTTTTGATAAACACATTTGAATCTCCAACAAGGTCCGCGAGGGAACCGGTTGCTTCTGAATGTAATTCAACTAAGCGCACTCTGAGTTGAGTGTGATAGTTTAAGTTTGTTTTTAACCAATCTAAATCCTCTGAAGATTGTATTTTGTTCATGATGGTCAATTTCCGATTGTTAAACTGTTCCTTTTCTGAACTTAAAAGGGGTGTACTTTCTCTTTCGTAGTGAAACGACTCAAGGGCCTGAATTAGATTCAAAAATTGCAAGACTGGAAACTGATGTTTTACTTGACGAGACCCAAAATACAGGGAGAAAATGTGTTGAAAGGTTGAATGCGCATCGAGCCAATTCACAATGAACGTCGAGATGTCGTCGGTTAAATCATCCAATCTAAACAAGAGGTGATGAACAATGGACTCAGAAGCATGTGTGATCTGATCAAATTCATTAGTATCGACCACACGGATGGAGTCTTTTGCTCCTTTTGGAGTAACCTTTAGAAATGTCACCGAATTAAGATGAGATGTGGCGAATTGAATTAGGTTAACAATGGGCCTTTGATACTCTTCGCGAAATTGCCTCACGGTTATCTCGTGTTCGAGTTCGATTGAAATTGAAGCCTGCTGCGGCAGTGCCTCTTTATAGTGATTGAAATTGGGACTCACCCAAGAATTGATATCGATAGTTGCGTTTCGATATTTGAAACTTACTTTTTTAGGAGCCGCTCCGGTTAGCACGGGAGCTTTAAAATCGAAATTTGAGTCTACCAGATCTGGCGCGACCCAATCTAAGAGATATGTAGTAGCAAACTCAAATCCTTGAAATTTCGGTGTGCTTTCTGTTTGAAGCGAGAATACTAAGTTATCGATTCTAAATTTCTGAGTAGATGTCGCCTTTGAAACCTGGAACATTGGGCTTTTCCATTCATATTCTTTACAGTCTACCAACGTCATAATGTGTCCACCCGGTACAATTTGCCCGGTGATCACCTCATGCTCGACGAAAATATGATCAGGTCCGTGCGCAAATTCGTTTTTGAATGAACCAATTAAGACGAGCTTAGCTCCGCCTTTTGGCCTTAGATAAAGTACGCCAGCTACTTTGTCTTCAGGGTTCGATGGAAGCCACCAAAGACCGTGATAGGTCTCGTCCTTGTCAATGCAATTGATGTAAGCTGGTAAGAAACCTCTTGTATTTGTGTACATCATCTTACTATTGTCTTTTGTTACAATCTTGGATCAACCTCTTCACTCTCCAATGCCAGCACCCCAAACACACATTCATGAACGCGCCTTAAAGGTTCGTTCTTTACAAACCGTTCAAGCCCTTCTACACCTAATGCAAACTCCCGCAATGCCAGGGATCTCTTGCCGGACAATCCGCGGCTCTTCAACCGTGATAAGTTCTCTGGAGCTGTATACTCTGGACCATATATGATACGCAAGTATTCTCGACCACGACATTTAATCGCTGGTTGAACCAGATCCTTTTTCCCTCTTGAAATAAAGTCTAATGGCTTGATGACCATACCTTCTCCCCCCGCTGTTGTCAAGTCATTCCACCACGCGATTGCATCTTCCACTTCTATTTCATTCTGCAGGTCAACTATTTTATGTTTCGTCTCAAGCATGAGTTCACTATCCACCTTACATATCGACGCAATCTCATTCAGGTGCCATACATGGTCTTTGTCTACGTGTACACCACCGTCAGTGGCGAGGATATGAAATGGTGCGAGTTTGTAGCCTTTCAATCCATCGGTGGGCCAGCAGTACCCCTGATAAGCTTCAACGAAGTCGGATACCATCTCTTTCTTTGAAGAATAAGATCTAGTCAACTCGTCAATGCCGGGTATGTTACGACCACTTGTACTATTCAGTGTCAGTATGGCATCAGTAAGCGAAGCACTAGCCGAAGCTCCAACTGCTGCATATTGATCTTTCAGAAGTGCCTGGGCTTTTGCAGACCACGGCATTAATTCTGCATCGAGACAAACCCAATCAGTTTTGAATCGATCCCAGAAACCACACATAGTTAAAGCTGATTGAATCCTCTTAATGAACTCTGTTTCCAGCGCATCATCATTAAAGAAGTTTCTGCCAGTGCGGGTATAGCATACACCGGCGCCCTCATCTTCGATACCAAATTTTCTCTTAATAGCATCTTCATCTTTCCCTATAACAAGAACAGCTCGTGAGCCCATGTGCTTTTCTTCACAAATGACCTTTGTGATACCCTGACTTCTATAATAGTCAATGCCTTCAAGCGGATGTTCGAGATAGCCTTCGATCTTGGTCGTTTCAGATGGTGACATAGTGGGTGGCAGGTAAATTAACCACTTCGGATTCACCGCAAACCTGCTCATCACCTCTACAGCCGCGATTGAATTCTCCTCACGCACTGTCACGCTGTTTCTTAATCGTGTTGTTATTATGTGTTTACCAATAACATCATCAATGTCTAGCAAATCATCGTATTGATGTTGGTGACTCAGTTCTTCTTTAACTGAGATCAACGGTCTCACTGGTTCACAGTAGACTTCGTGTGCATCAACCGAGACCAGCTCTTCCTCAGGGTACCTAAGAGCACTTAACCTTCCACCAAACACACAGCCTGTATCGATGTCAATAGTTTTGTTTAGCCATTGTGCATTGGGAACAGGTGTATGGCCATAAACAACCATTGCTTTACCACGATACTCCGCCGCCCAATTGTATCTAACCGGAAGGCCAAATTCATCGATTTCACCTGTGGTCTCGCCATACATGCAAAATGATCTTACACCGCCACTACCACGACCTTGCATTTCCTCTTTCAATCCCGCATGTGCAACAACCAGTCGCCCCCCATCAAAAACGTAATGGCTCACGAGACTGTAAAGAAAGTCGTTCAATTGATCGATGAAGGATTTCGGTTGACTCTTAAGCTGTTCGACAGTCAGAGCCAGGCCGTGTTTTAATTGGACGTCTTTGCCATTCAGATATTTCTGGAGTTTCATGTCATGATTGCCTGGAACACAATACGCGGTGCCGGCTTTTACCATACTCATAACGAGTTTTAAAACGGATGGAGAATCCGGCCCGCGATCCACGAGATCTCCGAGAAAAACTGCTGTTCTTCCTTCTGGTGCCTTAACATCAAATCCAAAGCTTCGATCATCATCGTTCTCACTTATTGAGTATCCGAGTTTCATGAGCAGCTCTTTCAATTCCGTGAAGCAACCGTGGATATCACCTATGATGTCGAAAGGTCCTTTGATATTTTTCTTATCATTATAGAGCTTATCCCGACGGATGGTTGTTATGGACTCGATCTCCTCAACTGAGTCGAGGACAAAGATGTGACGGAAGCCTTCTCCTTTAAGATGCTTGATTGATCTTCGAAGCTGACTCCGCTGCATGCGAGTTACATGCTTTCCAAAAGTCCTGTCAGGTCTCAGGTCATTCCGATCTTCACATACTCTTTCAGGGACATCCAGTACAATAGCCACTGGGAGGCAGTGATACTGTTTGGCAAGATTCACCAAAGGTTTTCGTGCTTCGGGTTGAACGTTAGTTGCATCAACAACAGTTAATAATCCGTTCTTAAGTCTTTTCGCAGCGATGTAATGAAGCAATTCAAATGCTTCGTCTGTTGCCGCCTGGTTGTTTTCATCATCAGAAACTATCGCACGGCAACGATCCGAAGAAAGGATCTCGGTCTCCTTGAAATGTTTTCTAGCGAACGTAGATTTTCCTGAACCGGAGATTCCGATTAGTACAACGAGAGAGAGTTCAGGTATTTTTATTTCAGTGCTGTTCATTCGTTTATAGTAAAAATTGCCATTTGAGTTGGACCACCAAGGACTTCATTTACATCGCCAATTGATTTGTAAGTCACGGTGTAACCAAACCTTTCGGAAATGCTTTGTCCCCATCTTTCAAATTCAACTCGCGTCCATTCAAACCTGTGATCTGCATGTCGCATCTGATCAATCTCCATTTTTTCATACAGAGTATTGTAGTCTTTATTTGGTGTTGTAAGTATCACTGACTTAGGTCTCGCGAACTCAAACACCACCCGTTCGAATGCCTTCAACCTGTTCAGGTCTAAATGTTCAATGACTTCAACAATTGCTGCAGCATCAAAACCTGAGATTCTCTTGTCTTTATAAGTAAGCGATCCGTGAATGATGTTGATTCGCTCTTTTTGTTTTGGCGCCATTTCATTGAGGCGCAGGCGTTGACTTGCTTTTTCCAGTTCACGAAATGAAACATCCATTCCAAGTATCTGAGTGAACTGTTTTTCAGCCAACAGCATTCTTAAAAGCTTTCCTTCACCGCATCCCAGGTCGACAACGGTCTTTGCACCGGTTGCCACGAACTCTTGAGTCACCTGCCTGAGTCGTTTATAATGCAGTGTCTCACGAACAGTATCTACTTCTTCGATTTCTGATTGTTCGTTCTCACTTTCGCCTTCAGTCAGTCTCGACATTGCGTTTCTTGCGAGACTAGCAATGCCTTTCAGGTAACGGTTGGTGATCTGTTCTTTTTCAGGATGATCTTTTAGCCATCCACTTCCTTTCTCTAACAGCTTTTCCACTTCATGTTGTCCGACCCAATAATGCTTCTCGGTGTCCAAAACAGGTATCAACACATACAAATGTGTTAGAACTTCACTGAGCTTCGATTCTTTAGTGAGTGTAACAGTGAAGTATTTACTCATTCCCCATTCTGGAAACTTTGCATCCAGGGAATGACGTTCCAGCCTGACCTCATATCCAAGTGGTTCAAATAATCTCTTAATTAGCGTTTCACCGCCGCGAGGTGCGGGAAGAGATGCTATCTTAATCGACAAAGGCATCATAACATCAACAAGCTCTGGTCGTTTAGCGCACGTTCCATTCATTGCTGTTGAGAATGCCTTCGCAATAGCAACGCTCATAAATGACGATGCAACATATGGCCGATCGTTTACATAATTCATTAGAGCAAATGAATCGGTCATACTGTCCTTCCGAACTAAACCGATTGGATCAATATCAAGGAGCAGTGCGACGGTGCATTTCTCCCTGGACGCATCTGGATAAAAGATGTGAGCTACTCCATTTGCAAGCTCGACAGACTGGAGTTTGTCGGGATGCTTATGAAGCAGGAAGCTAAGATCCGTTGCTGGCTGGTGAGTAGTTGTTATTGTTAATAGCATAGCTTAATTCCAAAATTTCCACCATTTCTTGACAGGCTGATCAACAGCAATTGAGATTGATTCTTTTTGTTGCGAAACGATCGACGTATTATCGATTAGCTTTTCAGATCTTCGAAATGTTTTCAAAGTAAAATCTGGTGTTGTTTTTTCCTGCCCTGTGATCTCGTCCAATAGCTCCTGTGCGTCCATCTTAAGTTCGTTCAATACTTCGGCTTCGCTTCTGGATACATACTCGATTTCTTCCAACTCATATTCATAATATCCAATTCTGCTAAGGAATGGATAATCACGGTCACCGAGCCAACGAAAATCGTAAAGAATTCGGTCCCTGGTTGGATAATTGTTGATCAGCGCAACAAGATTTATTTTAACCTTCCACAGCATAAAAACATCCTCTTCAAAGTACTGTGTGAAAGTATTTTTGAACTCATACAGAGCGTCTTTTTGATTGTAATTGAACGTGAAAGATGTCAGGATGAGATCTTCGTGTAGGTTTTCCAATAGGTCTTTTTGAGAATAGAGCCATTTTTCAAACTCCTTAAGCGGGATTTGCTCCTCAATGGTCAGGAAAATCTTTTCGGTTAATTCGACTTTTTGCAATTCCATAGCCTCTGTCTTAAACCACCCCTCATTTCAGAGAGGGGTGGGGCCGCTTACCGCTGCGCCAATTGACAAGTCAAAAGTGTGAGTGATCTACGCAATCTTTTTGCGTAGTTGAGTAAATTTTCGATCTTTTTGAAAATTTTCGCATGCCCGCCACCAGAAACGCCCTTATTAGATACAGAACAATCGACAATTGTCTTCGAAATCGGGGCAGAAAGTGGACTTTGGAAGATTTGGTAAAATGTGTGTCTGAAGCTCTCTACGAATTTGAAGGAATCGACAAAGGTGTCAGTACTCGGACGTTGCAACTCGATTTGCAGCTTATGCGGAGTGATAAACTTGGTTATAACGCGCCAATCGTCGTCACCAATAAAAAATACTACTCGTACGAAGATTCGGATTTCTCCATTACTAATAATCCTTTATCCAAAAACGATCTCGGTAAGCTTACAGCAGTGGTAGATATTTTACGCCATTTCAATCGGTTCTCTCATTTTCAGGAAATGGTAGGAATGATCCATCGGTTGGAAGACAAGGTCAATCGCGCCCAGGGAAAAGGTCGACCAATTGTACATCTCGAAACAAATGAAAACTTAAGAGGGATAGAGTTTATTGATCAGGTTTATCAATCAATTAAAAACAAAGAAGTGCTTTCATTGACATATCAGTCATTCAAGGCACGAACACCAAATGTTTTTAACTTTCATGCGTATTTGCTAAAAGAATATCGGAACAGGTGGTTCATGCTCGGACGTAAGAGTAGCAAGGAACCGTTAGTTAATCTTGCGCTGGATAGGATAAAGGAGATCAAAACAGCTGTGAATGTTGACTACATAGAAAATCGCGATTTCGACGCAGATAATTATTTTAAAGATGTGATAGGCGTTACTGTTAATGGTGAAAGACCACAACGTGTTCATCTTGCTATCGATAGGACAAATGCTCCTTATGTTATAACAAAACCCTTGCATCATACGCAGCAGGTCGTTGCCAAATCTTCGGAGGGAATAGAGATCACAATTGACGTAATTATCAATTTTGAATTAGAGAGGGAGATATTGGGATTTGGCGATTCGATGGTGGTGTTAAAACCTCAGCGACTGAGAGACCGGATTAAACAAAAATTGACCACTGCGTCACAAAAGTATTCTGCTTCGCATACTGAAAGAGAGGATCTGCCCTGAACGAAAATGAGATTCGAAATAAATCCAAGGTATAGTTGGTTGGTCTCTCGGATCGGGAACATCTCGACTGATCTTAGATTAGGTGCTTCCTTCGCTTCTGACATCGTCTTCGAGGAAGGCAGATTGACTTCTCTTTCCAAGTCGCTCGGCAGCAATCCTAAAATCAATGGGAAGGCTTGTAGTTTTAATTCTATTAACTCCTTTCGGATGTTTATTTGCTCAAGAATTTTTACGACAACAAGTTTGTCCTTTTTATCGAGAACCTTGTCATCCAAATATACGAGCCGTTACTTACCACTCATTCTTAGCTTCCCCAATCTTACTATTCTTGATCTATTCGAGGATGTATCGAACTTCGCAGGCATAAGTTCGATTCCGATAAGCAATGCCTCCAAAAGCTCTGCTAAAAAGCCCTTAGAAACGACAAAATCATCAGCGGCAAATTCAGAGCCCATTGAACCTATTCGCTGTTGAACTGACAGCTCGACTATTGCATGACCTATTTCATGGAGGACTATAGCAACCCTGTGCTCAGCTTTAACAAAGGACTCAATTGTATTTTCGTCGAGGTGAATTACTCGACTGCCTCGTGGTATATCAACATTTATTTGGGATGTTGACGCTGGAGAATGCATCACAGAAAAGAAGACGTCTCTTTCGATTATTTTTTGCAGATCATCATTATCTAAAATTCTCAGTAGTGGGGTTGAAATCCCCAAGCTATATAATCTTCCAACGGTGTAATCATTAGTCAAATGTTCGAGAAAGAGATCTGGATTTGAAATCATTATTCTATTGTTTTGGATTGTTTATCGTTGCCTCATCCTATTAATGAACTACCTACAAAAGGTATTCTACAAAGTGATGATCAGAGATCTTTTTATTTCTTAGTGCAACTAATACTCAGGATGCAGAAAAATCAACTAAGCTTTGTCCATCTGAGATTCCCATACCCAGTCCTTATGCTGCTCGCGGAAATAAACATTTCGAAGCTCAGTCGAGCCATCGGCTTTCGTCACTCTGATTTCATTCAAATTATTATTCTTCAAGGCAATTTCAGAATAGTGGCGCCAAATCATATTTGATAACCCTATCAATTCATTTTGGAGCATGAGAGTATTATGGAAGATGTCGATCCATTCGTCGAACGAGACCGCTTTGAGCTGAGAAGCCGGATCGTCCTTAATGAAGTTGTTGGGATGAATGTGCCTTCCCAAAAAGGAATAATTTGAATGGGCAATCGAATTCCTGAGTTGAGTTTTGTAGGTGCTCGTTAATATACCATTAAGTACGCCAGAGTGAGGCTTTACTTTGTCCCGTATCAATTGTCTTATGATGTCCTGTCGAGTACCAGTGGCGGTTGCATCTCGACTGCTGTTTGCCACCCTAAAATGCCAATCATAAGATTCTCCACAAACAAGACGCACGAACTCGTACAACTTCTTAATCGTCATGTCAGCCTCCCAAATTTTTAAATAGATCATCATTTCGACTTGGATGGTCAAGCTTTCTTCATCAGTCAACTCCTCAATTTGCTTCTGCCGTTCGGGATCCCAAACATGCTTCTTGACATATTCAACGTATGTCTCGTCAGAGATTGAATGCGTTCGATACATATCAATAAACTCAAAGTGTGTTTGCTCCGACCATCCTTCTTTGCCTATGCCAATCATATATGGACTCAGGCCCTGCATGGTCTCATCGTTAAAGGCACCATTCAATAGAATAAGCAGTAGGTCGCCGTCGTGAGATTGGGTCTTTAACGCTAGCTGAAAAAGACTTTCAAATTCCTTCACCAACGGAGCTTTTTTTTCTTTGAGTTTGTCCTTAAAAATCATTTGTGTCTTTCAGGTATTGTAATATGTATCTGGGATGGACTCATCTGTTCCCTACCCTTACTTCTCCATGTCTAACATCCTACTTGGCGGGCAACTTGGTAAAGTTATAGGTAAGAGAGAAAAAGTACCCAGCTGTGGGAAACACAGAAACGGTAGGGATCGCGTCTGGGATTCAAGCTTGGTGTACGTTGTATTCATCTTTAATTGACTGATCGACTCAACAACATCGAAAATGACGTCTCACTTTCATCCTCCAGAAATTAGACAATGTTGAATTCGTCGAAGTAAAAAAAGCCCACCTCCCTCGTTTAAAAGGAGTATGGGCTCGGTACCAATATAACATAGTCTATTAAAACTTTCAAATATATGTCCGTTGCCTTGACGATAAACTTGTTATGCTCGTTTGACAAATTTCGGGGAAAGGAAAATGGCCGCCCCTTTTAATCTCGCGCAATATTCATTAATTTACCTAACAAGAGCCCATCTTTTCTTCCCTACGGGGAAGGATCGATGGGTTTTGCATTTATGAGAGGTCAACATACAAGGTTGAATTAGGATTTGCGATTGACTAGTTCAACCACATTCCTCCAGGTTGTATAAAGAATTAAACAACACAACACTTCGCTGATAATGATCGACAGAATCCGGGGCTATTATTCCAGAGCCAAACGAACGGCACTACTTGCACAGGACAATTTTGAAAAAAAAATGGTATCACATTTTCTCGGTGATCGAATTGCTTCCTCCCGATATTCCAGTGTATAATATACCTACAGAGGCTTGGTATCAAGGGAAGATAATTCGAGCATCTGATTCAAAGTCACAGGACGAGTTAAGCTTTTATCTGATGGCGATCGATTTGCCGTCGGTTGACCAAGCCATCGACTCATTTTTTGATCCAGTCCGATTGAACCACTTTGACGGCCAAACAAATCATTTCTTTAACTCTTCGTTTTTGCAAGAACCAACTGGCCCGCAACCCATTATTCTTCCTTCCAATCTTTATGAAGATGAAGGGTTAGCGTCCATCTTGCCGAAGCGGCGTTCAGGAATGTTCATATGGAGTCAGATTGACCGGGATAGAAAAACATTTGCAAGATTTGATAATGAAAACGGCTCCAAGGAAATGACGGCCATGAGTCAGCTGACGACGGAATGGCTGGGATTTGACATCCGTTCAAAGTCGGAGCACATTGGAAACATATACCTCTGCGCACCCAACCCATACTTTAGAGATTATGGAATTTCCCTGTCTGCTGAGCCGGTTGGAGTTTTTTACTGGTTTAACATGCGGGATGGCGTAGAAGAAAAACTTTCACTAAGAGTGATCGATATGCATGGCGACAATGTTGCATTAGATAAAGTATTTGAGATCTCACAAAATGCAGGCCATTTGAACCTACCTCATGAGCCTCATTATTGTGAGACACGTGTTTACAACTCGCATAATGATCTTATTGGACTGCAACGATCCGCCACATTTATCAAAAGCATTCAAATCGGCATGTCCATAAAACAAGCAGACTTTCATGTTAAGTATCAAGATCCAGACAAGGAATTCGTCGTTGAAAAGTATGCAAAAGAAATTCCAACCATTGTTGGGAGCCCCACAACATTTAATGCCCCATATTATTTTAAGGATGCAGAACGTCAACGCAAGCATATTATTCAAAAGAAAAACAATGAGTTTATTTTTTTTCCAGGTGGCAAAACACCAGACGAGAAAACAAGTCTAAAAGTCGAGGCCAAATCTGCGATCCGTTCTATTATCAATCAAACAAAAGATACCTGCTACGTTTGCGACCCTTATTTTAACGTTAATGACCTTATTGAGTACATTTTTTATATTAAAGATTCGGGTGTCAAGATCAGGATATTAAACTGCAAAGGCAGCAAGTTTGTTGACAAGGAAAAAGCTTCTCTGCTGCTGAATGCGATCAACCAGTATAACTCAAAACCATTTCAAAAAATTGAATGTAGAATGCTTCGAGGTGATAGCATTCTTCACGACCGCTTTTTACTCTCGGATTTAAACGTGTGGTATTTAGGGAGCTCATTTAGTGAGTTTGGTAACAGAGCCACCTGCCTTGCAAAAGTACCCGAGTCCAGCAATACCCAAATATTGAGAGAGGTAGAAAAATGGTATTTCAACAAGGGCGCAGAATACACTCAGCTTCTCCAGGACTACGTAAAGGCCGATAGCAATGAGTAATACATTTCCAACCGATCCTCCAAATTCATCGACAAGAATGTATGAATGTGGAGCCGGCAACTATTGGTACTATCATAAAGGATCATTCCCAGCCGATGCCCCGTTACATTATTCGCAGTTAATCTCGACGGCTAAAACGAAGATAGAAATCTGGGACCCGTACATCAATCTGTCATCGACGAAAGATGACTTACAAATATTCGACAATATTCCTTCAAGCGTTACATTAAAGATTCTCACGAGCAAAAAGTTAAGCGGCCCGGATATCCATTACCTAAACAGTATCCATCTGTCTCTAAAAGGCCGAATTCCGCCCAGTAAGAATCTGAGGTTTGGGATGAGGGTGCTCGACATGAATGATCCGGCAACAAAAAACGGTTGGAACATTCACGATCGATTCCTGATCATCGATGACACCGACGTCTTCCTTGTCGGCAGTTCTATTGGTTGGCATCTTACAGCGTATGGCTCAACCGGTATTTATAGGGTAGATAGCCATGAGACTTGTGATTTCATCAGGTCAATATTTACCGAATATTGGAGGCAGGCATCGAGCAACGAAATCCCCATTCAATTCTTACACCCATAAAAGACATGAGCGACAAAGATTATTATACGCGTGATTATTACATTTTAAAAAGAAACGCAGAAGAGGACGAATTTGTCAAGTATCTAAATCAAAACGTTACTCTGGTCGAAGATGCAAAGGCACAAATGTCTGCCATCGTTAAAAGGCTTGCGAGAACGTTAAATGCTCAAGACGATACGGTTGTCGCGCAAGCGATTGGCTCAAGTAATCTGGATTCCTTGAACAACGAATTGCATTCTATCCTTAAAGATCATCCACTTTTTCCAGAGGAAGATCGCCAGCATCGAACCGACACTTTGTTCTCCGATGCATTTTCAAAACTATCCAAGAGGCTGTTCGAAAAGGATGGAAAGAATGATGAGACTCACGTGATTCAAAACCACATACATTCCTGGCTTGAAGACGTACTTGCAGTTATGGTCTGCTTAGATCGACGCTTTTCTTCGTTCGAGGCAACCGTGAAGTTGATTCATCAGGCCGAAATGCTTCACTACTTTTATAAATCATTCAGGAATCGCATTCCAAATGACTGGATAGAAAAACAACAGGACAGATGGTTTCCTTCTGAAATTCGTTCTGAGGACTTATTAAAATATCTCACTACTTATGAGCGCGAGTATCTTACTGGATACGAAAGCAGACTTGGTAAGTTAAAAGACGCGCGGCCCTGGCAATTCATTGGAGAGGCTACACGTTTCTCAGACCAGGTAATGTTCTCAGCAGATCCTGCATTTATATCTTTTGTGTTATTTGAACGAGACATCGTCAAATGGGTAAAGTTCTGGGACAACCTTACTCTACCTCTATTGCAAGATGTACCATTTCACTTTATCAGCTATCCTCCAGATTTCATTGCAATTGCTACAGTGCTCGTTGATGAAACTACGGTTACAAAGACTGATCCCCGTCACCTCGCGTGTATACTTTTAAAAAGTATCGTCCAACTTTCGCACGCACTCAATCAACGATTGGGTTATTACAGTGATTCAAAAAAAATCAGTTTGCTTCCAGATTTTGAAAGAAAAGAAGAAATCCTTTCAAAAGGCAAAAGGATATACGCGGAATGGTTATCAAGCAAGCAGGGCATGTATCAAGAGCTGATACGATTGTTATCCAGCATCTTGGATATCGCCACCATCGAAGAATGGGTCTTCAGTTACAGACCAAGAAACAATCCTCAAAATCAATTCACCGATCAATACAATTCTGAGATCCAAGTAATGATTGATGCTTACAGGCAAGTAACTAAAACTCAATCCTTCGAAGAATCTTTGGCCCGGACCAGAAATAATTTGAACTTTCAAAGTTTCAGCTTCCTTGTAGATCAATACAAGGCGACGACCCTCACTGAGCACCAGATCGATGATTGCCTTAAACTTTTTCTTGATTACTCATCTTCGGAACAATTCTTCTGGGATAACTCATTCGGTCCACCATATTGGGAAACTCTCAAGGCAATAAGTCATGTTATTTCTAGCTCCTCTGACCCAATTTTCAAATCAAAAAAACTCTTAGAATCAATAAGGGTCTATCATGAGGGATGGAACGTTAAAACAGATAATCATAAGGCAATATCTACGGAATCATTTTTTGCGTGTGCCATCTGTCTGCTTTTTGAGAACCCAGACAATTTTCGCGATGATGAGGAACGCACGTCCTTTTTTTATTACCTATTAGACTTTTTTATCGTTCAACTAAGGTTCTTTTCAAGCAGGGTTAACGACAGCTATCAAAGCGTGCTAAAATTGCTGTATTTGGTGGTCAACCAGATTTACAGGGATCTTAAAGAACCCTTCGAGATTCAAATTGTTAACAGACTGGACGAACTCACGATGATTCTGGTAATCTTAACGACAGGAGACTACGCCATCGAAGACACCACTAAGAAACTTTTAAGTAACCGACTGAAGATTGAACTTGGGATTGTCCGCAAGAAAAGTCGAAGAATTGGGTCAACTTCGTTCATAGACCAATCGCTTACCAAGTTGAATATTGACTGAAGATGCAACGCGCTGTCTGAGCTCCTGTATCGAAGCGAGTAAATTCACGTAATGTCGGCGCGACAATCAATGAAATAAAAAAACCGTACATCGAGTACGGTTCTATTTGAGACGATTCCCTATTTCACCTTTTCTCGTCGCTTTACCTTATGTCGACCATTCCTGTGAGCAACTTTTGCAGTTATGGCTTTCAATTTGATCTCCTCGCCATCCAAAATTCGCCCTAACTTAATCCCTAAAGCAGTTTGCAATTTAGAGATAGTCTCAATGGTCAAATTCTCTTGACCCCTTAATATCCTGCTTATCTGCTGCCGCGAGACATTCATCTTATTTGCCAACTCTACTTGTGACATATTCGTATGGTCAAGTACTTCTAAAACAGCGAAGGCCACATTCGAAGACATCTTCAACCATTCCCAATTCTTCTTATCATACTCCAAATTTTCTCTCCACTTCGATGGAGGGTTCTTACTGGCCATCTCGGCTATCTTCTTTTCAATTCGATCCTTATCAACACTCATAACTTAAGATTCAAGATGTTTTTTCACTACGTTCAGTTTATACAACTCCATTTTCAGGTGGGGACGATTCATCTGATTAGTTAGTTTAATCGCACCGCCCGTAATAACATAAGACCTGCCGTATTTCAATGCGTACAGTCTTATTAGCCCTTTTCTTCGAGCTCCCTTTGCTTTCAGTTTTTGAAGTTCATATCTCGGTAGATCGGCTTCCCGGTTATCTAGTGGAAGAAACAGTAGTTCAACTTCGCTTTCAGAAGCCCCTTGCGATAACCTCAGTAACTCGTCTCGGATGTCTTTGCCTTCTTCTTTAACCTGGTCGACGGCCATCTTCACTGACATTATTGAGTCGAACCGCTTTAGATCTTCCCGGTGCGTCATAAAGAATGCACGAAGCCATTCCAAATGCTTCCATTTGCTAATAGCTTTATCGAATTCATTCAGACCTTCGAAAACAAATTCGCTTTCGTCCAGTGCTACTTCTAATTCTCCGAAATGAACCGCAAAAAAGAGCGCCTTATCTTCTTCAAATATACGAATTAGATTTATGTTGTTAACCTATATGATTACAAAAAAGTTCAGTGCAAGAACTGGCAAATTCAACTGTCATGAAATATTTCATGTTAAATCTGGTTTAGATTGTCAGGATTTCCAGCCTGGACTGATGCGGGTTTCTTCATCCTCTCCCTCAACGCCCTCATATCCTCGCTCACCTTCAAATCCAAAATCTTTGCATAGTGCTGTGTCGTCCTCAAATTCTTATGACCCAACATCTTCGACACCGTCTCGATCGGCACCCCATTAGTCAGGGTCACCGTCGTCGCAAAGGTGTGTCTCGCCAGGTGAGTTGTTAAATACTTCTTTATCCCACATACATCCGCTATCTCTTTCAGATAAGCGTTCATCTTCTGATTAGTAGGCACAGGAAAAACCTTGTTCTTGATCTGACATTCAGTGCTGTGTATGTATCTATTGACAAGCATCAGCGCCTCCGGCAAAAGTGGTATCCTCGACGGCGTCTCTGTTTTCTCACGTTTGGTGAACACCCACTTATCTCCATCATGACCAGTTACAATTTCATCGGGTGTCAACTTCTGAACATCCACATAAGCCAATCCGGTGTAGCAACAAAACACGAATACGTCTCTAACCTGACGTACCCTGTCGATCTCGAAATGCTTAGCCGCAATTGCATTTAATTCTTCCGCACTCAAGAATGGTCTCTCGACTTCTTTCTTCGTCATCTTGAATCCAACAAAAGGATCTTTATCTAACCATCCATTTTTCACGCATATGTGAACGATCTTTCTGAAATTGGTTAGGTACTTGATCGCGCTGTTGTGATTACACTTGCGAGTTACTTTAAGCCAAAACTCATAGTCAGTAATAAATTTGAAATCCAGTTTCCTGATCGGAATGTCTTCGAACTTATACTTCTGCATCAAGAAGTTTCTCGTATGTCGTAGGGACGTTCTGTATCTCTTCGCCGTCGCTGCCGAATATTCTCTTCCAACTAGTTGATGCACTTGCGAATTATGTTCTTCAAACACATCACACAACATGATCGCCTTCTGACCATGCGCTCCGCCTTTCCATTGCAATGCAAACTCTTCAGTATTGAGAGGTAAGTCTAATTGAAGTAGTCTCTTCTGAATTTCATAAGCCTTCAACTTGAGCGTCGCCAAAACATCATTCGTAATGTTCGCTTCCCTGGACTTACCGATAACTCCTTCTGGATGTCTTGACCATTCGTCAACCTTCGTTGTTCTTCCGGTCGCGCATTCAAATCTTTTTGTGTTGATCGTCACACGCATGTAGATCGGAACTGTGTTCCTTTCATTCACCTTCGAATAGCGTGGATAAAAAATAACCTTCATCACATCTGCCATAATCTTCTTCGCGCCGATCCGTTCGACGCAACGTTAAATGAGTTAAAAATGAACTTTTCAACACCTTCAATCAAGATGTTCACTCCGTGAACTAGTTGATTTACAGTGCTTTAAGTGTCCATTCGGTGCACTCACATATCATTAAGTGAAGAAGTCCACCGAATAGCCCACCTACGAATTGCTCAAGTATGGTCTCCGATGATTCTGGCTTAAACAAAAAAAGCCCGAATCCATAACGAATTCGGGCTTTTGCCTTCTTTTGATTTCTATCCAGTGGAGCTGCAGGGAATCGAACCCTGGTCCAGAGATATCGAACGTGTACGTTCTACATGCTTAGTCGTATTTAATTGTCGGCAGTACCAAGGCAAACGACAGCCTTAAGCACTACGTAGTTGCTGTTGTCTCAACAGTCATGCGCAACACATAACTGCCCAGTTTATGCTAACGACATCGCCTTACCGGATCCGCTAAACAGAGATGTCCGGGCGATGATGGCTTCACAGGATCTTATCCCGTGATAAGCTTATCTAACTTAAAGTTAGATTAAGCAGCCATGGCGTATGTATTTTCGCCACGTGAATTGTGAGAGCATTTTTTAAAGCTCTACCCTCATGAGCTTGCATGCTGGCATACACCTTCACACATCCTGTCAAAACCGGTCAGCCCC
>WUUC01006571.1_pt1 | contig 21518 bp, 31 predicted proteins | sample 6278441 | NCBI WGS metagenome assembly WUUC01 (sample SAMN13675441, study PRJNA597444) | soil metagenome | isolation source: soil | place: USA: Washington | collected 2017-10
AAGAAGTGCTCGGCCGCCCGGCACCTGAACCAACCGAAATCGCACCGAAGGGCGGACGGCGCCTTAATGCCGCGCTTTCCGAGTGGATGATGGGCTATCCCGAGGGCTACCTCACCGAGAACTTTCCACGCAATGAGGCGCTGAAGATGGCCGGTAACGGCGTGGTCGGCCATCAGGCACGCGCTGCATGGGATCTGCTCGACTTTGACCGCGAGAGGGGGTGAGAATATGCCGAAGAAGGGAACCGGGTTCGTTCCGTGTACAAGTTGCGGCGGAACGGGTGCGACCACGACGACGGAGATCTACACGGAAGGCGGCAAGCAGAAGACGCGCGTTGTGCGCAAGACCTGCACGCAGTGCGGCGGCAGGGGCGGATATCACGTCTGACCTCTAGTATTACTCGGGTGGCCACCCAACTCACGCACACCTTCAAGCCGCGCGGCGCCGCACGCGAGCTGATGCACTGCCGGCGCGACGAAGTCCTCATCGCTGGCCCGGCCGGCACTGGAAAGTCGCGCGCCGCCCTGGAAAAGATCCACCTCATGTGCCTGCTCACCCCGAAGGTGAAGGCGCTGATTGTCCGCAAGACCGCGGTATCGCTGGCGACGTCCGCCCTGAAGACGTACGAAGACCACGTGGCGCAACAGGCGCTTCTCGATGGCACGGTTACGTACTTCGGCGGTTCCCGCCGCGAGCCTGCCTCCTACCGCTACTCCAACGGATCTTCGATTGCGCTCGGCGGCATGGACAATCCCATGAAGGTAATGTCCACGGAGTATGACGTCATCTTTGCGCAGGAAGCCACGGAGCTGGAGATTGAAGACTGGGAGGCCATGATCTCCCGCCTTCGCAACGGCGTGCTCTCTTTCCAGCAGCTCATTTCCGACTGCAACCCGCAGGAGCCCACCCACTGGCTGAAGCTGCGCTGTGAAGGCGGGAAGACGCTTATGCTGCACAGTCGGCACGAGGACAACCCCCGCTACTTCCGCGACGATGGCTCAACCACGGAAGAAGGCGCCGCTTACATTGCGAAGCTCGACTCCCTCACTGGAGTCCGCAAGCTGCGATTGCGGGACGGCATCTGGGCCGCGGCCGAAGGTGTTATTTACGAGGAGTTCAATCCCGCCATCCACATTGTGAATAGATTCACAATACCTCCGGATTGGAAGCGGGCATGGTCCATCGACTTCGGCTACGTCAATCCGTTTGTCTGGCAAGACTGGGCTATCTCGCCAGACGACCAACTCGTGCTCGTTCGCGAGATCTACCGGACGCAACGCCTTGTAGAGGACCACGCGCGCGACATCCGGGCCATCTGCGGATGGGGGCCCATCGACCCTACAACCGGAAGAACCTTGCCTTTCGCCGGAAAACCGGTCGAAGGGTGGGATACGCGCAAGCCCTACATCATCATTTGCGACCACGACGCTGAGGATAGGGCCACCCTGGAACGCCATATTGGTCTACCCACCCGACCAGCCAATAAGAACGTCAACGACGGAATCCAGGCCACCGCGGCGCGCTTCCGGCTCGACGGCAAAGGCCTGCCCCGCATGACCTTCATGCGCGAAGCGGTCGTGCACCGCGACGTCATGCTGGAAGACGCCAAGAAGCCGATGTCCACCATCGAAGAGGTCCCCGGGTACGTCTGGCACGACAAGGGCAAGGATGAGCCCTTGAAAGAGAATGATCACGGTTGCGATGCCAAGCGTTACATGGTGATGGAGCGCGACGTGCAACCGCGGCCCCGGATTCGGGTACTCGGGGGGAAGCGGTAGGCCACTCCTCCGGTATGATCGACCAATGGAAGAAGAGGTCAAGGAACCCGATGCCGGCGGCTACGCACCCGAGCTCGGGCACGATCCCGAGCCGGCCCCGCCGGCCGCCGAGGTGACGCGCGCACCCGAGGTCCCGCCGAGCGAGCGCACCCTACGTAACCTGGCCGGCAGGCATGCGATCACATGAAGAAGAAGTGCTCGCTCTGTCATGCGCTGCTGGCGAAGCTCGTAACCGGCCATCTCGTCTGCTGGATCTGTGATCGCGCCGACCTGATGGCCGGCAAGAAGACCACGCAATGACCGTGGTTACCCTCTCCGAGCTGCTCGGGGCCCGCGATGAGAGCCTCCGCGTCCAGCCGCGCGCCGGCCATGCCATTGCCGCCCGGCTAAAGACCGCGCTGGGGGCGCTCTCCCGCGGCGTCGGCTCGCGCGTCACCGTGCTGCTTATCTCTCTGCTTCGCCTTGCCCACCTGCATGGGCTCGTCCTTTCGGGCTGTACTGCTTTCGTGATCGCTGCAGCTACACTGTCGGCAACCCTCGCCTGGTTTACGGCCGGGGCCGCGCTGTTCTTCCTGGAGGCGAGACGTAGATGAGCTTGCGGAGCCTTCTTGGCGGTATTGTCCGCAATCAGGCTCCCGTGCCCTATACCTCCAAATGGCAGGCCAGTCGGATCGGCCTCACCTTCGGGTCTGGCGGCATGGATCGCCACCGCGAAATCGCTACCTATGAAGCGGTCGGTACCCTGTTCGGCGTGGTCAGCAAGCTCGCGGCCACTACCTCGCTGGTCGATTGGAAGCTCTGGAAGCCGGCGGCATCAGGGCTTGAAGAAGACCGCACCGAGGTCACCAACCACGCTGCAGCCATGGTGTGGGGCAGGCCCAACCAGTTCTTCGGCCGCCAGGAGTTCGTGGAGTCCAGCCAGCAGCATCTCGACTTGGCCGGCGAAAGTTACTGGGTGGTCGTTCGCTTTCACGGCGTACCCGTAGAGCTCTGGCCGATCCGCCCGGACCGCATCGAACCCGTGCCGTCCGTGAAGGACTTCATCTCGGGCTATATCTACCGCTCCCCGGATGGCGATGACATCCCGCTTCGGCGCCAGGACGTCATCTTTCTCCGCTGGCCGAGCCCGCTGGACATTTACCACGGGACTTCGCCGCTCCCCGCCCTGGCCGGCGATATCTCCAATGAGCGCAGCCAAACCGCGTGGTCGAATTCGTTCTACGAGAACAGCGCGCAACCTGGCGGAGTTATTCGGGTTGATCGGCGTTTGCAGGATGAAGAGTTCGACGAGCTTGCCGAGCGCTGGGACAAGATGCACCGCGGCGTGAATAACGCCGGCCGCGTCGCCATTCTCGAAGAGGCCGACTACGTCCCGATCGTCTATACACAGCGCGATATGCAGTACGTCGAAACGCGCGGTTTCACCAAGCAGGCCATTCTTGACGCCTACGGCTTCCCGAAGTTCGGACTCGGGGACGTGGATGACGTCAACCGCGCGAGCGCGGACGCTTCCCTCGCGCTGATTGCGCAGTCCCTTACGGTGCCGCGCCTGGAGCGCATGAAGTCCGCGTTGAACATGGACTTCCTGCCGATGTTCGGTGTTTCTCAAGGGATGCTCGAATTCGACTACGAATCCCCGGTTCCGCCGGACATCGAGACCGAAAACAACACACTGACAGCGAAGACGAATGCGCTGCAAACATTGGTATCTGCCGGCTTTGACGCGGATGAGGCGGCCGATGCGGTAGGCCTGCCGCGCATGAAATTCGAGAAGCCCGAACCGAAGATTGTGCAAGCTCCGCCCGGTGCGGCGCCCGGCAAGAAGGAAGACAAGAAGGTTCCGGCGTGAGCTTCGCAGCCCTTCTGGCCGGGCCGATCGAGATGGCGATGCGCTGGAAGGTTGTCGGCCACAAGGACGACAACTGTTGCAATCCCTGCAAGAAAAATCTTGGTAAGCTCTACCGCAATCGGACTTCCGCGTATTCGGACTATCCGGCCGGCAAGGGCTATATTAAATGCGTTGGTGCCAAATACGGGAATTCCTGCCGCTGCAAGGTGGTAAGGCGGAGGGCAGAGAAATGACGCTTCCGAGCGTGAGCCGAGACGTGCACTTCCGGATCGCAGACCGCTGCGTCGCGGCGAAGGTTACTCAGGTGCACGCCGACAGCGTGGACCTGTTCGTCTTCCCTCCGCCGGAACTTGCCGACCTCGGCGGACAGAGCCAAATCCGCGAGGGTGACGGCAACGGTACCTGGCATTGGCCGGAGAGGGTTTGACCATGAAGACCGTAGACGAACAGCGCCGGCTCGATGCGCTTGACCGCGCCATCGCTGCACAGCCACAGAGTGGCGCGCTCGCGGGCATGGCGGCCGCCAACGGTACCCGAGCCGAGGAGATCATCAGCACGGCCCGGAAATTCGAGACCTACCTTGCCGGCCCGGCGCCGGCCGCGGTGAAGTCGTGAACCGGCGCCGTCGCGAGATTCTCACCGCGCTCACGCCCGCCTACGACTTCGCCATCCGGCGTGTGCAGGCGGCCGTCCCGCCCCGCGACTTCCGCGAGGTGCCCGGGCTGGAGCTGCGTGCACGTGCATCGGCCAGTGCATCGGCCGCCGAACTGTTGATCTACGGGCGCATCGGCGGCGGCGGCTGGCTCTCCGACGCCATCACCGCAGTGGACGTGGCCAACGCGCTGAAGGAAGCCGGCCCCGGCCCGGTCAACGTGCGCATCAACTCCGGCGGCGGCGACGTCTTCGACGGTGTGAGCATCCACACCCAGCTTTCCCGCCACCCGGGTCAGATCACCACGTACGTTGATGGACTCGCCGCATCGGCCGCGAGCTTCATCATGCTGGCCGGCGATCACATCGTGGCCGCGCGCAACGCGTTCGTCATGATCCACGATGGAATGACCTACACCTACGGCAACCCGGCCACTCACCGGGAAGCCGCTGATCTGCTCGACAAGGTGAGCGACAACATTGCGGACATGTATGCCGAGCGTGCGGGTGAAGACGCGCCGCACTGGCGCAATCTGATGTCCGTCAATGGCGAGAACGGCACCTGGTGGACCGGCCAGGAGGCCCTTGAGAGTGGGCTGGTCGACGAAATCACCGGCACGGCTGAGGATCCCGAAGAGGATGAAGAGGTTGCCGGCCGCCTGCAGGGCTGGTCCGCCATTCTCCCCGAGCGCGCACTGGCCATCGCCAACCGAGTCCCCGAACCGAAGCAACCCGAACTTCCCGTATGGGATCATGAACAACTTCTTGCAAGCATGAAGGGACTCTTCGCATGACGACTGCTCAGCCGGAGACCGTGGCGTCGTGGGAGGAATACCTCCAGACTGCCGTTTCCACCCCCGAGGCGTTCGCTACTGCTATGGCGGATACCTCCGAGAAGGGCTTCAAGGCTCGACTTGCTGCCTACGTTGAGAGTAAGCACGCCGAGCGCTCCGACCTTGCCGACCAGGTGAAGGAATTCACTCAGGCGGCGTTGGTGGACATGTTCCGCCAGCAGGGCTCTCCGCGTGAGGGTGCCGAGCTTGCCGCGGCGCGCCTGCAGCACACTGCGCTGTCCGCCGATGGTCGAGCCGTCAGCAAGAACTTCGGCGCCCGACTCGCGATGTCCTACAACCCGGAAGCTCCGGGCGCGAAGATGGACGGCCAATTCAAGAACCTTGGCGAGTTCATCCAGACGGTTTGGCACAATCGCACCAACGGCAAGCAGCGCATCAAGAATCTCCCGGACGCCGACGCCAAACTGGAGATCGTCAACGGCTACTCCATCAAGGTGCCGGACTCCGGCGGCTTCCTCGTTCCCGAGGAATACCGCTCGCAGCTGCTCATGCTGGGTTTGGAAGACAGCATCGTCATGCCGCGGGCCACCGTCATTCCGATGAACAGCCCGACGCTCATCATCCCCACGGTGGACGCCACCTCCAACGTTTCCTCGGTCTTCGGCGGCATCGTCGTCTACCGCACCGAGGAAGGTGCGGAGTTCGTCGAGTCGCAGGCCAAGTTTGGCCGCATCAAGCTCGATGTCACCAAGCAGACCGCACTCGCCTACCTCACCAATGAGGTCATTCGCGAGAGCTCGCCCGCTGTGTCCGCCCTTCTCGGCCAGATGCTGCCGCCGGCGATGGCTTACAACGCGGACATCGACTTCCTTCTGGGCACCGGCGCCGGCGAGCCGCTCGGCGCGCTCACCGCGGGAAACCCCGGCCTGCTCGTGGTGGACAAGGAAGGCGGCCAGGCGGCTGCCACCATCGTCTGGCAGAACGTTCTCCGCATGTATGCGCGCATGCTCCCGCAGTCCATCAACCGCTCGGTATGGCTGGCTTCCCCGGATATCTTCGTCGAGCTGGCCACGATGGCCCTGAACGTCGGCACCGGCGGCTCAGCCGTCTGGCTGACCGACGCGCACGGCAAGCCGGAGCTCACGTTGCTCGGCCGCCCGGTCATCATGACCGAGAAGACCCCCGGCATCCTCGGCGCCCAGGGCGACCTCTCCTTGGTGGACTTCTCCTTCTACCTGGTGGGCATCCGCGACTCGCTGATGATCGACACCTCGGATCACGTGAAGTTCACCTCGGACCAGACCACCGTACGGGCCATCGCCCGCAACGACGGCCGCCCGTGGCTGACCTCTGCGATCACCCCGCGCAACGCCGGCCCGACGCTGTCCCCGTTCGTCACGCTGGCAGTCCGGGCCTAATTCACCGCGCCAGGGTCGTAATCCAGGGGATGGCCGCGGCCCTGGCGCGGCTACCAAATCCATCCTCATTCGGGATGAGTGGGGAACGACCGAGTTCGGCATTGAAACCCCGGATTCGGGAACGGAGAAAAGATCATGTACAGCGAAGGTCTTGGCCGGCTCTACAACATCATTGCCCCGGCCACCGGCGTCTACATCAACATGCGCGATTGCGCCGGCATCTCCTTCATCGGTTTCGAGGTGGACGGCGCTACCCAGTTCCAGCTCACCTTTGCGGCCGACGCCGCGGGCACTGGTGCGGTCACGCCCAACGTGATCGATCACTTCTACGGCCGCTCGAATGACCAGGCATCCGGCGTCTGGATTCGATCGACCATGACGCTCGGCTCGCTGGTTACCGCGGCCGACGTCACGCAGGACGAAGTGTGCATTGAGGTTTCGGCCGCAATGTGCCCCGACGGCAAGCCGTGGGTCAAGCTCACCGGCGATGGCTCGTCCACCGTCACGGCCGTCCTCCACGACCTGGCCTACAACCGCGCCCCGCAGAATCTGCGTTCGGTGATCGCGTGAGCACCCTCACTCCGGGCGAACCGCTCGCACAGGCCATTCTCGGCTCCCGGGTCAACCGGGCGGCAGCACTGCAGCCGCAGACCACACAGGCGGCCATCTTCACGGTGGCCGGCGGCAAGGTGCTGGTCACTTCGTTGGTCGGCCAGGTGGTGGTGGCGACGCCGGCAACCGTGAACACGCTGAAGATCACTGGCAACCCCACCGCAGGTACGGACGTCGACTGGACGACCGCCACCAGCACAGCCAGCAAGGAAGTGGGCGCGATCATCACGCCGGCGGCTACCGCGGGCGGGGCCCTGGTGGTTGCGAACGCGGGCGGCGGTAATGCAGTCGCGCCCACGGGCTACGTGGCCAATGTCGGCACCATCGACTTGGTGACCACGGGTTCCGCGGCTACGGGCACCATCAAGTGGTCGCTGACTTACATCCCGCTGGACGTCGGCGCTACGGTTACCGCGGCGTAACCCCATGGGTACCCACAAGAATGCACATTCGCCGATTAACGCCATTGTGGGCTACTCGGCCACGTCGGTCACGCTGTTCGGATTGAGCCAGGGCGCTCAATACCGATCAGTGATGAACGATACTGACAAGGCCGCCTACGTCTACTTTTCGGCGTCGGTGGCCAGTACGAATGCCTTCACGAAGAAGCTTGCCGCGGGCGAGTTCTGGGCATTTCCGGAACCGGTGTACAACAACCAATGCACGATCATCGGTGAAGCTGCCGGGACGGGCAGTTACCGGACTACCCAGTACTAGGAGGGGCAAACATGCCGAAAGCCACCGTAGGCGGAGTCTCCAACCAAATTGTCGATCCGGATTACATCGCACCCGCGGGCGTGGCGCCGGAGGTCGGTCTCGAAACCGGCGAGCCGGACATGGGCCTGCCGGACGACGAGAAGGAAGCCGAGAAGGTTCTCAAGGAGCGCGAGGAGCGCCGGGAGGCCGAGCGGCAGGAAGTTGCCGATGGCCAGAACACCGGCATTTCCGACTCCGAGAAGCTGCAGGGTGGCGATCCGCCCGTGGAGCAGGAAGGGGAGCAGTCATCGTCACCGGACTCGACCTCCTCGCCGGACTCGCAGAAGCGCGAGCACTCGCAGAAGAAAACGAGCGGCGCCGGCTCGACCCCGTTGAATGTCCCGAACACGGGTGGCCGCTCACAGAGCGGGAAGGGATCAAGCACTGCCTCTTCGGGGGACACGAAGTAAGGCCGTGCTGAGGTAAGGTCTTGATCATCGGGGGTGTCGAGCAAACGGCACCCCCGATGCATAACAGAATAGATCCACCACTTCCACCCGGATTGCCAGAAAGCGAGCGAATCCCATGGAGGCGGTCTACGCCACCCGCGAGCGAGTCATGCGCGCGGCCGACGTCCGCGCATCCGCGTACTTCTCGGCCGAGATCGATGAGCGTCTCGCTTCCGCCAGCCGATCAGTCGATCGGCTCTGCCACCGCGGTGATGGCATCCGCCCCGGATTTGCCCCTTGGGCCGGAACGGTCACCTACGACTGGCCGGCGAACAACAACGCGGATTCTTATCGCTTCTGGCTCAACCAGAACGCGCTCTACTCGCTTTCCGCGGTAAGCAGTGGTGGCGAGACCATTACGTCGAGCGCGCTGCTTCGTCCGGAAACCGGGCCCCCATATTCCTCGATCATTGTGAACCGTGCCGGCGGCGCGAGCCTCACCTTCGACACCGGCATTGGTGAGGCCAGTCTCGCGCTCACCGGCGTGTGGTGCGGTTGTCCGATCGATGAAGTCTCGCGCTCTACTTGGCTACTTTCCGGTAACATCACTTCGAGCGTTGAAGCCATCACCATCAACGCTCCGCTCGGAGTTGGCAACATCATCCGCATCGATTCGGAACGCATGATCGTTGCAGATCGGGCCTGGGGTAGCAGCGGCCAGACAGGTTCCCTCGCCAGCAGCAACGCCGCGCAAACCTTGACGGTAGCGGACGGTACCGCCTTCTTCATTGGCGAAGAACTGATCCTTGACGCGGAACGGGTGCTCATTCACGCCATCACCGGCAATAATCTTCTCGTTCAGCGCGCCGTTGCCGGCTCCCCCCTTGCCGCGCACACAACGGCGACCATCTACTATTCGCGTACCTTCACCATGCAGCGCGGCCAGCTCGGGACGACCGGCGCGAGTCACCTCACTGGCGCGCCAATTTACGTGTACAGACCTCCAGCACTTATCTCGCAGCTCACCGTGGCCTATGCCATCGATCAGGGTGCGCAAGAAAACTCGGCGTACGCCCGTACGGTTTCGATGGGCGAAGATGTCAAGGAAATGGTCGGCCGCGGGCTGAAGTCGTTGGAAGAGCGCGTTTACTCGATGTATGGGCGTAAGAACCGGATGAGGTCGGTCTGATGGCAGACATCATCATTCGCGGCCCATTCTTTGATGGGCGTGACCGCGCCGTCGTCAGCTTGATGTGCTCGGACATTGCCCGAACCGTTGCCGAGCGTGGAACGGATCTCGTTCAACAGGAATTGCCGCGTGTACTCAAGCATCCCACTGGAAGATTCCAGTCGGGCGTGCATACCGAGGCTGGCGGCAATACCGCAAAAACAACCGACGATGGCATCATCTACGGCCATTGGCTGGAGGGTACTGGCTCTCGGAACAAGACCACTCGATTTAAGGGCTACTTCACCTTCCGGCGCATGGGCGTGCTGCTCGATGCCATGGCTGGCAGCATTGCCAATCAGGTTGCCAAGCGCTATATCGGGAGAATGTGATGGCAATCGACACCGGCGCAATCATTGACCTAATTGCCAGCCATGCCATGCGGTTGGGCGTATTCGACGTGGTGCAGAAGCACGAACCGAAGTCCGCCCCCAACACTGGCCTGCAGTATGCCGTTTATATCGCGAGTATCGAGCCAGTAGCGGCGGCTTCCGGTATGGCAAGCACAGCGGCCCGCCTGGAACTCACCGGCCGCATCTACCGGAACTTCATCACCGAACCTGAGGACGAAATTGATCCCGATCTAGCAAAAACACTAGATCTCCTCATGGCCGCCTACATCGGTAATTTTGACCTTGATGCGCTTGCTCGGAATATTGACATCTTCGGCGCACACGGCCAGAAGCTGTCCGGCCGGGCCGGCTACCTCCGAATCGACAGCAAGATTTTCCGGGTGATGGACATCGTCATTCCGATTATCGTCAACGACGCATGGGAGCAGGTGGCGTAGTGGCCAAGCAGAGCGGACTCGGAGACCGCCTCCTCATCGACGGCTACGACCTCTCCGGAGACATCGGCTCCATTCAGGAAGTCGGCGGCGGCCCGGCCGCGCTCGACCTCACGGACATCACGCAATCAGCGTATGACCGCGAGGGAGGGCTGCGAGATGGGCGGATGAACTTCACCTCTTGGTTCAACCCTGCAGCCAGTCGCGCGCACCCCCGGCTTGCCTCCCTTCCACGCACCGACGTGCAGGCCACTTACTGCCGCGGATACGCGCTCGGCGCGCCGGCAGCTTCCATGGTGGCCAAGCAGATTGGCTATGACGGAAACCGCGCGGCCGATGGTGCCTTCTCGCTCGGCGTGGCCTGCCAGGCGAACAGCTATGGCCTGGCATGGGGACGACAGATGTCCGTTGGCCTCCAGTCCACGGGCGTCGGCTTGACGGGCGCGAGCGTCGATTTCGCCTCAACCACCGCGTTCGGCGCCATTGCCTACATCCACGTTACCGCCTTCACTGGAACGTCGGCCTTCATTGGCCTGGATCATTCCTCGGACAACGGCTCGGTGGATCCATTTGCTGCACTGAACGCCGGGGCCCTGGAGTATGCGGCATCGGGAATCGGCTCGGGAAGGCTCACCACTTCCTCCATCACTACATCTGTGAAGCGCTATCTTCGCCTTTACATCTCGGGAACGTTCTCGGCAATCTCCTTCCTCTACGTTCTGGTGAAGCCGGAATCGGCGCAAACATGATAAACAGAATGGAGCCGAAGATCGGACCGGAGGCGTTCAAGACGTACGCCATCTCCGCTCCAATCTCCACGCATCGCCGTCGAGCTACGTGCGCGGAAGTAGAGTGCATTCGCCGCATCCGTGGATTCAAAGCAGTCTTCGACGTGAGTACTCCGGAGGGGCGCAAACACGCACACTTCGTAGAGATCTCCGATCGAAACTACTCCCGCACAGTGACCGGATCGCTTGTAACCTACGTTTTCGCGGCCGGTCAGGACTGTTTCGACAAACACACGGTCACTCTCGAAAGAGAGCCGCTCTATATCGTCAAGGGGGGTGACCACCGCGGCAACCCCCTTCGGATACCCACGATGCGACACGCACAATCCGAGCACTGGGTTGAGGATTTTGCCGAACATCAGGAAAACATCGTCTCCCAGCAACAAAGAGGATGAGATGGCAAAGCCCGTGGTCACCTTTGAGGAAGGTAGTAGCGAAACCGACGAAGTAGTTCGCCGATGGATGCTCCGGGAAAACATTGACCCTAGTAAAGTTTCCGGATATCGCATCACTCGGCATATGGGCAGAACGCCTACCATTGAATTGGTCATGTTCTTCGATGACCACTTTCCGCAAGAAGAGGGGGGCCAGTAGTGGCGAAGGAAACTGGGCTTGGCTGGACTACTCTGTCTGTCGATTCATCGGCGGGTGCTATCAAGGCCATCAAGAACGACATCACCAACTTTTCGTTCGGCACGCCGCGGGGCGTGCAGGATGTGACGGGCGTGGACAAGAGCGCGTACGAGCGCTTGCTTCTCCTGGCCGACTTTCAGGTCACGCTCAACGGCGTTTTCAACGATGCCACCGACTTTTCGCACGACGTGTTCAAAACTGTCCCGTCGTCTTCGGTGGCCAGGACGACCACTCTCGTGGTTTCCGGCCAGACACTGGCCGGCGAGCTGCTTTACACGGACTACTCATTCACTCGCGCGCAGTCCGGCGAGCTCACGTGGACGGCGCCCGGCGTCCTGGCTGACGGCACCACTCCCACCTGGGCCTAAGTAAGAAAGAAAGGCCATCCCATGGGTTTTCGAGCCAACCGCGTCTTCGTCCTTCAGTTTGAGGATGAAATGGCGGGCGCTGAAGTCAAAATCCGTTCCGGCAGCATTCAGGACATGCAGGCGCTTTCCGAATCGAGCGACACCGATGAGGCTATTGACCTGTTTTTGAAATACGCCGAGTCTTGGAATTTTGACCGCCGAGACGGTACACCCTGCCCCCTCGAAAAGGGGGAGATAAAGGAGGAAGTGGACGAGCCTACCTTTATCAAGGTGTGTGGTGCCTGGTGGAGAGCGAGTACTAGAATTCCCGCCCCTTTGGAAGAAAAATCGACCTCTGGCGACTCGTCCCCGGAGGAATCGATTCCGACGGAAGTGTTGTAGAAAAGCCCTGGGAACTCGCTCAAGCCGAGTGGATTCTTGATCTCTGTCGACAGTTTGGCTGTCTGCCATCGCAGTTAATGGCAGAGGATGCCCAGTTGATGCAGTTGCTGGCGATTGAAAGGAGGGGAAACCCGGATGGACAATGAAGTCGTCATCAAGGTAAGCGTTGACGATGCCTCCGCCCCCGGCATGGGATCGGCTCGACGAAGCATCATCGCTGGCGCAAAAAAGGCCGGCGATGAAGGCGGAAAAATCCTCGGTGACGCGCTCATCCGGGGGGCCGACGGCCGTCTCCGAGACTCCCGCGGCCGATTCGCCAGCCTCGGGGACTCCATCGGGAAGGGCGCCGGCCCGAAGGCCGGAACGGTCATCGCCGATGGGATCATGTCCGGCCTGCTCAACGTCTCTAAGCTAAGCACGCCCATCCTGGTAGGAATGGGCATCGGCGCCGCCCCCGGCATCGGAGCAGCCATCTCCGCGGGCATTATCGGCGGCGCCGGGGGGCTCGGCATTATCGGTGGGGTGGCCCTGGCCGCCCGTTCCCCTCAGGTGAAGTCGGCGGGCACCTCGCTCGGCCAAACACTGATGTCAGGGCTTGAGGTCGACTCGGGGGCGTTCGTGGCCCCCGTGCTCCGTTCGATTGACATGATCGAAGACCGTTTCGAGGGTCTACGACCTACCATTGCCAAGATCTTTGGAAACTCCTCAAAGTTCCTTGAACCGATGGTTGATTCTGCCACTCGGGCGGTAGGGAGCATCCTTAACGGCATTGAGCGGCTCACCTCCAAGGGTGGTCCGGTAATGGACTCCCTTGGTCGGTCGGTAGAAATCGTCGGCGTGGCCTTCGAGAAGGCGGCCGGCATTATCGCCGGGGGGAGCGGTGATGCGGCCAACGCCACTGACCAGATGGCCGAGTCGCTTGGTTCAATGATTGTCATCGCCGCTGGAGTGATCCGCGGGCTGACCAAGGTCGGTTCGGTGATCGTGGACATCAACACCCAGATCAACGATGCCGCCACCTTCCTGCCGAAGTTCTTCGGATGGATGGACAAGGGCGGAGAATCGGCGGCCAACGCAGCTCCGCCGATTCAGGAGGTAGGCCAGGCCATTCTCTCCTCTGGAGAAGCGGCCGGCGAGGCTGGCAGGGCAATGTCCACCTACGGCAACCGTATGGCCGACGCGGCAGACAAAGGTGGTGGATTCTTCGATTCCCAGACCAACGTGGCCAAGTCGATCCGGGCAGCCAAGAAGGCACTGGACGACAACGGCAAGGGACTGAGCACCAACACGGACAAGCAGCTTGAAAACCGGGATGCCATCTCCCGCGTAGCCAGAGCGCTGCAGGCGGAATACTCGGCGTTTGTGAAGGTGAACGGCGAGGGGGCGGCAGCCTCCCGAGTGGCGGAGAGTAACCGATCCCGCTTCACCTCTTTGGCTCGTCAATTTGGGCTTACCGCTCGGCAAGCCAACAATCTTGCGGATCAGATGGGCTTCATTAAAGACAAGAAGATCGCCTTCTACGCGAACACCCATGATGCTGCCGGTCGCATTTCTGCCCTGAAGTCTCAGATTGCCTCCGTTAAGGGCAAGACCGTCTACATCAACGTCAAGAAGAATTACGACTCATCCTCTCCGGGTGATGCCTTCGCCCACGGTGGCATCGTGGGTGGCGCCGCGGCGGGCGGCGCCCGTTCCGGCTTGACGATGGTGGGTGAGTACGGACCCGAGCTTTTGCAGCTCCCCCCGGGTACGCGCGTCAATTCGAATGCGGATACGGAGCGGATGCTTGGCCAGGGCGGCGGCGGAGTAGTAACTGTTAGGGCAGTTGCCGATAGAACGACGGAGCGCGGATTGATCGACGCTCTATTCCGAGTGATTCGCTGGGAAGTAGCTAATAGCTACGGCGGCGACCCCATTGCCGCGTTCGGGAGATAGCGATGCCCAGTCATTCACCCACTGATGTGACCACCGAAATTCAGGTGGCCGGCGTCTACCAGAGCAGCTACCTCGGAAACAACTTCCGGCCGCGCGAGAAGGATGCCGTGCGGATTACCCGCGGCGTGCAGGATCAGCAGGGCTCCGTTTCGCCAATGGTGGCAAATTTCACCCTACACAATCCTAGTCAGCTCCTTACCGACGATAACCCCAACTCACCACTTTACGGCAAGGTGGGGTTGAATACGCGCTGCCGCCTGGGGATTAAAAAGTCGGGCACGTGGGATGAATATCTTCGGTTGCCGGACTCGGATGCGTTCGCCAATAATCAGTACGCATATACCGCAGACAAGGCATCACTCGATATCACTCTGGACATTGATATTCGAGTAGAGTTCACCCCCTACTACTCCCGCAACTCCACCGTCCAGATGCTCATCAGCAAATTCAATACTGTCGGTAATCAGCGGTCGTGGGCCCTCTGGCTGTTGGACGACGGCAGTCTCACCTTCCGCTACTCCACCCTCGGCGCGACAACCACGGACATCAATACGGCTTCTTATAAGATTCCCGAAGGTTCGGGAAGGACGGCAGTCCGGGTCACTCTGGACGTGGATAATGGGGCGGGCGGGAAGACTTTCACCATTTACTCGTCCGACTCGATTAATGGAACGTGGACGAACGTAGGCACCTCAACCACGGGGGGCACCACTTCCATCTTTTCGAGCACGGCGCCCCTCACCATTGGCGCAAGCGCGTCGGGCGACGGCGTATTTGCCAATCACTCTTGCTTCCGCGGAAAAATCCACGCCGCTCAGGTATATAACGGCATTGCAGGAACGCTGGTAGCTGACTTCGCGCCGGCCGGCAAGGGTATCGAAACCACCACATGGGCAGACGCGTGCGCCAGCCCGAACACGTGGATCCTCACCGGCTCCAACATTCGCCTGGCCTCGGACAGGGCGCGCTTTTGTGGGGAGATTCTCTCTCTCCCCGATACTTGGGATTCTACGGGGGTAGATCTGTACGCGCCGGTTACCGCCTACGGGCTGTTGAACCGGTATCAGAGCAATAAGGGCCCACTCCGGGGGGCCATGTACCGACGATATCGCACCCTTCCCTCGGTTACCGGCTACTGGCCATGTGAGGACGAAAACTCCGCCACCTCGATTGCCAATGCACTGACAAATGGTGCCCCGGGAAAGTTTGCTTTCGGTACGTTCGCTGGAACTACGGGATTTGACGGCTCTACCGGCGCGCTCACGCTAACCACGCAGAATACGAGTTATGCCAACTTCGTCATTCCGCAACCAACCAATACCGGCCAGACAACATGCATCTTCTATATGAAGTTTGACTCGCTACCGGCCGCACTGACGGACTTCGCCGAGATCCATATGCCCTATCTGAGTACGGCCTACCGATGGGTCATCTCAGTAAGCACCACCAGTTACAAATTCACTGGTTATGCGGCCGACGGCACGGTAGTTGCCACCGCAACCACCCTTCACGGTTCTGGCACGAATCCCACCACGAACTGGGTGGGTATGGAGCTGATGATCAGCCAAGAAGGGGCGAACGTCCGATGGGAGACCATCTGGGCGGCGGTCGGCACGAATTCGTACTACACCCACTTTGCTGGAGGAAATACATACGCCGGGACGATGCGGCAGTTTGACGCCGTTCTCTTTCAGGCAACCGCATCCGAGTTTGCGGGTGTGGAAATCGCGCACGTGCTTTTTGCCAACTCCCTCACTCCCTTCAATACGGCAGCCTATCGCGATGCCGGCAAAGCGTACGCTGGAGAGGCTTTCCTCCAGCGCGCTATCCGCCTTGCCGGCGAAGAGAGTCTTTACTTCGAATGGAAGGGCGACCCCGACAACACGGAAGCGTGCGGGCCCCAACAGGCGGAGACGCTGTACAACATCCTGGCCGCCGGTGCGAAGGTGGACGGTGGCCAGCTTTCGGATATTCGAGATCGCATCGGACTGCTTTACGTTGCCGGCCGGTACCTAGGAAATCGAAAAGGCCTCTCGCTCTCCTACTCATCCAATCAGCCGAGCGAGCTCGGCCAACGAGTAAACGACAACCGCTACACGGTAAACGACTTCACGGCCAGCAGGACCGGTGGATCCTCGGCGCGCTACGTAGCCGATGATGACCGAAAGCTGAACGTCCGCGAGCCCGACGCCAGCTCACCCGGCGTCGGCCGATATGAGCGCGGCGAGTCCTTTGACGCATCCACCGATAGCCAGCTCCCCTTCCTGGCCTCCCGCGCTGTGCACTTCGGTACCTGGCCTGGCCGACGGGTACCCTCGCTTGCGCTGGGAATGCACCGCTCACAAATATTCAGCTCGCTGACATTGTTCAACGACGCCATTGCTATGGACATTGGCGACCCCGTGACCGTTACCGGCATGAATGCAGCGCCCACGCCCCCCGAGGACCTTTTCTTGGCTTCCCTCGGGTATGCCGAGGTTTTCAACGGGTTCACCTGGGATATCACGCATAATACTGTCCCCGCCGGCCAGTACTGGTCCCCCATCTTTGGCGATTATTTCGCCAACCGGGAGCCGAGGATGGATAATGCCGTCAGCAGAGTTCACGGACCACAGGCGGGCGTAAGCGCGGTAGCGACTACCTTCAAGATTCGCACACAAAAGAAAACAGCGGTTGGCACGGACGAGCCACGCTGGATTGATACCGCCGGCTATCCGGCAGAATTTCCCGTAGATTTAATGTTGAATGGTGAGCGAATGACGCTCACCGCGGCAACGGCACCAACCACCGATGCATCCCTGCAGGTGGGCACTTTCGAGACGGCCACGGACGTCAACGACTGGTTGCCGATCAGCTGCACCTTCACCAGTTCGACCACTTTCGCGCAAGCCGGCGTCCGCTCCGGCTTGATGACGGTTACTGGGGCCCCAACCACTGTGCGGGTACTACCGCTGTATCCGGCGCACCTCGTTCCGGTGACTCCGGGCGACATTGTCACGCTCAGCCTGTATGTGCGGTCGGTCGCCCTCCTGGCCGACGTACATGCCAACCTTGAGTGGTATTCCTCGGCCTTTGTATACGTGAGCGCCAATACGAGCGGCGCGGCAGCCCTTGCTTCCGGATCTTGGGTTCAGCGCACGGTAACAGCCACGGTGCCCGCGGGAGCGACCTACATGCTGTATGGGCCGGAGATCGGCAGCTCCCCCGTGGCAGGCACTCAGCTTTACGTGGACAGCATTACGGTTCTTAATGCCTCAGTGAATTATCAGACCCTAACGGTCACTAGGTCAGTAAATGGAATTTCCCGGGCACACGCGCAGGGAGACTTGCCGTATCTATTCGAGCAGCACTTCTTGGGAACGGGGTAAACTGTGACCATCAGTTATGCGGTTGGACAGCGGTTTACCGCGACCATGATGCAAACGCTTGCCGACTATACGGTTAACCGTCCGCTGGTCAAGCTCGTCACCCAGTCTTCACAGGCCCTGGCCGATGCCACCGAAGTGGCCATCCAGTACGGCGTCGGCTCAACGGTGTTTGATACACATACGTATCACTCAGAAACGGTAAACACCACGCGCATTACGCCCCTGATTCCGGGGTATTATAAGGCGACGGTCATCGGATTCTTTGACATTCTCACCACTCCAGTTGCCTTCTACACGGTTGCCCGCCTTAACGGGGCAACGCTCATTTCGCCGTCTACCCGTTTGGGTGCGGCCAGTGTGGGCTTGGCCGCGTCGGGTGTGCCGAATATCGGGGAAGTGGCCATGAACGGAACTACCGATTATGTGGAACACCTAATGTGGCAGGATTCGGCGGGTGCGGACAGTACTATTGTTCCATCGGGATCTTTCCGGTGTGGGTTTGCACTCGAATTCCTTCGACCGACATAGAGAGGGCCATCCCATGGCAAAGTCTCCCGAATACTCCGATCTCACATTCGTCAAGCCGAAAGCGTTCGGCGTTGGCCGCGACGAAAAAGCCGTCCGTTACATCGTTATCCACTATACCGCGGGTGCCGAGCGGAACACCTCTGCAGAGGATGGCGCATCCTATGACGCGCGGCGTACCGACGGCGTGAGCACCCATTATTTCGTGGACAGCAATTCTATTGTGCAGTGCGTGCTCACCAAGGATCGCGCCAATGCGGCACGAAGCAAGGGCAATCGGCTCGGCATCCAATACGAGCTGTGTGGCACCGTGCAAACTCGCGCTCAATGGCTGGACACGGCCAGTAAGGCAACGCTCCAGCTCGCAGCCAGGCAGGTAGCGCGGGACTGCAAGAAGTACGGCATCCCAGTGCGCCGGCTCTCCGTGGCCGAGACTCGCCATGCGTGGACGGAGTTCCCAAACGGGCCGAAGGGTATCGTCGGGCACGTCGACTGCACTGGGGCCTACCCGGAGGACGGCGGTACGCACACCGACCCCGGGCCGGCGTTCCCGTGGGATGTTTTCCTTGACATGGTGCGCGCCGAGATGGCGCCGCCGCCCCCGAAACCGAGTGGAGTCGATATGTCTCTCAAGGACGAGAAGATCGCCGTTACGACGTCGAGCATGCCGCTGTTCCCGACAGCGAAAGCTGGCGACCAGCGTTCCGCCGCGGAGTGGCTGGCGTTGTCGGCCATCTGGGCGCAACGTGCTGCGTCGCAGGGTGCCGCGCTCCTGGCTGCGCTGGAGGCACTTGGCAAGAAGGATCAGGTGGATGAGGCGGCCCTGGCGAACGCGATGGCGCCGGGTATCGCGTTCGCGCTGCTGCCGCTGCTGGCCGATGCGCTGCCGGACGGAGCGGAGCTGAGCAAGGAGTCGCTGACTGCCGCACTGGTTGAGGCGTTCCGCCAGATGACCGCGGGGAAGTAGTTCGCGGCGCCGGCCATCCCGCTAAGCAGACAGGTGGATTATGAGTGATCGTGCAGCGCGTTACCCGATCCGTTCGGCGGCGCCGCGGTCCCAGCAGGAAAAAAGTTCTCTGGGACGTGGCTACGTTTCTGGCAGGATGGGGAACGATCTACATCCAGGCGCTCAGCGACCGTCCGCCAAGCTGGCCTCTTCTTCTGGTGGTGGGGAGTCTTCTCGGCTCTCCCGTGGCTTCCGAGCTGCTCAGTCGCTGGGTTGGTACGGGTGGATCCGAGTCGGGGCCTCCGTCGCCGGACTCGCCACCGTCATCTTCTACGCTACGACAGGGAGATGACGGTGGCGGAGGAAGTCGAGAAGGAGCGTAACTGGGCGCTGATCCTGGCCCCCGTTCTGTCCTCCCTGCTCACTGCCGGCCTCTGCATACTGATGCTATGGCTTGTGGCCGAGCGTAGCCGGGAGGATCGGGAAGAATGGAAGCGGGCCGTCTGCTCGATCATCGTCACGCAGGACGACAACTATCGAGAGAATCCCCCGAGTACGGAACTCGGTCGAGAGAATGCGCGAGATTTGCAGAGTCTTCGCAAGACTCGGGGTTGCCCTCCTCCGCATTCGTAAGCTATAGTTCACCTATGAACATCGGTGACAAGGGAACGATCTCCCGCGGAACGCACAAGGGCCAGACCGGCGAAATCCTCGCCGTCGACACGACCAATGAGAAGTACGCCGTCAAGTTTGAGAGCGGCGAGCTCGCGACGATCTCCATGAAGGCATTCAAGGCGCCGCAGGAGCCGAGCATCACCCGATCGGAGCTGGCGTCGGCTCTCAACGCGGCGAGCCTGCCGGCCAACGATCCCATCACGGCTGCCGTGCTCGACCACCTGGAGAAGGCGCTTCCCGGGCTGGTGGATAGCGTCGAGCTGGTCTCCGGGCACGGCGAGACGGCGGACCCGAACTTCAACTAACCCGTCCACCCCACTTCCATCGGCCCCGTAGATCACAGATCTGCGGGGCCGAAAGTCTAGGAGGAACAGATGTACAACTCCGACCCTGCGAAAACCGCGGGCCCCAATGGCGACGGCAGCAAGTCCCTGGCGAAGGAAAGTAAGGTGGGCGCCGCGGTATGGTTCCTGCTCTTCGCCGCCATCCAGGGCACGGTAGACGCCCTGAACAAGGTAGAGCTGGAAGGCCAGACGGGCTGGTGGGTGACCATGGCGGGTGCCGGCGTCGCCACCGCCGTGGCCGTGGGTACTGCCTGGCTGAAGAAGAACAGGTAGAGTACGTCCTGCATCGGTTCCATCGGGGAACAGAAGGGCCCCCCACCTCATTGAGGTGGGGGGCCCTTCTCGATCTTCCGAATCGGCGTGGCTATCGTACCTGAGTGGTAGTGGTCGTGGTGACCGTGACCGAGGGCCGCCCGGCCCGGACGACAAGGATCATAGTGAGCAGCGCGCCGACGCACAGCGCGAGCAGCGCGCCGGCCGTTAGCGTGGCCAGCACCCACCACACCAGGCCGGCGAGTGCGGCCAGGGGGAGGGCAACTGCCAGGCCTGTCCATTTGGCCCGGGACATCCGTGGGCGGTCTACCTCACGCACCCGGTAAACGGGTAGCTGCCATTGCTGTTGCTCGTCCGACCACTTCGGCCGTGTGGCGGCGATGTGGATTTCGCCGCGGGCTGCAGCCTGGCGGGCGTAGCCAACAAGCTGATGCCGATTGAGATAGCCGGCGGTAAGCACCTCGCGCCGGGAGTCGGTATGCAGGCTACCGAGATCTATTCGGCGAGTAACGTCGGTGCGCTGCTTTCGTACTACTGCCCTGCCCGTTGCCACAGGTAACCCCCAAGTCCCAGAATGATCATGATTGCGCCGGTGTAACGGATGACAAGATCGGTAATTCGCATTGCCCGGATTTTTGCTCGGTAGGTTGCCGGCATCGAGTCGCGGACGGTGCGCTGCAGCTTCTGCTCTCGCGGACCTACTTTGTCGCGTCGCGGATTGAGCTGCCAGTTGTAGCGCGGGCGAAGCGTCCAGATGAGCAGGGCCTCAAGGGTAAGCGTGAGCCAGTCCCATCCTAGCCACCAAGGAAGCTGCAGGGTACGCAATCGAACTTTGAGATCCATCCAAGGTTTCTCTGCGTGCCCCCATTGGCCGGTGCCGCAATGATCTTTGTCCCGAGCTGCCAGGTTTCGACTCTTACCGGCGTACCCAAACTCCTTCTTCCAGGGCTCAAGGTGCTTGCGCGTGGTGTAGAGATAGATTCCCGGCTTCCGACGTTTGCAGGCTCGCAGCCATGCTGC
>WUUC01105193.1_pt1 | contig 21518 bp, 21 predicted proteins | sample 6278441 | NCBI WGS metagenome assembly WUUC01 (sample SAMN13675441, study PRJNA597444) | soil metagenome | isolation source: soil | place: USA: Washington | collected 2017-10
CCGAGCACCGACCTCTGATACCCTCTCTCCTCATGAACCTCCTCATGGCCCCAAAATACAAAACAACCTGGGCTGAGGTTTCGCGCCCTGGTAACCGAAGGTGATGTCCGATGGCTCGACTGGACAAGAATTTAAAGGTCTTCGGGCTTTGCACCAATTAGCCATTGGGATCGATAAAAGTGCAGGCGAGAATTCTGCACAAATATTGCTGCCTACTCTGGTATCAATTATTGCCCGTAAGTACAGATGATGTAGGATGCCTGACCGCGCCGGCTTATCGTGTGCACCAACAGCGTAGCCACGTTTCCGCTCGGTCTCACTTCCAACTAGTCCGCAAGCAGCTCGGCAGATCGGATTGTCCGAGAAGCCGACGTGCCCGCACGCGCTACAAACGAGGCCGCCAAGTAGACTTCTCCCCCCGTGTCACATCAACCGGTGATCGCTAATTTCCCGAACAGCTTTCACGTGCCGCTCTAGTCTAGAGGTTCACGTTTTTATCTCGCAGCGATGCAACGACCTCGGTCGTGTGCTCGCCCAGTACAGGGGCGTGCTCCAGCTGGTCAGGCTCGAAGCCCTCGTACCGGAAAGGGACCTCAATGCGCGCGTACTCTCGTCCATCGGCGTCGAGACCTCTGCCGAGCAACCCGCGGTGCCGGACGTGCGGGTCTTCGGCCACCTCCGCCCAGCTTTGCACCGGCGAACAGGGGACGCCGAACGAGAGCAGATCTTCGACCAGGGCGTTTCGCTCCTGCTCTGCCACGGCCGCCCGCAGCCGGGGCAGGATACGTTCCGCGTTGCGGAGCCGTCCCTGGTAAGTAGCGATCTCGGGATCCTCAAGAAAATCCTCCCATTCAAAGTAATGGCACAGCCTCTGCCAGAAGTGGTCCTCGATTACCCCAAGTGCCACGTACTCGTCGTCTTTCGTCCTGAACACTCCATAGTGAGGTTCGACCGGGGGCTTCCTCGGCGCGGCCCCGTCGAAGTAGTGACCCGACTTCAGTGCGGCCCAAGAGAGCACGAGGTCCATCATGGACACGTCGATGTGTACGCTTCTCCTCTTTTCCGACGCCAGAGCCGCCAGGATGGCGTTCGCGGCGAACAGCCCGGCAGCGAAGTCGCTCACGGGCATCTTCTGCACGTGGCCCTCTGGGGGGTCCTCTTCCAGTCTTCCTGTCATTGCCAGGGCACCTGATAGGGCCATGTAATCGAGATCATGACCGGGACGGTCCCTATAAGGCCCTTCCTGGCCGAAGCCTGAGATCGAGCAGTATACGATCTCCGGGTTGATCGCCTTCAGGCTCTGGTAATCTGCGCCGAACCTCTTCATGACCTCAGGCCGAAAACCCTCGACGACGACGTCCGACCTTTCCGCGAGCGCGCCGATGGCACCGCGTCCCTCTTCCGTCTTCAGATCGAAGACCACGCTCTTCTTGCCGCGATTGAGGTTCTCGTAGAGCCAGGGGTCCATGACTCGCATGGTGTCCCCCACCTCGGGGCGCTCTATCTTTATGACCTCGGCGCCGAAGTGGGCCAGGAGCAGTGTGCAGTAAGGCCCGGGCAACGTGACAGAGAAGTCCAGGACCCTAACGCCGGACAGCATAAGATCATCTTCCTTCCGGCACGGATGGCACTCTCACGCCGGCACCTTTAATGTCTAGCCTCATTAGACGGATCGCGTTCTCGCCCAGTATCCAATCGACCTCCTCTTTGGAGAACACGTAGCCGCACTCTGATGCGCGTTCTGGAAGGGTTCGGAAGAAATCGACCCAGCGCGGCAACCAGGACTTCTCGCCCTCCGTCGCCGGGCCCGCAACGTTGTCGCTGGCGAACAGGATCTTGTGCGCCCCGACCTCGTCTCGCATGTAGGCGAGCTTCGCGACGCACTCCTCTGGGTTTTTGAAGGCGATCTCAGACCACATGGATAGCTCAAGGTACGTATGTGGATGAGCGGCGGCTACTGCGGTCGCCTCCTGCCACCAGGGTCCTTTCCCAGCGTGCGCCAGGATTATCTTCAACTCTGGGAACATAGCCTGTACATCACTCAGCTGCATGGGATGGGTGTAGCGCTGGACGAATGGCGCCTCTACTGTCGAGGTGTGAAACGTAACGGGGATGTCCCACTCAAGACACTTGCGGTAGAGCGGGATGCAGGCCTCGTCGTAGGGGTAAAAACCGCTCCCCGGGTACAGCTTAAGCCCCTTTAGTCCGAGGTCTTCGATCGCGTGCTCGAAGATCTCGAGCGCGTTCGGCCGACGGGGGTCGACCGTTGCGAAGGCGTAGAACCGTCTCTCGTAGCGCCTCTGTAGCTCACTGTAGCTCTCCATCACGTCGACCAGCGGCACCTCCGCCTCCTCGTCACAGAGGACGGCATAGTCGACCAGCATAGAGACCGAGGCGTCAACTCCGGCTTGGTCCATCTCAGCCATCGTGTATCCGCCGTCCGGGTCTGCGACGCTACGAGTAACCCTGGGGAAGATCTCTTCGGGATCACGGAAAGGGTAGCGGCGGTGGGCAGCGAGGCGTGCCCAGTTGTATCGCATGGACTTAGGGATGTACTCCGGAGCCCATATGTGTATGTGGCTATCGACTATCAAGCTTTGCCTTCCCCTCCTGTTCCGCGAGCATGGTGCGTAGCACCTGCTTGGATACCTTGCCGGTGGCGGTCCGTGGCAAGGCCTCAGCTTGCCTGAACAGGACCTCCCGCGGCACGCTGTAGCTTGGCAATCCTTCTTTGCAGTAGGAGACTATCTCTTCTTCGGTGCACTCCGAGCCCAGGGTGGGCTCGACGATGGCTACCACAATCTCCCCCGTGTCTTCGTCCGGCACCCCTAAAACGTGCGCCTCGTTCACCTTCGGGTACCCGTACAGGTGCTCTTCGACTGCGAGCGGAGAAACATTTATCCCGCTCGTCTTGATCATCTCCTTTAAGCGGTTCACGAAGTGAAAGTATCCCTCGTCGTCCAGGTAACCGAGGTCTCCCGTTAAGTAGAACCCCTCGTCGTCGAACACCTCCGCGTTTTTCTCGGGGTCCCTGAAGTAACCTGGGGTAACGTAGCCCTTCACGCAGACCTCGCCCACCTCTCCCGGTCCCAGCTCCTCGCGCGTCTCGTCGCCGACGATCTTGAGCGTCATTCCGGGGAGCGGCTTGCCCTGAGAGCTGAGGCGCCGCTCCACGTCGTCGCGGCCGTCGGTGACGCAGCAGTTGCCGTAGGTCTCTGTGGCCCCGTAGATGTTGGAGATATAAGGCACCAGCTCGATCGCCTGGTGCATGCTCTCTCTGGGACCTATGGTCGCGCCTTTTTGCAGCGAAGAGATGTCGTGCTTGTCACGCTGCGGATGTTCGTAGAGCGCCTTGGTAAAGGGTGGCATGCCGTAGTAGACGGTGCAACGCGCCTTCTCGATGAGGGCGAGCGCCTCGCCGGCCTCGAAGCGTTCCTGGATGGCCACACTGCCGCCGTGGGTGAGGATGGCCATGAGCGCGTTGGCGGAGGCCAGGCTAAAGAACAGCGGCACAGCGAGCCAGAGCCGGTCCGAATCGTCCAGGTGTTCACGCTCACCGATGTTGAAGCCGTTCTCGATAAGGCCTTTATGAACGAGCGTCACGCCCTTCGGCCGCGCTGTGGTGCCCGACGTGTATAGTATGTAAGCCACGTCGTCAGGCTCGACCTCGAGCCCTTGCAAGATCGAGTTCGGTATGTTGGCTCCTAGCTGCTCGACCTCGGAGAAAGAACGCGCCCCTATGGGTACCTCTGCGCCCAGGACGACGACGTGCTCGAGGTCGGGCAAGGCCTCCGACTCAAACTCGTCCGCGGACGACGTCCGCAACTCCGGACACACCTCCGTCATGACCTGCACGTAATCGTTTGTCAGAAAGCGGTCCGCCATAACGACCGCCTTGACGCCGGCCTGCTCAAAGACGTAGGCAAGGTCGTTCGCCTTGTACCAGGTGTTTACCCCGATCGCCATCGCGCCAATGCGGAAGGCAGCGAAGGCCGAGATGATCCACTCTGGACGGTTGCCCATCAGGAGCGCGACCCGATCCCCTCGTTTGAGGCCGAGTTCGTGGAAACCTTTCGCCAAGTTATCGACTCGGGCCCGGACCTGACCGAAGGTGAGCCGCTCATCCCGGAACAGCAGCGCGTCCTTCTGTTCGTAGCGGCCCACCAGTTCGCCGAGCAGTCCGCCGAGCGTGCGGCTTTCAGGTATCATTCTCCCCTCCGAGTTTAAGCCTTCTCGAACCAGAAATCGGTCATCTTACCTTCGCGTTCCTCGCTCAAGACCAGTTCGACGCGGGTCCCGATGCTCATGTTCTGCGGCACGTTCTCGGGGGCCCAGTCGACGCCTTTGATGTAGTTCAGGATGGCGGTGTCCGCCCCGTCGAGCAGCACGTACGCGATGCAGTACGGTGCCTCCGGCAGCCCCCGAAAGGTCTGGAATACCACGGTGAACGCCTCCACGCGGCCCATGGTGCCGACCTCGACCCAGTCCGTGGTGTCCACGAAGTCGCGGTCGCAGAACGAGCGCGGCGGTAGGAGGACCCGTTCACAGACCGGGCACCTGCGGCCCAGGATCTTCCCCTCGTCGCGAAGCACAGTGTAGAAGTGGCTTCCGGTCTCGCCGAGCACGTGGTTGTAGGTGATGTCCCAGTGCTCCTGGAGCGTCGTTAGTGACTCCTGGTTCATATATATCCTCCTCTTGGTTCGTTTCCCTCTCCTGCAGAGCTACCGATCGGCCCCCACAACGATAGCACCGAAGTGTTGGTGGTCGCCCCCGATGCCCGTCGCGAGCGCCGTCTTGGCCCCGTCCACCTGATGCTCTCCAGCTCGACCCTGCACTTGCAGGGCCGCCTCCGCAACGCGCACCATCGCCGTGACCGAGATGGGGTTGGCGCACAGGACCCCGCCGGACGGGTTGACGGGCAGTGCACCCTCCAGGTCGAATTGGCCATCCTCGAGCAGTTTCAACGTCTCGTTCGGTTCGCACAGCCCGACGTCCTGGATGGCGTGTAACTCGATGTTGCTAAAAGGAGCGTACAACTCCGCCACCTGGATCTCTAGCCGGGGATCGTGGATGCCGGCCATCTCGTAAGCGGCTCGGGCCGCCTGCGTGAGGGCCGGCGAATCCGCGTGGTCGGATTCCTTTTTCGGGCCCATCCGGTCCCCCATCCAGTAGGTCTCGGAGGCGTGCCCGATACCCCGGATCCAAGCCGGCTCGTGCGGAAATTTGGCGACGTTCTCCTTAGTAGTGAGGATCATGGCCGCTCCGCCGCTCGAAGAAGGGCAAGCGTCGAACAGCTTGATCGGCCAGGAGATCATGCGGGAGTTGAGGATATCCTCGATAGTCAGTTCCTTCTGGATGTGGGCATAGGGGTTCTTGCAACCGTTCCTGTGGTCCTTGACCGAGACCATGGCCATGTGCTCCTCGGTCATACCGTACTTCTCCATAAAACGCACCGCCTGGAAAGCGAGCATCGTTATGGTGTTAAGCGGCATCGCCCGCTCGTAGTAGGGGTCCCAGATACGGTTGAGGATGGTCTGGGCGTCGCCACTCTCGCCGACGCGGTCCGCGCCGACGATCATAACTGTCTCACACATGCCGGACGCCACGTGGTAAGCGGCCACCTGGACGGCGGAGATGCCCGTCGCCCCGCCAGTGTGGACGCGCATCATGGGCTTGCCCGCCGCCCCGCAGGCGTCTACTATCCAGCGCTCCCCGTGGGAGACTCCGATTATCGCGTCGGGGGCCATGGATACGACAACCGCGTCGACGGAGTCGATGGTCGTCTGCGCGTCTTCGAGCACCGCTTTGGTAGCCCCGCGGACCAACTCCGGGTAGCTTTGGCTCGAGAACCCCGAATACTTGGTCTGTCCGATACCGACTATGGCAACTTCTCTCACTGCCTCAGCACCTCTCTATAATTAAGAATTGCACCCGATCTCACTCGCCTTCAAGGCAGACGACGGTCGCGCCCTGGGTGGCGAACCCTTGCTGGGCGGTGGCCAGGGCTGTCTTCGCCCCCTGCACCTGCCGCTCGCCGGCCCGCCCCGTAACCTGCAGGGCGGCTTCGGCGACCTGAACGAGCCCGGAGGCGAAGGCCGGGTTCGAGCTGAGTGTCCCCCCCGAGCAGTTGACCGGCAACTTTCCCTCCCGCAGGGTCGCTCCCTCGCCGGCCAGCCTCTCCCCCGCCCCGTGATCCGCGAACCCCAGTGCCTCGTACTGCATGATCTCATTGTAAGAGGACACCTCGTGGAGCTCCGCCAGATCTAGCTGCTCGAGCGGGTCCTCGATGCCGGCCATCGCGTAGGCTTTGTTCGCCGCGGTCTCCAAGCTGGATAACCTCTTCAAGTCCCTCTCGCCCATCCAGTAGCCGTCGGTGGCCCAGCCCATGCCCCTGACCCACGCTACCGGCCCGTTGAAGGCTTTGGCTCGCTCCTCTGACGCCAGCAGTAGCACGCACGCGCCATCCGAGTAGGGAGGCAAGTCGTACCTAGTCAGCGGCCAGCAGAGAGGCGGGGACTCGTTGATTTGCTCCAGCGTAAGCGCCTCGCGTAGGTGAGCGAGGGGGTTGTCGAGCGCGTTCTGGCGGTTCTTTATGACCACCTGCGAGATGAGGTCTCGGTCTGGGCTATACGCTTGCTGGTACACGGAGGCCTGGAGAGCATAGCTAATCATTGCGTTGATCCCGATCGGACGCGTGAAGTAAGGCTCGGAGGAAATCCTCTCGACCTCGTCCATAGGGCTTTCTGAAACTTTGCTCCAAGACACGACCAACGCCAGGTCCCGCAACCTGGACATAATCTGCATGGCGGCGAGCAAGAAGGAATGCTCGCTCGCGCTAGAGAGGTTGATCGAGTCCTTGTTATAAGAACCGGTCGGCCCGGCCATCACCATATTGGAGATTGCTCGCCCATCGGTAACGTCGGACGAGGCGGTTACGACGTTGCTCAGCTCCTCGCGCTCGATGCCTATCTCCTCTAGTAATCGCCGCGTCGCCCGGAAGACCATTTCCTCCAGGGTAGTCTCCGAGTAGTCCTCCCCATAGGGTTCTTGGTGTACCCCAACGATGCCTACCGCCCCTGACACTTGCGCACCCCCTTGATTTTGTCCTCCGCGACTACCCCTTCGCCAGCACGCTGCAAAACTGTACTCCCCACCGCAAGCCTACGGCCGTTGCCAATATCGGTGGCACTCGTCACCAGGGCGCAACGTCCTTTGATGTCTAGGTGTTTCTCCTTCCTATATCTTGATGATCCCTTCTGCCCCGTTGCCTGCTCACCTTCTCGATCGCGATGGTGATTTCCTGCCTCCCCCGCTCGCCGAGGGCGGGGAGCCGAGAACGCGGGGATGCGAGCAATCGCTGCTAATACCATTAGGTACCGGAGCCGCCCTGGAAAACCTCCTCCGAGGGCTCTATGCCCTCCGCCCCAACGACCTCCCGCCAAGCGTCGAAGCCAGCCTGGAATGCCACGATCCCCGCCTCCGGGATGGAGATTTCGATCGCCTCCAGGACCTCGCGCTCAGTCGCCCCAGCCTCAAGGGCTGCGTTTATGTGGGCCTTTATATGTCCCTTGCTCGCCCGCATCACCGTCAGGCTGACCGTAAAAATGAGTTCCTTCGTTTTTCGATCGAGGGTACGCTGCTTGAGGTAGGCAGCGTCGACGATACCGTTCGCCGCCTGCAACACCTCGTAGTCCTGCTCGGCCATAACCTTGTGGTAGTCGAGGACGTAGCCCCTCTTGCGGGCCATCTCGTCTATGTACGCCTGCTTCTCTTCGTGGGTTGCCATGCTCTTCCTTTCTATTAGTGTAGAAAACGTCGAAGCTTTTCTAGGGCCCTTGCTCAGATTCCAGATGACCAGTTCCACTGCGATCTTGCACTCGATAGATGCCGCGCTCCGGAGCGAGTAGTTCGCCGAGGATCGGGAGCAGGTAGCCCCTGAAATGGGAGTAGTTCTCGGCCATTGGGAAGTGGCCGATCCCTTCCATCGTCTTGCTCTTGGCGCCGGGGATCGCCGCAGCCGTCGCGGCCGTCTCTGCGGGGGTACAAGCGTAATCGTACTCCCCGGTCAGCAGGTAGACCGGGCACTCGGAGGTGTCGATTTCCCCTTCGCGCCCGCGAAGGTCCCAATCCACGCTGTAGAAGTAGGTGTCTCCGCGATAGATACCGGGGGCGCCCTGACTGTATATCCACCATACAGCGCGCCGAGAGGCCTCCGGGCTTTGGGGGGCCATAAGCCCGTAGGTCCACGTCGCGACCATCTCCGACCCGTTCACATCCGGTTGGACGGACCAATCGACGAAGCGTCCCTCGACCTTGCTCGCCGCCTCCAGGCCGATTACGGCCCCCACCTCGGGACCGTGTCTGCGCGCCAACTCCAGTGCTATGGCGCCAGCCATGGAGCAGCCTAAGATTACGGGCTGATCGAGCCCGAGCGCTCGGACGAACGCTATAACAGTTGCCACATATGTGTCACCGGTGAGCAGGTACTCTTCTTCCCACCAGTCCTTGGGTGGCATCGAGCGTCCATGATAAGGCATGTCGAATGCTAAGACGCGCCACCGTGAGGTGACCTCTGGGTCACAGAGTAGGTCCTTATACTGCCGCGAGTCGGCACCCGCGGTGTGCAGACACAGGAGGGGCGGCCCCTGACCTGTTTCCTCGAAGAACACGCGTAGGTGTCTCTCCCCGGTATCGACATACACGTAGCGACCCGTTATGGGATCAAACTCAGTCATGTCCGGCGCCCATACGTTGCGCGATCGTGAAGATTCTCGAGATCGCGCGCAGGTGGCGCACGAACTCACGCCGGTCTCCCTCGATAGAGAAGGACTGCACCCGGCTGTTCATCGCGAGGAAGTCAGTGTAGAAAGGCGGAGGGATTGGTTGGAGGAACGTCTGCCAATCCGTCTCCGTTCCGCGGAGCGTAAAGTCCCACGAGGCGCCGATGTCGGGGTCTGAAACAATTTCGGCGATACCACCGTCGCGGACACGAAGTAGTATTATCCTCTCTCCAACGACGAGTGCGAGCTCGAGCGTACACCACCGTCCGACGACGGCTAACTCTGGGTCTACGGCAGCAGCATCGCGCAGGGCCTCGAACCACTCAAGAGCCGGGAAGGCTGGCGCAGAGAGGCGTTCTCGAGCCATCTTCTAGAGTCCTAGATACGACTGCTGGATATAAGGTGTACCCTCGAACTCTTGCTTTGAGCCCCTAAAAGCCAGTCTACCGGTTTCGAGAATGATCGCCTCGTCGATCAGCTCGAGGGCTTGGACCGCGTTCTGTTCGACCAGCAAGATGGAAGTCTCCCACTCCTCGTAGATCTGGGAGAGCCTCTCGAACATCTCGTCGACCACAATCGGCCCTAGGCCGAGGGAGGGTTCGTCGAGCATGAGCAGGGCGGGGCGGAGCATAAGCGCACGCCCCACGGCGAGCATCTGCTGCTCCCCCCCACTCAGGGAGCCCGCAAGCTGGTTCCGGCGTTCCTTGAGCCGTGGGAACAAGTCGAGCACTGAGGTCAGTCCCTCGTTTCGTTCGTTCTTGAGCCGCTTCGTATAAGCTCCCAGAAACAGGTTGTCGATGACCGTGAGCGTTGGGAACACGCGGCGGCCCTCGGGGACGTGCGCGACGCCGAGTTTTGGGATCTCGTGGGCGGGCTGCTCCATCAGATCGACGCCGTTCAGGGTTACCTTGCCGGATCGGGGTCGGACGAGCCCGGAGATCGTCTGGAGCAGCGTAGTTTTTCCTGCCCCGTTGGCTCCCAGCACGCCGACGCACCCCCTGAGCGGAACCTCCAAAGAGACATCGTAGAGGACCTGTATATCCCCGTAAGCGACATCGAGGTGCTCAACGGTCAGTAGCACCGTGCCTCCTTCCTAGGTAGGCCTCGATGACCGATGGATCTTCGGTCACCTCTTTGGGTGTGCCCTCGGCGATCAGCCTACCGTTGTCGAGAACCAGAACCCGATGAGAGAGCTGGGTAATAACGCGAAGCACGTGCTCGATGACAATCACGGTAAGCCCATCGGCGTTGAGGCGACGTATCAGGGCGATTATCTCGTCCGTCTCGGCGGGGTTCAGCCCACTCATCATCTCGTCGAGGAGGAGGATCTTAGGGTCCGTCGCGAACGCCCGTGCGATCTCCGTCCGTTTCCTGGCAGCGAGCGGGATCGTGCTCACCCGTTGGTTGGCACGCTCCTTCAGGCCGATAAGATCGATCACCTCGAGCGCTCTCTCCCGCGCCGAGTCGACGCTCCCGTTCACCGTGGAGCTGGCGACAAGGACGTTCTCAAGAACAGTCATCGAGTTAAAGAGCCGCACCTTCTGGAAGGTGCGTCCGATGCCGAGGCGTGCTATCTGGTCCGGTCGGCGCCCCTCGATTCGGCCCTGCTCCAAGAGGATCTGGCCTTCGGTAGGCCTTACGACACCGACGATGGCATTGAACGTCGTCGTCTTCCCGGCCCCGTTGGGCCCGATCACGCCCAAAAGCTCCCCTCTTCTTACTACAAAACTAGCATCGTCGACCGCGGTGAGGCCTCCGAACCTTATGGTGAGGTTTTTGACCTCGAGCAGCGGGGTGGTGGACGTTTCGCTCATCGCTCTTCCTCTATATCTTTGGTGTTACGAGCCCCCTGTTTCCTCCAGAAGGAATCGACCTTAGCTGTCGCCCGTTTGCCAAGGCTATACATCCCCCGAGGGTCCAGCAGCATTATCGCGATGACCACTACGGCGTAGATGATGAGACTCAGCGCCGGCGGGAAGCCAGTGAGTGACGCGCTGAGACCCTGTTGGAGCGGGATAAGAACCGCGGTGCCGATCACGGGCCCCCAGACCGTCCCCAAGCCTCCGGCGATCGCGGGGAGCGCGATCAGGACGGCTACCTCGAGACCGAAAGCCGTCTGCGGATCGATAAAGAGGACGAGCTGGACATACAGGGTCCCGGTGATGGCAGTGAGAAAGGCGCTTAGCACGAACGCGACCATCTTGGCGCGCAGGACGTTTACTCCGCTCGCTTGTGCCGCTTCTTGGTCATCGCGAATCGACCTCAGGAAAAAGCCCAGACGAGACCGGTACACCAGCTGCGAGACCACGAAGTAGATGGCGACGAGGACAAGGGCGATGTAGTAGTACCAGAGCTCGTTCTCGAACTGAAAGCTCGCCGCGGAGCCCTTGAACAGTGGGACCGAGAGGCCAACGTCCCCACCGGTAAGATCCTCGAAGTGTCGCGCCAGGATCTCAAAGATCAGGGTCGTTGTGAACGTGACGAGCGCGAAGTAGATCCCACGGAGCCTGAACGACGGGTACCCCAGCACCACTGCGACGACGCTGGCGAGGAGCCCGCCAGCGAAGAGACCGATCCAGGGCGAGACGCCAGCGCGTATGAACAGGAGCACGCTGGTGTAGGCCCCAATCCCGAAGAAGACTGAGTGACCGAAGGACAACTGCCCGCCATACCCTGAGATTAGGTTCCATGCGAGAGCCGAGCACATGAATATGAGGGTCAGCGTGGCGACGTTGAGCATGAAGAAGCTCTGAATAAACCAGAACGGGAGGGACGCGACTACCATCAATAGAGCGACCGGCAGCGCAATGTTCCGGACCTTCATGCCGCCACCCGCCTCCCCAAGAGCCCATTCGGGCGCAGAAGCAGGATGAGGATGAAGAGTACAAAGAGACCGACGTCTTGAAGATCGATCGCGACATACGTGGCGGTCAGTTGCTGGATCACACCGATGATCAGGCCCGCCAAAAACGCACCGACTACGTTCCCCAGCCCGCCTAACACGACCGTGACGAACGCAATCGCGAGGAAAGACGCGCCGGTGGTGGGGGTCACGGGATAGTAGGTGACGAGGATCGCGCCCGCGATCGCGGCTAAGGCGATGCCGAGTCCGAAGCTGAACGCGTAGATCCGACGCGTGTCGATACCTACCATTATCGCCATGTTCTGGTCATCCACGGACGCCTGCGTAGCCTTGCCGAAGCTCGTGTAGTTGAGAAACGCGTATAGAGCGGCGAAGCAGATGGCCGCGATGAAGAAGGCGGTGAGCTGAGCCTTGCCTACGGTCAACCCTCCGACGGAGTAGACACCTGTCAACACGTCGGACACCGATCTCTGGCTGGGCGAGAAGGTCAGCAGAAGCGCGTTCTGGATGAGAATTCCTAACGCCAGCGTGATGACTATCTGCGCGATGTGCGTGTCCTCCGGTCTAGCGGTCTCCTGATTCAGGGTGCGCACGATGAAAACCCCGTAGACCACGATCCCTACCAAGAACATCAGGATCGCGATGAGGGGAAGGCTCAGAAGAGGATGCAAGCCGAGCCACGTGAAGGCGATAAAGGTCCCGTACATACCCAGCGTGACGAAGTCTCCATGGGCAAAGTTCACGATCTGCGTGATCCCGAAGATCAGCGAGAGGCCACAGCTGAGCAGCCCGTAGAGCCCGCCAAGAAAGATCCCGGTAATTACCGCCTGGAGAAACGTTTCCACGTATTCACCTCTCCCCGCCTAACTATTAAGGCAGTGTGACGTCCGTGCTCGCGAACTCATCAGGGTAGACAGTCTTCGGGACCTGATCCTGCCACTGGATCATGATCGGACTGACGTAAACGTTCATCCCCGTCTCGTCGAACGCGATCTGCCCCGGCGGCATAGCGGCCTCCGGGCCCGACTCGACGCTCAGCTGAGCAAGCGCATCCCGGATTGCTGCAGGATCGGAACTCTGTGCCTGCTCGATCGCCTCCTTGATGAGGTACACGGCGACGTACGACTCGCCCGCTTCCTGAGGCATAAAAGGCTCGTTGTAGGTCTGTTTGTACGCTTCACTGGCATCGCTTATCGCAACCCCCTCAAGCTGCATGTCTTCGTTCCATGCGGAGAGCGAGAGGACACCGTTCACCTGCTCCCCGAGGCCTTCGGCGAGGCCCTTGATAAGGAAGCCGGTCCCGCCCGTTCCGACGACCGGCGCCTCGATCCCCCGGTCGCGGAGACCCTGGATAATTAGCGTGATGTCACCCACCGGTCCGCCGGCGAAGATGACATCCGGCTCGGCGCTTTGGATCTGGTTGATGATAGCCGAGGCATCTTCTATCCCGGGCGGGTAAGAGACAGGCGCCCCGACCTCGATGCCCTGACTTTCGGCCTCCGCTTGCACGGCCTCCGCTTGGGCCTTGGTGGCCGCGTCGTTCGAAGCAAAGATGGCAGCGGACTCTACTGGCCTACCCTGCGCCCGCGCGATGTCGACGTAGTACTGAACCGTGTCGGTCCCGAATACGGAGGACTTCGGCGGGAGTTGGAAGATGTTGCTGTAGCCTCGATTAGTCAGCTCATCGACAAAGGACTGCGTCACCATGGGCACCCCTTCCTGCTCGGCAGCCGTCGAGGTGGTAAGCGTGAGGCTGCTGAGGTATGAGCCAACGAGGGCGGAAACTCGCTCGTCACGGATCAGGCGGGTCGTCACGCTCTGGGCTTGGCTCGGGTCGTCCGAGGTAGTGTCCACGTCGACGACCTCGAGCTGCGCGCCGTCTAGGGCCTCGATACCCCCGTTGTTGTTTATCTCGTCGACGGCAAGCTGCATTCCTTGCACATTGTTCTGCCCGTTCTCGGCCCAGGTACCCGAGAGGGGGAAGGGCGCCCCGATCTTTACAGGTCCGCCTTCTTCCCCGGAAGCGCCCTCTCCTTGGGTTGCGACCCCGCCGCAAGCGCTCAGCAACATGACGACGAGGAGCAACAAACCGAGCCGGACGTCGATGAATATCCTTCCTGCGTTCATAATCAACTCCTTACCTTCTTTCATTGCCGAACACCGCGAAAACGCGAGCCGGGGCCCCGTCGGCGCCGGCGATCTTGAGGGAGCCCACGAAGAGGTCGAAACGCTGCCCAACCACCTCCTCCAGAAAGAGATGCTCGATTATGAGGACGCCGCTGCCGAGCAGGATGTGATGTATCGGGAAGTCGAATCCCGGCTCTCGCAGGTGCCCGGGCAGTTCGGGCGTTATGGTGTCGACTCCGACCAGCCTAAAGCGCCGATCGACGATCCACCGAGCCGCATCCTCAGCGAGGGAGGGATGATTGTGATAGTCATCGGTCCCAAATTTCCCTCCCCAGCCGGTGCGGATAAGCAAGGCGTCTCCCGCCGAACCGTCGACCCCCGCCTCGATCAGATCCCGCGCTGTGATCTCTTCTCCGCCAACCTTCTCAACGGAGGCGACGACGGCCGGCCCGAATAGCATGTCGAGGGGAATGCGATCTATGGATTGTCCCCCTGCGATGAGGTGCGAAGGTGCGTCTATGTGCGTCCCAACGTGAGTCGCTACTGAGATCTGGGTGACGCTGAAGCCGTCACGCTCGACCGACTTCACCTGCCTAAAAGAGGGTGTAGGTATAGTCGAAGCGTGGGGCATTCCGTTCTCAAAGGTCTGGGATAGATCTTTGATCATCATAGGGTGTTCCCCCGTTCTTCGTTTTAGGGATATTTTCCTCAAGAAGGGCATAGATGGCCGTGTGACTTTCGGAGCCGAAACCCTGGGCGACGGCGGTTTGCCACACTTGGCCGACTGTGGAGCCGATCATCACGGGGAACTCCAGTTCCGCCGCGGTCTGAATGGCGATCTTCAGATCCTTGTTCATCAAACTTACGGCGAATCCGTCGTCGAAGGCTCTGTTGAGTATGTAGCGCGGGAATTTGACCTCGGTGGAGTTGCTTCGCCCGCTGCTCGCGTTAACCACCTCAATGAATGTTTCGGGCTCAAGGCCGGCTTGAGCCCCCAGAAGAACGGCCTCGGCCGCGCTCGCCAGCGTAGTGGCCGATAGCAGGTTGTTGAGCGCTTTCGCCAGATGGCCGTTACCGTGAGTGCCGACATAAAAGACCTGATCCCCAAAGGATTTCAGGATCTCAAGGTGCCCGTCGAAGACCTCCTGCACCCCGCCGACCATTATCGTCAGGGTGCCTTCCTCGGCACGAAGAACTCCCCCGCTCACCGGCGCATCCAGCATGTGGACACCCTTCTCCGCGAGGTACGCAGCTATGCGCCGCGTCGAGGAAGGCTTCGAGCTCGACGTATCGATAAGAACCTTCCCCTCAGAGAGCTCTTCTCCCAGTCCGCCCTCCCCAAAGACGACACGTTCTACGACATCCGAGTCGGGGAGCGACAGGAGTACCACGTCGACCGACCCTGCCAGCTCTGCAGGCGAGGAGGTCGGCCGGGCCGGCGTTCCGCGGAAACGTTCCATGGCACGCGCACTCGCGTCATGAACATGGAGCGCATATCCTCGGTCGAGGAGGTGTCCGCAAAGAGGGGCCCCTATGTTTCCAAGCCCCACGAACCCGATGGTCGGCTTCGCCTGCTGGCTAGAGCCAGATCCCTTCTCAGCCGGTCGACGCACCGAACCACCCGCATAACGCTACAGAAATCAGCCATGTGTCTCCACACCAAGCTCTTGGCCGCCGCCTACGTCGTCCGAACTTCTCTCGCATTGGGGCCAGGTTAGCGGCTGGGTAGACACTTCCTGAGACCTCACAGCCAAAGCGATCCACGAAAATGCTACAAGGAAACATCGCTAGGCCAAGTCTCCCCCCGGCCGCGTCTGAACGATGACCAGGACAAAGTAGGAAGGTAACAGCCCCAAAGCGTCCTGATCCAAAATTAGTGGCGATAACACCTAAGCAACGCCTTTACCCGAGCAGCATACCTGGCGCCTACGTATACCTAACGCCTCCGTTCACCCGTTCCTAGCGTAGCACAACGAGTCATTCTATGTAAAAAATTATGCCGGCGGCAGTTAGCGCGATGTTGTGCGATTCTCGGGATCTGTGGCGTCATCACCGGATAGCGCGTTCGAACACTGGGAAATGATCGGCCTTACCTTTTGGACTCTTCTGGCTCGGATCCGCGGTTCTTGCGCTTTTCGAAAGTAGGCGCGTCAGCTTCGGAAGGCCACCGATCACCCCTTGTTCGTGCTTAGGGCCACACGTCCAAGGACGGCGCCGGTCTCCAGCTCAGCATGAACTTGGGCAGCTTGCTGGAGAGGAGCTTCACGTACTATGGGGCGTATATGTCCGGACGCTATCAGCCCTAGCGTATCCACCAACTGAGCACGGCTCGTGCTTACTGCGCTGTGCAAAGAAAGGCCCCTTAGAAAGAGTTGTGCTAAGTTGAGTTGCACTAAGTCGCTGGATAGCTCACCTACCATTACCCAGCGCCCTCCCTTGGCGAGGCTTCGTCTCACCTGATCGAATACCTTGCCGCCGACGTTGTCGATCACGAGATCGACCCCCCGACCGGCGGTGGCTTCGAGCACCCCTTCAGAGAATATTCCGTCCTGGGACACGACAACGACGTCTGCCCCTAGTTGCTTCAGCCGGTTCTCCTTCGCCGGGGAGGTGGTGGTAGCCACGACTCGTGCCCCAGCTCGCGAAGCCAACTGGACGACGTGTACCCCCAGCCCACCGCCCGCTCCTGAGATCAGTACTGTTTCGCCGATTCGCACCTTACCGACGTCTCGCAACGCGTTGAGGCCGGTGCCGATGGCGCACGCCGCGATAGCGGCGTCGATGTCTGCAACGCCGTCGGGGATTCGTGCGCAGGTGCCCGCCGAGACCACCACCTGCTCGGCGTAGCCGCCGTCACACTCGTGTCCGAGAAATTGTTTATAAGGACACAAACTTTCGCGTCCGCTACGGCAGAATTCGCAGATTCCGCACACGTAGCGCCGTTGCGTCGTTGCCACTCGGTCGCCGGGGGAAAAGTCCCGTACCAAAGGACCCACTTCTGCCACCACACCAGCTATTTCGTGCCCGGGGATGAGCGGCAGTTCCATGCCCTTGCGCATCGCTCCTTTGCGGCTGAGCACGTCATGGAAGCATACTCCGCAAGCGGTGACGTCCAGAAGTATTTCCTCTGGACCCGGCATGGGGACAGAAACGTTCTGCTCCTGCAGCACCTCGGGATCACCGAAACGATCAATTACTATCGCCCTCATTGAACGCTCCCTTATGCCTAGACCTCGTGCCGCAGCTGCCTCACTGGGAGCCGTTAGCGCTACTCCGCGTAGGCCTGGCGCTTACCGTTCGATGCGTATCTTACACGTAAACGCTTATGTGGATCATCAGCCTGGATTGTAAGCGGAAGGAGCCAGCAACTATACAGTCGGCGGCTGTACCAATTCCCAAAGGCATAGGGACCTACTCGAAGGGAGCCTACTCGTGGTCGACACGGATAGCTTCCTCACTGCACCTTACAAACTCTTCACAGTTCAATCGTCTTGCGCGCTCACCTCGAGCCCTCATAGAGGGCATGGTCCTGCATCTGGTGGAGGTGAGGGAGGTTCGGAAGTGCCTCTGCAACGCCCTCTACAACTCTGCCATGCTCCTTCGAGACGCCAAGCGTCGGGACGGGAGCTGGCCGGTTGGTCTGGCCGACATCGGTTGGAGCAACGGCCTGGGATGGTTCGAAGGATTCTGCCTGTTCGTCGCTGCTAACCCCCGGGTTGTCACAGGCCTTGGCTTCTCCTCAGCCAGTGCGAAAGTAAAATTACCTCGGTTCCGTAGACGCTCCATCGCTAAGCTACGGCAACTCCTCCCATCGCAATCTCTTGGTGGCCGTCCGAACTCCTAGGAGGATAGAATGCCAGACACTGCCGCAACAAAGGAAAAAGTGTTCATGCTAGTCGGCTAATTCCCCTTACGGCGAAGTTAGAATCGGCTGCTAAACTCTCACAGCAGCTGATACGGAGAATGGTGTCAGCCCATTTTAAGTAGTGAGGCTGCGTGCAGTCGGATGTGAGGGGAAGCCAGCCATCATTGAGGTTGATTCTAAGTTTGCGCCGACGTGTTTCCAGCGCTTGAGGGAGGCGTAGGAAGTTGTCCCTGCCCTGCCGTCGCACCGGCGTCCACGGGCAGTATTACTCCGGTAATCCACCTCGCATCATCGCTAGCCAAGAACAGCGCGGCCTTAGCTACGTCCCATCCGGTGCCCTCGGTCTGAAGAAGGGATCTCTGCCGGCGTGCTTCCCTCATGTCTGTAGTCATCCCACGGCTGACTACCATGGGAGTATAAACCATCCCCGGAGCAATAGCATTGACTCGGATTCCCTCAAGACCATGATCTGCGGCCATGGCGCGTGTCATGTTGACCACCGCACCCTTCGACGTGGAATAAAGTAGCCTCGGATGCCCCCCGGTTAGCCCCGCCACGGACGCGATGTTAACTATCGCGCCCCCGCCAACCTTTTCGAATTCCGGGACGCAGTACTTCGCCATTAGCATCATAGACTTGACGTTGATTTTCATGGCCTCATCCCACTCTCTGGGATCGACTTCGACAGCGGTGCCATCGGGTCCAGCGACGCCAACGTTGTTTACCAATATATCGACCCGCCCGAACTTCTCTACGGCTTGGCTAACCACTCCCTTGCAGGCAGCCTCGTCAGAGACATCAGCCTGGACCGTAATGCATTTCTCCCTTTCGCCTCCTTCCGTCAGAATCATCTCGTAAGTCGCTTCGGCCCATTCTCGCTTTGCATCGACAAGGACAACACGGGCTCCCTCACACGCAAACAGGATCGCCATGGCCCTGCCGTTACCGATTCCCTCGCCCCGAGACCCGGCGCCCGTGACTATAGCTACCTTGTCTTTCAGCCTGTTTAACCCTTTCACCACCGTAAGCACTCCGCTTGTTTGCTTAATAGAAGTAGACATATTCACCCCTTGCGAGGTTTGAGTCAAGATTGAGAGGGGCGGTAATTGCTTCATCGACGATAGGCGAATCTGAGAAATCGACTCTGGTGGACCTGAAACTGTGCCAGTTTAGTGACTCCCTCGCGATTCTGGTGCTCGTGGCGAACCTCGAGCGTCGTACCATCTTGTTCGGCGATGGCGCCTGGTTCAGGGTGCTTTGTGAGTATTCTAGTGTCAAAATGAGGTGCAAAGATAGCTGTTCGGGCCTCTTAGGGACCCGTTGAGGTTCGATCTACTTTGCTGCACCAAAAGTGCGAAAGAGCCACGCTCCCGGATCAAGCTCATTCCCAAAGAGCTAAGCCTCTACACACGGTGAAGAGTTCGATGCCTCCAAGAAGAACTATCCATGAACGAGGTTTACTACGTCGTTTTGATTCATTGATTGCGCTTGTGTTTCTTGCTGCCGACGCTCCTAGGAGATGGCGTAGACAGCGTAGGTGACGCTGGCTGCGGACCTCCGGCCTATAGCGAACGCCATGAGCTTGTTGAGCCAGTCGTACTTGCCGTCCGGCGCTTCGAAGACGGGGGCGATGCGGAAATAGTACTCGGAAGGGTCAGGATCCTCGCCACTGTCGATCCGTTCCATTACAGCCTCGGGGCCATGCCGCATGCCCCGGTACGACATGAGCACGTTGTGATCGTCATCCGTCTGGAGCACCAACCTCACGTCCAGGACCACTACGCCGTCGCGCCGGACGACAATCCAGTCGTTGCCGCCAGGCAGAACTCGTCCCTTCAGTTTTGGCCCGGCGAACGAACCGCCGCTCACCCCTACCGCGCGGCGGTTCCCCCAGTGAGTAGGACCGATGTGATCCGGTTTTTGCGCCTCAAGCGACATCCCAAAAAGAAACTCGAACTGTGGTTCCGGCAGGGACTCGAGCCCGACCATGCCCTCATGTTCGTTAACCTTCAAACCGCACTCCTATAGTAGTTCACTTTATGTTCGTCGAAGGCGACGCCAAGCCCCGGTCTCTTCAGTCGCCAGACATAGAAGTCTCGGTACCCTAGGGCCCCCTCGACAATGCCACCAGAGTAGCAGAGGACCAAAAAGCTCGCATCCCTCCACCAGGTTAGGAACGGCTCTGAAGCGGTTCATGCTCGCGGTCGTACCGACCGACGGCTCCAGTGACATCCCCCTCAAACTAGAGAGCGGCGTAGATCGGAAAATTGCTAGCCGCGGTCCGGGCCCGTCGCGGACCACGTCTCGCTCCTCACTGGGAGAGCACCACCTTCCCCACGGCACGGCCAGACTCCAGCAGCCGGTGCGCTTCGGCAACCTCGGAGAAACGGAAGTGACGTTCGTCGATCAGGGGCCTGAGCCTTCCGCTGTCCGCAAGCACGGCCACCTCGGAGAGTATCTGGCCGTGTCGGGCCCTCCCCGTCCCATGAATCATGGGGATGAGCATGGCCACGACGTGAAGCGTGAGGCCCTTCCGGTACATTAATGATAAGTCGTACTCCCGGCCAGTCGAGACCGAGACGACGATACCGTTCAGCCGGGTGGCTTCGAAGGAGTGGTAGAGGTTCTCGCCGCCGACCGTATCGAAGACGATGTCGAAACCCTTGCCGTCCGTGTGCTCGGCCACGTACTCCTCGACCGACCGCTCGCTGTAGTCGATAGTCTCGTCGGCTCCGAGATCTTTCGCGATCCGGAGCTTATCCCGCGTAGAGCCGGTCGCAAGCACCCTGGCCCCGGCCCACTTGGCGATCTGAACGCCCACGTGTCCGACACCGCCTGCTCCGCCATGGATGAGCACGTTCTGTCCCGGCCCCACCCTCGCCCGGTCGATCAGGCCCTCCCACGCCGTGATCGAGACCAGGGGCAGGGCCGCGGCTTCGGCCATCGAGAGAGAGTGGGGCTTTTTCGCCAACAGGTCTGCGTCAGCGAGCATAAACTCGGCCAAGGCGCCGCCCGTACCTTTCACACCCCCGGCGCAAGCGTAGACCTCGTCGCCGGGCTTAAATCCCCTCACGCCGTCCCCGACCGCTTCCACCAATCCCGCGACGTCCCCGTGCAGCACTGCCGGCAGATCCGGGGCAAAGGGTGGCCCATTCTGGCGCATCCTGCAGTCCACGGGGTTGACGCTCGTAGCCTCGACGCGGATCAGAACGTGTCCTGCTAAGACCTCCGGAGTCGGCACGACTGCCTCTTCAAAGACCTCCGGTCCGCCGAATTGCCTGATGATCTGCGCCTTCATACAGTTCTCCTTTCTCGATCCTGCCGGCGGCCTTGCTTTCTTCTTCGGGCAGCGAATCGCCGGGCCCGTCCCGAGGCTGTGTCCTCAGTTTCTTCGTGCTACCCAAGGAGGCAAACAGGGAATCTGTTCATATTCTGCGCAGTCTCTTGCGCCTTACGTTGGTTTGACGCTGTTAAGCAGCCTGCTTTTCTGCACGCGGTGTTAAAAAGGCTGTGGCACTTAGCCGCTCCTAACCGAAGGCAGGTATCTTCTTGGTGACTCCTGCAGGCGCACCTGGGGTGCACGCCGGCTCATGCGGTACACCAGCTAGCTAGCCTACCATCAACGCAAGGTGCTATAACCGTGATTGTGTTATGAGAGAAGAAAACACTTATAGGGAGTAGTAGGCAAACCTGAAGGCCTCTTGATGCGCGTGTGTTTCCTGTTCTACGAAGACTGCCCCTCCCACGAGCTGGCCCTCGAACGACTGCACGAGGTGTTAGCAGAGCAGGGCATCGACACAGACGTCAAGGTCCTCGAGGTCAAGAGCGAGGAACAGGCCCAAGAGCTGCACTTCGTAGGCTCTCCCACCATACTCGTCAACGG
>WUUC01099618.1_pt1 | contig 21516 bp, 20 predicted proteins | sample 6278441 | NCBI WGS metagenome assembly WUUC01 (sample SAMN13675441, study PRJNA597444) | soil metagenome | isolation source: soil | place: USA: Washington | collected 2017-10
CGGTGATGTATTGAGCGATGTCTATATTGAGCCCGGCGGCTAAATGCTTGCCTTGCGTTTTGGCGGCCGCCGGATCGGAAAGGTTCGAGTGGACGAACAAACTGTCCGTGTCGCCGTAGAGAACCTTGAAGCCTTGCATCTCGAACCAACGCTTCGACCAGAGCAGAAGTTCCCGCCCGGTGCCAGTAATCGAATTGGCGAGCGAGGGGTTGTAGAAGCGGCATGCGGGCGTGCCGAGTACGCCATAGAACGAATTCATCAAAATCTTGATGGCGTTCGACGCAACGTCGTCGCCGCGCTGCTTCGCGTCTTCGCGTCGTGGAAAGAGCTCATCCAGCATCCGCGGGAGAATGGCAGGTTCTCGCCGGAACGCGCCTCCGGGCGTGCGGATCAAATCTTCTTCCGCGCCGGGCTCATCGACATACGACAGCGGGTCGATGTTGAAAGTGCGAATGATGCTTGGGTAAAGACTCTTGAAGTCGAATACCCATACATTGCGATGCAGACCGGCCAGCGGTTCCAAAACATGCCCGCCTTGCTGAGCCGCATACACGCTTGAATCGCTGGATCGCACCGATGGCGCAACGATTCGGCGTTGCTCCAGTTCGCTTAGGTACAAGAAATCGAATGAAGCGATGCTGGCCGCGACGCGATCGGGCGTCATGCCGGCCAGGCGGCTGCGAGCGAATGCCAGCTGCACGAGATTGAGTTTCGCCAATATCTGGTAGGCGAGTCGCGCGTCCGTGCGTGCGTAGAGCGCGAAGGCGGCGAGGTCGTGCCGATAGTTGTGGATAATTTCGCCGACGCGGTCTTGAACATCTCCTGCAACGCTCTTGCCTTCGCCGAGTACCTCGCGCGCAACCGCGTCCAGCGAATACTCTTCCATCCGTACGAACGCGCCGCGCAATAAATCGATGCCGTCGAGCACGAGTCTGCCTGCGATCGTCGCTTGGCCGCTGCCGAAATAGCCTTCGGCCTTGCGGACGCGGAGGGCGCTGCCGTCACGGCCCAAAAGAAAAGGATGCCTGACCCGGGCCGCAATCTTTTGCAGGACCGTTAAGTCGAAGTCGATGATGTTCCAACCGGTGATGACGTCGGGGTCGAACGTACGCACGCGGTCGCAGAATGCATCGAGCGCGGCGAATTCAGTGGCGCAACAGGTTGCGCGCTCCGGCATGGCGCGGCCGCTGCCATCGACGATTAATACCTCGTCAACGCCGGGTGCAAAGAGGGATATCGCGAGCAGCCGCTCGCCCTTCGCGTCCGTTTCAATGTCGAAAGACAGCACGCGCGGCTCGATAACGGTTTCGGCAGGTCGAACAACGGGATTTTCGAAAGTCCACGTTTGTCCGATTCCTGGCTGCGCGTCCCCTTCGATTTCGCAGCCGCCTTTGATGCCGCGGTCGATCAAATAGCGGTTGGCGAATCGCACATCCGCTTCAAAAGTCTCAATGCCTGCGGCATGCAGACGGTCGCGCAGCGGAGGAACATCCGGCGGTGTCGCGGTCGCGACGATGCAAACCGCGGCGCCATCGAAAGTGCGTTTGTCACTGGATGTTGGATTGGAAAGCCGCAGAGTGCGCACGCGCTCGGCGTCCGAGGCTCGAACATAGAAGTGCGGCGTGGCGCGATCATCGCGAATCAGAAAGCTTTCGCCGTTTTCCAGCCGGCCATATAAGTGGACGACTGAGGCGGATCTGCGATCGCGATCGGCGGTCACGCCGCGCGCGATGCGATAGTTTGCCTGGAGAATGAAACCGCGATGAGTATCCACGTGGCTATTGTGCGCGAAGCGACATGGCTGTAACAGCCGTGGTCGGGCGCAACTGTCGGACAACAACCTTTTATAATCTCCACAGGAAGGCAGCCGAGACTCGAATGGCGACTATCAACGGTTTATGGATCGGTGCGACGCTCTCGCCGATGGAGCGGGCGTGTGTTCAGTCGTTTTTGCGATTCGGGCATGAGTTTCGTCTCTATGCCTACGATCCCATCGATAACGTGCCTGCAGGCTGCACGCTCTGCGATGCTTCGGATGTTGTCCCTGCTTCCGACGTCTTTGTGCACGAGCAAGCGGTGGGCAAAGGTAGTTTGGCGACTTTCTCAGATCTGTTTCGCTACGAATTGTTGTACAAGCACGGCGGTTGGTGGATGGATATGGACGTGTTCTGCCTGACACCTTCGCTACCCAATCTAAGTGTCGTGATTGGTCGCCAGGATGCGCAGTTGATCAACGGCGCCGTGTTGCACTTTCCGGCTGGGCACCCGGCCATGGGGGCTGCGGTAAAGGAGGCGCGATCGCTCGGTCGCGATGTCGCGTGGCTCAAAATTGGTCCTGAGATACTGACGCGGCTGGCAAGCTCCGGTGAACTCGCCGGCGCAGTGCTTCCATCGCAGGTATTTTACCCGCTTCATTTTTCCCAGTTCTGGATGACATGCGATCCACGCCGCACAGCCGCGGCGGCTGAACGACTGAAGGGAGCCGCCTGTCTGCACTTATGGAATGAAATGTTTCGACGCGCCGGGATCGATAAACGGATTTTACCGCCGGACGGCAGCCTGTTGCGCAACATGTATGAATGGACCATCGGCGTCGATGGGTTCACTCATGAATACGTGCTGGCGCCCGATAGTCCGCAAGAATCATTGTCTTTGCGGATTATCGAGCGCCGTTGACGAGGTTAGAACCCGAGTTGGTAACGAATGCCGATGGTGGCGTCCTGGAAGCTGACGTTTTCGTAGCCTTGAATACGCTGATACTCGAAGTAACCGGAGATTCCGTTCTTGAACTGCGCGGAGACGCCGGCCGCTAACCGGATATAAGAATCGTCGATGGCATCCGATGACACTGCGATCGGCGCGGTTGGGTCTGCCGTGCCGGTGAACGGATCGTTGGCGAAGCGAACGTTGAACACTTGCACATCATCTTCGAACTCCTTGACGAACGTGCCGCGAAAATGCGGTAGGACCACACCCCACGATGTCTTCCACGCATAGCTCATGCGCAAGCCTGCGTTAGCCGTCGAGGACTTGTAGTCCTGTTCGTAGAAAGAGAGATCGAGGCCAGCTGCGCCGTGTTCTCTGAACGAGTCGATGTTCGCGTCGACATAGTAATAGCCCAAGCTCGGCGCAATCGTGAACGCGCCGAATGTCAAATCGTATCCGACGGCCAGTCCGCCACTTAATGTGTTGGCGTCGGCTTCGCCTTCTGCAACGAGATTCACGGGCGTGCCAAGGTTGTAGTTGATCTTGCGTTCCGTGTCGTAGCCGCCGGTGATGTAGTTGACGACGGCATCGACGTAAAAGCCGCCGAAGTACGCCGATCCATAGATCGAACCGGCGATCGACGTGGAATCGAGTCCGCCGCCGTTCTGATTGAATTCGACGTCCGCGCTGCCAAAGCCCACCGATGCGCCGATGACGGAGTTGTTGTTCAATCGATAGTCGGATCCCAACGTCAAGCCGAGTTGATCCGCTTCGAAGCCGACATCGGCCAGCGATGCGTCTTTCTCGCCGGTGCCAAAATTACCTCGGGCCCAAAACCCAAGTTTGTCGCCGAAGATATCGCCCGAGCCATCCGAGGCGGCTCCGCCGCCCAGCGCATGCTTCAAGCTACCGGCGATTTGATCGCCAGTAATGGATTGACCGCCGGAATTGATCGTGAGTCCCGCGAGCGATACGCCGCGTTGTCCTTGGCGTAGCGACTGCAATCGATCCATGACGCTTTGAAATTGGGTCTGCGAGAACTCGACCGCCAATGTGCGCAAAGAATTGAAGTCCTGCGCGCCCAATTCACTGGCTGCACGAGCGCCTTCGCTGGCCGGAAACTGGCCTGCGTTTTGCAGTTGAAAGCACTTATTCCGCAGGTCGTTTGTGTCGCCGGTATAGGGCGATTGACCTTCGCCGCCGGTGATCGTCAAACGATCGCACAAGTCGTCCAAGGTGCGGCCCACCAGCTTTGCGTTTGGTGTGTTGGCGACCGTCTCAAGTGGGCCTGCAAAATCGACTTGAATGAACACCACGTCGCTGCTGCTGGACGAATTACCGCTGTCACTGACCGTCAACGTCAGCTGATTCGTTCCCGTCGGCAGTCGCACGGTAGGGGTGGCGGTCGTGGCTATCGTCTGTTGTTGCGCGTTAGTCCAAACGAACGACAGCGTGCCGGCGCCGCTGCTGTTGCGCGATCCCGAGCCCTGCAGGGTGACGTTTTCCCCGGGCACTCCGTCGTAGTTGGGAATACTGCGACTGGGCCCGGCGTCAACGGTCGGGTTTTGCGCCATCGCTTGCGGCGAGAAGAAATAAGCGGGTGCCAAAGCGGCAGAGGCCAGGAGAATTCTGCGCACAGCCTTGGCCGTGCTGTCATTGGTGCGATCGCCCATTCCTTAGTTCTCACATGCGTTTTGAGGGTGCCGCAGTGTACGCGATCCGGATGACAGCGCCACCCTGGACAAAGGGCCAATGCGCGCGTCGTCGCAATTCGGCCATGTGCAGACAAAAGGGCAGGCTGGCCTGCTGGTCAGGCGGCAAGAATGCTTCGCAATTTAAGTTTCTATGATTCCATCTGGCCAGCTTGGGGATCAGCCAAGGCAACGCCGTTCACTCGTTGCGTGCCTCCTCCTGATACACCCGCCGACCCACGTGCTTCAGTTTGATGCGCGTATCGATGTAAATATCGAATCCCGCCTTCGCTGCGAGTTCGCAAAAGTAATAGTCCTCGGACAGAAACTCGCCGTTGTAGAGACCGGTTGGGAAAAATTGATGGACCTGTTGGTCGCCGTTCGCGTAGCGATTCACATGCGAACCCGCCACCAGCGCATCGAACACGCGCCGATCGATTCGCAGGAACCCCGTGCCGACGCGTTCGACGCGAGCGAGAGAGGAAAGATTCGCATCATGCCGTGCTTCGTGCGGTTGGGGATGGCACACCCAGTGGCCGCTGTCGTTCTTGCGACGGTAGATTCCTGCGGTGATCGGATGCGGCGATGCGAGCAGCATCTCCATGTCTTGCCGGCTGAACCCTACATCGCCGTCGATGAAGATCATGCTGTCGCAGTCGGTTGCCAAAAATTGAGCCGCCAGCAGGTCCCGTGCGCGGCAAATGTTGGCGTGACCTTCCAGACACATCCAGCCTGCATACAGTCCCTGGGCAGCCAGGAGTCCGGTGATGAATTCGCGATCTGCGCTGCCGCTGTGCAGCGGGGTGGCGATGAGTGGCTTCATGATGGTCGGCTGAAAATGGGGCGTGAGCGTTGAAGTATAGAACCGGGAGGACGGACGCGTCCGCAGTTGTGCGTCGCATTGGCAATCGTCTGTGGCGATGCCATGATCCCCAGCTTATGCCCAAACCCAGCGATACTGCGTCGACACAATCGCTCATAATGACGCGCCGCTACGCAGCGCCGCGTGAGCTGGTATTTGCAGTGCTCTCGCAGGCGGAGCATATGCAGCATTGGATGTGTCCGGCAGAAGTTACTGTTCCCGGCACGGAGTCGGATCTGCGTGTGGGTGGACGCTACCGCATGCAGATGAAATCGCCGGACGGCCAGCTGTTCATCGTCGGCGGCGTCTATCTTTTGATCGAATCGCCAAAGCGCTTGATCTTCACACGGATGTGGGAGCCCGAGCATACGATGGCGGGAATCGAAACTACGGTAACGATCGAGCTGACCGCACAGGGTAATGAGACGCTGCTGACGATGACGCACGTTGGCTTGCCGAACGCAGAAGAGCGCGCGAGTCATGAAGCAGCGTGGACGGGTGCTTACGACAGCTTGCGAGTGCTCCTGGCGCGCTTGGTCCTGGCTTAGTCTCCGCTGCGTTTCGGCTGGCGCGATCGCACGAAGGCCGGCTCCGCGCGTTTATCCAGCCGGACAGCGCAAAGCCGTTCGCCCCAGACACAACCCGTGTCGATCGCAAGCACTCGTTCGACATCGCGGCCATCGTAGTAGCCAAGCGCCGACCAATGTCCGCAGACAACGGTTGTCTTTTCCGCGCGGCGCGCCGGCGCTCGAAACCATGGAGTTTTGCCTGCAGGAATATTCTCCGGCCTGCCCTTGTACTTAAGGTCGATACGGCCGTCGGCGTCGCAAACTCGTAAGCGAGTGAAGCAATTGACGATGAAGCGCAGACGCTCATGGCCGCGCAATCGATCCGACCATTGATCGGGCTGGTTGCCGTACATCTGGGCAAACAGTTCGCGCATGGTAGCGTCGTCGCGCAGGGCCAGCTCGACTTCGCGCGCGCAGGTTTGAGCAGTCCTCAATGTCCACTGTGGCGGCAGACCGGCATGCAGCAACGTGTAGCCCAAGTGCGCGTCGTGATGCAGTAGCGGTTGCTGGCGCAACCATTCGAGTAAATCGTCGCGGTCGCGCGCTTTGAGGATCGAGTCGAGCGTATCGTCGTCGCGCAGTTTTTCTTTGCGGCCGAAAGCGATGGCCAGTAGGTGCAGATCATGGTTGCCAAGCACCGTGACTGCCGATGCGCCCAAGCCCCGCACATAACGCAATACTTCCAGCGATTGCGGTCCACGATTGACCAGATCGCCGACGAACCAGATTTGATCGCGTTCGCGATGGAACTTGATCAGCGCGAGCAGCTCGATGAGTTCGGTGTAACAGCCTTGCACATCGCCGATCGCGTAAGTAGCCATGAATGTTGCAATCGTTTGGCGTGCGCCGCGGAAATCGTCAGAGCAAGACGCTAGTCATTGTTGGGGGAGTCAGTGCAGGATGCCCGGCATCGCTAGCCGGAAGGGCGCAATCGGTGCGTCGAAGTGCGCGCCATCGTCGGTCAACATTTGATAACTGCCCTGCATCGAGCCGACGGGGGTTTCGAGAACTGCGCCGCTCGAATAGCGAAAGCCCTGGCCCGGGAGCAAATACGGTTGTTCGCCGACGACTCCATCGCCCCGCACCTCTTGCACTTTCCCATTGGCGTCGGTAATCACCCAGTGCCGGGTCATCAATCGCGCGGCCACCTTGCCTTCATTGCGGATGGTGATCGTGTAGGCGAACGCATAGCGGTTTTCGTCCGGCTTCGATTGATCGTCGACATAGTTCGTATTGACGTCGACGCGGATGCGGTGGAGGTCGGGCTCATTCATGCGCGGATTCTAGCAATGTTTCGCCGCTGCTTCGGTGGTTGCTCGAATGCCTGCGGACGCGTAAGCGGACACGGGGTCAAGCGGCGCGGCGGATTCGCGCCGCACTCTTTTGGAGTCCTTTGCGCGCAGCGGACATAACCTAATTGATCGGCCAGTATCGGCTTCCCGATTACGCCTTCGGCAGACGCACCGCCAACACGTCGCAGGGAGCCGCGTGCAGGACTGTGTCTTCGGTAAAGTTCACCAGAATCGCGACGCCATGTCGCTCGCGGCTGCCCAGCACGATCAAATCGACCTTTTGCTCCTGCGCGATGCGGATGATTTCGGCCTTGATACTGCCGGTTGCAACTCTTTGCACGCAGTTGCCGAGTTCGAGTCTTTGCGCCAAGTCGGCCAACTTGGAGGTCGCTCGCTTCACGAGATCTCCCTCGATCTGCACGGCAGGCATCAGCGTCTCGCCCATCGGCTCGAGCGGCACATATTCGACGACGTGCAACAACTCGATCTGCGCGCCGTGGCATCTCGCTATGGCCCTGGCCCTCGATCCGATGGCATCGCTGTCTGCGGATAAGTCCACGACCAGCAGAATTTTTTTGTAATCGGCCATGGTGAACCCCTATGGAACGGCGTGATCGAATCGGCGTTGAAGCACGAGCTTAGCGCGCAAGTTGGCGATTGTACGAGTTCGGATTATGCAGCGGCTGGCGGTTCGTATTCGGCAGCCAGTCTAGCGAAATCGGCTGGCGAAAGCGTTTCCCCTCGCAGTCCCGGATCGATGCCGGCGCGGGCGATTGCCGAGTCCGTGAGCAGGCCCCGTAAGGCATTGCGTAAGGTCTTGCGCCGTTGAGCAAATGAAGCCGCCACGACGCGGCTAAATATTTCCTGGTTATGGATGACGAAGGGCGTTGCATGCGGTCGCAGGCGTGCAACGCTGGATGTCACCCGCGGCGGTGGACGAAACGCGCCCGGACCTATGTCGAATAGCGACTCAACGCTCACCCAGGGCGCCAGCATCACCGTGAGCCGCCCATAGTCTGCGGTGTCCGGCTTGGCCGCCATTCGGTCGACGACTTCCTTCTGGAGCATGAAGTGCATGTCTTCAATGTGTTCCCGCTGCGCAATCAGTTTGAACAACAACGGGGTCGAAATGTTGTACGGCAAATTGCCGACCAATCGTAGTCGTGGCCCGTTGCCGCGCAGCGCGCCGAGATCGAAGTCGAGCACATCGCCCTCGTGAATGCGCAATTGCTCGTCGGGGAACTGGGCGCGAAGTTCGCGAATCGCATCGCGGTCGATCTCGATGACGTCGAGTGTCGGAATGCGCGCCAGCAACGGTAGCGTCAGGGCGCCCAGTCCAGGTCCAATTTCAACTACACGCTGGTCTTGAGTCGGTGCGACGGCGTCGATGATGCGCGTAATGACGCGCTGATCGTGCAGGAAATGTTGGCCAAAGCGTTTGCGAGCACGCATCGAGTCAGTTCTTCGTCCGGTTGTGCTTCGCAAGCTCGATGGCCAACCGCAGTGCCGCAATCAAGCTGCCGGCATCCGCGCGTCCGCTGCCGGCCAGATCCAACGCGGTGCCGTGATCGACGGAAGTTCGAATGATAGGCAGACCCAGCGTGACATTGACGGCATTGCCGAAGCCGGCGAATTTGAGAACCGGCAACCCTTGATCGTGATACATCGTGAGCACCGCATCCGCGCCTGCCAACATGCGAGGCGTGAATGCAGTATCGGCAGGAGCGGGTCCCGTGAGCTGCATCCCAGAGGCGCGAAGTCGCTCCAGCGCCGGCGCAATGACGTCGGCGTCTTCTCTTCCGAGATAACCGCCTTCGCCTGCGTGCGGATTGAGACCGCATACCAGGATGCGTGGCCTTGCGATACCGAATCGCGTCTTCAAGTCATGATGCAAGATCGCAAGCGTTCGTTCGACCGCAGCGGCCGTAATGGCTTCGCTCACTTTCGACAGCGGCAAGTGGGTCGTCACCAGCGCGACGCGCAGCGACTCAGCCACCAACATCATGACCGGGTCGGCATTGGTTTTTTCGGCAAGATATTCGGTATGACCGGAGAAATGAACGCCGGCGTCGTTGATCACGCTCTTTTGCACGGGTGCGGTGACGATGGCGTCGAACTCGCCGCGCAAACAGCCGGCCGCCGCAAAGTCGAGCATATCGAGCACATAGCGCGAGTTGCTGACATTCAAGACGCCTGGGGTCACCGGTGAGGCGCAAGCAAAGTGCGCGAGCCGAACGATGCCCGGTTGATGCGGAAGGGGGGCGGCCGTGTATTCATGGATTTGGATCGATACGCCTAAGGCGTGTGCGCGCTCCAAGAGCACGGCGCGATCGCCGGCGATCACGAGTTCGCATGGCCATTGCCCGAGCGCGATTGCAATGCACAGGTCGGGACCGATGCCCGCGGGTTCGCCGGAGGTGACGAGCAATCTTGGAAGTAGGGCGCTCACAGATCTACGCAGCGTCTCGCAAAGTTAGCTGACAACGGCGCCAGCCTGGCCGCTTGCGAGCAAGCGCTGGCTAGAGCCTATATTCGACGAATGCGTCTTCGCGCAGCCGGCGCAACCAGATTTCTGTTTCTTCTTCGGCCTTAGCCTCGCGCAAGGCAACGAATGCACGATTGCGGCGCACGTCGTCGGTTGTGTCGTGCACGCGGCGACCCAGAAGTTGCACAATGTGCCAACCGAACTTGCTCTTGAATGGCCGTGTAATCTCTTTCTCGTTGAGCGAGTCCAATTCCTTCTCGAATTCCGGCACGAACGTGCCTGGACCGGCCCAACCCAGATCGCCGCCCTCGGCCGCGGACCCTGTGTCCTGCGAAGTCACGGCCGCGATGGCGCCGAAGTCTTCGTTGCCTGACAGCACTCGTTCGCGAATGTTGGCCAGCCGCTGCTCGACTGTCTTGTCGTCTTCGAGTGCATTCGTCTTCAGCAGGATATGGCGGGCATGGACCTGCGCCTGTACCGACTGTTGTTCACCGCCCCGAGTCTCGTTCACTTTGAAAATGTGGAATCCGCTCGGTGTGCGAACCGGTTCGCTGACATCGCCTGCCGCCATTTTCGGAATGACTTCGGAGGCGATGGACGGCAACTCGGCGCTCTTGCGCCAGCCGAGCGATCCGCCTTCAACGTTTGTGGAGCTGTCCGAGAACGACACGGCCAACTGCGCAAAGTCACCGCCGCCTTTCAATTTCTCGAAAACGTCTTTGGCGCGAGCTTCGCGCGCAGCCACCTGTTCAGCGGTTGCCGCGACCGGAACCGAGATCAAGATATGGGACAAATTGTATTCGGCCGATTGATCCGGCAGCCGCTGTTGCCGGGCGAGGAATTGTTCGAGCTCTCTCGGTGAAATATTGATGCGCGAGTAGACATCGCGCTGACGCAGCATCTGCAACACGATATCGCGTCGCATGTCGTCGCGGAAATCCCTGTAATCGATGCCCTGTTGGCGCAAAGCGTCCGGCAGTTGGCTGAACGGAATGTTGTTTCGCTTCGCAACGTCCTCGAGCGCGGTGTTCAGCATTTCGTCGTCGGCGCGCATGCCGATTCGTTCTGCGCGCTGCATTTGGATCTCCTGCACGACCAAGCGCTCCAATACCTGCTTACGCAAGACACTGCGCGGCGGCAGTTCGGTTTTGTTTTCGCGCAATCGCGCCGCGATGCGCTCAACCTCGCGATCCAGCTGGCTCGTCAATACGATGCCTTCGCCCACCACTGCCGCGACTCGATCCACGAGTTCGCCCCGCGTGGACAAATCGCGCGTTTGAGCGAATGCCGGGGAGGCGGCAACGACTGAGCACAGCGTGAGCAGCAGAGCGCGCAAGGGGGTTGTCGGTCTCATAAGGATTTCTAACGAACTCTATTTAGTATCAAACGATGTGCTTACAAACGATGCGCTCGGGCGGACGTCTCGACGCATCTTCGGCGCAAGGGACTGCCTTCTCGGTACCGGCGCCTCAGTGCGCCTGAGACGGGTATTAATCGCGCCGGTTACGCGGCGCGGAGTATCCCCGAATCGACCGTTCCAGGAAAGCGTCTACCCGGCTTCCGACACTGGCGAGCCCCTTAAGTTCGATCTGCAGTTGCCAGGAGGCATCCGCTTCGCGACGGGTGCTCACCGCGCCGTTCGCTTCGTCCTGCGAACTGACGGTCCGGTTATAGACAAAACGCAGGCCCCAGCAGCAATCCTGGTACTCCACGCCGACCATCCTTTCGATGTCCGTCTTATCGTCCAGCGAGTAGACGAACCGTCCATACAGGGCAAACCGGTCGGCGATGGGCCAAGCGGCAGAGGCGTCGACCTGTCGCAGTTCGTCGTCCGAGTTGAGGGGGTCCTCGCGGAATCGGTAACCGACATTCACGACCTGGCCACTGTGGGCTCGGTACTGAAGGCTGACTTCCGTGCGCTCAAACCGTGTCGACTCGGTATCCCATTGCACAGCGGCGCTCGCGCTCCAATTCTTATAGGCCCGCAAAGCCATTTCACCGATGACGTCGGAGCTGTTGCGGCTGTCCGACAACGGCTGGCCGGGCAATACCTCTCCCGGCAGGCCCACAAACGGCGTTTCGAAGCGGTAGATGCCGCCTACCGTCGCGGAGAGGTATTGAGCGCCGCTATAGTTGTCCAGCAACCTGGTCGTGGCGCCGAGTGCGAGTTGATTGACGTCGCCCAGGCGATCCGGGCCGACATAGCGGTTCGTGCGAAAGAGTTGCACCAAGTTGAAGTCTGGCACGGTCGTGTCGAAGATCGGGAGATCGTCCTGATAGCGATAGGGCACATACAAATACATCGCCCGCGGCTCCAGCGTCTGCAGTCGCTGCCCGTCGCTGCCTGCCAGGCGTTCCAAGACGAAGCCGGTGTCAACGCTATAAACCGGCGCGGCGCGCGAGCGCTTGAGGTCAGGCTGGTTTTCGGCACGATCTTCGAGCCAATACGTCGTCTGGCGCCAGGCCACTGACGGCTCGACGTAGAAGCCGTTGGCTCGGATGGGCCAGCGAACCTGCGGCGTTGCATCGAATCGTTGGCCATCGGTGCGTGTATCTGGAAGCGCCGCCAAGTCTTCCTGAACAATATCGATGGTGGAGCGACCGGGGATGCGGCGGAAGTTGGTGTATTCAGCGTCGAGGCCGAATGAGAGGCCGAACAGTGTGTCTGGGAGCCAACTGGTAAAGGCCACCTGCGGCAGCAGCGTATGCGGCCGATCCGCGATCGCGACGTCGGTGTCGATGGACAGGAAGTTCTGCGCACGAGCCGCCAGCAGCCATTGGTTGCCGCGCCACATCAGTTCGGCAATTCGCGGCAAATTCGTTTCGTTTGTTCGCTGTGCGCCAGCCCCAAAGTCGCGCAACCAGAGTCGATCGCTCATATCGATACCGTCGATCTGCAAGCGAAGCCGATCGGAAAGATGCGTTCGCGTATGGAGTTCGAAATAGCTGCGGTGCGTGTCTTCGTCCTGGTCGTGCGGCATGTAATTCAGCTGCGCGATGCCTTCGCTGCGCTTGGTCAAAAACCTGAACTCAGTCCCCATATCCACGCCACGTTGCGAGTACCAGCTTGGGGTGAGCGTCGCGTCGTAATTGGGCGCAATATTCCAATACCAGGGAACCGAGATCTGCCGGCCGCTGAAATTGCTGTTGCCGATCTCGGGAAAGAGCAAACCGGACTTGCGCGCGTCGCCGACGGGGAAGGAAATGTACGGCGTGTATAGCACCGGCACGCCACGCACTGTGATGCGCGCATCTCGAGCAGTGCCAACACGAGCTTCCGAATCGACACTCAGTTTTCCGACTCGCAGCGCCCAGTCCGGCGTCGGACCCGGACAGGTGGTGTAGCGAACGTCGCGCAACTCAACGGTACCGTCTTTGCTGAGACGAATCTGCTCCGCCGACCCATGTCCCGCCCGCTCGGGGATCTCGAACTCCGTGCCCGTAAATTCCGCTGCGCCGCTTTCTTCCAGGTGCGCATCGTCGCCACGCAGGATCAAATTGGGGTCTGCCAATTCCAGCGGTCCTGGAATTTCCCATTCACCGGCCGCGTTGCGCTTCATTTCCTTAGCACGGAGGACGCGGTCGCCTTGGCGCAATTCCACCCCTTCGCTCAATCTGAGCGTGCCGTCCGGATCCAATGTGGAGAGACCGAAGTCGACTTTGACAGGCGCGTCGTCGGAAACTTGAGTGCGCGGCGGCGGTGGGGCGGGGCAGGAGAGAAGATCGACCGCGACATCGCCCTCTCGAGCTGGGCAATTATCATTCGGGCAATCGGCTGCATTCGCTTGCCAGCCAACGATAGCCGCGGCAAGAGCGATGCTGAGCCGCGTGCGACCGGCAGTGCGTAGTGCGGTGTTCAAATGCGTCGCAAGCGGGAAGGTGGAGCGAAGCGATAGACCGACCCGATCCGGTAGTTCAAAGTGTGTGCAACGGCCAGTGTGGGATGCATCGGCGGATTATAAGGAATTCGCGCCAGCATCGGCGCTTCGCGAGTTGGCACTGAATATCTTTCGCATGTTAGGTTCCGCTATAGGCGTCGCCTGCAGTCTCAAGCACAATATCGAACGCCGCAAGCGACAACAGTTCCGATGCCACAGCAAATTTTTCTTTCCGGTTCCGATCCGCGTCTTGCGGAAGATCGCGTCGTTCAACTTGCCGGCTGGGCACGCCATGCGCTGCAACGTCCGGATCTGCAGATCAGCGTCGCCTCAGCCGACGCCAGTTTTCGCCGCTATTTTCGCCTGACTTCGCCGGATGCATTGCCGCGAACCTGGATCGTCATGGATGCGCCTCCCGGCAAGGAAGATGTGGGGCCGTTCATCAAAGTCGCGCAAATGCTGCAGGAGGCGGCCGTGAACGCCCCGCGTATCGTCGCGGAGAATTTGCACGATGGCTTCCTGCTGCTGACCGATCTGGGCGATCGAACCTACCTCGGCGAGTTGGCGCGGCGAGACCTGGCCCCAAAGCTTTACCCAAAGCTTTACCCAAAGCTTTACAGTGACGCGATCCAAACGCTCGTGCGTATGCAGGCAGGCTGCAACCAGTACGCAAGCCGGCTGCCTGCCTACGATGCCGAGTTTCTGAAGCGCGAGATGCAGCTCTTTCCAGAATGGTTCCTGGGCAAGCATTTGCAGATAACAGTTTCCCCTGCCGTCCAGGCGCTGCTGGAGGATGCATTCGCCCGGCTTGCGCAAAACGCAATTGCCCAGCCGCAGGTTTTCGTACATCGGGACTACCACTCGCGCAATTTGATGCGGTTGGATGGGGCGCAAAATCCCGGCGTACTCGATTTTCAGGACGCGATGCATGGGCCGATCACGTACGACCTCGTTTCGCTGTTGCGCGATTGTTATATCCAGTGGCCGCTCGAGACCGTCCACGACTGGGTGTGGGAGTACCGCGATTTGGCTGCCGGGGCGGGGCTCCTCAACCCGAGCGAACCGAATCTCTTGCGCTGGTTCGATTTGATGGGTGTCCAGCGCCATTTAAAGGTCGCAGGCATCTTTGCGAGACTCTGGCATCGGGACGGCAAACCGGGCTACCTGAAGGATATTCCGCTGACGCTTGAGTACATCCGGACCGTGTTGCCCGGCTATCCGGAATTCGAACCGCTGCTCAGGCTGATCGAAGACCAAGTGGTGCCGGCAATGCGCAAATCGACTTAACGGGACTGACTGGTGGGATCGTCAATTCAAACGGCAATGATTCTGGCGGCGGGGCGTGGGGAGCGCATGCGGCCGCTGACGGACACCCGGCCCAAACCGCTAGCTGTCTTGGCCGGCAAGCCACTGATCGAATTTCACATCGAACGCCTGGCTGCGGCAGGCGTTCGGCGCATCGTCATCAATCTGGCTTGGCTTGGCGGACAGATTCGCCGGCAGGTTGGGGCCGGCGACCGGTTTGGCGTGGAAGTTTTGTACAGCGACGAGGGCGACAACGTGTTGGGCACGGGGGGTGGGGTGTTCAACGCGCTGCCCATGCTGGGTGATGCGCCATTCTGGATGGTGAGTGCGGACCTCTACACCGAGTACCCCTATGCCGCGCGACCAGCCGCAGCTTCGCTCAAACCGGACGATTTGGCGCACCTGGTCATGGTGGACAATCCAGACTTCCACCCCAAGGGCGATTTCGGATTGCTCGGGGATCGCGTGACGGAGACGGGCGGCCAGCGACTGACTTATGCCAGCTTGGCAATTGTTCATCCGCGGCTGTTCGAACGCTCCGTGCCGGGCGCATACTCGATCGTGCCCTTACTCCAACAGGCCATGCGTGATGGCAAAGTGGGCGGGGAGTACTTCGGCGGTTGTTGGCACAACATCGGGACGGTCGCACAGCTGCAGGCGCTCGACGAAGAATTGGCCGACAACCCTGCGCGCTCCTCGGGACGAGCCTGACGGTTTGTTGACTGAATTGCTTGCTGCAATGCGCGAGCTGAACCCTTCTGGCGGAATCGTGCGTTTACAGGTAAGTCCAAGCATTCCGATCCAACATGCAAAACGGCTTTTTACAAAGTGCATCGTGCAAGTCGCAAATTGACGTATTCGTGCGGATTGCACGCGTCGACTGCGGTTGCAATCGAGTGACACAAGCGATGCGGGCGGCTTTGTCGCGATTCGGCAGCATGCTCGAAATGCCGCGTTTTATAGTCTTTCAACGATGGCGCCGGATGTCGATGCACGCGTCGCGTCACGCATTCGCCACGCTTGCACATGACTGCACCCGTTTAGGGCTACAACTTTATTTACACTCAGCGCTTGCCTTCGCGTGCAATTCTTTATACCGTACGCGCCGATTTCACAGTCTGTGTGCGACCGCAGAAAAACCCCTCGGTTTGCCTGCCCGATCGACAACCGGACAAAAAATTACGGGAACGCAAGGGACATTGGGGGATTCTGCGACGGCAAGGCTGCTACGCAGAATTGGTTTGCAGTTAAACTGTACATTAGCGTTTTGGGGAACCGCACGGCGGCTCCAATCGCATCAACCAAGCACTTAGGCGACACTACATGGGCCCTGTGGCAGACACATCGGCAAACTCGCGACGCACGATCGCGTTTTTGATCGTCGTAGCCGTTCATATCATTTTGCTCTACGGCTTCAATGCCGGCTTGAGCCATGTGATCGTGGAAAAAGTTTTCGGCCCGATGGAGACGCAAATCATCGAGGAAGTGAAGGAAGAAGAGGAACGTCCGCCACCTCCGCCTCCGAAATTGGAAACACCGCCACCGTTCGTGCCGCCACCCGATATCACTATCGATATGGCGCCAGTCGAAAACACGACTGCAATTCAGGTGACGACCAACGTCCGCCCTGTTGAAGCGCCCCCACCTGTTGCTGCGCCTAAGCGCTCAGTCACGGTGCAGCCGAAGGCCGACCAGCGTCGCGGCGGTCTATCGCAGCCCGAATATCCGATGTCGGAAAAGCGCGCGGAGCACACCGGCACAGTGATGTTGTCCATCCTGGTCCTCGAAAACGGTCGCGTTGGCGAGGCCAAGGTTCAAACGTCTAGTGGTTATCCAAAGTTGGATGAAGCCGCCATCGCCGAAGCGAAGCGCAATTGGCGTTTCGTTGCCGGCACCGAGGACGGCAAGGCAACTCAAATGTGGGTTACCGTGCCCGTCGTCTTCAAGCTCGAGTAGCCATCGGCCAGTGATAGCGATCGATGCGCATTGATTGTCTCTTAAGCAAAAATCTATATTGAACAGAGGAAACTTCGTCCATGGCTGCTGAAACCACTGCTATCGAAAACCCATACGGCCTAGCTACTATTTGGGAGCAAGGCCCGGTATCGCAGACGATTTTTGTCATTCTCGCGATCATGTCCATGCTGACGTGGTTCATCACCATCACCAAGTGGTTCGAACAACGCAAACTGAAGAAGCAATATGCCGAAATCCAAAAAGAAGCTCAGAAGGGCAGCTTTTGGGCCGGCAGCCTGCGTGACAGCGTCGCTAAGCTCAAGGGCAAAGACAACGCGTACCGCATGATCGCTGAGGAAGGCCTGCGCGCCGCCGAAGCTCATGAAGGCCACTTGGCCGATCAAGTTGCTCTGCACGAGTGGATCACCTTGTCGCTGCAACGTGCTGTCGATTCCGTAAGCACCCGTCTGACCAGCGCATTGTGGTTCTTGGCAACCACGGGCTCCATCGCGCCTTTCGTCGGTCTGCTCGGCACGGTGTTGGGTATCTACAAGGCGCTCATTTCGATCAGCGCCGCCGGTCAAGCCAGCCTCGAAAAGACGGCAGGCCCTATCGGTGAAGCATTGCTCATGACCGCAATCGGTTTGTTCGCCGCATTGCCGGCCGTGTTCTTCTACAACGTGTTGATTCGTGCCAACAAGGACATCATGGAGAAGACCCGCTTCTTTGCGAGCGGCGTGCACTCCTACTTGGTTAGCACCACGCGTACTAAGAAGTAATTCGACGCGCAAGCAAATCATCAGCTGACAAGCACGATCAATTTCGAGTCCGAGGCAAGACCACTATGTCGATGAGCGTAGGATCAGAAGGCGGGGATGACGAAGCCCCAATTTCCGAGATCAATACCACTCCGCTGGTGGACGTGATGCTCGTGCTGTTGATCGTGTTCTTGATCACGATTCCGGTCGTGACCGCCACGGTGAACGTGAAGATGCCGGTTGCGAAGAATATCGAGACCAAGACTGCGCCTGAGAATATCAATATCTCCATCGATGCCGACGGCAAGATCTATATCGGAACTGCGGAAGTCCCGAGTTATGACGCGCTGAAGGAAATCATCATTCGGCGCGCAGTTGAAAAGCCGCAGCCCGAGGTGCACATCAAGGCCGACAAGGAAGTGCGTTATGAATCCGTCGGCCGCACCATTTATACGGTGCAGCGGGGCGGCATCATGAAAGTCGGCTTCATCACCGAACGTCCGGTCGGCAATTAGGGCCTAGTGGTTTAGCAGGCCCAGTCGGTAATTGATTAAGAGTTTCGGCCGAAGAGTTTTGGAGACGATTCAATGTCGATGAGCGTTGGCAGTTCGGAAGACGAAGATAAGCCCATGATGGAGATCAACACCACGCCGTTGATCGACGTGATGTTGGTGCTGCTGATCGTTTTGATTATTTCCATTCCGCCAGCGACTCATGCTGTGAAGCTCGACATGCCACAGGGCAAGGGCGCACCTCCACCGGTGGAACCTGAAGTCATCGAGCTGGAAATCGACTTCGATGGCACGTATCTTTGGAACGGCACGCCAGTGGCGAGCGTCCAAACGCTGGAAAGCTACTTCCGCCAGGAATCCGGCAAAGTGCCGCAGCCCGAGTTGCACATTCGCCCAAATCGGCGCGTGAAGTACGATTATGTGGCGCAAGCGCTCGCATCGGCGCAGCGTAACCGAATGCTCCGCATTGGTTTCGTCGGCAACGAACAGTTCATGGAATAGCTCGAGGCGCCCTGAAAGAGCGGGCGCTCTCGATTGTAAGTTCGCCGGCATTTCGTTCGCGCCGACATCGTCCGCGCGAGGGCCAAGCATTCACTGCCGCAAGCTTGAGACCCCAAACTTTAGGCCTGAAGTCGCTGTCTAAGACTACGAGCCGCGGCCAATGGACCTGATACCAAGGAACATCGATCGGCGGCGCGGCGTTCAGCATTCGTTCGGCTTCGCGTCGTACACTAGCATCAGTATTGCAGGGCTCGGCATCCGCCGGACTGGAGAAAAGAGCGTTATGAAATCTATTAGCAGTTCGATTCGGACTCTCGCATTGGCGACTGGTTTGGCGATCGGCAGTTCAATCTTGCTGACGTCCCCAGTCCTGGCGCAGAAGCCTGACCCCGCGTTGAAAATCAACAAGAAGGTCGGAGCACCGCTGAACGAAGCGCTTGAGGCCGTTAAGGCGAAGAACTTCGACTTGGCTGCCGCCAAAGTGAAAGAAGCGGAAGCCGTGGAGAAGAAAACGCCTTACGAGGAATTCAAGATTCGCGAGACCGCGGCGTTCATGTACGTATCGCAGCAGAAGTATCCGGAAGTCGCGGCCATTTACGAGAAGCAGATGGAGACGCCGGAATGGTTGCCGCCCGAGCTGTCGGCGAACCTCGAAAAGTCCGTGGCGCAGTTGTATTACAACGGTAAGAACTACGAGAAATCCACGGAGTTCTCGAAGCGATGGTTGAAGAATCACCCTGACGACACCGATATCCTCGCGCTGTTGAGTCAGAGCTACTACGTTTCCAAGGATTTTCCGAATTGCCGCGACACGGCAAATACGGCAGTGGCAGCCGCTGAGAAAGCAGGGCAGCAGCCGAAAGAGCTATGGATGCAACTGGCGCAGACATGCGCCGTGCAGCTCGACGATCAAGCGACGGTGACAGCCGCTTACGAAAAGCTGGTTCGCTACTATCCGAAGCCGGACTATTGGGATCGGTTGCTCACTCGCGTGACGCGCGGCGAGCGTAACGATCGCGTGATGTTCCAGGTGCTTCGAGTCATGGCGGACGTGGGTACGCTGAAGAACGCCGACCAGTACATGGAATATGCGCAGCTGGCGTTGGATAACGCGCTGCCTGGCGAGGCGCTGCGCGCGGTCGAAAAAGGCTACGAGCAGAAGGTGCTGGGGACGGATGCGAAAGAAAAGGAACGTCACGACCGGCTGATGACGAAGGCCAAGCAAACGGCACAATCGGACAAGGCGTCATTGCCTGCGCTTGAGAAAGAAGCCCAATCGCCGAAAGCGACTGGCGGCGTGGAGGCCGGACTCGGGCTTGCCTACTTCAACTACGAACAGTACGACAAAGCCATCGCGGCGCTCGAAGGCGGCCTCAAGAAAGGCGGCCTGAAGAATCCCGAGGACTACAAGATTGCTCTCGGAATTTCGCAGCTGCGCAGCGGCAAAAAGGATGAAGCGCGCGAGACCTTTAAGTCCATTCCGAAGGATTCGCAGATGGCGCGAGTCGCCGATATGTGGGTTCTGCGTACCTACAACTGATATTTGCCCGGAATTGGGGTAGATTGATCCGGCCGGATGGCTTGCCATCCGGCCGTTTTATTTGAGAACTTAGTTACCTTTCCGTATGCCTCGTTTGCAGGACATCCCAGTCGTCGTCCAGTCTGCTCCTGTCCGGAGCGGCCAAAAGTACGTGACGCCGCAAGGCTTCGCGGCGATCAAAGACGGCATCAAAGCGAGCACCGCGTCCGAGCCGCTTGTCATTGGCCGCAAGCCGCCGTGGCTTCGCGCACCCATGCCGAGCGGTACAGGCTTCTCTGCTGTTCGCGAAATCGTCAAAGAACACCGGCTGGCCACGGTGTGCGAAGAAGCCAAGTGCCCCAATATCGGTGAATGCTGGAACGCAGGCACTGCCACGATCATGTTGATGGGGGCGGTTTGTACGCGCGCCTGCCGATTCTGCGCGGTGGATACCGGGAATCCGCAAGGGTGGCTGGATGTCGAAGAACCGCTGAATGCGGCGCGCAGCGTCCAGCTGATGGGCCTCAAGTATGTCGTGCTGACAACCGTCAATCGCGACGATTTGGCGGATGGTGGCGCGGCTCACATTGCATCGTGCATCCGCGAGATCAAGCGATTGTCGCCGCAGACAGCTGTCGAAGCGCTGACGCCGGATTTCCAAGGAGATGCATCGGCGGTGGAAGCTGTCGTCGATAGCGGTCTTGAAGTATTCGCGCAGAACATCGAAACCGTCGAGCGTTTGACCCATCCTGTACGCGATCCTCGCGCCGGGTACCGGCAAACCCTGGACGTGCTGGCGCATGCAAAGCGATTTCGACCTCACGTCCTGACGAAAACGAGCATTATTTTGGGACTTGGCGAAACGGATGTGGAGATTCAACAGACGATGGATGATCTCCGGTCGGCGCAGGTCGACATCCTGACTTTGGGGCAGTATTTGCGTCCTACTCAAAATCACTTGCCTATCGAGCGATGGGTGACGCCCGCCGAGTTCGAACAGTATCGCGACTGGGCGCTGCAACGCGGATTCCTTGAGTGCGTTTCCGGGCCCATGGTTCGGTCCAGCTATCGCGCAGAGCAGGCGCTGCAGCGGAATAACGCAGGTCTGACGAATCGCTAACGCTATGCCCTCGCATTCGTCCTTGGACGCTGCCGACGCCTTGCCACTGTCGGGGGCCCAAACGAACGAGAGTTCCGACGTTCGGACGCCCTTATGCCGTTTCCTCGGCCTGGTCAAGTACGAGCCCACATGGCGCGCCATGCAGGCATTCACGGAAACGCGCGGCGCAGAAACCCGCGACGAAATTTGGATGCTCGAGCATCCGCCCGTCTTCACTCAAGGGATGAACGGCAAGCCGGAACATGTGCTAGCCGCTGGCAATATTCCCGTCGTCCCAATCGATCGCGGCGGACAGGTGACGTATCACGGACCGGGTCAGCTGGTGGCGTACCCGCTGCTCGATTTGCGACGCCTGAACATCG
>WUUC01208899.1_pt1 | contig 21507 bp, 17 predicted proteins | sample 6278441 | NCBI WGS metagenome assembly WUUC01 (sample SAMN13675441, study PRJNA597444) | soil metagenome | isolation source: soil | place: USA: Washington | collected 2017-10
TCTTCTGCTTCACGGAAGTTTCAGCTCAATATTTCCATTCTACCAATTTCCGCGAAGGATCTGGCTTACCGAGCTCCGAAAGTTACATGGTGTTCCAGGACAGCAGAGGCTTCATCTGGATGGCAACCGACAATGGTGTGGTAAGGTATGACGGCCACGAATTCGAGACATTCAACATCACCCGTGGCCTTACTGACAACACCGTTTTTGGATTTCATGAAGACCCGGATGGCCGCATCTGGTTCCGGACGTACAATGGTGCGTTGTCATACTATGAGAATGATACCATCAAGAGCTATAAATATAACACGGTTCTAAAATCGGTCATCAACTCCGCAATACTTCTCAAGATACGTTATGACACTCTTGGAAGTCTTCATTTCAACTCCAACCTTAATGGCGCTGCAGGAAAAATAGATTCAGCAGGGACAGTTTCCCTGGTTTCGAAGACAGGGCAAGATTGGACCTTCATCGGATTCGTTGGTGATAAGATGGTGTTCGGAGATGCCGGACTGCCAAGAGGTATCAAGTCAGTAAAGATCGAGGGTAAGCAACTGCCGATCGAGGTCGATGATCCGCAAAATCAAAGTAACTGGCTTATTTCGTCCGTGAAATGGAGAGGAAAGGTCTACTTCACTATGCACAAGAATATCTTTGTGTACGACGGTGAGACGATCACCAAAGTGTTTACTGCAAATCATCCGTTCATTTCATTGTATGTCGACAACGACGACCGGTTGTGGGCCGGGTATTTCAACAACGGCGTGCATGTATTTAAAGACGAAACTCTGAGAGATCCATTCTCACTCGTCAACCTGTCCAACCTGTCGGTGAGCAGTGTCTTGCAGGATTACGAAGATGGGATTTGGATCAGTACCCTCGACCAGGGTGTATTCTACTTTCCGAATCTCACTGTTTTAAACTACAGCGCACCGAGCAACACGCGGGTAAGCGCGGTCGCATTCGCCGACCATGACGTCTACCTGGGAAACTACGGAGGAGAGGTTTTTCGGATGACTGCCAATGGATTGATCCAGATGGTCAACAAAGGCATCGCGCCGGTGAGCAACCTGTTCCTCGATAACGACAGCAAGCTCTGGGTTTCCGACGGCGCTGGTACGCACATACATCAAACCAGTGTTTACATCGGTGGGCGTGGCAACCAGTCAATCACTTTCAAGGTGTTGAACCAGATAAACGATTTCGTCATAGGCTGCGGCTCAATGGGCATTGTGAAAGTGTCGACAAGCGGGAAGGTTATCAAGAAAATGCAGACGAGAAAGCGACCGAGCTCGATGACCGTATCGAACAATGAGATATACCTCGGCGGAGTAAATGGTGTCGAGAAATTCGATATCGATTTTGATAAACCGCCCATGAAGATCACTGACTACAGGACATATTCCATGATCAGCATGGAAGACAGGTTTGTCATGGTCGGAACCGTCGGGCATGGGCTTTATATCCATGATTCAAAGAAAAATACATTTACAGCATTACCAATTGCCGATGCACTCTCTATCTACTCTATTATAAGCGACTGGCCCGAACGCAGGCTCTGGATCGGAACGGAGAAAGGGTTGTTCCAACTTGATTTCCTGCCCGATACAACCGACCTGAAACTGGAGTATTTTTCAAAAGCGGATGGTTTGGTATCTACCAAGATCAACAACCTTTGTCGTATCGGTGATAACATCTGGGCTATCAGTGACCTCGGAATATCTTCGGTGCCAATCGGTCACTTCAGCGAACGCAATTCGCTGCCAAGATTTTATATCAATAGCATCTTGTTCAGGAACGAATCACTGTCTGTAAACGCCCCATTCGTAAGAACGGAGGAAGAGGACATGGTGATTGAGGTCCGTGCCATTGCCTTCAAAGGGCAACCTGCGATGTTCAGGTATCGGCTCAACGGTGCCCATCCGTGGAAGATGGTATCAGGTGGTGACATCTTCCTGACCGATCTCAGGCCCGCAGTATATCCCCTCGAAATTCAGGCTTCCTCGGGGAACGATACCTGGACCGAAGGCCTCACATTCCAGATTTACGTGCTCGCAAGGTGGTGGCAGACGTGGACATTCCGGGCCGCCGTCATCGCTGTCATCGTGCTGCTGGGATACCTGGGTTACTGGCTTCGTATCAGTGCTATAAGAAGAAAGCAGAAATACCTCGAGTTGATCAACCTGCACCAGCAGAAACTGATAGACTCGGAGATACGAACACAGGAACGCGAACGCAAGAGAATAGCAACCGACCTTCACGACGGTATCGGTGCGTCGTTGAGCAGCATCAAAATACAGATCGCAGATGCACTAAGCGTTTTCGATGAAAATGCTTCTCCAAGAGGAAAGGAGATCAACGACAATATGAACGACGTGATCGACGAGATCAAACGTATCGTGTATGACCTTCATCCGCCGGGCCTTGAGCGCTATGGATTACAAGCTGGTCTGAAGACCCTTGTTGACCGGCTCAATAAAACCGGCGACATCAATGTGATCTTCGACTATTACGGAAAAAGAGAAGTGGTGAAGCCCGTCTCGATCACCATCTTCAGGATACTACAGGAATTGATCAACAACACGTTGAAACATGCGCGCGCGTCGGAGATCCGTATTCACATCAATGAATTCGACGACGAGATCAACATCATGTACGAAGACAATGGAATAGGCATGGTAGGCAGCCGCTTCACTGGCCTTGGGATGCACAGTATCGAATCACGTGTCCGCTCACTCGACGGGCGAATGAGTTGGGAGTCGAATCACAAAGGAACGTTTTATAACTTCGATATTCCGTTCTGAGCGAACGTATGGGTTCAGATCCAACGCTTCTTGATCGCCATACGGATCAGTTCGAATGTGTTCTGAGCCTCAGCCTTACGAAGCATGTTCCTCCTGTGCACCTTCACAGTTTCAAAACTGATCTCAAGCTTCTGCGCAATTCTCACCGACGACATACCCTGGGCAATCAGGCCCAGCACTTGTATCTCGCGATCTGTCAGATTTGATTTAATCATTGTTCTCATCGGGGGTACGGTTTGTAACCCTAATTTGAAATTTGACAGCGCGCATGTAAATACCACTTAAGAGGTATTTTTAGAGGCATACCACTAAAGGAGTATATCGGAAGAAATGCAAAAATGCAGTTCACGCAAAAGCCTGCCCCGCACTTGATGCGGGGGACGCTAAGGAAACGCAAAGTACGCCAAGAGGGTGTTTTGCGCCCTTTGCGTCTCCTTACCGTTTTTGCGTGAACTGTATTTCAGATCAGATTATTATCGAAGCCGATTTTAAGCAATTGGGACGTGTTCGACGCATTGAGCTTGCGCAACATGTTCCGCCGGTGGGTCTTTACCGTATTCAGGGTAATGAATAACTGACCCGCAATTTCGTAGCTGTTCTTTCCCTTGGCCAGTAGCCTCAGGATTTCCAGCTCCCGTTCGGAAAAATGCTGGGACTGTACGACTTTTTTCTGCCGCTTCGGGAATACCTTCTGATCGGCGCAGACTTTATCGAGCTCCTGGACCATTTTGGTACTGTCCATAGATTTTGGAAGGAAGCCGTAACCACCAAGCGCCATGATCTCCTGCACAAATTCATCACCCTCGTGCATGCTGATCATGACCACTTTTATTTTAGGGTAACGTGACTGGATTCTTTTCAGCAGATCGATCCCGTCTACACCGGGCATCTGGATGTCAGCCAGGACAATATCGATGGGGTTTGATGATAGGAAGTCGATAACGTGCAGCGGATCGTTGAGTTTTCCTACGACCTCGTAGTTACCTGTCCTTTTCAAGAGCAACTCGAGCCCATCGAGAAACATAAGGTGGTCGTCGACCAGGAGGATCTTAGTCATTTTCAGCAGTTACAAATCCAATTTACAAAAATCACTCTTTCGGAGGGTCAATATCCAAGGGTTGTACAGGAACCACTAAAGTTGGTATGGGTTCGCCCGGCTTGTCTTCCAATAAGATGACGAACGGTTTGAGGGATGAGGAGTTCGCGACCAGGATCTTGAGAATACCAACCGCTGGAACTGCCAGGATCATGCCCGCAATTCCAAGCAAAAGGTTGCCGATCAACAACGCGAGAATTGCTGCCAGGGCATTGATGCTTATTCTTGAGCCGGTGACTTTCGGAGTTATGAAATTCCCTTCTAAAAATTGAACGGCGCCGTGAACGGCGACAACACCCACAGCATACCAGGCACTGTCTTTCGTGATCAGGGCGAGGAGGGCGGGTAGCGTCGCACCGATTGTGATTCCGACGTAGGGTATCAGCGTAAGTGCACCGGAAAGAAATCCGAAAAAGATGGCATGTTCGATACCAAGCAACAACAAACCAATGCTGTTGAGTGTACCTGCGATGAGTACGACGATGGAAAGGCCACTGATATATCCTCGAACAACGCCGTCGACGTCTTTTTTCCATTTGAATTCACCGTCCGGGTTGAAGGCCAGGAAGAATTCGCGAAACTTTTCGCGGTACAACAGGAAAAGGAAAATGTAGATGGGGACCTGTATGAAGAAATATGCGAGATAAGATGTCGAGTAAAGCACTTCGCCCAGGTATACCGAAAGGTTCTTTAACCCATCGGCCATCATGGCTGTTTGTTCGTCGGTACTGATGCCGAATTGATCTTCGATGTACTGGTTGACCGACAAAACGCCGTTGAAGAATTTTTCTTCCAGGCCGGGAAGGCTGACTACCAGGCCCTTAAGCTGACCTATAATAAACCAGATAAGCAGCCCGAGAAGCACGAGCGAACCGACCAGGACGATGGTGATGGAGAGGATCTTCCCGGTGCGACGCTCGAGCCGTTTTGCAACGGGGTTCAACACCAGCGCAAACAGTGCAGCAAAGGCCAGGGGAATGATGATGCTGCGCATCAGTACGATTCCCGTAACGCTGATTGCGATGATGACCAGCATTTTATAAACGTGGTCGAGCTGACGTGGTTTATCGATCATCATGGGAGATATCCAAAGGGGTCCTAAAAGATCAGGAATTTTTGATCGCGTTCAAAATCACATCACACGACTCGCGGATCTGTTCGTCGGTGATCGTGAGCGGCGGCGCAATGCGGAAGCTGTACGGGTGAGAGAGGAACCAGAAGCCGATCACACCATTGTCGAGCGCGGCCTTGACGATGTGTTGTACACGTTCTTCGGAGTCGAAGTCGATGGCGAACATCATCCCGGCTCTTCGGACCTCACGGATCAGCGGGTGTACGAGAAGCGATTCGATCATTTGCCCTTTACGGCGTGCTTCTTCGAGTATGTTTCCTTCTGTGAGCACTTCAAGGGTACTGAGTGCTGCTGCGCAACAGACAGGGTTGCCGCCGAAAGTCGTAATGTGTCCCAGCATCGGGTCGTGAGACAGTGTTTTCATACGGCCGTGACTGGAGATGAATGCGCCGATAGGAAGGCCGCCCCCGAATGCTTTGCCGATGGTGAGAATATCGGGTACGATGCCGAATTGCTCGAACGCGAATAGCGTTCCGGTCCGGCCCATACCACATTGGATCTCGTCGAGGATGAGCATTGCACCTGTCTCGTCACATTTCTTGCGGAGTTGCTTCATGAACTCCTGTGACGGAACACGTACGCCGGCGTCGCCCTGTATGGTCTCTATGATGACACCGGCTGTGTGGGTCGTGATGTGGCGAAGGTCGTCGATGTGATCAAACTCGATGAATCTCACATCAGGTAACAATGGACGAAAGGCGGTCTTCTTGATCTCGTTGCCGGAAACACTCATCGAGCCGTGTGTACTTCCGTGATAAGATTTTTTGAAAGATACCAGTTCAGTTCTGCCGGTCAGTCTTTTCGCAAGCTTCAATGCTCCTTCGTTGGCTTCTGTTCCGGAGTTGACCAGGTAACAGCAATCGAGGGAGGGGGGAAGCAGTGAGGCAAGCTTCTTTGCAAGCAGGTTGGGGCTCGACTGAATGTATTCGCCGTACACCATGACGTGCAGGTGTTTGTCGAGCTGTTTTTTGATTGCGTCAATGACTTTCGGGTGGCGATGACCGACATTGCTCACGCCAATTCCTGAGATGAAATCCGTGTACCGTCTGCCGTCGGGGCTATATAAATAGATCCCCTCTGCTCTTTCCACGGGTATCAGGAACGGGAAGGGGTTGGTAGGGGCCAGGTGCTGAAGGAAGGTTTCTTCGCTATACTCCATAAAATCAACTGCAACGTTAGCAAAAATGGCGATTCAGAGCACGGCGCCTTTTATTTCGTTGGTTTGTTCCGTAAGACGCTGTCCTTTAAATTGGGCTAATCCGATTTTGTGTTGAAATATCCTGTCTTGAGGAGGCTCTTTTTTCTTGCATTGCTTTGCTGCTGGTCTGCGGCATTTGGGCAAAATCCTGCAGATATTAAAGAGAACATTCTCGACCTGAAAATGGACGGGTCGGAGCAAGGCAAAAAGCTAGCCGAATTTCTTTCAGAGATCGAATCGAAGCACACGGTTCGCTTTTACTTTCTCCCCCAGTGGATCGATGCCATTGCAATTAACGACAGTCATTCAGGCAAGACACTTGGCGAGACGCTAGATCAATTATTTGCAGGAACCAATCTGGCATACATTTCCCTTTACCCGGAGGTGATTGTTATTGTTCGCGACGCCAGCCAGGCCATTGCGCATCGTGAGGCCATGCAACGAGCCCTGCGCGAACGTAGAAAAGTGGAGCAACGCGTCATCGGCGATGCACGCGATATCGTAAAGGGACAACGCGTTACCATCACAGGCACTGTGATTGACTCGAAGACCAGGGAACCGATGCCGGGTGCAAACATTCGTATAAGCGATACGCAAACAGGTTCTACGACTAACGAACAGGGGAAGTATTCCCTTACGCTCGATCCCGGCGATCATGTGATCAGCTTCAGCTTCGTCAACTACGAAGAAAGACTGATCAATATGGCTGCGTTCAAAGATGCGGTAGTAGACGTCGAGATCAGTGAGATACCCAGGTACCTCGAGGAGGTCATTGTTACCGACCGTGCCGCAAAGGAAGTGTCGACCAGCCGGATCGGGCAGTTACAACTAACAATCAAAGAGATTCGCCGGTCACCGGCAATGCTGGGAGAAGCCGACCTGATCCGTAATGTCCAGATGTTGCCTGGCGTAACCACGGTCGGCGAAGCTGCGTCTGGTTTCAATGTTCGGGGGGGAAGCGTCGATCAGAACCTGGTGATGTACGATGGTATGCCGATGTTCAACAGCTCTCACGTTTTCGGCTTCTTGTCCACATTCAATCCCGAGGCGATCCGCGACGTGTCGTTTTACCGTGGCGGCATCCCCGCTGAATACGGAGGCCGCGCATCATCTGTGCTTGATATTCGTGTTAAGGATGGCGACTATGAAAAATGGAATGGCAACGCCGGTATCGGATTGATCACAGGAAATGTTATGGCCAACGGGCCGTTGATCAAAGGCAAGACTTCGATGGCTTTGTCGCTCCGATCCACCTATTCCGACTGGCTCATCCATTCAGTCAAAAGCACATACGGCAATCTTAAAAAGAGCAGCGTTTTTTTTTATGACGGTACATTTAAGGTCACACATCTTTTTAGTACTAAGACCAAACTCTCGCTTACCGGTTATTCCAGCCATGATTCATTTCGATTGATCGGCGATAGCACTTACCAATGGAAGAACATTTTGGGAACCGTGCGGCTCGATCACCAGTTCGCATCCGGACTAAACGGTGAGTTTGTAGTAGGCGAGAGCTTTTATGGGTACGACCTGATCTATGGCGCCGGTGAAAATGCGACGAAACTGAGTTTCAGTATCGCTTCGACTGTTGCAAAGGCAGGCTTCAATTATCAGTATGGGGATCATAAGCTGAACTTCGGTTGGCAGGGAACATATTACCGCTTCAACCCCGGTAGCCAGAAGCCGAATTCAAGTTCGTCAACCTCCCGGGATATTGCTCTCGATAAACAACATGCTGTAGAGACAGCACTTTACGCCGCCGATAACTGGTCGCTTACCGACAATGCATCCATCGAAGCCGGGCTTCGGCTTCCGCTGTTCACTGCGCTTGGTCCGGCAAACATCAATACATATTCCAGCGAACGCCGTGACATCAGCACGCTGAACGACACATTAAGGTATGACGCTCTTGAATCTTTCAAGACCTATGTGGGTATCGAGCCACGGATCGCACTTCGTTGGATGACGGGACCTGGCGCGTCGATTAAAGCCGGGTACAGCCGCGTGTACCAGTACCTGCATTTGGTCACCAATACCACCGCCGTTTCACCGGTAGACATCTGGCAACCAAGCGGGCCGTATTTCAAGCCGCAACTGGCCGACCAATTCTCCCTTGGATACTTCAAAGACTTCCATGATGTAAAAGAAAATACGTATTCGACATCTGCCGAAGCCTTCTATAAGTTTATCAACAACATCGTTGACTTTAAAGACGGGGCGAAGCTGGTTATGAACAGCCATATCGAAACGGAGTTGCTGCAAGGTAAAGGATGGTCATACGGGGCAGAGTTTGCGATAGCGAAGAATACAGGGAATGTAACCGGGTCTGTCAACTACACCTATGCACGGTCGTTCCGGCATTTTGTGGGTTCCACACCAGACCAATCGATCAGTGAAGGGCAAGTGTATCGATCGAGCTACGATCAGCCACACATTGTAAACGCCAGTTGGAAGATCGGTATCACCAAGAGACATTTCTTTACAGGTAATTTCACCTTTCACACCGGGCGGCCTGTCACCATCCCCCTGGCGGCTTTTAATATTGATAACATGGCGGTTGCATATTTCTCTGAACGCAACCAGTACCGCGTGCCCGATTATCACAGGCTGGATCTTGCTTTGGTTATCGAGGGAACTCACAAACGCAAGAAACTGGGAGATGGCACATGGGTGTTCTCTCTATATAATGTATATGCGAGGAAAAACGTGTACACTGTTTTCTTCCGAATGGGTAGCGACGGTGTTCCGAGACCCTACCAGTTAGCCATTATCGGCACGATACTGCCATCAATCAGTTATAATTTGAGGTTTTGATGCGCCCCGGGTTTATCAAATGGATATTGATCTTTTTAGGCACAAGCGCCTGTGTCGAACCGATCAGTTTTGAGGTACCCCCGCCACGTGACCTTGTGGTTATCGATGGATCGATCACCGACGCACCTGGACCATACACAGTGAAAATCGGGCGAGGTCTTGCATTAGATGCTGACTCGACCGGTCACTCGCCGATAAATGGCGCAGTTGTAAAACTTTTCGACGACCAGGGGAATATTGAAAACATGGTTGAAGAAAAACCGGGACAATACATTTCAGGAGGGGTCATCCGTGGTACGATTGGTCATACGTATCACATTACGATACAGATGCCAGACGGAACGACGTTTGAATCGGAGCCTGAAAAGATTCATCCATCCGGAGCGGTCAAGGCGATTAAGCATCAGTTTGAAGCCCGGACTGATGTGAAAGAATTTGGGATTTTACCCGCCGATGTGTTTAATGTTTTCGTGGATGCGGAGGTGCCAATCACCAATGGAGAGGAGGCCTACGTACGTTGGAGGATGACAGGAACGTACCTGGGATTTACGTACCCCGAACTTCATACGACGTGGAGTCAGGGCTTTGTTTACAAGACTCCGTTCTCTTGCAGTGGCTACACGGTGGCACCGGCAGAAGATGGTGGAATTCTGGAGAAGATCGCCGAATGTGTCTGTTGTAGCTGCTACATCACACAACATGAAACTAAGCCGCATCTCTCGGATGCAGAGCTCGTCACAGAAGGGCAATTTCGTAACATCAAAGTGGGAGAAGTCCCGATCTCAGGAGCTACGTTCTATGATAAGTACCACGTTGAAGTTGAACAGATGACGCTTTCCCGGAGCGTGTTCGAGTTCTTTAAATTGATCAGATCGCAGAAGGATGCACCTTCAAATTTGTTTCAGCCCGCACCGGGCAAACTGGTGGGCAATATTCGTTCGTCGAACAAAGATATTGTTGTTGTGGGAATTTTCTGGGCTACATCGATCAGCCGTGAGTCGATTTTTCTCCGCCAGGGTGACTTACCCTACACCACTCCGCAGAACCCATTTAACACGCAACCGTGTTACAGAACTTTCGCTGAGGCCACCACCGTTAAACCAGCATTCTGGGAATGACAAAACTACCTGGGATATTGAGGTGGATCGTAGTATTCGTTGCCATAAACGCGTGTGTTGAGCCCGCCGTGTTCGACACTGCGCCCCCGGAAGATTTAGTTGTCGTCGACGGCATGATCAACGACGGGCCGGGGCCATACCGTGTAAGTATCTTCAGGGCCCGACCGTTGGATCGTGACACTTCGGTCCATTTCCCGGTACGAGGTGCTGTCGTTACGCTTCACGATGATACCGGGGGTACGGAAAAAATGATGGAGGAGAAGGCAGGCGAGTATTGGAGTTCAGGTGTGATCCGCGGACGTGTTGATCGTTCTTACCATATCTCTATCAACATGCCGGATGGAAACGTTATTGTATCTGTTCCTGAAAAAATATTGCCCGGGGGTGAAATAGAGGACGTTCGCTACCAATTTGAAGCCCGCGTGGAATTAAAACCATTCGGTGAAGTACAGTCCGATGTATTTAATTTTTTCATTGACTCGCACGCAAGTACCGAGGCCACTGAGAGTACATACATCCGATGGCGCTTAACCGGTACATACAAAGTTATAACGCACCCTGAGCTTCACACGACTTTTCTACAGGTATCGGCGTACAGGACCCCTTACCCATGTAGTGGCTACAGCGTTGAACCAGCCCTGGGTGGTGGAAAGCTCGTGCAGAACGGTCCTTGTGTTTGCTGTACTTGTTGGATCAGGCATTATGAAACAGTACCACAACTTTCCGATGCGGAAATCGTCGCTGACGGACAATTCAGGAACGTGAAGGTAGGCGAGGTGCCGATCTCCAATTTCACGTTTGCCGATAAATTCCTGGTGGAGATAGAGCAGATGCCAATTTCGAAGACAACGTACGATTTCTTCAACGTGATCAAAATTCAGAAGGAGTCTTCAACTAACCTGTTTCAGGCACCTTTAGGACGCCTTTCTGGCAATGTTAAGGCAACGGACACAAGCTACCCGGTAGTGGGACTCTTCTGGGCGACATCGGTAACAAAGAAGGAACTATTTCTTGGCAGGGAAGATGTGCCTTACCCCATAACGCCCATGGAGATCATTGCCGAGCCGTGCCACATATATTTTGCAAATTCGACACTCAGGAAACCCGCCAATTGGTATGAATAAGTTCGCGACGATCCTGTTGGTGTGTATCATGACTCTCGAGGCGTCTGCACAGATGTCGTTGATCGATGTGACTAAAAAATATAATGATTTCAGGAAGGTGCACAAAGACGGGGCACGTCTTCACTTAGTGTTCAACCAGGACCGATATACCGCTGGCGACACAGCCTGGTTCAAAGTCTACTTTCTCAACAGCGACATGTCGCCCGTAAAGGGCAGGCAGCTTGTGAATTTTGGCCTTGTATCACCCGAAGGGGTCTTGACACAACACTTTTTATTTGGCGTGACCGACGGGATCGGATCGAACCAGGTGATCCTGCCGGTAGACGCTTCTGCAGGCATCTATTCTGTGGCTGCCTATAACAGTTGGATGAAAAATTTCGCCCCCCCGCCATTGTTCAAAGGTAATTTGGTCGTGGTAAGTGAAAAAACTGTCGAAGAAAATAAGCCGGTTTCACGAACGGATCTCATGCTGGCAACAAGAGTGGTTGATGACAGGATAAGTATTTCGTTTTCTGCTAATGAAGGCTCCATGCTTCGTTACCAGGAATTGTTAGTGTTGGTCACTAACGACGATAAGATCCAGCATGCGACCACGTTTCGCCAGGGAGTCCGTAACCGTGGGACGATTGATGTAAAAGCGGCTCGTGGCATAAATTACATTTCTGTACTGGATAAAATCGGAAGAGTAGTTGCGACAAGCAGCCTGGAAGTGGAGGATGTCAATCCCGGCTTGCGAGACATCACCGTTAGGTTTGAAGGCGAACCAACGACGTTAAGCACCCGGCAGAAAGCGAAGTTTGCGGTTGCCCTGGTCGACAACAACAACCGGCCCATCGAGGGGGAGTTCTCTGTCAGGGTATTGAACCATGCAATGTTCCGTAAGAATGAGCCATCGCTTGATAGCGCCTTCTCCATTGCTGCCTTGCAAATAGAAGAACCATGGAGGCAGATACTAGAGAAATCATCGGGCGACCATTTCATTGACTTTACGACCGATCTTTCCCGAAAGGGCACTGCTTTTTTTGGTGATGGGTCGCTGGCTCCGGCGGGAACAAAACTTGTGTTCTATCTTCAGCAGCACGACATCATTCTCCAGGCTTACACCTCACAAAGCGGACGATTCACATTGTCGCTTCCCGACTTGCAGGGTAAAGATGAACTTATTGCTATTGGTGAATCGAGAGATGAGGATGTCGAGGGTCTGAAAATAGTGTGGGATGAAAAGTCAATAGACTTACCTGTTCCTCCGGCTTCTCATGAAACCACCGAACCAGATGATTATGGTGTATTCTCGGCAACTACGAGGGTGATCGAAAAATCGTTTGGGTTTTACGCCAACCGGGAAGCGGGTGATCCTGTGCAAGCTTTGTCAACAACAGGCAGTGAACTCGAGGAACGCCTGAAGGGTGTAGACGTGTCGGTAGATGTCAGAAAGTTTGTAACATTTGGAACTATGATCGAGTTGATCAGGGAGATCATTCCGTCGCTGCAGTCACGAACAGTAAAAGGAAAGACGCTCGTGCAGGTTGCCTTGAGTGAGCCCATGCCCGTTTCAAAGTCGGACCCTCTTTTCATTATCGATGGTATTGTGACAAGAGACGCAGACTACTTTCTTGCCATGAAGCCCAACGAGATCGCTACAGTGAAAGTGGTGAGGACCCCGGCGAAACTGATACCGCTGGGATTGATTGGTAAGAACGGTATTGTTTTCGTAGAGACGATTAAAAGAAATGCGCGTCCACCAGTCCAGTCATGGCAGATCATTGAAGGCATCAACACTGCAATAAAATTCAATACGACGTTTAATGAGGGCCGGAATATCCGTCGTCCGGATTTTCGTTCGACAATCTTTTGGGCTCCAACGGTTAAAACCGATAAGGATGGAAGGGCGGAGGTTGAATTCTCATGCTCCGATGACGTTGGCGAATTGAAGGTCAGGATCGATGGCATAACCAAAGATGGGAGGGTGTTTTCGGGAGAAAGGGTGTACAAGACAATTCTTGGAGGGAGTTAAGAGTGAAGAGTGAAGAGTGAAGAGGTAAGGGTGCTGACGCACGACACGGACAATAGATCGGTTTCATTACCACATCGCAGATGAAAAACATTTTGCTCATCTCTGTCATATTACTGTCGTCAATAAACTTGTTGGCGCAGGGCGAATCGCCTGAATCCACCAGGGTTGTCCGGCTATTCGAAAAACACTACAACAATGGCAAGTACGACAGCATTTTCACCATGTTCTCTCCCGAGATGCAGGGATTCCTTCCGATTGATAAAACGGTTGGTTTTCTTACCGGCTTAAAGTCACAGGCGGGAAAAATTACCGCGTATGAATTTCAAAAGTATGTGAACGGCTCATCTGCCGACTACAAGACAACTTTTGAAAAGGCACTGTTTACGGTAAGTATTTCGATAGACAATAAGTCGAAGATCAACGGGCTCTATGTCAAGCCATTCGAAGGGAAAGACCTGCCAGAAACAGAACGGAATACCACCAAACTGAGGCTTCCTTTCAAAGATGAATGGACCGTTTTCTGGGGCGGCGATACAAAGGATTTGAACTATCACGTTGATAGCCGCGCCCAGAAAAATGCTTTCGATATCGTCATCATGAACGCCAGTGGCAAGTCTTTTAAAACCGACGGCAAGACCAACGAGGACTACTACGCTTTTGGTAAAGAGATTACTGCACCCTGCGATGGGGAAGTGGTGCTGTCAGTTGATGGAATAAAAGACAACGTGCCGGGGGAACTCAATCCAGTCTACGTTCCAGGCAACACCGTGATCATCAAGACAGTAAATAATGAGTATTTATTCTTTGCTCATTTCCGGAAAAGCTCCGTGGCCGTGAAAGAAGGACAAAAAGTGAAACAGGGCCAGGTGCTGGGACTGTGCGGCAATTCAGGAAATTCTTCCGAGCCGCATTTGCATTTCCATATTCAGAACGCCGAGAACATGATGAATGCAACAGGTGTAAAATGCTATTTCGATAAGATCCTGGTGAACGGACAGGTCAGAAACGACTATTCGCCCGTCAAGAAGGATAAAGTCAGGAATGGGGAATGATGATTCCCGGAAATTTGAAGTGATAAGGAATTACCCACACGGTTTCAGGTTATTCCACGTTGTCTGTAAAACCTGCTCCATGACAAGCAAACTCCCTGCTCTTGTATTCGCCTTCATTGCCATTTCCTGTGCACCGACTGAAAGACAACAACAACCTCCCGCCAGTCCATTAACTGAGTTTTCGAACTACTACGCTGATCCGCTGAGCGAAATGATGTATTCATCAAACGTTGAGGATTCATTCAAACTCTTCATCAGCACGCCGGGCGACTACTCGCCTGACTCAACAGAGAAGTATCCATTGATCATACTGCTGGATGGCAATGCTTTTCTCGAGTCGACCGTTGCTGAGTTGAAATTCAATTCATTTATCGGGTTGATCCCGAAATGCATTGTAGTAGGAGTGGGATATAAAAATTTCATGGCTATGGACTCGTTGAGATCGAGAGATTATACCTGGCCAACAGCAATCCCTGAGTATGAAATGACTTTGAGTGGGGGAGCCGATAAGTTCAAAAAATTCATTGACGATGAGTTGATGCCCAGGATGATCACGAGTTACAGGATCGATATCAACAGGTCAGTCATTTGCGGGCATTCACTAGGTGGATATTTCACACTCTTCTACGGATTGAAATCAATGGAGGAAAACCGGTTTTCGATAAAGAACATGGTCTCGGCGAGTCCGAGCTTGCACTACAATCATAGATTCTTGTTTGCAATGGAGAAGAATCTTGCGAAGCCAGGCGGCGCGGTGCCATTGAACTTTTATGTGAGCATGGGCAGTGAGGATATGAATGACGAGGAATCGAAAGGGATTCTTGATGCCTTCGAGAAGCAAATCAAAGACAGTAACTACAAATCCTTTCGGTTCCGGAAAGCCGAGTACAGCAACTTTGGTCATATCGACGCGGCCGTTCCTGGTTTCATCAAGGGCTTGACGTACGTCTTCCAGGAATAGTATCGGTAAATCACAATTGTCAGGCATTTTAGTTGCGATTGCAACATTTGGATAATCAACGAATTAGCGGTAAGGTGAGCTATGCCGAGCCCTCAGCATCGCCCTCCCTTAACCGCTATTCCGTTTGGCCTTTATTGAATCGTATCGATCCTGGATGAATCAGGGGTGTGTCTGATTACGAATCGAAAGTATGATTGAAACTAAGGCCGTTAAATACCCATTCGACAGTATATTTCGCCGGACGTACTTTTAGAATTTGTACTTGCTTTCTAATGCGTAGCGAAGTAGCTCGCCGGCCCCTTTAAGATTAAGAATACGTATCATATTCTTACGATGAGTCTCAACAGTTGTCTTTCCGATAAAAAGTTGATCTGCAATTTCCTGGTTAGTTTTTCCTGACGCGATCAGCTTCAGGATCTCAACTTGTCTCCTCGAAAGGGGTCCCTTTGGTTTAACACCGGACATTATCGAAATATTGATGCCTGCATCGAGCCATTCATGTCCATTATACACAGCGCGTATAGCCGTCAGGAGATCGGCAAGGTTCGAGTTTTTAAGCACGTAGCCCTTTGCACCCGCATCAATCATCTGCCGCACAGCCTCGTCCTGGTCGAACATTGTGAAGGCGATCACCTTGAGAGCTGGATTTTCTTTGAGTAGTGCTTTCGTGGCGGCGATACCATCCAGTACTGGCATACGAATGTCGGTGACGACAATATCCGGCTTTTTTATTTTTACCAGCTCACACAGCTCCTGCCCATTATTGGCATATCCGACAAACTGAATATCATCTGCAGATTCCAATAGAAGTTTAACGCCATCGATCAGGCAGTTGTGGTCTTCGGCAATTACCAGTTTTATCATACTGTGGGGAGGTCAATGATCACTGTTGTGCCATTTTTGGGAACGGACTCGATTGTAACACTTCCTCCTATGCTTTCAATTCGTTTTTGAATCGAGTATAAACCCATGCCTGCATTGGGTTTTACATCCGCCAGCCGGAAACCGACCCCGTTGTCTTCCACCATGATATTGATCGATCCTTCGTGTTGCGTTAAGTTGATAGAAGCCGTTGTTGCGTGCGAATGCTTGATGATATTGGCAATTAGCTCTTGTATGATTCGGAAGGCCGTGATTTCCAATGTATTGTCGAGTCGGTTGTCCATGCCGTACTCCCGCACGTCGATCTGGAGACTATTGATCATCGATACTTTAGAAACGAAATTATGGACCGCTGGCAAGAGCCCATCCTGGGCGCTCACGCCTGCATTTTTCATGTGAGCGATATTCCGGGTTTGTTGGTATGACTCGTTTATCAACAGGTTGACTTTCTCCGACAATTCCTTTGAATGTTCATCTGTATCGGGTTTAAGATCTCGCAACGCATGAAAATGGAGTTTCAACGTGGTCAGCAGGCTTCCAAGGTTGTCGTGTAGCTCGTTGGCAATTCGTTGCCGTTCTCTATCCTGGCCATCGAGCATTGCGTTGATACCGATCTGCTCATGTTCTTTTAGTAGTTTTCCGATCCGGGCTTCGGACTCGTGAGTCTGCACTTTGTTTTTGATGCGCTGATTGTTGTAGGCCAGGTAGCTTGCCAGGAAAAAGAGGGCTACGACTACAAGCGAGGAAACCAGCCAGACGCCAGTCTGACGGAGACGCAGGTTGGCATTTTCTTTCTCCTGTGTTTCGAGCTCTACGTTGAGCCTGTTTATCTCCAGCGTGTTGCGTCTGAAGTCTAGCTGAAACTCCTGGAAGTATGCACGTTTCAAAAGCAGAAACGCGCTATCGTAAGCTTTCTGCGGACCATAAAAATTAAGCGCCTGGTAGAGATTCAGGTAATAATGTGATGTGAGCGTGTCGGCCAGGTTCACCTCTTGTCTTGCTTTGTTTAAATAATTTCCTGCTTGATCAAATCTTTTCTGTTCACTCTCAAGAACGAATAATTTTATGTAAGAAGAGAAGCGCTCGTCTTTCAGGAAAGGATATTGTCCTGAATGTTCGATAACCCTCCTGAAGTACCTGTCACAGTTGTTAAGATCACGTTGGATCATTAGCTGGATTGCTTTCTCATAATAGACGTGCCCAAGCACAGGGCTTTGATGAGGAAGGCGTTTCTCATGTTCATCCAATGATTTTCCAAGTTGGTGATATTGGTCGTCCAGTTCGCCCAATGCCATCGGCTTCTTGGAATAGTAGATCATACTGTAGATGGTAAGCCAAACCTCATCGATATAATCTTTCTTCAGAAGTTTAAAGTGTTCCAGTTGTTGTTTATATGAATTGCTGACCTGGGCTATTTCAAAATTGTGATACCTGAAGAATGCCAGAAGAGATGCTTTTATGAAATATGGGTTTTCTAACCCGTTTGCAAGCTGGTATGCCTTGTAGAAAAATTTATAGGCGTCGCCTTTGTCGCGATCATAAAACAGGCTTACATAACCGGCATTCATCGCACGAATGAAGGATAAATCGTTGTTATCCGGATCAGTTGAGTTCTCTTCTGATAATTTGAAATTAGACCTTTCTTTTTGACCCTCATAATACAGGATGCCGGCCAATTGGAGCATTTCAAATTGCATGCGACTATCGGTGTCGATAGCCGCAGCCTCCTTTGCGGAGTCAAACTCTAATTTTGAAAGGTTGAGAAAAAAGAGTGTCCTGTTTTCATGATCCTGTGCCAGGGAAGGGGCTGGCAACAAGATCATCAGGAACAAAAAGCATTTATGCATTAAAAGATAAAGTTCACATTACTGGTATTGCATCGATAACCGACGGCGTCGAGCCCCTTAAGACGGGACAATCCCGGCCTTATATCATTATCATAAAAATCAATTCCATCCCTGGTGTTGTATTCAGAATCGAACACGGGGGCAATAGGTGGTTCGCCATCCAGGAGACGGCCAGAATTGCTCGACCTTTTCTTCAAATACTTTTCAAAGGCTGGCAAGGGAAGGAGTGTGCGTCCGAAAATGATGCGGCGCAGTTCCCCTTTTTTCACGATTATCGGCTGGTCGCCAAAATCATGCTTTTGATTTACAGTACGGCTCGCGCCCCTGACAAAGAATTCTAACAAATTCGGATCATCCGTTCTCCACTCAGGTTTGCGCTTTGTGAATCCGATGTTGACGATTCCCTTGTAATTAACGAGTTCCATATGCATCTTGTTGATCACGAAACTTTCGTTCGGACCGCTACCGGTTTTTTTTCCTTTAAAGGTTGCAAAGACGGCAAAGAATGTTCCGTAAAGCTGTCCGGCATAGATAAATTGATAAACTGTCTTTTTTGGTTTGATCTTCGAAGGGTTCAGATAAACGGCGGTGACCAGATCGAGGTTGGTGATGGTTTGCATATTTTATTTTTTTTGATCTAAGTCAAATCTAGTATCCGGCTACAGCCTCGCACATCCCCATTCGTGGGTATTTAATAAATAAATAACGCCTATTCCTGTTCTTCCTACCGCTCTTTGAACCGATCTGCGTTCATGGCTGCAGGGATCCCGTTGCTGCATGGCAATCTTAAACAAGTTATCAACCGAGCCACAGACGACGAGAACCTTGGTCTCAAATATTGCTTCCTCACCCGGTGCCAGCGCCACGTGGGGGTGATGTCATGACTTCACTGAAAGTCGTTAAGAATATCGGTATAAAAAAATTACATCACGCTTGCCCGGAAAACCTGGATACAACTAAAAGGATTAAGATATAGGAGTACGTCCGGCCCGAACAACTTTATGCGCCGATCTTTTCAGCCCACACATAAGCCCTTTTGGTGGCATACTCGACATCCGGATAAGGCAGGCGTTCTACCGTATCAATTATTCTGAATTTGTTGTCGTGGAGTAATTTCAGTATTCGGTCTGTTTCGAAGAAGTTCAAATCGATATCGACATCAATATCGTTCGCTATATCAAAATGCACGGTCTCTTTTCCCACATGGAATGAGAATAAGAAGTGTGCGTCTTTCTTCAAAACGCGATTAAGTTCCTTAAAAGCCATCGCGATCTGGTCGTAATCAAAGTGCACGATGGCATAAAATGCTAGCGCTGATGCAAAATAATTTGCATCGTAGGGTAAGGCAAGAAGATCGCCTGTGTCGAACTTGATATATGGAAAAATTCTCTGTGCAACGTTTACCATTCCTGGGGAAATATCAATACCAATTATATCCTTTACGCCATGGTCGAACAGAAATTTTGTTGTCTGGCCAGGGCCGCAGCCAAAGTCCGCACATGTACCCTTGTCTTTATTGAGTCGGGCAAACTCTTTGAGGATCAACCGATCAAGGTGCTTCCTGGAGAGTTCATCAATCCGGGTGGCTGCATAGCTTTCGGCTGTAGCATTATAGGTTTTTATTATTTTCTCCTGCGGCTGCGTCATTCAGTCTGTATTATGACCAATCTCATTGGAACTTTTCCTTTTCAAAAAATGTAACGAAATCGGGTTTCATTGTCACCAGGTTTTTCCGTTTTTTATCGAAGTCGGCCCTGGTGGCCGCGCACCTGAATATACAGAATCAGGAATTCAATAGCCGCAAGAAATGCATTGCGTATATTTCATTAAGTTTCTCCACTCCAAATGAGATATCAATCACATCTGCCCTGCGATGCACTCAAGCCGTATGTCAGAAGCTTTGTTATTTCCGGGGTTGAGTCAGAGTCGACCTACAAGAATCCTTCCCGACACGGGACTCGTAATTGGATTTCAGTACAAGGGGCTCTTACCTGCTCGAAAAATCCTTGGCATAAAATCCACCTTTTTGATCGTCCCGTCTTTGCGTTTTATTACAATTTCAAAAAATGGATCTAATGATAAGATGTCTCCCTCATTTATGGCTTTAATGTTCATTAGTTCATACGTTTCTGTTTTCCGCCAATCGTAAACGTAAATTCTTTCGTTGTCATAATAACCTGTTTAAGTTTTATAAACAGAAGTATCGGCAACAGCATTAGTATCAGGAGAAAAGTCTTTGGATCGTTTGAATCTATGAATATGTATATCATCAACCCCCGATGATCAATGCCCAAATGGTTGGGAAGATTATTTTGTAGAATATCGTTAGGCGACTTGTAAGGTATTTTCATTAGCCCAGGCGATAAATCACATAGAATACTATAGCCCAAAGACTAACGCCTAACAACAGATATGCAATCCCTTGGCGATTTTTTATTTTAAAGCCTTCACCAGCCTGAAACATAGAAATGTCCTGAAAGATGATTGCTAAAATCGGTCCGAAAAGTACGATTAGTATTTTCTCAATTGTGGTGTATGTAGCACGACTTTTAATTGATTCAATTTTTTTTTGAAATCTATTCTTGCTCTTTCTTCGCAACTCTTGTGAGGCTAAGGAAATTCCTCGCCTTAAAAGTTCTTGTCGGGTTAAAAGAACAACGTCGTCCCGCCATTGCTCTTTTGTCTCAACGATGTCTAAGAGCTGTTCTGTTGTACGATTTTCAATCGGTGGATGAATATCCGTATTCACATGGCATTCTTTGACCTTGCTCAATTCAAATTTTACTCAGAAGTCTCAGTTCGTCCGCCTCAAGGTTGTTGTATTCTGTCGTCCGTGTACAGTGATTTGTCCAGTACGTATCTTTCCTTTCCAGGTCTTTGTTTCTATCGCCACTATTAAGGAACAAAGCAGTCAAATCGCTTTTTTTCCGGGCGTAGACGATGTAGGAATTACCGACGTCAAAACTGTAACCGCATGACGCACTATTCATCGCTGTATAGATTGTTACGGTATCGGTAAGGAGAATTCCCTTATACTTTTCTGTAATTTGAAGGTCGATCTTGAAAATGTAGCTCATGTCAAAGAACTGGAGTTTTTGTTTATGGTCTTTTAACCTGGCCTTAATTACAGAAACGCTATCGGGATTAATGGCCTGCGAAAAGGGTATTAGTTCTTTGCTTAATACTCTTCCACTAACAATAACTTCACCACCTGCAAAGGACTCTCTGATGGTGCCGGGTCCGCCGCACTTGCATGCATAACTGTGTCCTACTACGCCTAGAAGTATTAGCGCGAGTATGAATTTGACGCTCATATTGAAACTTATGGTGAGGTTCGATTCCGGTAATGTCAATCGAACACATCTATGAATTTAAGCAAAAAAATTTTAGGGTTAGCAGATTTGAAGATCGAACCCTTAAAAATCTCTGTGTACGCTAACCACAACGCATAAAAAAAGGATTGCA
>WUUC01056923.1_pt1 | contig 21506 bp, 18 predicted proteins | sample 6278441 | NCBI WGS metagenome assembly WUUC01 (sample SAMN13675441, study PRJNA597444) | soil metagenome | isolation source: soil | place: USA: Washington | collected 2017-10
ATAGCTCAGTCGGTAGAGCTGCGGACTTTTAATCCGTAGGTCCAGGGTTCAAGTCCCTGTCGACCCACCAGAAAACCCCCGAGAAACGAGGGGGTTGGGACTCCGCGAGCGGTAGCGCGGACCGGGCCACCGGGCCCACTCGCTCTGATGTTCGAGAGCGCCGCGCCCTTCGGCGCACGCGAGCCCAGCTCTGCGGAGGATGCCCCGCCGCCACTGGAGGCGCGCGTAAATCAGCACGATGCCCCGCAGCGCCTGGAGGCGCTCGTTAATTGGAGCATGCTTCGGCCCTGCGCAAGATGCGAAGTTGGTCGCGAACGGCTCTGAGTGCCGCGAGCCGCTCGGTCTGAGGCACGTCTGGAGCGGTGCCTACCTGGACGTGATATTCCAGGGAGCCCGCGAAGCAGTTCGAAGCCCCAGCTAGCCAGTAAGCCTGGCGTAGGTCTCGTGTGAGCGTCGCGCTCAGCCCTCGAGCACCGAGGTACTCGCCGAACAGAGTGTCGTGCCGCCGCCGCGCCACCGGCTCCCAGAAGCTGAGCGACTGCAACCACGAGCTGACATCCTCCAGAGGCGAGCCGATGCGAGCCCGAGCCCAATCGATCAAGACCGGTGCAGGCTTTGCTTCGTGCGTGTGGAGCATGACATTACCGGAATGTACGTCGCCATGAATGACCGTCGTCGGTAAAGGCAGGAAGCTCAGCAGCTGCTGACGCCAGGCGGGTAGGCGAGCGGCGAGACGGCGGATCAGCGCCAACCTCACGTCGATACCCGCGGCGCGCAGCGCCGCGCGCTGCTCCTCCAGGTGTTGGATCAGACGAGCCGCGCGCGCCTGGAGCTCAAGCTCGAAGTTCCAATCGTTGACGTGCGGCGTCAAGCTCGAGGCTGCGTCGGTCTGGTGCAGGGTGGCCAGGGTGCAGAGCACGCTACTCACCGCGCTCACGTCCCGCCAGGGCCAGCGCTGACGGGGCAGGACCTGTTGGATGACCAGCTGTATCGTCCCGTCCTTGTCCTGATCGATGCTGACCAACGCGGGCGCTAGCCGCTGGACGGAGCTGCCCCTCAGCGCTCTGTAAATGGCAGCCTCCCGGCGCGCCTCGCCGGCGAGCTGCTTCACCACGAATCTCTGCGCGCGGGCGCGGCCTCTGCCGTCGACGAAGTGCGCGGCCACCGACTGCACGGATTCCGAGACGAGCCCGCCCGTCAGGGGAGTCGCTTCCAGACGTAGACCTCGTGGTGCTTCGCCGGTGCGCCGAGCCAGAGCCTCCTCGATCCTGAAAAATGCCCGTTCACTGTTCATCTCTAGACCTTGATGGCGATCCAGCTCTCGTTCAACCCTGCACGCGCTTTGGGGGCACTCCTGCGTGCACCGGCAACCACCCTGCGCGCCAGCGTTGCCGGCGCACAGAGCCGAATCGATCACGCTGCAGCGTGCCCGCTCGCTCCAGAGCGCGTACGTCAGCCCTGCTTGTCGGGCCGGCGACTCTGTTCCTGAAACAGCTCGCGCGCTACCGCCTCCAGGACCTGCTTCGCGCCCTCGACCTGGACTCGTGGCACCGACGCCAGCGCGCGCCGCACGCATGCCTCGACCGTGCCGGCGGTCTCCCGATCCAGGAGGCGCCCCCGCTCCGTTAGACTGAGCAGCACGCTGCGCCCATCCTGCTCATGCGGCTCACGCGCGACCAGCTGCTCGGCGGCCAGGCGCTCGAGGATTCCGCTCAACGTGCCCCGATCCAGGTGCAGCATCTCGGCCAGCTCGCTCGGCATCATTTGCGGGGACCTGCCGACGATGCGCAGCACCAGGCGCTGTGGACCGGTCATGCCGATGCGTGCCTGCATCTGCTTGGACAATGAACGCAGCCCGTGATCAACAGCCCAGAGCAGGCGCATGAACGCCAAGGTGTTCGTGAGCTGGTCTTTTCGGTTCCGGACTGGGGCATCCGGGGCGGCTTCCTTGCTGGCGCTGCGTTTGGGAGTTGTGGCCATGAATGACCTTATTGGGTGAGCGGATGACGAGCGTGCTTCAGTAGATCAACGCGTGGGTCTTGCTCAAGTGCGCGCTCATGGCCGCGCGTCCGGCTGCGGAGGCGAAGCCCGAGCGCCACGCTCCTGCCTGGTGACACGTTTATCATTGCGATCGCAACTTCTCGTGCGACGCCGCCGTCTGACGCAGACCGGCACACTCCCGTTCTTCTGGGTCTCCAGGTGTCACGAAATGCTCCTGGCGTTTGACAACGGCAGCGGCGAGGCGTCGAGGGCTGCCGCAATTTTCGAAGTGACCTCTATGGAGCTCGGCGTGGGGGTCCTGGGAGCCCTCAGCGTCGACACCGATCTGGTGGAGCGAGGCCCAAGGGGGCGCCCCTACGCGAGGTCGAAATCGACCTCGACCCGCTTCGAGCTCGTCGCCGACCGATTGTGAAGCTCTGCCGACCCGGCAGGACGAGCCGCGCTGCCGCGTTGTCGCGTTGTCGTGCCATCCGCGAATTTCACGCTATGTATGCCAGCGGAACGCCTCATGGCAACGTTACAACTGATACGCCACGCCGAGACGGCAGCGAACCTGATGGGGAGTGATGCCATCATGAGCGGTTGGACCGACCTGCCCCTGACCGCACACGGGCTGACTCAAGCAAAAGCCCTGGGCGCACGCCTGGTCGCGGACCCAGCGCCTTCCGCCATCTATTCGAGTCCGCTCACACGTGCGCGGCACACGGCAGCCATCCTCGGCGCGCACCTGGGGCAGCGCGAAGTGCGGGTCGAACGAGCGTTATCCGAGATCGGTTGCGGCACGGTCGATGGCTGGCCCATTCGCCAGGTTCAGGAACGTTATCCGCGAGAGTGGGCACAGAACGCGAGCCAGTGCGACCCGGACTTTCGCTGGCCGGGCGGTGAGAGTTACCGTGAGTTCCGCGAGCGAATTCTGGGCGTGATGGAGCGCATCGCGACGTATCATCATCCCACGCGTGTGCTCGTCGTGACCCACGCGGGTGTCATCAGCCAGATCGTGGGCTGGATGAAGGGCGAGAGCCCGGCGCGCTGGGAGTCATTCCGGCCTCGGAACACCAGCATCACGGAGCTAATCTGGCATGCGGGCCACGCAGAGCTCGTGAGCTTTGACGATTGCGGCGCCCGGCAGCCGCGCTCGCGGCACATAGGCTGAGCTGAACAGCCCGGAGGCCCGGCCCTCAGCACCTGCGGAGGACCACGTTCTCTGGCCCGGTTGATACGGTTATGGTTGCAACTGCAACTACTTTTGACGATAGGATGGCACCGTGACGACCGATTACGGAACAGTCTGCCGTATCCTGGTCGGTCCGCTCCCGCTCAGGGGGTGGGTACCGGGGTGGCGTGCGCCGGGCCGCGGCTCGGCTACGAAAGAGGAGTCGGCGGGCGTCGCGTCCAGGGACGCAGTCCAGGCATTTCCCGCGGCGTATGTGCCGGGCCCGTGGTCTCGGGCCACAGATTGGGGCAACGTTCACGGATGAAGCGTTGTCAGGGGAGCCCCGGGGGGGATGTAGAAGCCGGACGACCGCGCGTTGCGATGCTCTCCACTCACGGCTACGTCGCGGCCTTGCCTCCACTGGGTGCAGCGGACACCGGCGGCCAGGTCGTCTACGTGCTCGAGCTGTCGAAGAAGCTCGCTCAGCTGGGTTACGATGTGGACATCTGGACGCGGCAGTTCGAAGCGCAGCCGGCGACGGAGCAGGTGCAAGATGGCGTGCGTATCCTGCGCGTGCCGTGCGGGGGCCCGGACTTCATCCCCAAGGAATACCTGTGCAACAGCCTGCAGGAGTGGAGCGCGAATGCCCTCGCTCGAATACGGCAGGAACGTCTGCGCTACCTCTTCCTGAACAGTCATTATTGGGACGCCGGGTTGGCAGGCCAGCAGTTGTGCCAGGCGCTCGGCGTCCCTCATGTGCACACACCACATTCCCTCGGCGCCTGGAAAGAGCGGCAGATGCGCACGGATTACCCGGACGGGGGAGCTCAGTTCGAACGCATCTACAATTTCTCGGAACGAGTGCCCGCCGAGAAGCAGATCTACCACGAGGCTCGGCTGGTGGTCGCGACCACCCCGGATCAAATCGATCTGCTGGTCGAGCACTACGCCGTCCCGACGGAAAAGCTCCGGATGATCCCGCCGGGGTACGACGACACGCGTTTCTATCCGGTCGGCGACGCGACGCGAGAGCTCCTCCGCAGGAAGCTGGGCTTCGACGGCAAGGTGGTCCTGTCGCTCGGGCGGATTGCCCGGAATAAGGGCTATGATCTGTTGATCCTGGCCTTCGCGGAGGTAGCTCGGAGGCAACCCGACGCGCATCTGTATCTGGCGATCGGCGGGGAGCGCCTGGAGCCTGCCGAGGCGCTCATTCTCGAGAGCTGCAAGGAGCTCGTGCGCAGCCTGGGATTGGAGGGCCGCGTGGTATTCGCCGGATTCGTCGCGGATGCCGAAATCGCCGACCTGTATCGAGCAGCGGACGTCTTCGTCCTGAGCAGCCGCTACGAGCCCTTCGGCATGACAGCCGTGGAGGCCATGGCCTGCGGCACTCCCACGGTCGTGACCACGCATGGCGGTTTGTTCCGCGTCCTGCGCTTTGGCATCAGCGGCCTGTTCGCGGACACCTTCGACGCCATGGACCTCGGTATCACGATTCTGAAACCACTCCAGTATCCTCCGCTGGCGGAGCGGCTGTCGAGATACGGCGCGGAGACCGCGCGTAGCCTCTTCACCTGGACGGGGATTGCGCAGCAACTGATCGGCGCTTCCGAGCAACGTGCTGTAGGTGTTGCGCTGAGTGAATTCGAGCCTGCAGCTCACTGGCTCGGTAGGGAAGAGTAACGCAAATGTCCGACGTCCGCCTGTTCTGCTCCGACCTGGATGGTACTCTGGTCGGCAATCCCGAGTCGACCTCGCGCTTTCGCACCGCCTGGGAAGACATCCCCGGGCCCCGGCGGCCCTGCCTCTGCTACAACACGGGTCGTCTCGTCGAAGATTGCCTGGCGCTGATCGAGACTGCTGGGTTGCCCCGACCCGACTATATCCTCGGCGGGGTCGGCACCCAAATTTGGGATGCCTCGCGCGGAGGACCCATCGAGGGCTTTGCGGAGCGTTTTGCGCACGGCTGGAACCTCTCGCGCATCGAATGCATTCTGGAGGAATTGCCTGGAGTGCTGCGCCAGCCACCGGCGTTTCTCCACCCGTATAAGTCGAGCTGGTTCCTGCACGGTGCCACGGGCGAGGCCATCGCCACGATTGAAGAGCAGCTGCGCAAGGCGGGGCTCGACGTCGTGGTCGTGTACTCCGGGCAGCGCTTCCTCGATGTCTTGCCGCGGCACGCCAGCAAGGGCAAGGCGCTCACCTGGTTGGCGCAGCACCTGGGCATTCCCCCGGCGGCGATACTGGTGGCTGGCGACAGCGGTAACGATAGCGGCATGTTCCGGGTCCCCGGGATACGGGGCATCCTGGTCGAGAATGTGCAGCCCGATCTGCTCGAAGCGACGGTCGGGCGAGATGTTTACAGCGCTACCGGCATCATCGCTGAGGGGGTCCTGGACGGGCTCAGGCACTTCGGCGTGATCCGGTCGTTGCCGGTGCGGCCCCTGCCTGACCTGGGCGACACCTGGACCACCCCCGTCTTGTTCAGACCCGGAGATCTGCGCGCGCTCACCAATGCGGACGTCGAGCTCGTGCGCGAGGGCTATCGTCGCGCCATCGATGCGCTGCGCCGCAACATCACACCACTTGGCTTCTCGGCTGCGTCACTGGAGGACAACCCGATAACGGGCACTGACGCCAACTACCGCTCCGTCTGGGCGCGAGATGGATCCATCACGGTGATTCAGTCCTTGTTCCTGGACGACCCCGTGATGCGTGAGGCCCAGCGGAACACGTTGACTACGATGCTGGATCACATCAGCCGAGCAGGTCAGATCCCGTCCAACGTGCGCATCGACACCGGGCAAGCCGACTATTCCGGCGTGGGACGCATCGCCTCCATCGACAGCGGCCTGTGGGTGGTGATCGCGTTCTACAATTTCATTCACGCCACGGGTGAGCTCGACCTGCTCGAGAAATACGCTCTCTCCCTACAACGCGCCATGGACTGGCTGACCGCGCAGGACAGCAACAACGACGGCTTGCTGGAGATACCGGAGGCTGGTGATTGGACGGACCTGTTCGGGCACAGCTACAACGTGCTGTACGACGAGACGCTCTGGTATCGCACCAACGTATGTTACGGAAAGCTGCTGGAGCTGCGGAAGGATCACGAGCGTGCTGCGGAATACTTTCGCGCCGGGCAACGTACGCGCGGCGAAATTCTCTCCAATTTTTGGCCTCAGACGCGGATCGACCCGAGCCAGACGGCACCGAGCTTCGCTGATCAACAATTCTCATTGGGCGACGCCCGCTACCTGATCGCTCAGATCTCCCCGTTCGGCTTCTCGTGGCGCTGCGACGTGTGGGGCAACATCCTGGCGTTCCTGTTCAACATTATCGATATCGATAGAGCACGCATCGCCTTCGAATTCATGTGGGGGGTAGGGGTGAACCAACCGTTTCCGGTCAGGAACTTGTATCCCCCCGTGCTCACGGGGGATCCCGAGTGGCGGCCGTATTTCACGGTCAACCTCCTCAACCTGCCAGGTCACTACCATAACGGGGGAGTCTGGCCGCACATCGGAGGGATGTGGGTGCGTTTTATCCATCGCCTGGGCATGCGTGAGCTGGCATGTCGCGAGCTGGTCAGGCTCGCCGAGCTGAACAAGAGCGGGATACGCTCCGAGTGGGAGTTCAATGAATGGGCGCATGCGGACACCGGTCGCCCCATGGGAAAGCGGTTTCAGGCCTGGGCGGCAGCCTCCTATTTGCGGGCCTGTCACGAGCTAGAGCTGGTCGTGGACGAGACGGAGCAGGACTGAGTGAGCCAGCGTGCTCTTCGCGTCAGTGTTCCTCGTGGAGATAGGGCGGCTGCGACAGAACCGGGGAACGGAGTGGCAATGGCTCGCGCACTGGCATCCAGCGCCGGGCGCCAGCTGACGCTGAGTGTGACGTATTGATATGGACTGGCTGAACTACCATCATCTCTTCTACTTCTCGGTGATCGCGCGCGAAGGTGGACTGGCCGCGGCGGCCAGAAAACTTCGGTTGACGCATTCGACCCTCAGCGCCCAGCTCCGAGTGCTGGAGAAGCATTTCGGCGCCGCGTTGTTCGAGCGAAGTGGCCGGCGTTTGGTGCTCACCCCTTTTGGGGTGGACGCGGCAAGCTATGCCGAGGACATTTTCCGGCTGGGCCGTGAGCTCAACGACGTGGCGCGAGGCCGCGTGAGCCCGGGGCGGGAAGTTCTGCGAGTGGGTGTTGTCGCCGGTCTGCCCAAGACGTTGGTGCATCACCTGCTCTCTCCCGCGCTCGATATGATGGACACCGGGACGGTGCAGATCCTTCAGCAAAATTCGGAGAGCTCGCTCAAGGCACTCGCGGCGGGGCGGCTTCATCTCGTGATCTCCGACGATGTTCCCGCGGCCGCACCGAGCCTGAAGATTCACGCCCATGCGCTCGGTGAAACCGACGTGTTGTTCTACGCTTCGGCGGCCATCGCCAGGTCGCTAGCGGGCAAATTCCCGCGTTCGCTCGAGGGGGCTTGTTTCCTGCTGCCTCCGGTCTCGGTCGCGCTGCGCCGAAGCCTGGACGACTGGTTTTTGGGCAACCTCCTGAACGTCAACGTCAAGGCGGAGATCGAGGACGCAGGGCTGCTCCGTGCGTTCGGCAGCGCAGGCCGAGGCATCTTCCCGGTGCGCGCGGCGTTGAGAGCCGAGGTGGAGGATCTCCATGACGTGAAAAAGGTGGGTGCGTGCAAGGGCGTCCGCGAGCGCTACTTTCTGCTCTCGACCGAGCGCCGCATCAAACACCCCGGCGTCTCTGCGTTGCTCGACGGAGCTCGGCAGGGCTTGCACGCGGTGGCCGGGCGAGAGAAGAAAGCGCTCTGACGCGCGGAGGCGCCGTGCGGCGCGCTCGCTGGCTGAGCCCCGCTCATCCGTCAGGGTCGTCGGAGCTCACGTGAGCCGTGGCCGGCTCGTTTACCTCTTGTTGGACCGTTCGCTCGTGGGGCCCTGGGGTGGTCTCTTGTTCAAGCGGAACGCGCTGGAAAATATGCCTACCGCCCTCGTTCGAAAACGATCGAGGGCGTTTGCTGTCATCACCTTGACGACGTCGAGGCGATTGTCCGCGTAGGCTATGGCCACATTACTGATGGTCTGCTCCAGCTCGGGCCCGCCCGGGGCGTAGCTCAGGAGCAGATCACCTTTGCCGACTTTGGAACAGACAAGTTGCTGCCGCTGAAGGACCCGGCCCGACTCTTCCACGAGGGCCTCCGTCCAGCCCAGTTGGGCGGCAACCGCCTGGGTTGAGCACCAATGTCCGGGCCGGGCCCGGAGGAACAGCAGCAGCTCCAGCTGCTCGTACGACTCGATGTGCTCTCTCAGCAGGGCCAGCACCTCCGTCGGCAGCACCTGTTTCTCGTCGCGTCGGTTGAACATAGTTGGAACTGCAAGGATGTGCTACTGTCCGCAGCTGTCAAGCCTGCTCGGCTCAGCTTCCCCAAACAGCAGAGGGTTTAGCGGAGCTGGACGGACGCCCGAAGAGTCACTCATATGAGGGGCGGCGCGCCTGAGTGACGCCGAGCCTTACGGAGCAGCATCAGACGGAGCGGCATGTGGAGCGCACGCGGCCTCGTGACGTTTCGCGTTCAGTTCGCTGCTGCCGGCACAATGGGCGCAAGCCGCCGAGCACGCGCTCATTTGCGGCGTCGTCCACGCCGCGTCGCGGCGCGCGTTTGAGTGGTGGTGGTTTGGGTAACACGTGACTCTCGAGAGATTGCCGGCTAGCTCGGCGCGGCAGGCCTCTCGGTCTTGGATCAGCCACGCTGCCGGATTGAGCCCCGTCCAGTCTTCGGTGATCGCCAAGACTTCCCATTCACCGCGGCGAGCACGGCGCTGACGCAGCCCAACGACATGCCACCACCAACACGAGTTGTGCCAGAACAGGTCGCCTTCGAGAATGCCCGGGGCCAATCCGCTGGCTGCCAAGACCCCAACATCCTCGCAGGGCACCGCGCGTCAGCCAGCGTGTCACGACAGGTGACATCAAGTGTCGATATTTCGTTCCTCCTCACACGGGTTCGACACGTCAGAGCTCGATAGGTCCACGCCACGGCTCTGACGAGCCCCAGCCCCCCCCGGGGCGCTGAAGCGGACGCCTCAGCTCCTGGCGTCGCCCATGTTGGCGAGCAGACGCCCGAAGAAGTCTCGGTAACGTTGCAGGCAATGCCGGAGCTCCTCGGTCGAGACGTCTTCCCCGCTCGACCAGCGCTGCTCCAGCTGCTGACGTTCGGTCTCGAACCGGCGCACGATGCCTTCCATCAGCTCGCCCACGAGCCCGTGAGCTTGCGCGACCGAGCTTCGCGGATCATCCACGAAGTTTGCCTGGATCTGGCGCCATTGTTGCCAGGGCTCGTCGCTCTTGCCGTCCCCCAGATAGGAGGTGCCGAAGGCGTGCTCGTCGTCGCCTGCTCGTTCCATCCGCGCCGCTTCGGCCGACCGCGTCTGATCCGTGCGGGTCCGCGTGGCGCTCGAGTCCTCCAGCTGGTTTGGGTCAGGGTCATGGGCTTCGGTACGGTTGGAACGAATGGGTAGTGATTGGGCCATGGTTCTCCTTGGATGGATGGGGAGGTTTGATCTTCGTGCAATCTCGACTCAAGCGTGCTGCGCGGTCAGCCGCCGAGAGCTCGGGCTCGGCTCGCGTGGCTCACCGACGAGCTCAGTGAATAACGAGTGATAGTGGAGCATGGCCTGCCGGAGCTCCTCGGTATCCTCGCGTCCTTGGCGGTTGGCCTCATACAACGTGTTGGCAGCCCGGTAGTGCTGCACGACCCCCGCGTGGTCGACGGATAGGTCAGCGACCCGTTGCTCGAAGTCGCCGCCGGGATAGCCGCGAGCGCGCAGCACTTGCACGATCAGATCGTGGGCCGCCCCGAGGGCGATACCAGGGGTGTCGACGAAGCGCTCCTGCGTCTGGCGCCAGGCCTCTGAGAAGCTGCTCCGCTCGCTTGCCGATAGCTGCTTGATGGGCAGCTTGCTGACGCGTCGGGTGCGCGCGTCGAGCTCCCGCTCCACACGCACCGGATCATCATATTGTTGGAGCAGTCGATCGTACTCTGGACCAAAGCGTTCCTGGAGCTTGCGCCGGCGCTTGCCACGCCCGTTCCGCCACACTGAGACGGCTGCGAAACAGGCCGTCGCCAGCACGAGGACCGCCAGCAAGATCCATATTATATCCCGTGAAGACATCTCGTAACCTCGGAGGTGAGTGGTAACGTTCTTCGGACAGCGTTGGCTCACAGCTCGCTGAGCAGCAGACCGCGATCGAGCTCGGGCGCGAAGGGAATGCGAAGGCCGAGCGGAGGGCCGTAGCGGGTCCCGGTGCAAGGGCTGTGCCCTCCGCTCGGGCTGCGGGGCGAGAGGAAGCTGCTTTCGCGCGACCGTTGCATCCCGCCGCGCGTGAATGGCACGGCAGCTCACGCGACGTGATGCGCGTCGCTGGCACTCTGCACTGCAGGATCGGGCAAGGTGGACAGCGTTGGGTGAGCAAGCCGCATGGTATCGATGCGTTGCAGCGAGTGGGACACTCTGAGAGCTGGTCCGGTCCGGTCGTCGGCGCATTTTGCGCCGCGCACGCTGCGGGCGCGGAGGGCCGCGCCCGCAGCCACACGCGTGCCACAGGGCTCCACGTTGGGTCGGCAGATGCGTCACAGACCAGGCCGGTGACGCGCGCCGCGTCCAGTACCGCGCTAAAAGCTGCCGGCGATGGACCAGCCCAGTGCGCCAGCGCTCGCCAGCGGCGCAGTGCTCGGGCTCGAGGTGCCGTCCGTGTCTGCCACCGACCCGATCAACCAGAGCAACGAGCCGGTCGCGAGCAGCGCACCGCCTGCAGCGAAGCCGAGGGTCGCGACGCGGGCCTTGGCTGCCGCTGCCTGCGTGGTATCGGCGCGCGCCACCGATGCAGCAAGCCAGCACGACCCCAGCGCCACGCCCAGCGCTAGCGCGGAAATTCGTGGACGACCCGGCATGCTACGCCATCGCTCCTACTCGATGACCTGAACCCTGGGCTCGTCTGGTTCGATGATCTCGCCCGGTGACTCGGGACGCGTGCGTTCGGTGCGTGCAGGAAATTCGGGGGTCGACTCCAACACGCCCGAGGTCAGGGCCTCGGGTGGGGCCGGAGCCGGAGCTGCCCGTCGTTTTGTTCCGGATGCCCCGCTGCTACGAGATCCGGAGATTCCGCGTCGCAAGGCCGTCGGAGCTCTTGGCTCCATCACCTGCGCCGGGGCGGGGCGCGCGGGCAAAGCTTCCAGCTGAACCACGCCAGGCGGTGCGGCGTCGACAAATAGCACGGTGGTCGGCGCGTAGCCCTCGGCCGTGATGCGGAGCTCATGAGGTCTGCCGTCCCTGGCCAGAACGGTATTGACCTGTCCGGTGCCATGCTTGCGCCCGTCCAGCCACATCTCGGCATGATAGGGGTTGGCGCGCGTTGCCAGGACGTAACTCTGCGCCACGGCGGGCCTCATTTCGGGCGCCAAAACGAGCGCTTGCGGAGCGGCGGCTGGAGTCGCGACGGCCGGGTGTGCTGCGGCTCGAGTCCATGACCACGCGGCACCCGACACGAGCACGCCCGCGCCGAGGACGCTCCAGACCCAGCGCGCCCTGGCAGGGCGCTCCGGGGGCTCTGTGGCAGCGTGCGGCAAGAAAGACGCCATTGAGCTGCGCGCGAGCGCTGGAACGCTCTCTGCCGGGTTGCGCCACGACGTGGTGGACAGGCCCACATCCACCAGGTATCCGCCCTCGACCAGCTGGAGCAGGGTCGTCAATGTCTCCAGATCGCCGAGGTCGCTTTCCGCGAGAATCTCCCGCAGGCTGCGCTGACCATCGAACAGACGCAGCAGCGCGAGCTGGGGCGGGCTCACACGGGTGCGGGTCGTGGTCGCGCGCTCAGCGAGTCGGAAGATCCGCTGCTGATTGCCCAAGCTGGCTCGCAATGCGACGGACTCGTCTTTGCGGCGTGCGGCCTCGAGCAGCAACCCGTGGGTGGAGGCCTGCACGGCCCGCACGCGCGGCGCCGAGCGCAGATCCGCGATGACTTGCCCCCGCTCGAAGTTCAGGATTCGATATACGGCGCTCGCGGCCGTCAGCCGGCCACTCTCGGCGTCCGTGATGGCACCCTCCGAGCACCAGATCCGGCTATCACCCTCCTCGTTGCTGACCGTGATGACGGCATCCTTGCCTGCCATCTGGATGGTCTGAATCAGATCGGCGATGGATATGTCGTCGAGCGTGCCGGAAAAATGCGCCGCCGAGAAGTCATCCGCGTTCGCTCCCTGGTTGACCAGGGTTTGCGTCAGGCGCTCGTCGAAGGCAAGCAGCGCGGAGCGCCGGAATAATCGCAGCCACTCCTGGACCTGCTCGGAGCTCAGCCCATGGCGCTCGCAGGCATCCCTGATGCTGAGCTGAGCATTGACGATCTGCGCGACGAGAGCAGCCTTCCGCCCGTCATCCCAGTCCTGTCGTGCACCCGTTACCACTTCTGACGTCTCCCAGCGACTGACGGCGCAACGGCGACGTTGCTGAAGCGCTTACCAGAAGGAGTCGAGCCGCCGGATCGGCTGACCTTAACGGGTCCGGCACGTACTTAACCCCGTTGCTCGGTCGGTCCGTGGCTAGCCTTCATTGCGGGCTCGCGCCTGCGCGTGGACGCGTCAGTGTCCGGGCTGCAGCGCGTGCTGCGTGTACCAGCTGTAAAAGCGCTGAATTCCCTCTTCAAAGCTCACCTTGGGGTGATAGCTGAGCAGGCTCTGCGCCTTGGCGATACCGGCGTACGTGTACTTCACGTCGGAGTGGACCATCGGCATGTCTTTGAGCCGCGCCTTCTTTCCCGCCAGGTACTGGAGCGTCTCGATAAAGTCCGCCAGGAGCACGGGCTCTCCGCGCCCCAGGTTGATCAACTCGTAGCCGAGGCGCTGGTCCGTGGCCGCGACGATCCCCGTCACGATGTCATCCACGAAGGTCCAGTCGCGGTGCATCTGTCCATTGTTGTAGTAGGGCACTTCCTCGCCGCCGTACGCACTGTTGAGCACCTTGTAGGCGATCATGTCCGGGCGCCCGCGCGGGCCATACACGGTGAAGAAGCGGACTGCCGTGAAGTCCAGCCCGTGCAGGTGATGGTAGGTGAACCCCAACATCTCCGCCGCGCGCTTGCTCGCGGGGTAGGGCGCGAGCGGCCGATCCGCTGCATCCGTCTCGACGAACGGGATCTGCTCCGTCCTGCCGTACACGAGCGAGGTGGACGCCAGCACGAAGTTGGCGCGCTGCGCCCCCTTGGATTCCGGTTGGGTCCGCACGGCCTCCAACAAGTTGAGCGTGCCCGTGACGTTCACGTCGTAATAAAGCCATGGATTGATCACGGATGCCCGCACGCCCACCATGGCGGCCAGGTGCACCACGGAGCGAAAATCGTGCTGCTCGAACAGCTGCCTGACCAGGTCCCGATCGCGGATATCTCCCTCCACGAACTGGAACTGGCCGGGGTATTTTTGCTGCAGCGCCACCTCCTCGAGGTTCTGCCGCTTGCGGTCGGGGGAATAATAGTCGTTGAGGTTATCCAGGCCCACGACCGTCTCGCCGCGACGCAATAACCTCACTGCCGTGTGGCTCCCGATGAATCCCGCTGCCCCTGTGACGAGTACGCTCATCGCCAAATATGTCACATACCTATCGCGGCCTGTCGATAGGCTTCCGTCGAAAACGCCTGCGGCGCGTGAAGACAACGGCGCACCCGTCACGGCCGTGCTCGGTCGCGGCCCATGACGACGGCAGGTACTGAACGTACCCGGACGGCGTGGAGCGCCGCCGCCTGCTCCCTCAATCCAGCCGGACCAGCACGCCGTCGTCACCGCTGAGGATCAAGCGGTCCTGCACCCGGTGTGTCTCGCGTCGGGTCTCGTTCGCGATCACGATCTGTCCCGAGCCGATCGCGTCCAGTGGGAGTAGCGCGGGGCGCGGGCTGAGATTGAGCGCTACCAGCCAGCGCTGCCCTTCCGCCTCGCGTATGTACGCAAGCACCTCGCCTTCCGTGAAGATGGGGTGGTACGAGCCCACGCTGAGCGCCGGCTCCGTCCGGCGCAGCGCAATCAGTCGGCGGTACAGCGTGAGCATCGATGCGCGATCTCCCGTCTGGCTCTCCACGTTGCAATGTTCGTAGTCATGACCCAGCGGCAGCCAGGGTGGCGCTTCGCTGAATCCCGCGTTGGACCCGGCGGACCACTGCATGGGGGTGCGCGCGGGGTCACGACTCACCCCGATGTTTTTGCCCTGTGGATCCTGAATGTTCTCCGGAAAAATCACGGCGTCTCGCATCCCGAGCTCGTCGCCGTAATAAAGCGTGGGTGTTCCACGTAACGTGAGCAGTAAAATCGCCGCGTTGCGCGCCTGCGGCAATCCGACGCGACTTGCGATACGTGGTTGATCGTGATTGCCGAGCACCCAATTCGGCCAGGCGCCAGCGGGTAACGCACCTTCATACTCGCTGATCGCCGCTGCAATCTGGCCTGCTTTCCAGGGCAGTGTGATCAGCTGAAAGTTGAAGGGCAGGTGGGCTCCGTCGCCTGCCGTACCGTAGTACGTGACCAGCCGATGAATCGGCAGGTAAATCTCCCCGATCAGAACCCGCTCATCGTATTGATCCAGAATCGCGCGCATCTCCTGAACGATGCCCTGCACCTCGGGTTGATCAGTGGAATAGGCAGGAATCAGGGCGGCATACGGTACCTGGCCCGGCAGATAATCGGGATTGGGCGGGTTGTCGCGCCACTCTTCGTCCTTGATCAGATGCCACAGGACGTCCACCCGGAACCCGTCGACGCCTTGCTCCAGCCAGAAGCGCATGGCGGCATACATGTGTTCGCGAACGCGGGGATGACGCCAGTTGAGATCTGGCTGCTCCTTCAAGAACGCATGATAATAATACTGCCGCGTCGTCTCGTCCCAGGTCCAGGCGCTGCCGCCGAATACGCTCAGCCAGTTGTTAGGAGGACTGCCGTCGGGTTTAGCATCCCGCCACAGATACCAGTCTCGCTTGGCGCTCGTGCGCGAGGCGCGCGAGTCGACAAACCACGGGTGCTCACTGGAGGTATGGTTCGGGACGAAGTCCAGGATCACCCTGATGCCGCGTGCATGGCAGGCCTGGAGCAACGCCTGCATGTCGGCCATGCTCCCGAACAGGGGATGAATGTCGGTGTAGTCGGCGACGTCATAGCCGAAGTCGGCCATGGGTGACGGGTAGATGGGCGAAATCCAGATCGCGTCCACCCCGATATCCTGCAGGTAGTCGAGCCGCGTGAGAATGCCGGGTAGGTCCCCAATGCCGTCGGAATTGGAGTCGGCGAAAGAGCGCGGGTAGATCTGATAAATGCTCCCGTATTGCCACCAGAGGTGCGCCTTCATGCGGCCTCCGCGGCGAACACGTTCGCGGACTGCGCCGTGAGCTTCCAGATGCCATTCTCATGCGGGGCCATGTATCCCTGGCCGCCGTACTTGACGTCTTCGCTCGACAGCAGGTGCTTCCAGCAGCTGCCCGTCGGCGGCGCCAACAGTGGCTCCGGCGCAGGAGCGAGCGTGAGATCCGGGCCCAGGTTCACCACGATCAGGCGGTCACCTCCGGTGCAGAAAAAGCGCAGCAAAAATGCGTGGCTCCCCAGACACGCGCCATGCAGGCGCTCGGAGCACTGCTCGGCAAATCCCGCGTCCGTATGCCGTAACCTCAAGAGCTCTTGATGCAAGGCATACAGCTCCGCATTGGTTCGGCGTTCCTCGAAGTCCAGCTTACAGTCCTCAAAGGTGGAGAGCGACGCCGGATCCCGGAGCCGCTCTCCCACCGGCGCCGGGCCGAGGGAGGGGAACTGTCCGAGGAACTCGCGACGCCCGCGCCGCACCTTGGGCGCGAGATCGGGGTTATGATCGGCAAAGTATAGGAACGGAGCCGAGGCACCGAACTCCTGGCCCTGAAAAAGCATCGGCGTCGGCGGGGACAGCAGCCATAACGTGGTCAACGCGCGCAAGGCCGCCGGGCTGCTCAGCTTACCAATGCGAGCTCCGGCCAGGCTGTTGGCGATCTGATCGTGGTTCTGGATATAGGTCACGAACTCCTGCGCGCCCAGCTGGAGTGCCGAGTAGCCCCGAGGTTTTTTCTGCCAGTGGTAGTATTGCCCCTGGTACAGGTAGCCCCATTTCAGCGCCGAAATGAGCTCCTGAGGCGTGCCGAGATAGTCTTTGTAATAGGCCTCTCGGCGGCCGGTCAGGGCGACCTGGGCTGTGTGGTGGAAGTCGTCGTTCCACAATGCATCACAGCCGTACCCCCCCCGCTCGGGCGCTCCCACGATACGCACGTCCTGCGGCTCATTCTCCGCGCAGATGTAGATGTGCTTCTTCTGCTCTCGCGCGGCGGAGCGCGCCGCTTCGGTGATCTGCGCGATCACGTGCCGTTCCGAGGCGTCGATCATGCTCTGGGTGGCGTCCAGGCGTAGGCCATCCAGTTGATACTCCTCGATCCAGTGGCGCGCGTTCTCGGCGAAGAACTCGCGCACGGGGCCGTTGTTGTCTCCGTCGAAGTTCAACGACTTGCCCCATTCGTTGGGGTAGCGATCGGTGAAATAGTCGCGAGAGAAGTGGTCGAGATAGTTACCGTCTGGACCGAGGTGATTGTAGACGACGTCGAGGATCACGGCGAGGCCGAGCTGGTGAGCGGCATCGACCAGGCGTCGTAGGTCATCGGGCTCTCCATAGAGGTGCGAGGGCGCCCACAGGTCCACTGCGTCGTATCCCCAACCAAAGCGGCCGGGGAACTCCGCTACCGGCATGAGCTCCAGCGTCGTCACGCCCAGCCCCGCCAGCTCGGCTAGCTCACGGGCGGCGGCCGCGTAGGTTCCCTCCTGTGTGAAGGTGCCGATGTGGAGCTCGTAGATCACCTGTCCGCGTGGACGCGCGCCGGCAAAATGTGGTGCCTGCCAGCGGTAATTCGATGGGTCCACCAGCTGTGAGGGCCCGTGAGGACCCAACGGCTGAAAGCGTGACGCGGGATCCGGATACAGGCGCTCCTGCCCGTTTAGCCGCAAGCTGTACAGTTGCCCGGCGCTGATCCCGGGCAGCAATCCCTGGAAGTAACCGTCGGCGTCGCGCTCGAGCGAGTGCGCACGGCCCTCGCGATCCGTCCCGAGCTCCCGCTCCACCACTTCCACCCGCTGGCACGCGGGAGCCCAGACCCGGAAATCAGCGCCTCCAGAGCCGTGTAGCTCTGTACCGACTGCAAACCGTCGCACCATGGTCGTCAACTGGCCCTCTCCCGATGACTCGGAAGATCGACGAGATCTCGATCCTCATCGGTCACGATGTGGCATTTTTGCGCGCCATCGATCATCAAACAATTCTGCTCATACCGGTTCTATCCCGAAATTGCCAAGTTGAATCGGGACGCCCGCCGCCGACCGGCGCTGCGACGATGGAGGAGGTTGAGCGGGGTCCGTAGCAGGCACTTCCGGCGGCGACGACGTTGGCTCCCGCGTCGTCGCATGCTGACGGCGTGGCAAGCCGCCACGTTGATCCTTCATGTCGAGACATAGCTCGAGCCGGGCCGGCTGACGCGAGCGCCGCCTGGCGGTCGGGCAGGGCGGGTGTTAGGTAATTCATCATGGATAACGCGATCGCAGTGGTACTCGGGGGCGGGCGTGGCACGCGTCTCTTCCCGCTCACGCAGTATCGGTCAAAGCCCGCGGTCCCGATCGGGGCGAGCTACCGCTTGATCGACGTGGCAGTCAGCAACTGCATTCACGCAGACCTGCGGCGCATCTTCGTCGTTACTCAATATCAGTCCGAGAGTCTGAACCGGCACGTCGCCAATACCTACAAATTCGACGCCTTTGCCTCTAGCTTCATCGACGTACTGGCCGCTGAGCAGACGGACAGCAACGAGAGCGACTGGTTTCGCGGTACGGCAGACGCCGTTCGGAAATGCATGAAGCACATCGGTCGTGAGCCGTGGGACGCGCTCGTGATCCTGTCCGGGGATCAGCTGTACCGGATGAATTTGCGTGAGATGCTGCGCGCGCACTACGCCACTCGAGCGGCGGTCACGGTGGCGATGAAGGCCGTCCCCGCTGAGTTGACGTCGGGGTTCGGCATCATGAAGGTGGATGCTGCGGGGCGCGTGATCCATTTCGACGAGAAGCCGCCTCCCGAGCGCCTGCCGGGGCTCGGCTCGGAGGTCCCTGGCGTGAGATCGCCCGCGTATCTGGCCTCCATGGGCATCTACGTCTTTGAACGACGCACGCTGGAGACGGCGCTCGCCAACGACGAGCATATCGATTTCGGAAAACACGTGCTCCCGTCGTTGCTGTCGCGCACCAACGTGCAAGCGTACCTCTACGATGGGTATTGGGAGGATGTCGGCACGGTGCGCTCGTATTACGAGGCCAATCTTGCACTCACGCTGCCCGGCGCCCCGTTCAATTTTTACCATCCGCGCTGCCCCATCTACACGCAGCGTCCGTTCCTCGCCCCCAGCCTGATCCACGGCTGTCGCATCAACGATGCTCTGGTGGCGGATGGCTGCTTCCTGGAATCGGCCGAGCTGACGCGCACGGTGGTCGGCGTGCGCTCGCGGGTCGCTCGAGGCGCGCGTATCGAGAATAGCCTGCTGCTCGGCGCCGATGAATACGAGACCGCGCTCGAGACCAAGCCCCCAGCCCTGGACGGACGTCCGCCGCTCGGCATCGGGGAGAACGCGGTGATCGTGAATGCGATCATCGACAAGAACGCGAGGATTGGCCGCAACGTCGAGATCCGCAACGCACAGAATCTAAAGGATCACGATGGGCAGAGCTTCTTCGTGCGTGAAGGCATCGTGATCGTGCCAAAGGGGGCCATCATTCCAGACGGCACCGTCATTTGAACGCGGTGGGCCCGCGGATAGCGGGTTGCGCGGTCCCCATTTCAGCCTCGAAGCACGCTTCCATGAACGAGGTAGTGTCGCGTCCAGGCTGCGCCGAGCGCGCCGTGACATGGGCCGCCGCACGCGAATCGGCCCGTGCCGCGGCGCTAGTTACTCATAAGGCGCGACACTAGTTCAGCTGGGCTATGAAGCGGTCGGCCTCCGCAATGCTGGCCTGCATTTCTCGTACGAGATGATCCACGTCTCGTTGCAGCTCGGGGAAGTTCGCTTCCAGCCCGGCGATGGCGGCGGCGTTCAGGTCGTGCTTCAGGTAGAGCACGCGGTCCTCGAGCTTCTGCAGGACCGGATTCAGGCTCTGCTCGGCCTTATGCATGACACTGAGCAGGCGCCGTGCCTCGCCGCGAGTGGTCTGAAGCCGTTCAGCGCTGCGCCGCCGCAGCGCAGGGTCGTCATACTTGGCGAGCTCGTCCTCCCACTCCTCGAACAAGGCGTCTGCGACGCTCTCGATCTTGTCGATGCGCATCCGGACCTCCTCCGCCTGGTCTCGGCTCCGCTCATACGCGTCTCTCAGGCGCTCGTAGCGTTCTTCGAGGTCGCCGCCCTCGTGACCGGTTACCGCCTGAAACTCTTCCAACGCGTCACGAAACTCCTCTTGCGCGTCTTCCTGGCTCTCCTTCGCTTTCTCGACGCGATCGGCAAGGAGCTCGCGCTTCTGTACCCCGACGCTCTCCAGCACCGTGTAGTAGGTCTTTTGGCAAGCTAGGGTGGCCAACACCAGGCCGAGCAGGACGGCATGGGGAGAACCACGGCAAGGGCGCCGGGCAGCAGGGGGGGGGTCTGGCATGGGGGCTCCTGGGGCAAGCGCGCCGTAACGCGCCCGCTGTAACACGCCCGCTATAGCAAGGCGGGTGCCAGAGCAGGGCGTGTGCCGGCGCCTAGCGCGCGCGTCCAGAACGTCGCGGGGCGGCGAGCGCCGCCACATTGTGGCGTGGATGTATGAGTCGCGTTGAGGCGGCAACGAGCACCGAGCCCAGGGCTGGCGTCACCGAGCCCGGGCTAGCGGGCAGCAGACGCGGCGCCTCACTGTCCGCCCTTGGAGAGCCGCGCTTGAAGCGCCATGTGAACGCCCTGCGCCAGCGCCAGCGCCGGCCCCTTGGCGTGAAAGTACACCAGCGAATGACCTGGGTCATGGCCAATCCCGTGTTGCTGCACCGAGACGACATGGATGTTGGTGCGGCGGAGCGCCTGAAGCACGAGTTGCACGTGATGCGGGCTCAGGTTGAAGCCGCCATCGACCGCCGCCCTCTGGTCGCTACCGAAGAAGACCGCCGACAGCAGCGGAGCCTCGCTGGAGAGAGAGCTGCGCCGCGTGGGCTCGCCCTGGACGTTGACCTTCACTAGCCCCTCCCGGGAGCTGGCCTGGACGCCGAAGACGGCGCCGAGCGCTGGTGCGTTCAGCGACCCCGGCGCGGGCGCGTCACCGCTGAAGTTGGCGCGCGGCCGAGCCGATTGCAGGCGAACGTCTCGGATGGCAGAGCCGATGGCCTGAACGCCGGACGCGAGGAACGCGGCATTGCCCTCGGCAACGAAATGCATGCTGACGACACGGGGCTCGTCGTAGAAGAAGCGGCCGTGCAGCGCGGTCACCGCCATGCCGTGTGCAAAAGCGGAGTCCATGGCGGGGCTCACCTCGTCCTGGAACAAGGACGCGCTGCCCACCAGAGCTGCACCACTCACCCCGGGCCGAAACACGACTTCCGTACCCAGGCCCGCCGCAGCAGGAAAGGGCTGCCCGTCGACGCTCACTTCCACGTCCGTCCGGGGGATGAGAGCGCGCAACGATCCGTCTTCCGAAGGGCTGAGCGGCGCGCCCAGCCGCTGAGCGATGGTCTGTGCATCCAGCGGCGGCATCACCGGCTCCGCCGGCGCATCGTTCGGCGCAGCCTGCTGCGGCCCGCCTCCCGCGGCGGACGAACCGGCGTCAGGTTTATTGCAGCCCATGGCGAGCAGCACCGACCCCAGGCAGAGTGCAGCCCATTTGATCCTGATTTCACACATGGCCTGAGCCCTTACTCGATCACTCGTGGTGGCTCAAACGGAGCACGCCACCGCGAACGCAGGTTTGGCAGATCCGGCAGGGGCAAGGGGGGAGGGCAAGGGGGAGGCCGCTCCGCTTTAGCCTCCCCGGTGCGCTAGCGCCTTGACGCGCCGGCACCCTGTCAGCCAAGACAATACGATGCCCCAACGCCCGATCTGCCGCTCCCTGGCCTGCTGTTGTGCCGTCGCATTAACTCAGTGCGGCGGGAGTGAAGACGGCGAGCCGCCCGCCCCGCTCACGGAGCTCGCGTTCGTCACCTTCAACGCGGCCCTGGCCGCGGGACTGTCACCTTATTCGGAGCAACGCCTGGCCGCCATCGAGCGAGATTTGCCGAGGCTCGCGGCGGACGTCGTGTGTCTGCAGGA
>WUUC01096693.1_pt1 | contig 21497 bp, 12 predicted proteins | sample 6278441 | NCBI WGS metagenome assembly WUUC01 (sample SAMN13675441, study PRJNA597444) | soil metagenome | isolation source: soil | place: USA: Washington | collected 2017-10
GTATCGCTTGGAAGACGGGGATCGAACAGGGGAGGCGGCGCGTCATGGACGCCCTGGGCGATCTCGCGGGCGTCAATACCTGGGCGGAGGACGCCATGAGAACGGACTGGAAAGCACTCGTGCGGCGTCGAGCCGCGACAACCGGTGCGGCGAACTGGTCGGCGACCGGAGTGATCGGGGATCTGCGCGTCGCGATCCGGCAATTCCGCCGCGCCCCGTCGCTCACCGCGATCGCCATCATCACGCTCGGCCTGGGCGCCGGCGCCGCCACTGCCATCTTCAGCATCGTCAATGTCGTCCTGCTACAGCCGTTGCCGTATCGCGCGCCCGAGCAGCTCGTCACAATCTGGGAAACCAATACCGAGAAGAGCCTGCCGCGCGAGCCCATTTCGCCGGTGAACTTCGTCGATTATCGCGCGCTCGACAGCGTGTTCAGCGACGCTGCCGTGTGGTGGCGCCCAGAGATCAACCTGGCCGAACCCGGCAGCGACCCGGTACGGGTGCGCACGATTGAGACCAGTGCCAACCTGTTCTCGTTGCTCGGCGTCAGTCCGCAGCGAGGGCCCGGCTTCCCCGCGGATGGGCCGTTCTACTCGAAGGACCGCATCGCGGTCATCAGCGATCGTCTGTGGCGGCAATACTTCCATGACGACCCCGGCATCATCGGCCGCGTCATCAACGCGAATGCCGGGCAGTACACGATCGCCGGTGTCATGCCCGCAGGGTTTCATTACCCGGACAACGTGGACCTGTGGTTGCGACTGCAGTGGGATGTCGCCCAGCATAGTCGTGAGGCGCATTTCATGGAGTCGGTCGCCCGCCTGCAGCCCGCCGCGACCGTCGAAGAGGCGGCTCGTGAGCTGTCGGCGGTCACGGCGCGGCTCGGGAAGGAACACCCATCCTCGAACCGCGGATGGAGTGCACGGCCGACGCCTCTCCTGGATGACATGCTCGGCTACTATCGCCCGGCGCTGTTCGTGCTGCTCGGCGCGGTTGGCCTCTTGCTCCTCACCGCGTGCCTCAACGTGGCAAGCCTGCTACTCGCGCGGGCCGGCGTGCGGGGGCGCGAGATGGCCATTCGCGCGGCGCTCGGCGCATCACGCGCGCGATTGATGCGGCAGATGCTCGTGGAGAGCCTGCTGCTCGCGACCGCGGGAACCATCGCCGGCACCCTGGGCGCCGTGCTGCTGGTGCGAGGCGCCATCGCTGCCACCCCGGTGTCGATTCCGCGACTCGAGCAGGTCAGCGTCGATGTTCGTTTGCTCGGATTCGCGGTGGCGATCGCGGCCGGGACGGCCCTGCTGTTCGGCATGGTGCCGGCACTGGTCGTCTCGCGTACCCGAGCCTCCGAGGCACTCAACGAGAGCAGTCGCAGCGCGACGAGCGTCCGCAGCCATGCGTGGAACCGTACGCTCGTTATCGCGGAAGTGGCGCTGGCGTCAACCGTGCTCGTCGCCTCGGCCCTGCTTGTGCGAAGCGTCGAGCGCATGATGACCGCGCCCACCGGCATCGTTTCAGAACAGGTGCTGACGACGAGCATTCAATTGAGCGGTCCGGCGTACCGCCAGTGGGCGAGCGTCGAGCAGTTCTACGACACGATGATTGCCCGCGCCAGGCAGCAACCGGGCGTAGACGCCGTCGGCATCTCGAACTTCCTTCCGCTCGAAGCCGGGTGGCGCATCTCGTTCAACGTCGAGGGGCAACCGCCAGCCCGGGCGGGCGACGAAAAGATGGTGCAGGCGCACAGCGTTGGTGACGGTTACCTGGAGACGTTGCGCGCGCGACTGGTGATGGGGCGACCCTTTACGGCGCATGACGGCCCGAAAGGCGCGCCCGTGATCCTCGTGAACGAGACGTTCGCCCGCCGGTATTTTGTGGGAGAGGATCCGATCGGCCGCCGCCTGACCGACCTCGCCAACGGCATCGGTCCGCTCGGCCGCAACCTGATGAATCGAGCGCCATTCGAGATCATCGGCGTGGTCGGCGACATCCAGCAGGCGGCCATCGGCCAGCCAATGGAGCCTGTTGTCTACCACTCCGCACGCCAGTTCCCGTTCACCGCGATGAACGTCGCGCTCCGCGGACCCGACGTGGCCGCGTTGACCAGCGCCGTCCGCAACGCCGTCCGGCAAACGGATCCGACCCTCGCGCTCGGGGACCTGAGGACCATGGATGATCGGCTGCGCAACGCAACGGCGGAACCGCGGCTGCTGATGTTCGTGTTGTCGGCGTTCGCCGTCGTGACCGGGGTGCTTGCCGCGGTTGGCGTGTATGGGTTGTTGATGTGGGTCGTGAACGAACGTCGTCGCGAGCTGGCGATTCGCCTCGCGCTCGGCGCGCGACCATCGATGCTGGCCAGAAGCGTTACCCTTCAGGGCGTCACGCTCGTGGCGATCGGCGCCGCCATCGGCCTGGCCGTTTCGCGCGCGGCGGGAACGCTGCTGCAGGCGGTCCTCTTCGAAACAGCGGTGAGCGACCCGATTGCCATGCTCGGAGCAGTGGTGCTGCTCCTCGGTGCGGCGCTCCTCGCCTGCGCGCTGCCGGCGTGGCGAGCCGCGCGCGTGCAACCGCTCGAAGGGCTTCGCGACGTCTGAACGGGAACGGCGATGTTGACCAGCAGGTCCTCCCTTCCGCTGCCAGCTCGCGCCGCTGTCGCTCGACTTCCGGACGCCGCGGCAACGCCGGCCGTTCACATCAAAATTGTTCTTCCTACGATCGATGAGCAGCGCGCGCGAGCGCCCGCCGATGTTCCCGGGCCCGAGCGGCTGCCATGCCTGGCTGAGCGGTCCGCTCCCGCTCGCGGCGGCCGTGGAACCCACCAGCGCCGCGTCCGTGTGATGCGGAGCCGGACGCGGCGGGCGTGGAGAACACCGGCAGCTGCCCGGCCTGCGCTGCCGCGGCTTCGAGCTCGGAGATGCTGAGTGGGTGTCCGTCCGACGAGCGCTTCGCCCAGTAGAAGTCACCTCTCAGGGCGATCGACCCGCTTCATCTGCTTGGTCTTGAGCTTCTCGCCATCATCCAGTCGCGCGCCTGCTGTCGATGAGTCCAGGGTAGGCTTCGGCTGTGTCGGCCCGGTGGGCCGCGGGAGAGGTGCTCTTTGTCCTGTATATGTTGGGTGGAAAGTCGAACGGGGACGTACGGGGCGCTGTCAGTGTGCGGTGCGCCGGAAGTAAGTCGAGGACGCGAGACGAATTGGTTGGGACCGGTCACAGCGAGAGGAACACCAACGTCCCATCGCACTGCTGACACGGGCTTCTCATCGCTCAGATCATCCGGCACGCGCGGCGCAGGAAGTTTCCTGAGCCAGCCTTCCCGGTGAACTTCCCGCCATCGACGATCACACGGCCGCGCGAGAGGACGGTTTCCGTGACGCCGGTCACTTCGCGCCCTTCGTACGGGTTGTAGTCCACCTTCATGTGGGTGGTCTTCTTCGAAATCTTCCACGTCTTCGTCGGATCGAAGATCACGATGTCGGCGTCGGAGCCTGGCGCAATGGTGCCCTTCTTCGGAAAGAGGCCGAAGATCTTTGCCGGCGACGTGGACGTGAGCTCGACGAACCGATTGAGCGAGATGCGGCCGGACTTCACGCCGCCGTCGTACACCAGGCTCATACGTGTTTCAATCCCCGGCGCCCCGTTCGGGATTTTCGAGAAATCCTTCTTGCCAAGCTCTTTCTGTTCCTTCATGCAAAACGGGCAATGGTCTGTCGAGATCGCCTGCAGGTCGTTGAACGCCAGCCCGCGCCACAACTGCTCCTGCGTTTCGCGCGGACGCAGCGGTGGGCTCATCACATATTTCGCCCCCTCGAAACCCGGTTCTTCGTAGTTGTCGTAGGACAGAAAGAGGTACTGCGGGCAGGTTTCGGCGAAGGCTGGCAAGCCGCGATCCCGCGCCTCGGTCACCATCTCGAGGGCTTCGGCGGCCGAGAGGTGCACGATGTAGATCGGCACGTCGGCCATCTCGGCCATCGCGATCGCGCGGTGTGTGGCTTCGGCTTCCGCGCGCGCGGGACGCGTGAGCGCGTGATACTTCGGCGCCGTCTTCCCTTCGGCGAGCGCACGCTGGACGAGCACGTCGATCACGCCGCCGTTCTCGGCGTGCATGCAGATCGTCCCGCCATTCTTGCCCGTGCGCAGCAGCGCGCGGAAGATCGTGGCGTCGTCGGACATGAACACGCCCGGGTACGCCATGAACAGCTTGAACGAGGTGACGCCCTCACGTACGAGCGTGTCCATCTCGGCCTCCACCTGATTTTTCAGGTCGGTGATGATCATGTGGAACCCGTAATCGATGGCGGCGCGGCCTTCAGCCTTTTGCATCCACGTCTCCCATGCGTGCTGCAGCGTCTGGCCCTTGTACTGAATCGCGAAGTCCACGATGGAGGTGGTGCCGCCGAACGCCGCGGCAATGGTGCCGCTCTCGAAATCGTCAGCGGAGGTCGTGCCGCCGAACGGCATGTCCAGATGTGTGTGGCAATCGATGCCGCCGGGCAGCACGTATTTCCCGCGCGCATCGATCGTGCGGTCGGCCGGGACTTTCAGATCCGTGCCGATCGTGGTGATGCGTTCGTCCTCCACGAGGACGTCGCCCTGGTAAATGTCGGACGCCGTCACCACCGTGCCACCGCTGATCAGGATGCGCATGGCCGGCATCATATAATCGCCGCGCGATGAGTGCACGCGACGTGATTGCGGATCTTCGCGAACTGGCGGCGCGCACGTCCACCGACAGCGGCGCGCAGCGCGTTGCCTGGACGCCGATCTGGCGGGAAGCGCGCGAATGGTTCGCCGATCGGCTGGCCACACTTGGGTTGGAGGCGGCTGCTGACGCCGCGGGAAATAACTGGGTCACGCTCCCGGGCGCAACGTCGAACACGGTCATCATCGGCGGCCATCTTGATTCGGTGCCGAACGGCGGATGGCTGGATGGCGCGCTCGGGGTCCTCGCAGGGCTGGAGGCGTTGCGAATGCATGTCGGCACGCGACCTCCAGTCACGATCAAGCTGGTGGACTGGGCCGATGAGGAAGGCGCGCGCTTCGGTCGAAGTCTGCTCGGTTCCTCGGCTGCAGCCGGCAGCCTGAAACTGGAGGACATTCGCGGGCTGGTGGACAAACAGGGCACGCCGCTGCCCGATGCACTCTACGAGAACGGCGTGGACATCGATCGCATGCTCGACGCGCACAAGGCGTTGAAGGCGATCGACGCGCGTGCGTATCTCGAGCTGCACATCGAACAGGGGCCGGTACTCGAATCGATGAACCGCCCCACCGGCGTCGTGCTCGGCACGTTTGGTGTGGAGCGGCACATGCTTCGCTTCGTGGGCCAGGCGGCGCATTCCGGATCGACGCCAATTCCGATGCGGCGCGACGCGTTTCTCGCGGCCGCGCAGACCGCGCTCGAATGCCGCGACATTGCGCGGCGCCACTCGCGGCCCGGCGCAGGCGTCGTGTGCACGTGTGGCGTCGTGAAGGTCGAACCGGGAATTGTTACGGCCGTACCAGGGCTGTGCGAGATGTCCCTCGACCAACGTGCCCTCGATCCGGCCGTCCTGGCTCGTATGCTCGCCGATGCGCGACAGCTGGCCGACCGCGTCGCGAAAGAAAACAACGTCACGGTCGAATGGCGTCGCGTGTGGCACATCGAGCCGCGTCCGTTCGATGCGCGACTGATCGAACTATGCGCCGAAGCGGTACAGGAGGTCACCGGCGACGCGCCGCGGCTGCCCTCGGGCCCGCTGCACGACGCAGCCGAAATGGTGCCGCACATGCCCGTGGTCATGATGTTCGCCTACTCGTCGAACGGGCTCTCCCACTGCAAGGAAGAGGACACGCCGGAGGAGTACCTGGAACAGACGATCGAGGCCTTCCTGAGCCTCGTGGAGAAGACCGTTCGGCTATAGTTAGGGCTCCAACCCGAGGAGGGACTCTATGCCGCCGCGGCTTGCCGTCGACTTTACCGGCCTTCGCTTCGAGAACCCGTTTTTGCTCGCCTCGGCGCCTCCTACCGAATCCGACAGCAACATCATGCGGGCTTTCGATGCCGGCTGGGGCGGCGTGGTGACCAAGACGATTGGACTTCACCCTGTCGTGAACGTGGCGGGACCGAAGACGAAGTTCCTCCGAGCGTCCCCCGACTCCGGCCACCTGTCGATGCAGAAGCGTCCCGGCAGCGCGCTGCACTCGTCGTGGAACTGGGAACTCATTTCCGACAAGCCGATGGACTGGTGGCTGCCGAAGCTGGAACGCATCAAGAAGTCCTACCCGCATCGGATCCTGGTGGCCTCGATCATGGCCGGCTCCGGCAGCGACCGCGAGTTGCGCAACTGGCAGACGCTCGCCACGTCATGCCAGGAAGCGGGCGCCGATGCCTTCGAGCTGAACCTCTCGTGCCCGCACATGGACCGCGAGGACATGGGGTCCAACATCGGCAAGAACCAGAAGCTCATCTCGAGCGTGACGCAGGCCGTAAAGGAGGTGTCGAAGCTGCCCATCTGGGCGAAGCTCACGCCCTCGACGACAGACGTCGTCCTCGAGGCGCGCGCGGCGTTGAACGGAGGCGCCGATGCGATCACCTCGTCGAACACGTTCCCGTCACTGCCGCTCGTGGATCCGGAGACGCTCGAGTTCGAGATGAACGTGGATGGTCTCGTATCCTACGGCGGTCTTGGCGGGCCCGCGATTCTTCCGCAGTCGCTCGCGAAAATGGCGCAACTCACGACAGCGATGCCCGACAAAAGCTTCTCGGGTATCGGGGGCATCGCCACGTTCGCGCACGCAATGAACTACTTTCTCCTCGGGTGCGGCACGGTGCAGGTGTGCACGGCGGCCATGCTCGACCATGCGATTGGCCCAAACGTGATCCGGGCGTTGACGACAGGACTGAGTGAATTCCTGGAGAAGCACGCGGAGCGCGGCTGGACGTCGCTCGATGATTTCCGCGGCGAGCGCCGCGACCGAATCGTGGCCCACTCGCAGATCCGCCGCCCTGATGACAAGGACTACCACGGGGGCTACCAGGCCGAGGGTTACGCGGCATCGGCCGATTCGGCTCCGGCGGGTCCGGTGTGACCGTGCCACGGGACACGAAGACGCGTAGGCACGGAGACCATCTTTGAAGAACTCCGAGCCTCCGAGCCTCAGCGTCCCGTCTCGCGGTGCCGGCGCCGACCTCTCGTACAGCCCGCTGTGGAATCCTGACCTCGCGCCGACGCCGTTGTCGGCGCGTACGTGGTCCACCTACAACATCGCCGCGCTCTGGATCGGCATGAGCGTGGTGATCACGACGTACACGCTGGCGTCCGGCATCATGCAGCAGGGTATGACCTGGTCGCAGGCGATGCTGACGATCCTCCTGGGCAACGCCATCGTGCTCATCCCGATGATCCTCAACGCGCATGCCGGCACGAAATACGGCGTGTCGTTCCCGGTGCTGTGCCGCGCGAGCTTCGGCGTCCGCGGCGCAAACGTGCCCGCGATCCTTCGCGCCATCGTGGCGTGCGGCTGGTTCGGCATCCAGACGTGGATTGGCGGCCTCGCGCTCGACGCCTTGCTCCGCGCTGCGTGGCCCGGATGGGCCTCGATGCCAGCGCCGCTGGCGATTTCATTCGCGGTGTTCTGGCTGATCCAGGTGTGGATCATCCTGAAGGGCACCGAGGGCATCAAGATCCTCGAGAGCTGGTCGGCGCCGCTGCTCCTCGGCGGCGGTGTCGCGCTGCTCTGGTGGGCAGTCGATGCAGGCGGTGGACTGGGTCGCGTGCTGAACGAATCGCAGAAGCTGCAACAGGCGCAGGCGCCGTTCTGGCAACTCTTTCCCGCGGCGCTCACGGCGAACGTCGGCTACTGGGCCACGCTGAGCCTCAACATCCCCGATTTCACCCGCTATGCGCGCAGCCAGCGGTCTCAGGTGCTCGGCCAGGCACTCGGGCTGCCGACGACGATGACGGCGTTTGCGTTCATCGGCGTTGCGGTGACGAGCGCGACGCTCGTGGTGTTTGGTGAGGCCATCTGGGACCCGGTCGTGCTCATCACGCGCATCGGCACGCCGGCCGTAATTGTGGTGGCGGCGCTCATTGTCCTGGCCGCGCAGATCACGACGAACATGGCGGCAAACGTCGTTTCACCAGCGAACGATTTCTCGAGCCTCGCGCCACGACGAATCAGCTACGTGACCGGCGGGCTGATCACGGCAGTCATCGGCATCCTCATGATGCCCTGGAAGTTGTACGCAGACGCATCGGCGTACATCTTCACGTGGCTGATCGGGTACTCGAGCTTGATGGGCGCAATCGGAGGCGTGCTGATCATGGACTACTGGGTGCTGCGACGGTGCACGCTCTCGACCGCCGACCTGTTCGACCCACACGGCGCGTACGCGTACCGCAATGGGATCAACTGGGTCGCGATGGCGGCGCTCGGCCTTGCGATCCTGCCGGTCGTCCCCGGCTTCATTCGTGCCGCGCTCACACCGGGAGGGCAGGTGCCGCAGCCCACGTTCTGGGATGCGCTCTATACCTACGCGTGGTTCGTGACGTTCACGCTGAGCGCCGCGTTGTATTTACTTGGGGTTCGTGTAAGTCGTCGCCGTGTCCACCGTGAACTTCCGGTAGCCTGAGAACTCGGAGGTTCCGCCGACACGAAACGTCTTGAGCAACATGACGCGCGCGCTCGCCGAATAATCCCAGCTGGCCGGCAGCCACGCTTCGCCGTTCACCTTGCGGCGCTGGAACGAGGCGCGCGTGCCCTTGTGGACACGCGCAAGCAGGCCCATTCCGATCGAGACCGTGTCGATGGCTTCGACCTGCAGCCGAACCAGCTCGCGATCCGCTTCGCTGATCCACGCGGTGCCGATGAACTTCTGCATGATCTTGCCGTCCCGGGTACGCGGCTTCACGCCAGGCCGCGGTGTCAATGCGCAGACGATCGTGTCGTGCCCTTCGAGCTGTTCACGTCGCAACAGGCGAACGTCGTAGACGCGGAAGATCTCGTCGATGATCTCGGTTTCTTCTCGACGCTGCTTCTCGTGTTCGCGGCGCTGCTTCTCTCGATCCTTCTCGGTTTGCGTCGCCAGCCTCCGGACGTACGCCTCCGCCTTTTTCTGGCGTTCGCGATCCCGCTTCTCGAGTTCAGCCGGCGGCACGGGCTTGCCGTCTTCCGAGATCACCCGCTCCCAGCGCTCCTCCCCGGGCAATCCCGGATAGCTCTCGATCACCGACGCCGTTTCCTTCGTGGCGCGCATCGACTTGTCGAGTTTCAGCTCGCGCCGCGTTTCCACGTACACGTACCCGCTCTGCAGCTCTTCGTCCCGCCGCAGGTGGATGCGCACATCGTCCAGGAATGGCTTTGGATCGGGCAGCGGTCGTTCCTGCCCTGCCGCGGCCGTCGAGGTCCACAGGAGCGCGATCGCGAAGTGACCTAAGATGCCGGGTAACCGGGAGATTGCCATGATTCCCACGTTATTGATGGTATCGCCCGCGGCAAGCCGCGGCCCCGCTGAGGTCACATCCCTGTCGGGCTCGTCGGCGTCTTAACGTCCTGGAGGGTTCAGACCGCATGCGTTCAACTAAGACGATCACCGCGTTCATTGTGGCTCTTGCTTGTATCGGCACGACGGGTGTGCTGGCCCAGCGAGCCAGCCCGCACGAAACCGTCAATGCCACGGTGGATGGCGCGAAGATCAGCGTCACGTACGGCCGTCCGTACCTGAAAGGGCGCAAGGTCGGCGCGCAGCTCGCGCCATACGGCCAGGTGTGGCGCACGGGTGCGGACGAAGCGACGACACTCGTCACCGACAAGGCGTTGATGTTCGGCGGCACGCACGTCGAGCCGGGAACTTACACGCTGTACACGCTGCCCGGGGAGAAAGGGTGGCAGCTGATCATCAACAAGCAGACCGGCCAGTGGGGCACCGAATACAGCCAGGCGCAGGACCTGGCGCGGATCCCGATGAAGGTCGCGAAGACACCGGCGGCCGTCGAGCAGTTCACGATCGCAATAAATGACACGCCGGCCGGCGGAGAACTGAAGCTGACGTGGGAGAACAGCGACGTGACCGCCCCGTTCACTGTAATGAAGTAATACGTAAGGGTCAGACCCCCGATGGCGCGACACTCAACTTTGCGCCCGGGGTCTGACCCCTCTTACTGTTTCACCCGCCGGCCAAAGCGGCGAACGAGCCAGGTGCCGGCGACGGCAGCCGCCGCGACACCTGAGACGGTTCCCCAGCCGACGCCGCCGCGAGCCGGTGGTGGCACGTAGACGACGCCGTCCTCATTGGTGATGGCGGACTCGCGCACGTAACGTCCGCGGCGTGGGCGCGCCCGGAAATCGAACTCGCGCGCCAACTCGGCCAGGCGTTGCGGCACATCATCTCCGCGCAAGATCCCGCCATGGCCCGTCGTGAGCACGACAGGCTTCAGCGACGCGATCGTCGATACGGAACGATGAGCCGCGTCCCAGTCGATCGTGAAGTACGACGGAGGCCCGTTGAGTTCCAGCTTCTGCGTCGCGACCGCGAACACCGACTCCTGCCGCGTGGTCGTCACCGCGTCGCCGGCGATGATGATCCGATCGCTGTCGCGCCAGAGCGACACGTGGCCCGGCGAATGACCCGGCGTATGCACCCACCGCCACCCCGGCATTCCGGGCACGTCTCCATTCGAAGGCAGCTCCTCGGCACGATGCCCGAGATCACTGCCTCTTTCAGGGAACAGAGGCGACAAGCGCGCCATCAGGCCCTTCCCAACCGTTGGATCCGGGGGTGGATAATCCGCGCGCCCGGTGAGGAACGGTAACTCGAGCGCATGGGCGTACACGGGGACGTCCCAGATCCCCAGCAGCGCTTCGAGCGCGCCGACATGGTCGAAATGGCCGTGGGTGAGGATGATTGCCGCCGGGCGAGCCTCTTCGCCGAAGCGCTCCGCGGCTACCTCGAGGATGCGCGCAGCGCCCATCGACAGCGCCGCGTCCACGAGCACCCAGGGTGTCGCATCAGCCGCTTGCGCCGCTGAGGCGCGCGGCTTTCCGACGAAGAAACAGTTGACGAATGCAATACGAAGACGCGCAACGTCCGGCGCGACTTCTTCAATCTTGTGATCGATTTCCGCGGCCATGGCCAAGGTCGGTGCAACCGATGGGCCACCCCGTAGCTGAACAGCGGAAACTCACAGCCCACCCCCGAGCCGACGCTTGAGGGTGGGCTTTTTGGCAATGGGCCTCGGCGGTGCGCGGTTTCGCTAGAAGATCACCTTCAACCCGAATTGCATCTGCCGCGGGTCGCGTGTCGCGATCGCCTTGCCGAAATTACCTGATGGCGTGAAGTTCACGACACGCGTCGCTGTGGCAGCGGTCGGTGTGTCGAACGTCACGGTGGTGGGATTCAGCGTCGTGTTCACGCCGAGGGTGCCGGTGCCGATGAAGTTCGCGCGGTTCAAGAGGTTGAAGATCTCGAACCGGAGCTGCACCTTGAAGCGGTTGCTAGCCGCGATGTTCTTGTAGAGCGCCAGGTCCACCTGGAATAAACCCGGGCCGCGGCAGTCTCCGCGTTTCGCATTGCCGATCGACCCGAGCGCCATCCCGGCAATGGTGTATGCCGCGGGGTTGAGAATCTGATCCTCCGCGCCATCTTCGGCGCGGCACGGAACGTCTTCGACCCGGTTCGGACGCTGGTTGTCTACATATCCCGTCCCGGAAATGCCGCCGTTCAAGCCCGGCACACCGCCGACAAATATATTGAGCGGCTGGCCCGACGCAGCCGCCACGATTGTCCCAATCTGCCAATCGCCGAAGATGTGCCGCACAGCCGCAGGACGTCCTTCGAGCGGCGACATGAGCAGCACGAGCGACGCGTTGAAGATGTGCGTTCGATCCGTGCGCGCCAGTCCCTCCTCGGCTTCGGGATTGTCGAGATCGAGCGTGCTCAAGTTCGAGCTGAGGTTGCCATCGCTGTTGTCCATCGGCTCGTTCGCTTCTTGACGCGACAGCGTATACGACGCCTGGAACTGCGATCCCTGGCCAAACCGGCTGATAAGCTGCGACTGCAGCGAGTGGTACATCGAATGGCCGGCGTGATCCCACATCGTGATGCGGGTGTCACCGAAGACACCGAATGGACGTACCGCGCCGCCAATGGCGTTCCCGAGCCGCGAGTACTCCAGCCGGTCCTGGACTCCATTGTTGTTGCGATCGCCGACGCGCACCTGGTTGGCATCGTGGGTTTTCAAGAGGTCGTTCCCCTTGTTGCCAACGTAGCCGACCTCCAGCGTCGTGTTCCTCAGAACTTCGTGCTGGAACATCAGGTTCCACTGCCAGTTGTGCGGCGTGGCGGCGCGCTGCTCGCGGCCTGACGCCGGCGCACCTGCACTGTTGCTGAAACAGCCAGGGCACGGCTCTTCGGCGGAGTCCAGCTTGCGAACACCACTACGCAGGATGCGGAACGGCGGGTTGCCGCCGATGTTCAACCCGGGCGAGAGACGCTCGCGCAGGTAGAACAGCCCAACACCCGCGCGCAATGCCGTCTTAGCCTGTCCCGTCGGATCCCACGCAACGCCCAACCGTGGCGCGAAGTTGTTCCGATCCTCCGGGTAGAGCGACCGGTTGGGCCCCGTGGTTGCGCCGCTGAAGCCCGCATCCTCGCAGAAGCTCTCGTCGGGCACCTGCAAGAGACCGTTGCACGGGTCATTGCGGAGGGCGGCGTTGAACGCGGCCGGATCGAACACCATGATCGTGTTGTCTGCCGCGTACGGATTGAACAGCATCGAATAGCGAATGCCGTAATCCATCGTCAGGTTCGGTGAGGCCTTCCACGAGTCCGAGGCGTACACCTCGACATCACGCCAGCGCTGCGGCACCGGTCGTTGCGCTGAATTCTCCGAGAACCCGAACGTCATGTCGCGCAGCAGGAAGTCCGCGAGGATGTTGCCGGTCGACACGCCGGAGTTGTTCAGTCCCGTCGATCCCCAGAACGCGGAGTTCTCGAAGGACCCGAACCCGCCAACGTCTTCGTTTTTCTTGTTGAAGCTGAACAACCCGCCGACCTTCATGACGTGGTTGCCGAAGACGGCCGAGTAGTCGTCGCGCAGGATGAACAGGTCTTGATTGTTGTTGAACGGGGCCTCGTTCCAGAGTGCCTGGCCGTAGCCCTGCCCGCCCCAGAACACCGGGTGGCCGCGATCAGCGCCGTACTCGCGAATCTCGTCGGGGAACAGCCCCGGGATCGCGGCGTTGATGCGCTGATTGAGGTCCGCGTCGGTTCCGCCGCGCGTGACTTCGATCTTGTTGCCTGAATAGGAGAACGACAGCGTGTTCACCGCCGAGGAACCCAGCGTCTGGTTCAATTGCGCCATGAACGACTTGCCCGGCTGATCCCAGTTCGAGTCGACCGCGGGAAACGGATCGTCTCCCCACAGGTTGCCGAACTTGTTGGGCGCGTTGTTGGTCCAGCTGTCCTGCGTGTAGCGCACCATCAGGCGGGACGCGTTCGTGACGGTGTAGTCGAGGCGGATGTTCTCCTGGCGATAATCGATCGGCGTCGTGAGCGATTGCACCCAGTTGGCGCAGGTGCCGGCGGCCGGCGTGGTGTTGGGCAGCGCGTACAGCTGCAGGAACAACAGGCCGCCCGGGCTCAGGCGATCCGACGGAATGCGATTACCGGCGAAGGGCGCGCCCGTCGCCGGATCGATGGGAACAGGGGAGGAACAGCCCGGGATCTGAGGGCCGCTGAAATCACCAGCGCGCTCGGCAGCCGTGGGAACGAATGCCTGCCGAACGCTGCCGAGCCGCTCACGGTTCCATTCCTGCGATGCGAAGAAATGCAGCCGATCGCGGAGAACGGGACCGCCAAGCGTCCATCCGAAATCGTGACGACTCAGTTCCTGCTTTGGTTGCTCGGCCCGGTCCAGGAAGAAGTCCTTGACCACGAGCGAGTCGTCGCGGCCGAAATAGAAGCCGCTGCCGTGGAACTCGTTCGTGCCGCCGCGCGTGACGATGTTGATTTGCGCGCCGCCGGACTGGCCGAACTCAGCGCCGTACGAGTTACGCAGGATCTTGAATTCTTCAATCGCATCAACGGACGGATACACGAGGATCGTGCGGTTCGATCCCACGTCGTTGTTGTTCGCGCCATCAACCGTCCACAGGTTGGCGGTGACACCGCCGCCGCTCACGGCAAGGTCGGACCCGCCGAGGAGTCCCTTGTCCTTGACGTTCAGGAAATCCGGCGCGCTGACACCCGGCATCAGGGTGGCGAGTTGGAGGAAGTTGCGGCCGTTCAGCGGCAGCTCGCGGACCTGCGCGCCGGTAATCACGCCGGACACGTCGCCGCCAATCGTCCGGACATTTTGAGCGGCCGACTCGACGGTGATCGTCTCGGACACCGCTCCCGGCTCGAGCTGCACATCGAGCGCGCGGTCCTCGGCGACGGTCAGCAGGATGTTGGTCCGGCTCGCGGTCTTGAACCCGGACAACTCAACCGTCATGGTGTACGTGCCGATTGGCAGTTCGGCGAACGAGTACAACCCGGCGTCGTTCGTGACCGACACCCGGGTCAGGCCCGTGGCTTCATTCCGGACCGTAACCGTTGCGCCGGGCGTAATGGATGCGCTCGGGTCGGTGACCGTTCCGCGCAATGTGGCGTTGGTCCGTTGCGCGAATGCAGGGACTGCAAGGACGAGGGATAACGCGACCAGGGTCAACTGCGGCTTCCACATCGGGGCCCACCTCCAGCGCGTTCTTTAAAGAACTTTACAAAGTGGGTATTATTAACGCCGCCGCAGAGAAGTCAAGCAGTTTCTGGGCAAATTGGCGAATAGAATGCAGCGCGTGGCGCGATCGCGGGATCCAATTTCACGAACGCCATCACGGACGCCGCGCGCCTCCGCCGAGCCGTCGCCGCGCAAGCGCCGGCGATATATCGCGGCGCTCGTCGGCGTGTTCGCCCTCGCGGCGGGCGCCTGGTGGTGGTCCTCAACCGCCTTGGTACCGGTGCGCCGCGAAGCGGGACTGAGCGTCCTGCTCATCACCATCGACACGCTTCGCGCCGATGCCGTGGGCGCCTACGGCAACACACGCGCGCGCACGCCGTGGATCGATCGCCTCGCCGCCACCGGGGTCCGGTTCGCCGAAGCCCGCTCGCACAACGTCGTCACGCTGCCTTCGCACGCGAACATCCTGTCGGGCCGGTATCCGTTCGAACACGGCGCCCGGGACAATGCAGGTTTCCGGTTTCCCTCCAGCCACGACACGCTGGCGACTTTGCTGTCGGCGCGCGGCTATCGCACCGGGGCCTTCGTCAGCGCGTTCCCGCTCGACTCCCGTTTCGGCCTCGACCGTGGGTTCGACGTGTACGACGACAGCTTCGTCGGCACCGAGCCGCAGCCGGCGTTCTTCATCCAGGAGCGGTCCGGCGCGGACACCGTCGCGCGAGCGCGCGCATGGCTGGACGCGTCCGACGGGCGACCCACCTTCTGCTGGGTACATGTGTACGAGCCGCATTTCCCGTATGCGCGCGGCTATGAGGCGGACGTGTCCGCGGCAGACGCCGCACTGGGGCCGCTCCTCGCACCGATCCTCGACGAGGCGCGCTCGTCCGCCGGGGCCCAAACGAAGCCGGAGTGGCTGATCGTGCTCACCTCGGATCACGGCGAGTCGCTTGGTGATCACGGCGAAGCAACGCACGGCACGTTTGCATACGAGCCGGCCCTGCTCGTGCCGCTCGTGCTGCACGAACCACGCTTGCTCCGTACGAGCGTCGTGCGCAGCGCGGCACGGCATATCGATATCCTGCCGACAGTGCTCGACGCACTCGACATCGCCATCCCCGCCGGATTGAACGGCAGGAGCCTTCTGTCAGCCGCCGCGGGAGCCCGCGAGGGTGAGGTCACGACGTACTTCGAGGCGTTATCGGCGCAAGTGAACCGCGGATGGGCGCCGCTTCATGGCGTCGTGCGCGGGTCGCGCAAATATATTCGCCTGCCGATCCCGGAGCTGTACGACATCGGCTCGGACCCGCGAGAGCAACGCAATCTGGCGGACGCTGCGCCGGAACAGGTCCGCGAGCTCGAACAACTGCTCGCCTCGATGCACCCCGAGCGCGATGCGGTCGTGACGGTCGCTGAAAGCGCCGACACGATCGAGCGCCTTCGAAGCCTGGGCTACGTGGCGTCACGCGCGTCAGAGGACTCGCGATCCCAGTCAAGCCAGCAGCACTTCTCAGAAGAGGACGATCCGAAGCGCCTCATTGCGCTCGACACCGTCTTACAGGACGTCGTCGGACGCTATATCGAGGGCGATCTCGAGGGCGCGTTGCAGCAATGTCGCGAGCTCGTGCGGCGCCGCCCGTCGATGGCGACGTCATGGCTGCACCTGGCTCATCTCGAGCGCGCGAGCGGCAACCTGCCGGCGGGGATCGAGGCGCTCCAGAAGGCGGCGGCACTCGCGCCCGAAGACGACGCGACGATTTCTTTACTCGGGGCGTATCTCACCGAGGCGGGACGGGCCAAGGAGGCGGCCACGTGGCTCGAGGGAGCGGCGAACCGTCCACGAGCGGATCCGCAGGTGCTGGTCGCGTACGGACTGGCGCTTGCGAAGCTCGGACGGCATGAGGAAGCGCTTGTGCCTTTCGACCGCGCCGTGGCGCAGGATCCGTCGAACGCGCGACTGCTCGTCGAGCGTGGCACCGCGCATATGATGGCTGGCAAACTCGATCGTGCGCGGCAGGATTTCGAGGCCGCGGTTGCGCGGCACCCCGATACGGCGCGCGCGCACACGTCGCTCGGCGTTCTCGCGTGCGACGCCGGCCGTGTCGAGGACGCGACGGCGCACTGGCGGCGCGCGGTGGGTCTCGATCCCGGGGAACACCGTGCGCTTCTCGCGCTCGGGCTGTTTCATTTCCGCGCCGGGCGGCGAGATGTCGCGCGGGGGTACCTCGAGTTCTTCGCGGCATCGGCGCCGCCAGCCCGCTACGCGCGCGAGCTCGCGATGGTGCGGCAGCTGGGGATCGGACGTGAGGTCGCGACGCGCGATGACCGGCGATGATTCGCGATCGGCCGCGATGATGAAGTCATCGCTCTACAGTCATTGCTCTACAGTCATCGCCCTACGAGGTTCCGGCTCGTGGCTTCCGGCTATAGCGGGAAGCATACGGACACCGGTATAAAATCCCGCATCGTTTCCACCAATGGCCGAGATTATCCGCACGGCTCGCCGCGTCGCAGGGTTCGCGCTGACCGCGCTGCTGATCGCCTCGCACGCCCAGGCGCAGGATTCGCTCGCAACGCTCGATCAGGATGTTGCCGCGGCGGAATCGCACCTGCGCGCCGGTGAGCTGCAGCTCGCCGAAAGCCAATATCGCGCTGCACTCATGCACGGCTGGATGCTGCTCGGCGCCCTGCGCGCCTCTGAAGGACAGTTCGTCGAAGCGCGCGACGCCTTTCGCCGCGCCACGCAGTCCGCCGTGGATGCCGATGCGGCGTTTCGCGCGCTCGCGCTCATGCACCTGCGCATTGGCGAGCCGGCGCCGGCAGTGCCGATCCTGACGACCCTCGCCGCCCGGCATGCGAAAGACGTTCCGCTACGCCAGTTGCTGACACAAGCCCTGCTCGCGACCGGTCAACCGGAGCAGGCGGTGCAGGAGCTCGAGGAGGCGCGCGCCACCAGCCCGGCCGATCCCGAGCTCGCATTCCTGCTGGCAGCCGGATACCTGCGACTGAAAAACGTGACTGCGGCGGACGCTCTGTTCGCCGAGATTGCCAAGGCCAGGCCGGTCGCGCAGACGCACATTCTGATCGGCCGGACGTACCGGGATGCAGGCGAATACGAGCGGGCGCGCGCGGCACTTCGCGCGGCGCTGCAGAAGGATCCCGAGGCCCGGCGAGCGCACTACTACCTCGGCACGATCGCCGTGCTCCAGGAAGGGGTCGTTCGGCTGGAGGAGGCGATTGCCGAGTTTCAGCAGGAGATTGCACTGGCCCCCGCGGATCCGATCACGAATCTACGACTGGGAATGGCACTCGTCGAAGCGCAGCGGCCGCGGGAGGCGCTTGGTCCACTGGAGATCGCGTTGCGGTCGGACACGGCACCGGCTGATGCGTTCCACTACATGGGGCGCTGCCGCCTTGCCCTCGGACAGGCTTCGCAGGCCATCGCCGCATTGCAGCGTGCGCTGGAACTGTCCTCCGGCCCCGTTGTTGACGACCTGCGGCTGCTCGGCATCCATTACCTGCTCGCGCAGGCGCTGCGCGCCGATGGCCGCCGCGAGGACGCAGCGCGTCATTTTGCAGCGGCCGAACAACTCTCTGCCACACGCGCGCAGGCGTCGCGCGACCGCCTCGCCAATTACATGGCCGACGCGGCGGACGCCCCGGCGGCCGCTCTTCCGCTCCCGCTTCCACCGGAAGTCGACCGCTTGGCCGCGCTCCCAGCGCCGGCACGCGCCACGATCGAGACGCGCGTACGGAGTGCATTGGCGCGGGCTGCGCTGAACATCGGCATCATGCACGCGCAGGCCGAGCGCTTTGCGCGTGCGGCCGATCTCTTCGAGACAGCCGCGGCAGCGGACCCGGAGTTTCCGCAGGTCCAGTACTCGCTTGGCGTCGCCTACTTCAACGTGAAGGCCTACGATCGAGCGTACGCGCCGCTCGCCCGCGCCTTTGCGCTCGACCCGGCGAACGGGAGCGTGAAACGCATGTTGGCGGTCGCCTCGCTGCACAGCGGCCACTTCGAACAGGCGGCAGCGCTGCTTGCCGACGATCCGGCGCGCGACACGGATCTGTCGCTGCAGTACGCATACGGGTTGGCGCTCGTGCGATCGAACCAGGCATCTCTGGCCGAGGCGGTGTTCTCGCGGTTGATGGCCACGCACGGGAGCACTCCGGAGGTGAATGTGGTGCTCGGCCAGGCGCACGCGCAGCAGGGCGACTTCGATTCCGCCATCGCCGCGCTGCAACGCGCGTTGAACGCGAAGCCTGACATCCCCGACGCGAGCGCCGCGCTCGGCATCATCTACTTGAAACAAGGGCGGCTCGAGGACGCGGCTGCCGTACTCCGTCGCGGACTGGCACATCACCCGGAAGACGCCGTCGCCGCACACACGCTTGCGACGGTCCTCGACCTGCACGGCTCGGCCGATGAAGCCCTTGCTCTGCTCAGGCCGTTGCTGCAGCGCCAACCGAACCACGCCGACACGCGGTACCTGCTCGGCAAGATCCTGCTCGCGCGGCGAGCGCCCGCTGAAGCCGTCGAGCATCTCGAGATCGCCGCGCGGCTGGCGCCGGAGGAGGCGAACATTCACTACCAGCTCTCGCAAGCCTATCGCGCGTTGGGCCGCACTGCCGACGCGCAGCAGCGATTCGAGATCTACCAGCAGTTGAAGGACAAGCGGAGAACGCAGTGAGGACGCGTCTGGCCATCGTTGCGATTGTGCTCCTCGCTGTTACCCTCTCTGCGGACGGCGAGAAGTCCGTCCGAACGCTGCTGCAGCAGGCACGCGCGCACGCGGCGGCGGGGAATGCTGCGGCAGCGCTCGAACTACTCACGGACGCGCGCGCGCGGGCCCCGAACGCGGAAGACGTGTTGAGCGCCTACGCGCAGGTCGCGCTGGCGGCGCGACTTCCGGTCCAGGCCGTTGGTGTCCTCGACCCGCTCACGCGAATCTGTCCCGAGGTCGCCCAGTACCACTATTGGCTGGGTGTCGCGTATCTCCAGGTTGGCGGCATGGAACAAGCGGTCACCGCGTTGCGGGAGGCCGATCGGCTCGACCCGGGTCGCACGATGACGCTCGTCGCCCTGGGCCTTGCCCTGAACAGTCGAAAGCAACACGCCGACGCCGAGCCGTTCCTGCGACGCGCGCTTGCCGCCGAACCGGAGAATGCCGACGTGCTCGCCGCGTTGGCGGAGGCGGAGGAAGCGCTCGGAAACTCATCGCAAGCCGAGACACATGCCGTGCGTGCGCTGACGGCCGCCCCCGGGAATGCAACCGCTCACGTCGTCATCGGTCTCATCCGCATGAAAGAAGGACGCTACAGCGAAGCGCGCGACGCCCTGCTGCGGGCGATCGCGGCGCAACCCGACATGGCACGGGCGCACTACCAGGTGAGCCTCGCGTTTTCGCGGCTCGGCGACGACGCCAGCGCCGCGACGCACGTGCAGATCTATCAGCAGAAATTGCGGGAGATGGAAGCCGCGTTGAAGAAGGTCCGCGGCCAGTGAGCGTTCTACCTCGCGTCGCCTTCCTTGTGGTCGTTCCCATCCTCACGGCGGCGCAAGACGCCGTGTCAACGTTGCTCTGGCGCGACATCACGCGCGAGGCTGGCGTCACATTCCAACACCACGCCGCGCCCGAAAAGAAATACATCGTCGAGTCGATGAGCGGCGGAGTGGCGCTGTTCGACTACGACAACGACGGCCTCGTCGACATCTACTTCGTGGACTCGCTGACGGTTGACACAGCCGCGGACCCGAAGGCGGCGCGGAGCGCGCTCTATCGCAACCGCGGCAACCTCAAGTTCGAAGACGTGACCGACCGTGCGGGGATTGGTCACCCCGGTTGGGGCATGGGGGTATGCACCGCCGATGTGGACGCTGACGGCTGGGAGGATGTTTACGTCACCGTCCTCGGCGGGAACAAGCTGTATCGAAACAATCACGACGGCACGTTTGCGGATATCACCGCACGCGCCGGCGTCACCGGCGGCGGCTGGTCCGCAGGGTGCGGTTTTGCGGACTACGACCGCGACGGCGACCTCGACCTGTTCGTCTCACGCTACGTGAAAATCGATCTCGCGGCCTTGCCGGAATTTGGCAAGGACAAGACCTGCGAGTATCGCGGTATCGCCGTGCAGTGCGGTCCCCGCGGACTCCCCGGCGAAGGCGACTTCCTCTTCCAGAACCGCGGAGACGGCCGCTTCAGTGAAGTGGGAGCAAAGGCCGGAGTCTCGGATCCGCGCGCGTACTTCGGCCTTGGTGTCGCCTGGTTCGATGCCGACGATGACGGGTGGCTGGATCTGTATGTGGCGAACGATTCGACGCCGAACTTCCTCTACATGAATCAGCGCGACGGCACGTTCAAGGAGAACGCGTTTCCGCTGGGCGTGGCCGTCAGCGAAGACGGCGCCGAACAGGGCAGCATGGGAGTCGCCGTGGGAGATTGGGACGGCGCCGGACGTCTCGGCCTCTTCGTGACGAACTTCTCCGAGGAATACAACAACCTGTTCCGGAACGCAGGCGATCACTTCGCGGAGATGGCATTCCGTTCGAAGACGGCGCCACCGAGCCTGCCGCTCGTCGGGTGGGGTGCCGCGTTTCTCGATTTCGACAATGACACGCTCGTGGATCTGATTGCGGTGAACGGGCATGTCTATCCACAACTGGACAAGGCAAGGCTCGGCGCGTCGGCGGGGTATCGCCAACGCAAGCTCCTCTATCGCAATCGCGGTGGCGGCGTCTTCGAGGACGTTGCCGCCCAATTTGGACCCGTGCTGACGGCCGAGCGGGTCAGTCGTGGACTCG
>WUUC01196767.1_pt1 | contig 21490 bp, 12 predicted proteins | sample 6278441 | NCBI WGS metagenome assembly WUUC01 (sample SAMN13675441, study PRJNA597444) | soil metagenome | isolation source: soil | place: USA: Washington | collected 2017-10
TGTCCTTGTTTGGACCGAGCGCGACGGCGCCCAACGCCTTGACCGCCTTCCTACCTGGGCTTGGCCTCGAATGTCGTGACAACCAGGCCGGCAGTACCGGCTCCTCCAACGATGAGCAGATCGCGCGCCTGCTCGCTCCCGGAAAGTACTGGCTGCTCGTTCACGGGACCGCGACCAACACGACCGTCGACTACTCGCTGAGCGTGATCGACGATACGGCACAAGATTTGGGCTCGATATCGACCAAGCGTGTGACGATTGGCAGTTCCTCGAGCTACGCAGATACGCGCGACGAGCCCGATGGCCCCGGCGGAATCTCTGTAGACTGGGCACGCTGGCAGAGCGGCGATCTGAGCAGTGCGGGAACGTATGGCTGTAAAGAGGCGAGCGACGCCGAGACGCGCGAACACCTCTACAAGTTCAGTCTCGATGCGGACGCGAGCGTCACGCTCAATCTTTACAATCCCGATACCAGCATCTTCGACCCAGTCATGGCCCTGTTCGACGCGGCATCCGGCGAGCCTGTGGCCGGCAACGCCATCGGCGGGGGCGTCGGTTGCAAGGCCGTGACCAATGGCGGCACCTGGACGGTGGACTTGACCGCTGGCAGTTACTACCTGTTGGTGTACGGCGACGACGACAGTGACAGCGAGGACGAGGGCGAGTACACGCTGCAGATCGAGAGCTCGAGTGTTAGCAGCAGCCTGCTCGCATGCGATACGTCGGGCGCGGGAGCGCGCCTGGTCGGCCAGCAGTTGACCGCCGGCACCTATTACCTCGTGATCAAAGGCGGCGCGACGAACGCGTACGACTATCGCCTCAACGTTCGGCGAAGTCTCAATAAGCCGCTCATTGCTTGCAACCGCGACGGCCTCGGCGCGCGTCGTAGCTACATCGAAACCGAACTGATTGGCGGTAAGAACTACTCCGTCATCATTCGCGGCGTCACCGCATCGGACATGGGAACCTACGGCGTCGCGATCCGTGACGTGAGCTACGCGCCCTCGGCGGTGGCGTGCGCGAATGCGAATGGCTACACGACGCAGGCATACCCGGAAAACGGGACGATGTTTGCGGACCTGCAAGCTGGACGTACTTACTACATGGCGGTGCGCGCCAATGACGGCACCGCTGGTGCCTTCGATCTCTCCGTAGAGCCCGCGCGCGGGTTGTGCGCGAGTGACAATACTCCGTACAACGTTCCCGATGACACGACTCTGTCGTCGCTCGGACCGTCCGAGATCAAGCGTAAGTTCGCTCCGGGCGACTACTACGCCATCATCAAGGGCAACGGAAACTTGAGTGAGTCGGATCGCCCGAACTCGGACAACGGACGCGGCTGGTATCAGATCACGTTTGGAGATGCTTCACTTCAGACGACCGGCGGCACCTTCAATGCGCCGCTCTGGGGAACCTCGACGAGCGGCGTGTACGCGGATCTGATCTCGCGAGGCATTCGCGTCATCAACATCACATCGATCGGGTCTGACGCCAACAGCGACCCCTATCTCATCGACCAAGCCAACACGATGTCCTCGGTGACGGGTGCCGTCGATTCCACCGGTACACCCCTGCGACGAACCATCGCACCAGACGGCAGCGGCATGGGCTTCGCAGTGGTGGACGCGGTTGCAAGCTTGACCGAGACGCTCGAAATGGACGTGAGCGCCCGGCTGGTGTGGAACGACGTCGGACTCGACAATCCTACGAGCGTCCCACCTGGTAATGCGTTCGAGTTCGTGTCGCGGGCCATCCCACGTGCGGGCAATCGCTGCGCAGGTCCCATCGACACCAACTCCGATGGAATACTAGATACGTTCCTGAACTGCTCTCCGGGCGCTACACCGCGCTTTGAAATTAAGATCAAGAACCCGGCGTACCCAAACAACGTCGCCCTCAACCCCGCTGACCCGACGGGTTACGGTGGCTATCAAATGCGCCTCGACCTGATCGGAGACAACGCCTACATCGTCGACTCCATCCCGGTGTACGTCATCCCGCAAGATGTGATCGCCGACCCGGATGATCCGATCTTCGAAACGATGGGGACGTATACACAAGACGTGCGCGCTGCCGGTTGCACGGGCACGGATCGCCCCACCTGGAAGTCCGTGTACTGGAATGCAGACATTCCCCAAGACACGCGCATGGTCTGGCGCATCTGCGCGGGAGAGACTCAAGCCGAGCTCGAAAGCTGCACGATGATCGACGTCGCGGAAGTAACGAGCGTGGGAACCTGCGCGGACGATATCGATTGCACGGGAGGGTACTGCAGCGCCGGACGTTGTGAGTACGCGATCGGCCCTGCCTGCGACACGGCGAGCGAATGCGGCACGGATGGCGTGTGCATCGCGTCGCGCTGCCAGTGGACGCGCAACCCCATCGATCTGAAGCCCGCGCTGAGCCAGACGAACGGTAAGAGCCAGATGCGTGTTCAAGTGCAGCTCTACTCCGATGCCACTCGAACGAAGGCGCCGACCATTTACGACTTCAGACTCGACTACTTCTGCAGTCCGCAGGAATAGACTACGCACTGAGCCTGATTCTGGAACTTTGGGGGAATGATGAAGGGCAAGATGCTTTGGGGAGCTCTTGCGCTCCTCGGATGGCTGACTACTGCGCAAGCTGCGTCCGCGCAGGATGCGGATGGCGACGGCTTGCTCGACAAGTACGAGTTGGGAGACTCGGACGGTGACGGCGATCCGGATGCGATGGACGCCGACGACGATGACGACGGCGTGCCGACTCAACTCGAAGCGGCCGACGTCGATGGCAATGGCAATCCCTCCGACGCACGCGACAGTGATGGCGATGGTGTTCCCGACTATCTCGATAGCGATGACGACGGCGATGGCGTTCCGAGCGCTGCCGAAGGCGACGCTGACACGGATGGTGATGGCATCCCCAACGCGCTCGACACGGACGACGATGGCGACAACATCCCCACGCTGGAGGAACTCGGCCCCGGAGGTTCGAAATCGCCACGCAATAGCGACAACGACACGTTCTTTCCTCCACGCTGGGACTACCTCGACTCTGACGACGACGACGACCGCGTCCCAACGCGCGCGGAAGATCCCAACGGTGATGGCGATCCGCGAAACGACGATAGCGACGGAGATCAGGTCCCGGATTACCTCGACGTAGACGACGACGGCGACACCGTGCCTACATACGACGAGGTCAACTACCTCGCGGGCGCTCCATTCGATCCGAGGCTCTACGACACGGACAAAGACAAGAAGCCCAACTACCTCGACACCGATGATGACGGCGACACGATCCTGACGATCGCTGAGGATCGGGACGCAGATGGCGTGCTCTTCAACGACGACGACGAGGACCTCGACGGAATCGCCGGTTACCTCGACGCGGACGAAGACAACGACGGCGTACCGACGAAGGACGAACTGGGGCCGGGAGGCTTCGCGAATCCCTGGGATACGGATCTTGACGGCGTACCCGACCTCTTCGATACCGATGACGACAATGACGGTACGCTCACGAAGGACGAGCGTCTGATTCGCAAGTGGGCAGACTGTGACAAGGACGGAATCGTTGACTACCGCGACCCCGTGATCGATCCGGTGCCCGCGGAAGCATGCCCGGTCCCCCTGCCACCCGCCGTTTCCGACGAAGACATGGATTCGGTACCTAATGGCCTGGAAGATCGCAACCAAGACGGGGAGTACGAAGACGACGACGCAGACGGCGACAAGATCCCGAACTTTCTCGACAATGAAGATGACGGCGACGGATTGCTGACGGATGCGGAGTATGCCGATCAAAATACTCCGATCGATACCGATGGCGACGGTCTCGAGAACTTCGAGGATGCGGACGACGACGGCGATGGCGTGCTTACCATCGACGAGGCCGCCGACCCCGACGGCGATGGTGATCCTGCCGATGCACGTTGGACCTCCGAAAACGGCCCCGACTACCTCAACCCAGACGACGATGCAGACGGCATTCCGACCAGGGACGAGCGCCCGAATGGCGTGAGTCTCGATACCGATGGAGACGGCAAAGCCGACTACCTCGACGTGGATGACGACGGCGATGGCATCGACGCCGAAGGATCGGGTGACACGGATGGCGATGGCACGCCGGACTACTTGGACCCGGACGACGACGGCGACACGGTTCCCACCAAGCTCGAGAACGAACGAGGCAGCGATCCCTTCGATGCTGACGATGACGACGACGGCATCCTGACGATCGATGAACTCGGCAAGGGTGGCGCCGACGCTCCGCGCGACACGGACAAAGATGGTAAGCCCGACTATATGGACGCGGACGACGACGGAGATGGTATTCCCACCGTTGACGAGCGCCCCAAGGGCAAGCCCATCGACACGGACGACGACGGCATTCCCGACCACATCGACGACGACGACGACGGGGATGGGATCCCCACGATCAATGAGGGTTTGCCATCCGCAGACTCGGATGGAGATGGCATTCCGAACCATCGCGACGACGATGCTGACGGCGACGGCGTGCCTGACAGTGAAGAAGGCACCGGCGACGAGGACGGAGACGGTATCCCCGACTTCCTCGACGACGACAGCATGGGCTCCGGCGGAGGCAATTCCGGTGGCGGCAACGATGGCAACAACGGAGAGAACAACGGCGGGGGCAACGAAAACAACGGTGGCGACAATAACGCGGGCGAGAACGGTGGCCTCGTCGACGAAGGCGGCGGAGGAGGAGGAAGTTGCTCCGTCGGTCCCGGCCGGGACGCGCCCCTCGGCGTGATCGCGTTCGGGATGCTCGCCGCGCTGGCCGTGCTGCGCCGCGCGAGGAAGTCCACGTTTGCGGCCAGGGCAATTCAGTCATGATCATGAAAATATCCAATCGATCCGTTCGTCCGCTCCTGGGCCTGTCGCTGACTCTTCTAGTAGGGGCTTGCGATCCCAAGGACGAAGGGAGTGAGAACCTCGGCGGCAACAACAACGGCGGGGAAGACAGCGGCAGTCCCGACGGCGGCGATAACTCCGGCGGCATGGACGCAAGCGCGGATGGCGGCGAGGACGCGAGCGGCGGCGAGGACGCGAGCGGCGGGGAGGACGCAGCCACCGCCAAGTCGTGTACGCTCGAACCGGGCGAGCTCGATATCATGATCGACGATCATCCCACCAGCGCCGCGACCGGCGCGCGACCTTGGGACGCCGTCATGGTCAGCGACACGGTACATTTGTTGTTTCAGGTCAAGACTTGCACGGCGACTCCCAATAGTAAGTCCGCAGGTCTTCAGCACCTGACCTTGAAGAGCACGGGCGAGATCGGGACACCCCAAGACTTCGTCAATATGGACAAGTGCGTCCTGACGCGTGCTCCTGCGCTCGTCGATCCCGGAGACGGCAACCTCGTCGCTTACTACAGCACGATGACTGTCGGCGGTGACATCAGGAACGAGCTATTTCGGCGTCCCCTCGCTTCGGACACGGCCGAACGCTTGACCAACGACGGATCAGTCATCGACGGCGAAGAATTGACGATGGCCATCCCTTACGGTTCCACCGAGTTGCTCGGCTACGTCAACGCCAAGCCGGACAAGCTGCAGCAGGTGGGGAAGGGTCAGCTGGTTACTCGGCGCCCCGGCTTCGACGAGAATGAGATCGTGGCCGAAAGTGAAGGTGTCCATCTTGCGGACCTCGGCTTTATTGGCTTCAATGGCGGAGCCAGCGGAGGCGCCCTAGCCTGGCTCGCAGATGTCGCCACGGCTCCGGACACGCCTGCGATCGTGCTGCAGAAGCTCGCGGCGAGCGGCACCCCCACGGGAGATCGCTTCGATTTGTCGCGCGCGCCGGGCGCTGCGTCCAACGTGGCGATGGCGACCCTCACCGGCAATGACACGTACTATGGCGCAGTCGTCTATGGCGAATCTCCCGATCAGCAGCGCACGGAGATTCGGTTTCGCACGCTCAACAAGAAGGGCGACCTCGTCGGGCCGATCACGAAAATCACCAGTGGTAATCGCGATGCGCAAGGTGCGTCCGTCGCGGAATTCGCGGGTGGGTACGTCATCGCGTATCGCCTCGTCAGTGGCGAGGCCCCCACCATTCGCCTCGCTTTCGTGGATCCGTCGGGACAGGCGCCCTCGGACGGCGAGCGCACATTCGTAGCCGCAGACAACGCCGGACCGGAGACGAAGGTATTCGTTGCTTCGGACGGACGCGTCATCGTCGTCTTCTCCAACCAGCAGAAGGACGGTCAGCAGCTTCGCGTTGTGCGCGGCATCTGCGATCCCTGATCGTACGGTCCAGAAAGTTCAGAAGCGATCGCTGGGCGGGGGAGTCGCCGAACCCGGCTCGCTCTCCACGGAGGCCGGTGGGGCGCTCGGAAGCTCCGGCTGCGCTCGGTTGCGCGCAGTGAGCACCGCGAGCCTTTTTTCTGCCTCGCCCGCGTGATCACTGTTTGGAAATCTGGCCACCAGCTCGGACCATGCGCGCAGTTCTTCCGTCTCGTCGGCGATCGCTTGCGCGGTCAGGCCGATGCCGATGAGCACCCGTTCGCGGTGCCAACCGTCAGGCCGCAAACCCTTGGCTTGGCGGTACAGCTTCAGAGCCCGAGCTGGGTGGTGAAGTTCGGTGCGATTGAGCTCTGCGGCGGCCACTGCCGCCTCGTATGCCTCGCTCGATCCTGACAGCTTGCGCACAGCCGATCGGTAGATCGCCTCCGCTTCCACGTAGTTGCGGCTCTCTTCGTGGCTCTTGGCAAGGACGAACAGCTCCGCGCCCGCTTTGACACTCGTGGGCAGAGGCTGCTCCTCGGGAGCAGACGTGTCATCCGCTTCCGCGCTCGCGCTCGCTTGGATCTGTTCTTCCGCTGGCGGCTGCTCGGGCTGCTCGAAGGGGTCCTGCCGGCCTTCTGCTCGAAACCCCAGAAATGCCAGCGCGGCAAGCGCGGGTAATGAAAGGCAGACAGCCCAGACGTAAGCTCGCCGACTCGCCTCCTGCTTCACCGCACGGCCTTTCGGGTCGCTCACCGTCCACCCCAAAATCCTAGAATCTCACGCACCCATGCAAGCCAGCAAGCTTCAGCGTTGCCGAATGATGGCGCGCAGTGCTCTCCGATTTTCGGAGGGGTGTCGGCTTCGCACAACGTCGAGCCATAGAGCACAGGCATCCCTAGCGGTGTTCTGAGTCACCTTTCCACCGCGTGCACTGCAAAACTCCCAACTTGCTGCGCCCGGCAGCGTGGCTCATCGCTTGCACAAACGGCTGCAGCGAAAGGACCCACCATGTCGCTGCACCCCGTGCGTTGGTGCCTGTCTTTGGTTTTTCTCCTTACCATCGGATGTGCAGGCGGAGTTCTAGACCCGGGCAGCGACCGCACGTTCGATCCATCCGCATCCGGCACAAACGGCTCGACCGGCACTGATTCGACGAGTGGGAGCACTGGACTGACCCCACCTACAAGTGGGACCAATACTTCGGGTGGTGTACCCTCCGGCGGCACGAACGCGCCGTCCGACACGGGGGGAGGAAGCTCGAGTGGCTCCAGCACAGGCGAGCCCACGAGCGCTGACGTGCCCGTCACCGACCTGACTCTGCGCGAGGTCGCGCTGTATCAGAGCGTCAAGATCACGCTTGCCCAAGGCGGGACGGACGTAGTCGACCGCAAGGCCCAAGTCGTGGCCAACCGTCCTGGCTTGATGCGCGTCTTCGTCGACCTCAAGGACGGCTTCGTGGCGCGCCAGGTGCGGGCACGACTCGAACTGCACCGGGCCGGCGTGCTGACGCGTGCGCTCGAGCAGACGGTGTCCGTGAGCGGGCCTTCTACCGACGCCGATCAACCCACCACCTTCAACTTCGAGCTACTTGGCGAAGATGTCACGACCGACGCCGAATACGCGGTCAGTCTGCTCGAGCTCTCAGGGAGCACAGCGGGTGGGGGTGGAGCGGCTCCCCCCGCGCGCTTTCCGGAAGTGGGCTTGGTCTCCTTCTCGGCGCTTGCCACCGCCAGTCCGTTTCGTGTCGTGGTCGTTCCGGTCCGCTACAACGGAGATGGCTCTGGACGGGTGCCAACGCTCGACACTGCAGCCGTCACCACGATCCGCAACACGCTCTTCAACATGTTCCCCGTCGCTCAGCTCGATGTGACGGTGCGCGAGCCGATGGATTTTGGCGATGCGATCACGTCCAGCGGCGACGGCTGGTCGGAGCTCCTCGACTCTTGCCTCAGCCAACGCGACGCGGACGCCGTGGATCCGAAGGTCTATTACTACTGCATGTTCAATCCTGCCGTGGACTTTCGCACCTACTGCCGCGGTGGCTGCGTCGCCGGTCTAGGCCCAGTCCCTCGTGCCAACGATACCTTCAGCCGCGGCGCGATCGGACTCGGTTTTGGTGATGCGGCAGGCACCATGGCGCACGAACTCGGGCACGCTTTGGGCCGGCCGCACGCGCCATGCGGCGGTGTCGCAGGCCCCGATCCCAACTATCCGTACGCCGGCGGCAGCGTCGGCGCGTGGGGCTACGACATGGAGAATAAGACCTTACTGTCGCCCGAGCAGTACACGGATCTGATGGGCTACTGTAACCGCGTCTGGATTAGCGACTACAACTACGATCTACTGTTCAAGCGCTTTCAAAGCGTGCTGACTTCGCCGCTAGTATTCACAGAAAAGTTCGAGGTGATGTCTCTGGTCGTGCACGCCGATCTGTCACTTTCAGTCGGACACGCCCTATCGCTCGCGCAACTTCCGGGCAGCGAGAGCGTGCAGGTGCGTTACCTCGCGAGCGATGGCACCGTACTCTCCGAGTTGGAAGGTCGCTTCTCGCCGGCGTCGCACGCCAACGGGGGCATTCTGTACGTGAAGGCGCCCAGCGCGAACGTGAGCGCGATCGACGTAGCTGGCTTTGGAACCGTTCGCGTGGGCCCCTGAGCAATCCGCGAGGCCGTGCGCGAAGGCTCAACCGCCTGAAGGATTGATCACGCCGACGAAGCGCATCTCATCTCCGAGCCCGCGGATGAGATAGGTGCACTCCACGTCTCGCAACAGCGATTTGTCCTCGCGTTGCAGCGCCCAGCGCACGCGAACGGTACGCAGTACGTCACTGAAGGTGTCGAGCCCCCGAATGAAAAAGGGCGCTCGAGCGAACCCATCGCTGCGGTAGCGATCGAGCAACCAGGCCACATCCGCGCGAGCTTGTTCCGCATCGAGCACGGGAATGTTCGCGTCGTCACGCACCACGAGGTACGGCAGCGCGTAGCAATCCACCATCGCCTCCGCGTCGGCGCGCTCGAACGCCGCTGCGTAGCGCACGAGCAACTTCGCGAGATCGGCATTGGGTTCGCTCATCGTCGTGTCACGCCATCTTGCGATACATCGTGACCACGGCTGCGCCGCCAAGTCCAAGATTGTGCTGCAGCGCAAGCTTGGCGCCAGGCACTTGGCGCTTGTCGGCCTGACCTCGCAGCTGCCAGTTGAGCTCTGCACATTGAGCGAGCCCGGTCGCGCCGAGTGGGTGGCCCTTGGAGATCAAACCACCCGAGGGATTGACCACGACCTTGCCGCCGTACGTGACGGCGCCTTCGTCGATAAGCTTTCCGCCCTTGCCTTCCTCGCACAGCCCGAGGCCTTCATAGGTGATGAGCTCGTTGGTCGAAAAGCAGTCATGCAGCTCGACCACGTTCACGTTTTCCGGACCGAAACCGGACTGCTGATAGACCAGCTGCGCGGCTTTGCGCGTCATGTCCGCGCCGATCAGCTTGATACAGCTGTTCTCTGAGAACGAGCTCGGAAAATCGGTCGCCATCGCCATGCCGACGATCTCGACCGCTTGACCTTGCAGGTTGTGCTTCTTGACGAAGTCCTCACTGGCCAAGATCGCAGCGCCAGCCCCGTCAGAGGTGGGGCAGCACTGAAGCTTCGTGAGCGGGCCGAACACACTCTTGGCGCTCATGATGTCTTCGAGCGTGTATTCGTCTTGAAACTGCGAGTAAGGGTTGTTGACCGAGTGCTTGTGGTTTTTATAACCAATCTTGGCGAACTGCTCTGCGGTCGTGCCGTACTTCTCCATGTGCTCGACGCCTGCGTTGCCAAACAGCTGCGGTGCAGGCGGAGCCGGCGCGAACTTGCGCAGCTCGATCATCTTCATCATGTGCTTGTCCATCGGATTGGTGCGATCCGTGTACTTGGCACCGAGCGAGCCCTTCTCCATCTTTTCAAAGCCGCCAGCGAGCACGCAGTCTGCCAGACCGCCTTCGATCAGCTGCTTGGCCATGAACAACGCAGTCGAGCCCGTAGAGCAGTTGTTGTTCACGTTGTAGACCGGGATGCCTGACAAGCCGAGCGTGTAGAGCGCGCGCTGGCCGCAAGTGCTGTCGCCGTAGCAGTAGCCGAGCACGGCTTGCTGCACTTGATCGTAAGGAATCTTGGCGTCGGCGAGCGCCTTCTCGCCCGCCTCCTTGAACATATCCGGATAGTCCCAGTTCTGCTTCGAACCAGGCTTCTCGAACTTGGTCATCCCGACGCCGACGACAAAAACTTTGCGACCCATGAACAACTCCTTGGTCTAAGAGGCTTACTTGAGCGTGATCGAAGCGTGACTGAGGACGGGGGTACCGCGTTCTTTGGTGCTCGCCGAAAGAAAGACCTTGTCGCCTTCCTTCCACATCGAGGTGAGAAGGGTTTCCCCCGGGAACACCACGCCCGCAAAGCGGGCCGAGTAGCGCGCCACACGGTCGACCTTGCCTTCACACACGGCGTCGACGACGGACTTGCAGGCGATCCCGAAGGAGCACAGTCCGTGCAGAATGGGCTTTTCGAAGCCGCCCATCTTCGCGAAACCCGGATCGGCGTGCAGCGGGTTCTTGTCACCACTCAAGCGGTAAAGCAGGGCTTGATTGGGCGACGTCTTCTTCTCGATCACGTGATCGGGCGCGCGCGTCGGCGCTTCGTAGACTTTGTCGGGCCCGCGCTCACCGCCAAAGCCGCCCTCACCGCGTAGAAAGAGCGTAAACAGGTTGGTGAAGAGCTTTTCGCCCTTCTCATCCTTACTCTCCACTTCGAGTTCGACGACCGCGGCTTTGCCTTTGTCCCAAATGTTCGCGACTTTTGCGACGCTCGAGATCTTGGCAGAGGTCGGGATCTTACTATGTACCGTCAGATCCTGCTCCCCGTGCAAGATCATCATTGGGTTGAACTTCAGCCCGGGCACGGAGCCGATCGCCATGATCGCCGTGAACACGGGGATGACGCCGAACGATGGGAGAACCTTGAGGTTTCCCTCATAGGTGTATTCGAGTTCGTTCTTGTCGGTTGGTGGATCACCTGCGCCGAGCCCCAGGTGATAAAGGATGACGTCGTCTTTCTGCCACGACGCTTCGACGGCCGACAGCGAGTAGCCGAGCGCTTGCTTCAGATCGATGGGCATGGACTAGACCAATGCCTTCATGAGCAGACCCATCTCTTCCTGAATGCTCTTCGGGATGATGTAGCCCTCCGGCGACATGACTTTGTCGAAGTTCTCGTGCAGCTCTTCGACGGTCGGCACCTTGCCCTTGCCCGCTGCCCAGCCCTGCGCGAGGCCCACGAATACGCGGGCAAACCGGCCGCCACCCACACTGATGATCTCGTGATTGAGCTGGCAAGCCTCGCTCACCATATAAATGGCAAGCGGCGTCACCTGCTCTGGCAAGAGCATGTTGGCGAGCGGCCCAAGTAGGCCTTCCGTCAAGCGCGTCTTGGCGATGGGCGCGATTACGTTCGAGCGGATATTGGCCTTCGCTCCTTCGACTGCCAGTACGTTCGACAGGCCGACGAGGCCCATCTTGGCCGCCCCGTAGTTGCTCTGGCCGAAATTGCCGAAGATGCCTGCTGCCGAAGAAGTGAACAAGAAGCGGCCGTAGCCTTGCTCCTTCATCACCTTGAAGGCTGGCTGAGAGACGAAAAACGCACCCTTGAGGTGCACGTCTAGAACGATGCTGAGATCTTCAGGTGAAAGCTTCAGGAACGACTTATCGCGCAGGATACCCGCGTTGTTGATCACGATGTCCACGCGGCCCCATTTGTCCGTCGCGGCTTTGATGATCTTCTCGCCGCCCTCGGGGGTCGAGACGCTGTCGTAGTTGGCGACCGCTTCGCCTCCAGCCGCCTTGATCTCCGCCACCGTCTGATCTGCCATCGGGCTCGCGCCAGTGCCGTCCGAGCTGCCGCCCAGATCGTTCACGACGACTTTGCAGCCGCGCTTGGCCAGCTCGACGGCGTACGTTTTGCCGAGACCGCCGCCTGCGCCCGTGATGACTGCAACCCTATTATCGAACCGGATTTCCGACATGTCGTTTCCTCGCCAAACAGACAACTAGACACTAAGTGAATTACGAGAGCCGCGCAAGAAGCGCCTGACTGCTGCGAAGGCCACGGCCAGCGCGTGAACCCCCCGGCGCACGCGCCTGCGCGCGCCCACGCTTATATCGCGAGAGCCCGGCCCGCTGCCGCAACATTCGCAGCACCGATCCCGGTCGAAAACCTTTGCCTATTTCGCGAAGGCGGGCCGCGGCATGGCCACGGTGAGTCGACCGAAATGTGTGAAGCAAATGAGCGCCAAATCACTCGCGCGCGGGCAGCGGCGGCTGGCTTGGAATGCTGGGCATACTGAGCCGCTCGCGTGCGGTAGGAAAAAGGCGGGGGCGATACAGGCGCTCGTACAGGTCGAGAACGGTCAGAAAGAACGTCACGATCAGAGGCCCGTACAGCAGGCCGCCCACGCCGAACGCGGAGATCCCGCCCAGGACGGCGAGAAAGATCAACAGGCTGTGCATCTTCATGCGGTCGCCCATCAGCTTGGTCTTCACGAAGTGTTCGATGACGAAGCCCTGCACGGTGCAGAACGTGAAGAAGGCGATCCCAGCCACGTAACGTTCACTCACAAAAAGGTACAAGGTCGCAGGCACGACCACGCCCGTGATTCCGATCAGCGGCAGGAACGCGAGAAACGTCATGATCACGCCCCAAAGCAGCGGGGACGGCAAGCCGACGGCCCACATCGCAAGCCCGCCCAGTACACCTTGCAGCGCACTCCCGACGCCGTTGCCGATCAGCACGGCACTCCACACGCCCTTGAACTTTTGCACGATGCGCTCTTCCTCTTCGTTCGGAAGCGGCGAGAGGTCGAACAGGCGGCGCTTGATCGCAGGCCCGTCAATCAGACCGAAGAACACCACCACGAGCATCAGCACGAAATGGTAGAGAATGGAGAGGACATTGGAGATCAAAGCATTGAGCTGAAGTGTGAGAAAGCCCGCGATACTCCCCGCGCCCAACGCCAGGCGTTTTTTGAGGCCCGCGGCGCTGTAGTCGACGCCCGAAGCACGTGCGATCCGGCGCGCCGTCCGGCCGAGCCAACCGTCGCTTTCCATCATCGCCTGAGCGGACTCGAGGTTCAGCGATTTGTGGATCGCGTCGTACGCAGAACTCGCTTCCTGGGAAAGCGCGGTCACCAAGTACACGAGCGGCACGCTGATCAGTATCGCCACCCAGAGGGTAACCAGTGTCGCGGCCAGGATGGACCGTCCATTCAAGCGCTGTTGCAGACGCAGGTGCAGAGGCCGAGAGGCGGATGCGATCAGAAAACCCAGCACGAGGTCCGTGACGAAGCTGGACATTACGTACGCGAATGCGGCAAATGCGAGGGCCAGCACCGCAAAGAAGAAGCGCACCTCGGACACGGTGCGCGAGTAAGGCAGCTGCGTCGGGTCGTCATTCAACATGCGACGGACGTTACAGCAAAACTCGCTCGCGCTGAGTCCGGCGGAACGTGCGCTCCGAGTCGGGCCACACGCCAAGCATTGGCGGGCTCAGCGCAAAGGGCTTCTGGTAGCAGCCGTGCCGCTATTCTTCATGCGCTGGCGGTGCGCGAGAAAAAAGGCTCGACCGGGCCAGAGACTTCCTGACCAGGCTCGCGCTCCCACACCAAGGCCCCGCTCAACACGTACTTGGCGAGGCCATCGAGGGAACGCGCTCCGAACTTGCGCAAAAGTGCGCGAACTTGGCTTTTGAGCGTGTTCTCGGTGATGCCGAGCCTGCGCATCATTTTGGTGCGCGGTTCATTGCCCAATGTGTAGACGATGAGCTGAACCTCTCGAGCGGTCAGATCGTGGCGGCGGGAGAGCTCGTCGAGCCACGCCGAAACGCGTGCATCCGGCAACCAGCCAGAGAGCAGTGCCCGCTGCGTGAAGCTCACCACGTTGCACTCAGCTACGGGTTTGATCACGAGCTCCGCGCGTTGCTCGTGCACGCCATTGATGAGCTCGCACGTGGCCGAGGAAGCGAGAGCCAGGATAGGGACCAGCGGATGATCTCGGCGGATTCGCACCAGGTCCGCGAGAGCGGTCGCGGCCGTGATGTCGAGATCGAGAACGACCCCTGACCAACGCGCGCGTGGTACCAAAAGCGGGAGCGCTTCACGCACCGACGCAGTGCGGCGCGCGACGCTGTAGCGCTGAAGCGGCTCGCTCACCGTTAGGGCGAGCGCGTCATCACGGGTGATGATCAAGAAGAGTCCACGCTGAAACATGGATTTCACCGGCGGGTGGAAGTTCAAAGTGAATGAGCCCCCGTATACGCTACGAAGCTCAGATCTCTTGCTTCTGCAACGCATGTGCCGGACCACTTTCGGTCAGCTGGAGCTCGGCAGGGTGTCGATGCCACCTGTAGGCAAACCAACAGCAGCGCACGGCGTGACGAGAAAAATGGTGTGGAGCACGTTTCAGAGCACTGATCGGCCTGAATGAGCATTCGCAACGTTGTGAAAGCTACTCACAGAGGCGGCGGCTCAGACGTGTCAGGCTCGCACACCCCACGCCATCAAAGTCGCGTCGAATGCACGCGGCACAGATCGGCACGCTCTCGAGCGTGGCTGGCCAACAGACAATGGTAAGGCGCTTGATTACCCGTAAGGGTATGGTCAGACAGGACGAACGAGCAGCTTGCCTGTCGTCGCGCGTGACTCGAGAAGTTCGTGGGCGAGTGCCACTTCGTCCAAGCGGAACGTCCGTTCCACACGGACGCTGAGCTCTCCCGCGGCGACCCAACCCAACACTTCGAGTGCGCGGCGCATGAGCTCTTCGCGCGAGGCTACGTAGTGAGACAGAGTCGCGCGGGTGAGAAACAGCGAGCCGCCGCGCGCGAGCAACGAGGGGTCGAAGGCTGGCACCACCCCCGAGGACTGTCCGAACAAGACCAGCATGCCCCGCGGCGCAAGGCTCTTGAGGCTGCCCTCCCAGGTCGTCTTACCCACGGAGTCGTAGGCCACACGCACACCCTTACCCTGGGTCAGTGATTGGACCTCGCGAACGAAGTCCTGCAGCGTGTACAAGACGACGTGATCGGCGCCCGCCTTGCGCGCGAGGTTCGCTTTGGCTTCGGTCGAAACGGTACCGATCACGGTCGCGCCACGCTTCTTCGCCATTTGGCAAAGCAAGAGGCCCACTCCGCCGGCTGCCGCGTGCACGAGGCACGTGTCTCCGGGCGCGAGCGGACAGGTGTCATGCGACAGATAGTGCGCCGTCATGCCCTGCAGCATGACCGCGGCCGCTGCTTCGAAGCTGACTGCAGGCGGAATCGGCACGAGCCGCGCTGCCTGGGCAATGACGTGAGTTGCGTACGATCCCGGGGTGTCACTCCACGCGACGCGATCGCCTAGCGTGAGGTCTTGCACGCCCGGTCCGAGCGCTTCGACCTCCCCCGCACCTTCCAGACCGAGCTTGGCCGGGAGCGCGACGGGATAGAGGCCCGTGCGCTGATACACGTCGATGAAATTCACGCCCGCTGCGTGCACCCGGACGCGTACCTCGCCTGGGCCTGGCTCGGGCAAAGCCAATGTCTCGACCGCCATGACCTCGGGACCACCGAAACGTGAAGCGCGAATTGCCTGCATCCTCGTGGCCTAACATGTGAGGCTGCTCTCGACACGACGTCCTGTCGCGTTCCGCACCTCCCCGCTCCCAGGCCACACTCCAGCGTGGCCCAACTTGCATCCATCTCGGCGGGGAGTCCCGCCCTTGCCTCCGTATCTGCCCTGACCTCTTCATTGCGCGATCGCACGCTGACGCGCGAGGAACGCGCGAGTTTGGCGGAAACGCTCGCCTACGAACTCGTCGCGCAGAGCCAGACCCGCACGGACCGCGCAGACCGTACGCGCATGCGCATGCTTTCGCGGTTGATGCGCGACCCGATGGGCCAAGCGCTCACCACATCGCTCACCGATCGCTTGTACCGCGCCAAAAGCGCGGAGCGCGTGATGGACGAAGTCGCGCATTTGATCGAGCTCCTCGGCTTGCCGAGCTACATGCGCCCGATCGAGCGTGTGGAGCTCGGTAGCGCCGGCCTTCTATCGAAGGTTGCCCCTTCGCTGATCGCCCGCGCGGTGATCGACAAGGTGCGCTCGGAAACCCGCGCCGTGCTGCTCTCCGCCGACTCGCGCTCTCTCTCGGAGCATCTGGCGCGCAGGCACAAAGAAAACGTGCGGGTGAACGTCAACCAATTGGGCGAAGCATTGCTCGGCGAACACGAAGCCGAAGCGCGCGTGCAGAAGTACGAAGCGCTCGCGTCGCGTGGCGATATCGACGCAGTGAGCGTGAAGGTCAGTTCGATCGGCAGCCAGCTCAATCTGCTCGCTTTCGCCGACACGACCGAGGTCTTGGCCGCACGCCTTCAGCGCATCTACCGAGCGACGCTCGAGGTGCCTGAAGAACGACGCCCGATCGTGATGCTCGATATGGAAGCGTACAACGACATCGAGCTGACGTTCGCAGTGATGGACCGTGCGCTCTCGAGCAGCGATCTCGACCGTGTGCGGGCGGGCGTGGTGTTGCAGGCCTATCTGCCCGATTCGCACGCCTGGCATCGACATTTGATCACGTGGGCTAGCGCGCGTGTGCAACGGGGGGCGTGGCCCATACGCCTGCGCATCGTGAAGGGCGCGAACCTGGCCCAAGAGCGTGTGGACAGCGCGCGTATGGGCGTGGCGGTGCCCATCTACGCGCGCAAAGAAGAGGTCGATGCGAGCTACAAGCGCATGCTCGAGCGCGCCATTCAGCCGCAACACTTGGCGGCCGTGCACGTCGGCGTCGCGAGTCACAACCTGTTCGATATCGGCTATGCGCTCGCTTTATGCGCGGAGCGCGATGCCTTTGGCGAAGTTGGCTTCGAAGTGCTGGAAGGGATGGCCGATCCGCTGCGTCGCACCTTGAGCGCGTTGGGCGCGGACGTGTTGGTCTACGCACCCGTGTGCGGCGACGACGAGATGAACAACGGGATAGCGTACCTAGTCCGCCGTCTCGACGAGAACACTTCGAGCGACAACTTTCTGCGTTCGAGCTTCGAGATGCGGCCTGGCGACGCAGCGTTCCGCCGCGAGCAGGGACGCTTTCGCGACGCGGTCGCTCTGATGGAAAAGCTCGACACCAGCGCCCGACGCAAAGACGATCCCTCTCACGACCGCAGCAAAGAGATCCCGCGCCGCAAGGTCGGCCGCGATTTCGTCAACGAGTCGGATACGGACTTTGCGCGTCCGGAGAATCGCGCCTACGTGCGCGCCGCTTTGGCGCAGCTCGCAAACCAAGAGCCGAAAATCGTGCGCTCGTGCATCGCAGGGCAATGGGTCTCGGGCACGCAAAAGGACGGCGAAGATCCTTCGCGCCCAAATGTAGTCCCGTACCAATTCGAGTTGGTGAGCGCCGCTGACATCGATCGCGCGCTCGCTTGCGCTCACGAAGACCCGAGCGGCTTCTCGCAAACCAGCGCTTCGCAACGTGCGCATTGGCTGACACGTGTCGCCGAAGGCTTGCGCAAAGCCCGGGACGAGTTGATTGCAGCGATGCTGATGGATGCAGGCAAGCGCGTGCAGGAAGCTGACGCAGAGATCTCGGAAGCCATCGATTTCGCCGAGTACTATCGCGCCAATCACCTGCGCATGGAGCGCGAGGAGTGCGTAGAGCTTCGCGCGCGCGGCGTGGTGGTCGTTACTCCACCTTGGAACTTCCCGCTCGCCATTCCCGCAGGCGGCGTGCTCGCGGCTTTGATGGCTGGCAATCGCGTCATTCTGAAGCCCGCACTAGAGACGCCGTACGTTGCAGAGAAACTCGCGAAAATTCTCTGGGAAGCTGGGATTCCCAAAGAAGCGCTGCAGTTCGTCGTCGCCGAAGACGAGCTCGCGTCGCAGCTGATCCGCGACCCGCGTGTCGACACGGTGGTGCTCACCGGCGCGACCAGCACGGCACGTTTGTTTCAACGGCTGCGCCCCGGCCTACGCCTGCTTGCAGAGACCGGAGGCAAAAACGCCTACATCGTGTCCACGATGAGCGACCGCGAGCTTGCGATCAGCAATGCGATTCAATCTGCCTTCGGTCACGCCGGTCAGAAGTGCAGTGCCGCGAGCCTGCTGATTTTGGAAGCGGAGGTCTACGACGATCCAGGTTTCATGGAAACGCTCAAAGACGCCGTACAGAGCATGGCTGTCGGCTCGGCCTGGGATCCGGTTAGCTTCGTCACGCCTCTGATCCGCAAGGCAGAAGGCGCACTGGAACGGGGTTTGACCACGCTCGACCCGGGCGAGAGCTGGCTCGTAGAGCCGCACGTGGATCCGAACAACCCACGCCTCGTGTCCCCGGGCGTGAAGCTTGGCGTGCGCGAGGGCAGCTTCAGCCATACGACGGAAATGTTTGGCCCGGTGCTGTCGGTGATGCGTGCAGACGATTTGCGGCACGCGATAGCGATCGCCAATGCCACCGGCTACGGCTTGACGGCCGGGCTCGCGAGTTTGGACGAACGCGAGCACAAACTGTTCTTGGATACGATTCACGCTGGCAACGTGTACGTGAATCGCACGATCACGGGCGCTATCGTGGAGCGTCAGCCGTTTGGTGGTTTCGGCCGCTCGGGCTTCGGTCCGGGGGCGAAAGCGGGTGGGCCAAACTACGTGGCGCAGCTTGCACACGTGCGTGCCTTGCGCGAGCCGAGCGAGCCGCAGCCGCTTTCCGAGACTGCGCGCGACGTGTTCGTGCGTTGGTCGGCCGTGGTACCGCCTTCCCAAAGCGCCGCGTGGCGCACCCGAGCGGCGAACTACGACGCGGCTTATGCCCGCGAAATAGCGCGTCTCCACGATCGGCAAGCCTTACTTGGTCAGGACAATATCCTTCGCTATCGCACCTCTCCACAGATCGTGCTGCGTGTGGCTTCGGACGCCACCGTGTTCGATTTCGCATCGAGTCTCTTGTGCGCTCAGCTGGTGGGCACTCGCTTGCAGGTCTCGATCGATCCCGGCTTTGCCGGACCAAAAGATTCGTCTGCGATCGGACATCCGACACACATCGAAAGCGCAGCGCAGCTGCTGGCGCGGGCGCCTAACGCTGCACGAATCCGCGTGCTCGGTCGGCGTGAGGCCGAGCTCGACGCACTCAATGAGCAGACCTCTGCCCACATCGCGGACGAAGCGGTCTCGGGCGCAGGCCGTTTCGAGCTTTTGCATTACGTGCGCGAGCAGAGCCTCTCGATCGATTACCACCGCTACGGTAACCTCGGCTTGCGCGCGTTGACGAAGCGCTGAATCCAAGCGGATCGCGGCGCTTTGCCGCTACGCTCGTCAACCCATCGAGCTTCCGTTTTTGCTTTCCTCAGCGCGGCGGATCGGTGCGCCGTGGCGTATCGAGCAGCTCGCGCACTTTGCGCAGCAGCGCGTTGGGCGTGATCGGCTTCGCCAAGAAATCGATCCCATCCGCGACGAGCCCATGACGGCGGATCGCTGCATCCATGTATCCCGACATGTAGAGCACTCTCATGTCTATTCGGAGCGGACGCAGTCGCTCCGATAGTTGGCGACCGCTCATGCGCGGCATCATCACGTCCGTGAGTAGCAAGTGGATGGTGCCCGCGTGCTGCTCACATACGAGCATCGCTTCCCCCGCATTCTGCGCGATCAGTACGTTGTAACCGCTGCGCGCCAAGGTCGCGCGCACCATTCCGAGCACTTGCTCGTCGTCCTCCACGAGCAGCACGGTTTCGTTTCCGCTCAGCGTCTCGGGTGTCGACGCGTCGTGAGCCGTTACGGTGAGCGCTTCATCGACGCGTGGGAAGTACAACTTGAAGGTCGTGCCTGCCCCGACTTCACTTTGCACCGCGATGTGCCCGCCGCTTTGCGTCACGATCCCGTAGACCGTAGACAGCCCGAGCCCCGTGCCTTTGCCTTGTTCTTTGGTCGTAAAGAACGGTTCGAAGATGTGCGCGCGCGTCGAGCCGTCCATGCCAGCTCCTGTGTCGGAAACCGCGAGCATCACATGCCTTCCGACAGCCAGTTCATGCTGATTGGCTGCTTGCACATCCGCGAGTTCGACATTCGCCGTCTCGATGACGATGGTCCCGCCGGCAAGGATCGCGTCACGCGCGTTCACTACCAGATTCATGATGACCTGCTCAACCTGCCCGGGATCGACGAGAACACGGCCCAATTGCTCCGCCGTCCGTAAGGTCAGGTCGATGTCCTCGCCAACCAGGCGCTGCAGCATGCGTTCGAGGCCCAGCGCAATCTGGTTGAGGTCGACCACGCGTGGCAGCAGAACTTGCTTACGGCTGAAGGCGAGCAACTGACGAGTGAGTTCGCTTGCGCGCTCGCCAGCCTTGCGAATCTCCTCTACTTCTTCGAGTAAGGGGTCGCGTGGATTCAGATCGCGCGCGATGAAATGCGCATAACCGATGATCACGGACAAAATATTGTTGAAGTCGTGCGCGATGCCCCCGGCCAGTTGCCCGACGGCTTCCATTTTCTGAGCCTGTCTGAGCTGATCCTCGAGTCTGCGCCGCTCACTAATATCCTGAAGCGCTCCATGCACACGAGCGACCTGCCCGTCCCCGTCGAACTCCGGATGCCCGATGATGCGAAGCCAGACACGACGGCCTTTGGCCGTGATGCTCTGAACCTCGAGGTCGAAAGGCGTTCCCGTCTCCGCACAAGCCGCCACTTTACTTTTTACCAACTCGCGAAACTCCGGCGCAAAGGTCTGCTCTGCCTGCTCCATCGTGGGAACGGTTCCGGGAGCAACCTCGTAAATGGCGCACACCTCTTCCGACCAAGTCACCCGCACCTCAGGCAACTCGATGCTGAAGCCGCCCAGACGCGCCGCCTTGCCCGCGATCCGGAGCAGCGCCTCACTGCTCTTCAGCTTGGCCTCAGAAGCCCGCTGCTCGATCATGGCCCAGCAGCGTTCAACGAACGATCGCACCAGCTCAATCTCGTCCGCCGACCAGTTGCGTGGTCGTGAGTGGTGCACGGCCATCATCGCGCGACAGCAACCACCCCGCACGAGCGAGCAATGAATCAAAGCCTGAATGTCTGCGGCCGCCAAAGCTGAAGCTTCTTCTTCAGAGCGTTCGGCGTAGACGTCGCGAATCACGACAGGGGCCCCGCCTCGACGAAACTCGAGCGAAAGCCGCGGACCGTAGCTCGAAAGGCGGTGTGCGCCGACGATGCTCGCGCAGCCG
>WUUC01233568.1_pt1 | contig 21487 bp, 10 predicted proteins | sample 6278441 | NCBI WGS metagenome assembly WUUC01 (sample SAMN13675441, study PRJNA597444) | soil metagenome | isolation source: soil | place: USA: Washington | collected 2017-10
TCGGCACCAGGTCCGGCAGCGTCTCCGGGCCCTTCTTGTTGACGTGGTCGTAGAGCAGCGAGTAGAGGGCGCCGCCGATCGCCTCGGCCGCGATCGGCGGGGTCTCCGGTTTCAGCTCGTAGCCGGGCGCGAGCAGGCCCTCCATGCCTTCGGTGACGATCTCGCGCTGGTCGAGCGCGCGTTTGCCCGCCGCGTACATCTCGACCCCGCCCATGCGCGCGTACTCGGGCTCTTCGGCACCGAAGGCGAACATCGCCTCCTGGGTGTCGTGGACGGCCTGCGGCCAGTCGGCGGCGCGGCGGAAGGCCGGCAGGGCGGCGGCGAGCATGTGCGCCGAGCCGCTGTCGAGGGCGGCGACGATCGCGTCCTCCTTGTTCTTGAAGTGTTCGTAGAAGGTGCGCTGTGAGGTGCCGGCTTTCTCGACGACGTCGGCGACGGTGGTGTCGGGGTAGCCCTTTTCGGAGACCACCGCGGCGAGCGCCCGCAGGATTCGCTCCGGCGGGTTGGCGAGCCGCTGGCGGTCTTCGAAGGGCAGCGCCTTGACGGTGCGCCGGCGCGTCGCTTTCAGCGGGCCGGGGGGGACCGGGTAGCAGAGGAACCAGTCCCAGAGCTGGGGGACGAGCCCCAGCAGCTCGTCCTCCTTGCCGCGGTAGAGGCGCTTATGGATCACCTTCTGGATGCCGCCGACCAGCGCATGCACCATCTCGTCCGGCGTCTCCTCGCGCCCCGGCACCTGTGTCAGCAGGCGCTTGGCCAATGCCTCGACCGCCTGCATCGTGCGGTCCATCAGCGCCGACCCCTCCGGCCCGGCGGCGTAGATCTCGACCACGCACATCTTCGCCGCCGCGGGCTGGTCGACGATCATCTCGATCAGCGCCTCGAAAGCCCGCCGCGCCCGCTCCAGCCCGGCCGGCGCGCTCTCGTCGCCGCCGATCCGCTTCAGGGTCGGCTCGACCATCGCTTCGATCGCCGCCAGGAAGCAGGCCTGCTTGTCGTCGAAGTGGCGGTAGAAGGCGCTGCGCGAGACCCCGGAGAGCTCGACCAGGTCGGCCACCGTGGTCGCCTCGTAGCCCTTCTCGGCGACCGTTGCGACCATCGCCGCGTAGAGCCGCTCGCGCTGATTGCGCTCGGCCTCCTGCCGGGGCGTTCCACGCCCCGGCCGCAGCTTCCGCTCCCGCAGCTCGGCCGCATCCCCCCACGGAGTTCTCACCATTGCGGGAGGAAGATATCCCGCGCTCGCGGGGCCGGCCGGCACGACCGTTCAACAACTCTCAACTGGTACGCAAGCGACTCGATACATCATCGTGTCTCAATCTCTCCAATGGTCCCTTTTTCTCATTCTAGAGCAGAAAACTAGTCCCTACAAGGGAATCTCCCGAGGACGTGGCTGTACCGTCCTTGACAATCTGGTCCGCGTATGTTCTTATTTCCGCCGCGCCTCGGGAACAGGGATTTCCGCGGCGGAGAGAGATCAAGCGGCCACCACCCCGGCTAGGGGACTTGCGACATGCGAGTCGGACGGGGAGGGGGTCACGGGACAGAGGAGAGACTTACGTGAGACGCCACGCGAAGGCATTGCTCGGGGCACCCCGAGGCGGCAACGAGAGCGGTCGACTGGTCGTCGCCCTGATCGGCGCCTGCGCCCTGCTGCTCGTCCTCGCGCCCGCGGCCTTTGCCGCCAAGGGGCTGGTCAGCTCCTTTGGCGCCACCGGCACCACCGGCGGCGCCTTCTCGGCGACCACCGGCGTCGGCGGCGTCGCCGTCAACAACTCCACCGGTGACGTCTACGCGGTCGACCGCGGCAACCACCGGATCCAGCAGTTCACGGCAAGCGGCTCCTTCATCCGCGCCTGGGGCCAGGACGTCGACACCGCCGCCGGCACCGGCTTCGAGATCTGCACCGTCGCCGCCAACTGCAAGGCCGGCATCAACAGCGCCTCCACCGGCGGAGCGATGTCGACCCCGCAGGGCGTGGCGATCGACCCGGCGAGCGGCAACGTCTACGTCACCGACCAGGCCTTCCTCCGCGTCGACGTCTTTTCCTCGACGGGAACCTTCCTGCGGTCCTTCGGGCAGGACGTCGTCAGCTCGGGCCCGGGCAACAATCCGGCTGCGGCCGCCAAACAGACGCTCACCGTCGACGCCACCGGCGGGACCTTCACGCTCAGCTTCCGCGGCAAAACCACCGCCGCGCTTCCCTGGAACGTGAGCGCCGCCGAACTGAAAGCGGCGCTCGAAGCTCTGTCCACGATTGGCCCGCTCTCGGTCTCCACGAGCGGCGGCCCCGGCGCGACCGCGGCGCTGGTGATCACGTTTGCCGGGGGCATGGGCAACGCCCCGCTCCCGGCCATCACGCCCAACCCATCCGGGCTCAGCGGCGGCGGTGAAAGCGCTGGCGTCGCGATCACCACGCCGGGCTCGTCCGGCTTCGAGATCTGCGTCGCCGCCAACGGCGACGTCTGCAAGACCGGGGTCACCGGCGGCACCGCGGGCGCCTTCGCCTCGACCTTCGGGGGCTATCCGGCCATCAACCCGAACAACTCCAACGTCGTGGTCGCCGATCCGGCCAACCGCCGCGGCCAGGTCTTCACCTCCGGCGGCACCTTCATCCGGGCCTTCGGGGCCGACGTGGTCGCCAACGGCCCTTCCAACGGCGGCGGCGCTGACGAGGTTCAGCAGATCAAAGTCGGAGCGAGCTCCGGCACCTTCACCCTCACCTTCTCGGCTCAGACCACCCCTGCCCTCCCGTACAGCGCCTCGGCCTCCCAGGTCGAAGCGGCGCTGAACGGCCTCTCGACGATCGGCGGCGTCGCCGGCCGCGTGACCGTCACCGGCGGCCCGGGAGACCCGACCGGCTCAAGCCCCTACGTGATCACCTTCGGCGGTTCACTGGCTGGCACCAACGTGGCCCAGATCACGATCAACTCGAGCGGGCTGGGGGTCGCGGTCGAGACCGAGCTCAGCTGCACCGGTGGACCGGAAACCGCGACGCTGACCTACCAGTGGCTGCGCAACGGCGCGGCCATCTCCGGCGCGAGCTCGACGGCATACACGACGGTCGCCGACGACGCTGGCGCCGTGATCCAGTGCGAAGCGACCGGCCTCATCGTCGGCACCGGCTCCAAGCAGGTGAGCGGCGCCACTGTTGTCTCGCCCGCGCCGGGAACCGCACCGCCGGTCGCCCCGGTCTCGATCGCCGCACCGACCATTACCAGTGGCAGCCTCAGCGTTGGCGGTCCGGGCGGCGCGGTGCTCACCTGCGTTCCGGGCAGCTGGGCCGGCAGCCCGAGCTTCGCCTATCGCTGGTCCCTGAACGGGGCGCCGATCGCCGGGGCGACGGCCGCGACCTACGTCGTCCAGGAGGCAGATCTGGCGAGCGCCGGCAACTTCCAGTGTGCAGTGCTGGGAACCAATGGCGGCGGGACGGTGGCCCTGGTCAGCGCCAACCGGGTAACCACGCCGTCTCCGGTTCCCGGGGCGCCGGTGCTCACCGCATCGGTGCCGAGCCCGGGCGTGGCGTCGACGGCCACCGAGGGAGTGCCCGGATATGAGGTCTGCGCGGCGTCCGCCATGGACGTCTGCAAGGTGGGCGTGGCTGGCACCGGAATCGGGATGTTCGCCAACACCAGCCCGAACCGGGTGGCGGTCGACTCGGCCGGCTCGATCTACGCGACGGACGCAAACAACTTCAGGGTTCAGAAGTTCACCTCCTCCGCCTCGGCGGCAGCGGTCTTCGCACCCTCGATCCTCACCGGGACCGGCTCCAGCTCCGCACCCAGCGAGCTCGCGGTCGACCCGGTCAGTGACAACGTCTACGTCGCCAAGGCCTACACCTCGCCAACCGAACGGCGAATCCTCCAGTTCGACAATGCCGGCAACCTCGTCGACACGCATCTTTCCGGGGCGCTCGCGACGAGCATCAACGGCCTCGCCGCCGCCTCGTCCTCGGCGCCTGCCGGGGCTGGCAACCTCTACGTCACGACCGCCGCGGGAGTTGGCGCGGTCCAGCAGGTTCTGGTCCTGAACACCCCGGTCCCGCCGGTGGCGACGACCGACCCGGGTGCTGGCTTCGCCGTCACCGCGACCGGCGTGACCGCGACCGGTTCGGTCAACCCGAAATCGTTCACGACCACCTGGCGCTTCGAGTACTCGACCGACGGAAGCACCTGGACGAAGGCACCCGCCCCAGACGCGACGCTTGGATTCGCCGACGGGATCGCGCACGCGGTCAGCCAGGCGATTCCGGACCTCATGCCCAACACGACCTACCGGGTGCGCCTCGTCGCCACCAAGCCGTTCGGTGGTGGCTCGTCCACCTCGCCTGAGACCACCTTCAAAACCGCGACCCAGGCGCCGATCATCTCGGGCACCGGGGTCGACTCGATCCAGAACACCAGCGTGCGGCTGGTCGGGTTCGTCAACCCACGCAGTCAGGAAGCGACCTACCACTTCGAGTACGGGACGGCTGGCGACTGCGAGACGAACGCCTGTCAAAGCGTCCCCGTGCCTGAGGCGAGCGCCGGTTCGGGATTTACGCCCCTCTTCGTGATCCAGCCGGTCGACGGCCTGCAGCCGGCGACCACGTACCACTACCGGCTCGTCGCCAGCAACTCGACCGGGGCCACCAAAGGGCCTGACCAGACCTTCACGACGCGGGCGTTGCCGCTTCCGGTCGCCGGGCGCGCCTACGAGCTGGTGTCTCCCGCAAACAAGCCCGGCGGGGTCGGGGTGGGGGTGTACAGCTCGGCCATCGATGGCGACAACGGCGTTCGAACCGGCACGGCCTCCAGCGACGGGGAACGGTTCATCTCACCGAGCGTCGCCGGTCACCTGACCGAAGGCGGCTTCCTCTACGTGACGGACTACGCGTTCTCCGACCGGACGGACGAGGGGTGGATCTCGCACACCGCCTACACCCGCAAAGACTATTCAGCCAGGGGCGGGACGGCGGTCAACTTCGATCCGGAAACGGCTACCGATGACCTCTCCCAGATCGGTTTCCGCTCGAACGGGGCGTTCCTGTTCCCCTCCATGTCCAACTGGTCCAATGGCCTGTTGCCCAGCTACATCAGCGACTGGAACGGGAAGTGGGAAACGATGGCACCGGTCATCCCGACTGGCGGATCGCCGAACGTCCTGGTTCAAGCGGCGGCCGCCAAGCGAACGCTGGTGGGCGGTTCCGAATTGCGCGGCATGCTGGGCCCCGAAGACCCGACCTCCGACCAGCCCACCGGAGTGTCCGGAGGCAGCGCGACCTACCTGCACGTCGCGCCCGCCACGGGCCCAAGCGACACGCTTCCGGGTGGCGGCGCCAAGGTCCTGATCGGCGCGTGCACCGGAAGCGGCGCCGCGCGGACCGAGATTCCGCAGCGGAGCGAAGCCGGCAAACAGGGCGCGCAGGAATGCCCCGCCCCCAGCCCCGGCCGCAACCAGCGCTTGGTCAGCCTCAAGGGCGCATCGGTCGACCACGCCAACACGCTCAACAACACGACCCGAGACGCGATCTCCGACGACGGCCGGCGGGTCTTCTTCAACTCGCCTGATCCGATGGCGTCCGGCAGCCCGACCACCTGCTCGGGGACCGGGCCGGCGACCGAATGCCCGAGCCAGGTCTACGTCTGGCAGGAGGGCGAGGGCGGCGAGCCGACCGTGCGCTGGGTGTCGCGGAGCACCGTTGCCGATCAGGACGCCTCGCTGATGGCGAAGGTGTACTACGAGGGTGCATCGCGGACCGGCGACCGGGTCTTCTTCCGGACCAACGCGCCGCTCACCAGCGACGACCCGAACGGCACCGGCAGCGCGCCGGTCACCACCGGCACCCCGAGCGCCACCTCGTGGGACCTCTACGAATACGAGGTGCCCTCCGGCGCCGACGGACGACCGGGTGCGCCGGACCCCGGCGCGGGGACCCTGCGGCGAGTCTCCGCCGGCCCGCTCGGGACCGGTGACGGCAACGTCTCGGTCGGCGGCACCGCGGGTTCGCTGCGCGCCGTCTCCGCCGACGGCACCAAGCTCTTCTTCACCAGTCAGGTGCCGCTCCCCGGGGTCGCGACCAACGCGAATCCGACCAACGGCACCAGCACGGTCGCGAGCGGCGCGGCCGCGGAAACGGCATCCACCAACCTCTACTACTACGACTCGGCCAAGCCGCTGGCCGATCGCTGGGAGTTCGTCGCGAGGCTGCCGCGCGGCAATCCAATCGGGCAATGCGCGACGGTTGCGGTGCTCCCGGGTCAGTCGAGGCAGCTCACTGGGAACGGCAAGCAGTACAGCACCTCCATGTCGGTCAACTGCTTCCACGTCACCGACGACGGTGAGTTCGCGACCTTCTGGACTCACGGGAAACTGGTCGCGAACGACCCGGACGAAGTGAGCGGTGACATGTACGCGTTCGACGCCGTGAAGGATCGGCTCGTCCGCATCTCGCAGCCTCACGGCGGCAAGGGGATCGCCTACGGATGCGTTGGTCTCGACGTGAAAAACCCGACGAACTACTGCTACGGCGACGGTGGGTTCTACGGCTCGTTTCAGGATCTGTCCGGCCTCGCGACCGATCCGGACGACCCGAGCGTCCACATGGCCTACTTCCAGAGCAAAAGCCAGCTCGTGCCCGAGGACACCAACGATCACTTCGACGTCTACGAGTGGCGGGACGGAAAGCTCTCGCTGGTCTCGACCGGTACGGCGGCGACCGGTGCGTTCTTCTCCGGCAACAGCGCCGACGGGCGCGACGTCTTCTTCGAGACCCGCTCGAAGCTCAGTTGGCAGGACTTCGACGGGGTGATGGACGTCTATGACGCCCGGTCGGGAGGGGGGATCCCCGAGCCGCCGCCAGGCACGCCCGGCTGCAATCCGCTGGCCGAGCAGTGCCAGGGCCCCCCGATCGCCCCACCCCCGCCGCCGCCGACCGGCACCTCCACCTATGCCGGTCCCGGCAACGAGTCGCCGGGGAAGCCGAAGAAGCAGCCGAAGCCAAAGAAGAGCAAGAAGAAGAGCTCCAAGAAGAACAGGGGCAAGAAGCAGAAACACAAGCAAAAGAAACAGCAGCGGAGCGGCGGTAACCACACGAGCGGGAAGGGCCGGTGATTCGGATGCGGACGACGAGCAAGAACAGGATCGAACCAATGACCGACCGCATCCCCAGCCCCCGCAGGGGGGCACCGCTGGCCCTCATCCTCGCCGCCTGCTGTCTGTTGGGCGCGATTTTCGGAACCGCCAGCGCCTTGGCCGCCTACGGAGACAAATACGAACTCGCCGACGCCCAGGGGGCGATTCCCGGGCCCAAGGCGTTCTGGGCCGGAACCTGCGATCTGTCGGCGGCACCGCCGCCGACGGCGCCGATCCCTGGCGGGTACGGGAGCCGCCCGGCGCAGATGACGATGGAAGCCGGGAGCACCTTCGCACCTCCCGTCGTCGGCCCCAGCCCACTGGTGCCGCGCGACTGCATCGACCCCGGGGTGACCGAGCCGATCGCGACCGCGAATCCGTGGAGGGAGGCCCCCGCCTGGCGGCTGCCGCCCGAGACCGGCGCTGGCGCACACCCCGACGGCACCGCGATGGCGACGATCACCCGCGACGACAGCGGCACCAATTCCCTGGCCTATCCGGCCGGCAGCACCCAGAACGTGAAAGTCGACCTCCCGCCCGGCCTCGTGGGCAACCCCGAGGCGGTCCCGCTATGCACGGCCGAGCAGTTCGACAAGAACCCGCCCGGCTGCCCAGCGGCCAGCCAGGTCGGGATCGCGGACATCCGCATCAACTTCTCGATCTCGGTTCCCTCGATCATCGTTCCCGTGTACAGAATCGAGCCCCGGCCGGGCGCGGCGGCGGAGTTCGGCATCCCCTCGGTTTCGATCACCTCGATCCGGGTCCAGGCCAACACCCGCAGCGACGGGGACTTCGGCCTGACCACGTTTGTCGCCGACATTCCTACCGGCGCGCCCTTCCTGCAGCAGTCGCTGACCTTCTGGGGCGTTCCCTGGGCCTCGTCCCATGACCCCTACCGGATCGAACCCGGAACCGCGATCGACTGGGCTGACGGCGGCGGCATCCCGGCGAACGGCCTGCCGATCGCGCAGCAAGCGAAATACGAGGGGAGCTGGGGCGAGATCCAGCCGTTCCTCTCCAACCCGACCCGATGCAACGGTGAGGAACCGACCACCGACGTACGGATAAACACCTGGCAGTTCCCGGAGAAAGTCCTCAACTACACGGCCGCCGCGCCGGCCATCACCGATTGCGACAGGCTCGGGTTCGAGCCGGAGATCTCGGTGACCGCGGCCACCGCGGAAGCCTCGACTCCGACCGCGGTCGAGGTCGACCTGAGGATCCCCCAGCACAACCAGGCGCCGCTTCTGCTGCGCGACAAGCCTGACGACAAAACCGGCGCTCCGGCCTACTTCAAGAGCGACAAAGGCCTGGCGACCCCGCACCTCAAGGACACGGTGGTGACCCTGCCCGAGGGGATGACCCTGACCCCAGGGGCGGCAACCGGGCTGGCGGCCTGCTCGACCGCCCAGATGGGGTTGATGGGGACGAACTTCCCCGACCCGAACCCGATTCGCTTCGACAAGACCCCGGTCGGCTGTCCGGCCGCGTCGAAGCTCGGGACGGTCTCGGTGCAGACGCCCCTCCTCCCCGACCCGCTGGACGGCGAGATCTACATGGCGGCCCAGGACGACAACCCGTTCAACTCGACGTACGCGATCTACCTGAACCCGCACTCCGAGAAGCTCGGCCTCAACATCAAGCTCGCCGGGAAGGTGGAGGCGGACCCGGTGACGGGCCAGCTCAAGTCCACCTTCACGAACAACCCGCAGCTGCCGTTCGAGCATTTCAAGCTGCGGTTCAAGGGGGGCAGCCGGGCGCCGCTGGTCAACCCGGCGACCTGCGGCCCAAAGACGACGATTGCGTCGCTGGCCTCGTGGGCGGCGCCGACCGTCCCGGAGCAGCCGACCGATCAGCTGACGATCGACTCGGGCCCGGGTGGCGGAGCCTGCGTCGGCTCTGACGCGGCCCGCGAGTTCAACCTCGGGCTCGACGCCGGGGCCGCCAACCCGGTGGCCGGGGCCTCCAGCCCGTTCAACCTGCGGATCACTCGTCCCGACGGCTCGCAGGACCTCGAGAGCCTGACCCTGCGTCCGCCCAAGGGCTTCCTCGCCGTGCTCAAGGGAGTGCCGTATTGCCCCGAGTCGGCGATCGCAGCGGCTTCCGCCAAGACGGGGAAGGAAGAGCAGTCGAGCCCGTCGTGCCCGGCCGCGAGTCAGGTCGGCACGGTGCAGACCGGCGCCGGCGCCGGCGCGACGCCCTACTACGCCGGCGGCAAGCTCTATCTCGCTGGTCCGTACAAGGGTGCTCCGCTCTCGGCGGTGGCGGTCACGCCCGCGGTCGCGGGGCCGTTCGACCTCGGAAACGTCGTCGTCCGCTCCGCGATCAGCGTCGATCCGGTGACCGCGCAGATCACGGCCACCACCGACCCGATCCCGACCATCCTCAAGGGGGTGCCGCTGGCGATCGGCGACCTGCGCATCAACCTCGACCGGCCGGGCTGGGCGATGAACCCGACCAACTGCACGCCAACGTCGGTCGACGTGCAGGTTCGCGGGTCCGCAGGCTCCGTTTCGAATCTCTCGAACCGGTTCCAGGTCGGCAGCTGCTCCAGTCTCGGGTTCCAGCCGAAGCTCGCGCTGAGCCTCAAGGGACCGACCCACCGCAGCGCCTTCCCGAGGCTGCGCGCGGTTCTGACCCCGCGGCCTGGCGACGCCAACATCGGCCGCGCCCAGGTCACCCTGCCGAAGACGCAGTTCCTCGAACAGTCCCACATCCGCACCGTTTGCACCCGGGTCCAGTACGCGGCCAGCGCCTGCCCCGCGGCGTCGATCTACGGGTACGCGCGGGCCTGGAGCCCGGTCCTGGAGGAGCCGCTGCAGGGGCCGGTGTACCTGCGGTCCTCAGATAACACGCTGCCTGATCTAGTCGCCTCGCTCGACGGGCAGATCCACGTCGACCTGGTCGGCCGGATCGACTCGTTCAAAGCGCGGATCCGAAACACGTTCGAGACCGTCCCCGACGCCCCGGTGAGCAGATTCGAACTCGTCATGCAGGGCGGTAAGAAGGGGCTGCTCGTCAACAACACCGAGCTCTGCAAGACCACCGCTCGGGCACTGGCCCGGTTCGCCGGACAGAACGGCAAGGTCCAGGTGACCAAGCCGGTCGTGAAGGTCGACTGCGGGAAGAAGGGCCAGAAGCAGAAACGGCGTTGATCGGGAGCCGTGATCGCCCGCCCCTGACGCTGCGCCATCCGCGCGCGGTGTTGGGGGCGGCGGTCGTTCTGATCGCCGTCCTCGGCCTGCTCGGCGCCGGGGTCGAGTCCCGCCTGACGCCCACCTCGCTCTCGGTCCCCGGCACGCCAGCGGCCGAAGGCGAGGAGCTGCTGAAGGCGCATTTCGGCGAGAGCGCCCCCTTCGCGATCCTCCTTCGCGGTCCGGCGGCCGCCGTCGACCGGCAGGGGCCGCGGCTGATCCGGGCGCTGCGGCGGGATCCCGCGGTGACCACGCTCTCCCCCTGGGACGGCAGGGCTCTCGCCCGCCTGCGTCCCTCGCCGCGCCGGGCGCTGATCCTCGCCGACTTCCACACCTCCACCGCCGAGGCCGTGGATACCGTGGTGCCAGACCTCGACGAGCTGCTCGAGCGAGAGATCGACTCGCCCGTCCACGCTTCCCAGTCGGGTTACGCGACGCTCTCGCGGGCGATCCAGACCGAGTCGATCGCCTCCACCGAGCGGGCGGAGCTGATCGCCCTGCCGTTCCTGTTGCTGGTCCTGCTGGCGGTCTTCCGCTCGCCGATCGCCGCGCTGATCCCCCTCGTCTTCGGCGCGATCACCGTGGTCGCCTCCCGCGGCCTCCTTTACCTCGCCTCGGGCAGCGTCTCGATCGACGCCTTCGCGCTGACCGTGGCGACGATGATGGGCCTCGCGCTCGGGGTGGACTACACCCTGCTGATGGTCTCGCGGTTCCGCGAGGAGCTGGCCGCGGGCGCCGATCCGCTCACCGCGGCGCGCTCGACCCGCCGCACCGCCGGCCGCACCACTCTTTTCGCCGGCACCACCCTCTTCGTCTCGATGGTGGTCGCCGTCTTCGCCCTGCCCGGCTCACTGCTGCTCTCCTTGGCGGGCACTGCGATCCTCGTCACCGCGCTCAGCGTCGCCGTCGCGCTCTACCTGACCCCGCCGCTGCTGCTCCTGCTCGGCGCCAACGTCGATCGCTGGCGCCTCGGCCGGCGCCGGGGCGCCGGTTCGCACACCATCCTCCACAAGGCCCTCGGCGCGGCCCTGCGCCGGCCGGCGCCGATCGCGATCGCGATCTCCGGCCTGCTCCTGCTCCTCGCCGCCCCGGCCCTGGCGATCAAGACCGGGCCGCCCTCGGTCGCCCAACTGCCCCCGTCCGACCCGGCTCGCCAGGACTCGGAGCTGATCGCGCGAGCAATCGGGCCGGGCTGGGATGCCCCGTTTGTGCTGGTGGCAGCGACCGAGGACGGTCCGATCACGGCCGCTGCGCAGATGCGCCACCTCTCTCGCTTCCAGAACCTGCTCGCGGCCCAGCCGGGGGTGAGCGCGGTGATCGGGCCGGCCCAGATCGCCAAGCGAACCGCCCCGATCGGGCGCCGCGGCGCGGCGCTGCTCGGCCCACCGGGAGAGCGGCGGTTCGCTTCCCTCGGTCGCCTCGGCTCGAAGCTCTCCACGGCCGGGGCGGGAGTGGGCCGGCTGCGCTCGGGGCTCGCCAGCGCTGCCGCCGGCGCCGGGCTGCTCGGCGAGGGGTCCGGGCGTGCCGAGGAGGGGGCCGCGAGGATCGCGGCCGGGCTCGAGCGCGCGGCCGGCGGGGGGGACCGCGCGACCGAGGCGATCGAGCGGCTGGCCGGTGGCGCCTCCCGGCTCGCCGACGGCCAGCGTAGCGCCCAGGCGGGGGCGCTCTCGGTCGCCCTCGGCCTCCATGACCTGCTGCCGCAGCTGCGCAAGGGGGCGCTCGCTCGGGCGCGGGAGCTGCGCTCCGAACTCGGCCGGGAAGCGAAGGCCGACCCCCGCCTGCGGGCCGCCGCCGGCAAGGCGTCGGCACTGGTCCTGACACTCGCGGCCGCCCGCAACGAAGTGCGCTCGCTGCGGACCGACGCCGCCCGCCTGCACGCCGGTCTCGGCCGCCTCTCCGACGGCGGCGGCAGGCTCGCCGAGGGCAGCGAGCGCCTCGCCGATGCCGCCGGCTCACTCGGCACCGGGCTGCAGCGCCTCGCCGCGGGCGCCGGCACCCTCTCCGGCGGCCTCGAGCGTCTGCGGGGCGGCAGCGATGCCCTCGCCAGTGGACTCGAGGACGGCTACGCGCGCTCCGCCCCGCTGCAGGGCGGTCTTTCGAGGGCGGGGACCCGGGTCGCCCTGCAGAGCGATGCGCTCACCGACCAGCGCGATGCCTTGGTCCGCGCCTCTCCACACCTCTTCGACTCCGGCTACTTCGTGCTCTCGGCCCTGGACGGCGCCCCGGCCGATCGGCGCGCGCAGGCGGCGCAGACGATTGACCTCGAGCACGGCGGCCAGGCCGCGGCGATGCTCGTCATCCCCCGCCACACCTTCAACACCCCGGGCTCCGAAGCGCTAGATCGCCGCCTCGTCCACCTCGCTTCGCGGTTTGGCGAGAAGGCGGGGTTGCGGACCGGAGTCAGCGGCGGCCCCGCTCAGCTGACCGACTACAACGACGTCACCCGCAGCCGGGTACCGCTGGCGATCGCGGCGATGACGCTGGTCACCTTCCTGGCGCTGGTCGTGATCCTGAGGGCGCTGATCCTCGCCCTGATCGCGGTGGTCCTCAACCTGATGACCGTCGGCGTCGCCTTCGGCGTCCTCGTCCTGCTCTTCGAGGTGCCGGCCAGCTGGCCGCTGGGCGGCCATGACTACGTCGACGCGATCGGCGCCGCCGCGATCTTCGGGATCGTCTTCGGACTCTCGGTCGACTACGCCGTCTTCCTGCTGGCACGGATGCGCGAGTCCTACGAGAGCACGGGGGACCACCGTAAGGCGGTCTCCTTCGGGCTCGAGCGGACGGCGACCGTAATCACCGGTGCCGCGGCGATCATGATGGTCGTCTTCGTCACCTTCGCGACGGCCGAGATCTCGACCGTCTCCCAGCTCGGCGTCGGGCTCGCGGTGGCCGTGGCCCTCGACGCGACCGTGGTCCGGATCCTGCTGCTGCCGGCGCTGATGCTCCTCGTCGGCGAGCGGGTCTGGTGGCTGCCGGCGCCGTTGCGGCGGGTGCTTCCGAGGGTCGAGCTGCACCCGGCCTAGGCCTGCTCATGGAAACGCAAACGAAAGACAGTGAAGGGATCCGGAGATGAAGAAGCAGTGGAGAAGAGGGTCGGGGCCGCTGGCGGTGGCATTGGCGGCGGTGCTCGTCCTCGTCCCGATCGCGACGGCGGCGGAACCGACCCGCGACGAGTACGTCGAACGCGTGGAGCCGATCTGCAAGACCAACACCGAAGCCAACGAGCGCATCTTCAAGGGCGCCAAGGAAGAGGTCAAGGCGGGCAAGCTGAAGAAGGCCTCGGGACGCTTCGCCCGCGCGGTCACTGCCTTCGACAGGACGATCGCGCAGATCAAGGCGGTGCCCCAGCCGGCTCCGGACGAAGTCAAGCTCGGCAAGTGGATCGGCTACCTGGAAGCCGAGAGCTCGCTGCTGGGAAAGATCGGCAAGGCGCTGGCCGCGGGCAAGAAGTTCCAGGCCCAGAACTACTCGGTCCGCCTCAACCGCAACTCCAACCTCGCCAACAACACGGTGCTCGCCTTCGGCTTCGACTACTGCCGAATTGACCCCTCGAGGTTCAGCTGAGATGCGGGCGGCGCGGACGCTGATCGCGCTCGGGCTGATCGGCGCCCTGTTCGGCTCCGTCGCCGCCGATGCCGAGCTCACCCAGCAGGGCGACCTGGTCGTCGCCTTCGAGGGCGGGCTGGTACCGAAGACGCTGCCGCGCCAGGAAGAGGTGCCGGTGGCGGTCCGCGTCGCCGGCGACGTCAGGGACGCGGCGGGCGGCGCCGGCAAGGTCCCGCAGCTGCGGACGATCTCGGTCGCGATCAATCGCGCCGGCAGGCTCTTCGACAAGGGCCTGCCCGTCTGCGTGCCGGCTTCGATCCAGCCCGCCACCGAGGCCGGGGCGAGGGAGACGTGCGGGAACGCGATCGTCGGCAGCGGCCACGTAACGGTGCAGGTCCGCCTTCCCTCCCAGCCCTCGTTCGCCGTCCGGGGCCGGCTGCTCGCCTTCAACGGGCCTCGGCAGGGCGGTCGCAAGCTGATCCTGGCGCAGGTCTACTCGCGGACGCCGCCCGGGTCCTTCGTGCTCCCGTTCGTGGTTCGAAAGCGCGCCGGGTTGTTCGGCACGACGATGACCACGACCCTCCCCAGGTCCGCCCGCGGGTGGGCGTACCTGACCCACTTCGACATGACCCTCAAGCGGGTCTACTCCTTCGCGGGGCAGCGTCGCTCCTTCATCTCCGCCGCTTGCCGGGCGCCGGCTGGGTTCCCCGGCGCGGTCTTCCCCTTCGCCAAGGCGATTTACGGGTTCGGCAACGGTCAACGCCTGACGACGACGGTGGTGCGGAGTTGTCGCGTCGCCGCCGACTGAGCCCTGAGCCGCCGCGCCGTTTTTGAGGACGCCGACGTACCGCCATATCGGTTGGACTGACATAGACTGCCGCACCAATGGGAGGGAGTGTCGGTAGGTGAAGTACCGTCGACTCCTCGTGGGTCTTGGCCTTGCGCTGCTCGCTTGCGTGCTTCTGGGCGTGTTTGGGCTGCGGGTCGAGGAGAAGCTGGCGCCGCTCTCACTGGAGGTGCCGGGGACCGCGGCCGCCGAAGGCGAAGCGCTGGCGGAAAGCCATTTCGGCGACTCCTCGCCGTTTGTGATCCTGCTCCGCGGCAGCGCCGCGGAGGTCGATCGCCAGGGTCCTGGGCTGGTCAGGGCGCTGCGGCAGGAGCCGACCGCGACGGTGATCTCCCCCTGGGATCGGGGCGCGGTCGCCGGCCTGCGCCCCGACCGCCGCAAGGCTCTTGTTTTAGTTGACTTCCACGTACCATTAGCGCAGGCGATGCGGGAGACCGTGCCGGCGCTGGAACGTACGATCGAGACTCGGATCCACGGCCCTGTTATCGCGACCCAGTCCGGCTACGCCTCGGTCTCGCGGGCGCTGCAGGAGGAATCGCTGAGCGCGACCGAGCGGGCCGAGCTGCTGGCGGCGCCGCTGCTGATCCTCGTCCTCCTGCTCGTCTTCCGCTCCGTCGTCGCGGCGGCGATCCCGCTCCTCTTCGGCGCCCTCACGGTGTTCGCCGGCCGCGGGGTGCTGGCGCTGCTCAGCGACGTGATGACGATCGACGCGCTCTCACTGGTCGTCTGCACGATGATGGGCCTGGCGCTCGGGGTCGACTACTCGCTGCTGATCGTCTCCCGCTTCCGCGAGGAGCTGGCGGCCGGGCACGATCGCTGGGAGGCGGCCGCCAGGACCAGGGCCAGCGCCGGCCGCACGACCCTCTTCGCAGGCACGACCCTGATCGTCGCCCTCGTCTTCTCCGCCTTCCTGCAGCCCGGCACCCTGCTGCTCTCGCTGGCGACGGCGACCGCGGTCGTGACCGTGATCAGCGTCCTCGTCTCCAACCTCGCGGTCCCGCCGCTTCTGGCCCTGCTCGGTGAGCGCATCAATGCCGGCACGATCCGCCGCCCCTCCTCAAAGCGTGGTTCCTTTCGGACCTCACAGGTTAAAAAGGAACCACGACTTCGGTGGTCGGTTGCCGGGGCGGCCAAGGCGGCGCTGCGGCGGCCGGCCCTCGCCGCCTGTCTGGTCGCGGTGCCGCTGGTCCTGCTGACCCTGCCGGTGCTCACCTTCGCCACCGGTGCCCCCGGGATCGACGAGCTGCCGAGCTCGAACCCGGCCCGCCAGAGCGCCGAGACGATCGACCGCGCCGTCGGCCCGGGATGGGAGGCGCCGTTCGTGCTCGTCGCCGCCACCGAGCGCGGCCCGATCACGACGCCGGGGAAGCTGCGGATGCTCGCCCGCTGGCAGCGGCGGATCGCCGCCCAGCCGGGGGTGCGGGCGGTGATCGGCCCGGCCCCGATCTCGCGCCGGGTCGGTCCGCTGCGCTCGCTCGGCGACAAGCTCGCGGGTGAGGCCGGGGAGGGGTCGGGCAAGCTGATCGAGCTCGGTCCCGGCCTGCGCCGTGCCGCCGGCGCGGTCAGCGAGTTGCGCTCCGGCCTCGCCGAAGGCGCCGCCGGCAGCGGCCTGCTCGCCGAGGGCTCGGGCCGCGCCGCCGCGGGGGCCGGGCTGATCGCCGAGGAGCTGCGCCGCGCCGCCGACCGCGGCGAAGACGCGGCGGCGGCGATCGACCGTATCCGGGACGGCACCGAGCAACTCGCCGACGGCCAGCGCAAAACCGCGGTCGGCAGCCTCACCCTCTCGCTCGGCCTGCGCTCGCTGCTGCCGCGCCTGCGCGGCGGCGAGCTGACCCGCGCCCGCAAGCTCGCCCGCGAGCTGGAAGCCGCCGCCGCCGCCGACCCGGCCCTGCGACCGGCGGCGAACCAGGCGCGGGTCCTGGCGAAGACGATCGCCTCCAACCGCGACGAAGTCCGCCGGCTGCGCAACGTCGCCCAGGAGGTCAACAGCGGCCTCAACCGGTTGGTCCCCGGCGGTGAGCGCCTCGAAGAGGGCGTCGGCACGCTGGCCGACGCCACCGGTGAACTCAGCTCCGGCCTCGATCGCCTCGGCGACGGCGCCGAACGCCTCTCCGGCGGCCTGGTCGAACTGCAGGGCGGCGCCGGCACCCTCCAGGCTGGGCTCTCCGAAGGCTTCCACCGCTCCTACCCGCTCCAGACCAGGTTGCGCCGCGCCGGGGCTGGGGTCGCCGCGATCGCCGGCCCACTCGACCTCGCCGCCCGCCAGCTCCAGCGCGAATCACCGCACCTCTTCGACTCCGGCTACTTCGTCCTCTCCGCCCTCGACGGCGCCCCGCCCGGGCGCCGGGCCGAAGCCGCCGAGGCGGTCAGCGTCGGCAGCGGCGGCCAGGCGGCGCGGATGCTGGTCGTCTCCTCCGACGCCTTCAACACGGCCGGATCGCGCCGCAGCGGCGAGCGCCTGCTGGCCAGCGCCGATCGGGTCGGCGAGCGCAGCGGCCTGCAGACCGGCCTCACCGGCGGCGCCGCCACCCTCAACGCTTACGGCGAGGCGACCGAAGCACGGCTGCCGCTGGTCCTCGGCGCCTTCGTCCTCTTCACGCTGCTGGCGCTTGTCGTCATCCTGCGGGCGCCGCTGCTGGCCCTGCTCACGGTCGTCCTCAACCTCGCCTCGGTCGCCGCCGCGATCGGCGTGATGTCCCTGGTCTGCAAGATCCCCGAGGGCTACCCGCTCGGCGGCCACCCCTACATCGACACGGTCGGCGCCGGCGCCATCTTCGGCGTCACCTTCGGCCTCTCGATCGACTACGCGGTCTTCCTGATCGCACGCATGCGCGAGCGCTACGACGTCGACGGCGACAACCGCGCCGCGATCGAGTTCGGGCTCGAGAAGACCGCCGGGGTGATCACCGGCGCCGCCGCGATCATGATCGCCGTCTTCGTCGCCTTCGCGACGGCGCCGATCGCGACCGTTAGCCAGATGGGCGTCGGCCTCACCGTGGCGATCCTGCTCGACGCGACCCTGGTCCGGATCGTGCTGCTGCCGGCGCTGATGCTGATGCTCGGTGACCGCGTCTGGCGGGTTCCACCATGGATGGACCGCATCCTTCCCCGCCGCGACGTGCTCAGTGCGAAGGTGAAGGCGAATGAGGCTTAGGAGATCGATGCTCGCGCTGCTGCTCGCCGGCGCGCTGACGGCCACCGCCGCGAGTGCTGCGGAAGCACCGACCCGCCAGGAATACGTCTCCACGCTGGAGGCGATCTGCAAGCCCGACGCGGAAGCGACGCAGAAGGCGATGAAGGGAGCCCGCGGCGACATCCGCTCCGAACGCCTGGCGCAGGCCGCTGGCAAGTTCGGAGCAGCGGCGAAGATCTTCGGCTCGACCGTGAGGGAGATCGTCGTCGAGCCGCGCCCGGAAGCCGACCGGGCCAAGCTCGCCAAGTGGTTCACCTACCTGAAGCGGCAGGAGTCCTACCTGCGGCGGATCACCACCGAGCTCAAGGCCGACCACGCGATCCCGGCGCAGCGGTTGACCGCCCGCTTCATCCACAACGGCAACCTCGCCAACAACGTGGTCCTCGCCTTCGGCTTCAACTACTGCGGCTTCAAGTTCTCCCGGTACGGATGAGGACGGGGGTGCCGCCGGCCGGTCTCGCCCGGGTGCTGATCGCGCTGGGGGCTCTGGCGCTGCTCGCCGGAATCGGCGCCGCTCTGGCGCAGGGAGAGCGGACCCAGTACGGCAAGCTCGTCGTCTCGCTCGACGGCGGCCTGGCTCCGCTGAAGCTGCCCCGCGACCACAAGGCGCCGGTGGCGATCCGCCTCGGCGGCGGCCTCAGGACCACCGACGGCTCGACCCTGCCGCGGGTCACGCGGATCGCGCTCGGGCTTCCGGGCCAGGGCGAGCTCGACACCCGGGGGCTGCCTGTCTGCGCGGTCCGCCGGCTGCGCAACGCCACCGTCGCCGAGGCGCTGCAGAACTGCCGGCCGGCGCTGGTCGGCCATGGCAAGCTGGCCGCGGACGTGCTCATCCCCACCCAGGCGCCGTTTCGGGTCCACGCCAGCCTGCTCGTCTTCAACGGGCGGGTTGGCGGCCACGACGCGGTCCTGCTCCACGCCTTCTCCGCACGGCCGCCGAGCGTGGCCGTGGTGCCGTTCCTGGTCCGCCGAGGCAGCGGGCGCTTCCCGACCAGCCTGGTCGCGCGCCTGCCGCCGGCCCTGGGCCCCTGGCCACGCTTCGCCCACTTCGAGCTGGAGCTCTCCCGGCGCTTCACCTATCGCGGTCGCGCTCGCAGCTATCTGAACGCTTCCTGTCCGATCCCGATCCGTTTCACCGCCGGCTTCTTCTCCTTTGCGCGGGCGACCTTCACCCTGGCGGGGGGTCGCGAGGTCAGCACCGGGATCGCCCGCGGGTGCCGCGCCCGCTGAGCCGCTAACCACCCGAATTCCCGTGAACTGGTCTGTTAGTGTTCCAATTAGATCAAGCAGGGGAAAGGGCACTTGGCAGGTTCGAACGTCCCAGTCGCGCTGGACGAACTCGAGACGGCGGTTCTACGAGCCTGTTCGACCGAGGCGGAGTGGCCCGCGCAGATCGCGGCCGGGGTCTACGCCGGCGTCGATTTCGCCATCGAACGCCCGCAGATCGCTCGCGAGATGGCGGTCGAGCTGCCCGCGGAAGGAGACTCCAGCGGCCTTTACGAACGCTTGGTTGGCCGCTTGTCGGGATTCATCCGGGTCAACGCTCCGCCCGGGCAGCGGCTGCCCGCGTCGACCGACGAGGCCCTGGTCGCCGGGATGGTGGGCCTGGTCGGAGACCACGTGCGCATCGGCCGCCTCGACCGGCTGGCCGAGCTGCGCCCGGAGATGGTGCTGCTGACCCTGCTGCCGTATCTGGGGTTCGCCGAGGCGCAGCGGTGGGCCAACCTGAGCGCCGACAAGTCTGGCTGATGTCTTGACATAGCGGTCCGCGTTTGTTCTTATTCTTTTGGCCTTGGATCCAGGCACCGGCCGCCTCCTTCACTCCTTGTGCGGCGGCGGTCGCAACGGCGCAGATAGGGGCGACCCGGGGGCACTTCCCTTGCCTCCGGGTCGTCTGCGCCTCAGTCGTCGCCCCGTAATCGGAGCAGCTTCGTGAGGGCCACGGTCGAGGCCGGGCTCTGGGCGAGCAGCCGGTCGCGGATCGGCCCCGCGTATGGCGTCGCGGCCCCGGACAGCGCGAGGTAGTGGGCCAGCACTCCGGTCAGGATCGCCGCGTGCCACCGTTGCCCTCGCAGCGGCGCCAGGGAGTCGCGGGCGGACTCCGCGATCGCCGCGATCCGCTCGGCCGCGACCGCAGCGCTCGGGTAGTAGGAGAGGTAGTTGTGCTCGCCCGCCGCCAGGTCGGCGTCGCGGTCGACCAGGTCGTCGAGCAGCACGGTCAGCGCTCCGATCGCGGGGAAGTAGGCGGCGTCCACCAGCTCCGCTTCGCTCGCCGTCGCGCCGGCGACTCCGGCGAGGGCGATCAACGCGTGCGCAGCCACCGAGGAGCTGGCCCCGGCCGCGATCTCCCACCACTCGAATCCCGCCCCCACCGGCAGGCCCGAGGCCCATGCCTCCAGCTCCCGGTGCGAGCCCGTGGCGGTCGCGTGGGTGTGGCTCTGGCCCTCGCCGCAGCGCAGGGCTGCCGAGCGGGCGATCGGCAGGACGATCTCCCGCGAGGGCAGCGCCGCGACCGCCGCCTGGCAGTGATCGAGAAGCTGCTCGAGGTAGCCGCCGTCATCGCCCCGGGGGTGCTCGGCGTACCAGTCCTCGCGCTCGGTCCCGGGGTCGAGGGCGGCCCCGAGGGACCGGTGCAGTTGCAGGCCGTCGCGGAGCCGGTCGGGACCCGGCTGCTCGCCGAGGCTGTCGAGGTAGTCGATCGCCACCTGCAGCGCCGTCGTCGCGTGGATCACGGCTCGCCGGGTCGATCCCGGCGCGAGGGTCGCGAAGACCGCGACCGCCCGTGGGTTCGAGGCCTTCTCGGTCAGTGCCTGTACCGCGCACCCTCGTAAGAGGGGATCCGGGATCGCGGCCGCGGTCAGGCGCCAGGAATCGAGCTCACGATCGACCGCCGGCAGGACCCGGCTCTCGTAGAGGCCGAGCGCGGCAAGCATCGCGAACCCCTCTGTACTGGATGGCCTCAACGCCCGCCCATCTTATGTGGGGTGGCGCGGTCCCGAAACGAAACTGGCTGCGCAGCCAGTTAGGATCCGGCGATGGCCACGGCCGACTCCTCCGCGCCGCTGAAGCGTCCCAAGCAGATGTCCCCGAACCCGGTGCGGCGGATCGTCGACGACGTCAGCGCCGAGTGGCGGGGAAGAGGGGGCTCCCCACCCGGCCCCAACGACTTCAGCCTCGTCCGTACCCACAAGATCGCCCACGACCCGTTGCCGCTGCTGCTCGGCGCCTACGAAGAGCACGGGCCGATCTTCAGCATGCGGCTGCTGCACATCCGCAGCATCTTCATGCTCGGCCCCGAGGCGAACCAGTTCATCACCGTCGGCCACCCGGAGAACTTCCACTGGCGCGAGTCGAGCTTCGGCGACCTGATCCCGCTACTCGGCGACGGCCTGCTGACCGTCGACGACGAGTTCCACGACCGCGCCCGGGCGATCATGCTGCCGGCCTTCCACCGCCAGCAGCTGGCGGCGATGACGGCGACGATGACGGCGGAGGCGGAGGCGGCGATCGCGGAGCTGCCGGTCGGCGGGGTCGTCGACGTCTACGACTGGATGCGCAACCTGGCGATGCGGATCGCGATGCGGGCGCTGCTCGGGCTCG
>WUUC01045258.1_pt1 | contig 21486 bp, 16 predicted proteins | sample 6278441 | NCBI WGS metagenome assembly WUUC01 (sample SAMN13675441, study PRJNA597444) | soil metagenome | isolation source: soil | place: USA: Washington | collected 2017-10
AAGGCAATCCCCTGAGGATTCCGATGACCGTACGAATAAATCAGCGATCCGGCAATCGGGTTGTCGGCTGGCGCGCCGCCGTCTGCCGTCATGCGAAGGATCTTCCCGTTTAATACGGACAGATCCTGTGCCCACTCGGGCTTGAAGTTATCGCCGATGGTTGCATACAACATGCCATCCGGGCCGAACTCCAGCGAACCTACGGTATGAAGATAGTTACTCTCCACGCCGTCCAGTATCACCTTATCCCATTGTGGAGCTTTTGACGCATTCTCCTTGTATCGCACTATAGTATTAACAAGCTTCAACGGCGATTTGCTCATTGCGTAGGTGTAGGCTACATACACATATCCATTTTGAGCAAACTCCGGATGAAGCACAATCCCTGTTAGTCCGGATTCGCCGATTTCCTGCACAACGGAATCCAATGCCAACCACGTTTTGGTTGTACCGTTGTCTACTACTGTGACCATGCCGGCGCGCTGCGTGATAAACAACCGGCCATCAGCAGCAAAATCCATTTCCCAGGGGGTATCAAGATCGGCGGCATAGGTCTCCGTATCAAAAATGTCCTCATCGCCTTCGTCCTTGCCATCAAACCAGTCATCGCAGGAAGACATACCTACGCTTAAAGCGAGTAAACCAACTATCGCTTTCCATGTTCCAATCGTTCTCATTGTTGTGATGTTTAAAAAAATTTATGCTTCGCTACGAGTCAGAGGCAGCCGCCTAAAATCAATGCCAGAAACTTTATTATTGGCCAGTCACACAATGGACACTACGGGGATGGAAAGCACACCCGGATAAAATATTTTGTGTTACCTGGATTTGAACAAAGTGTGGAACGAACTGCCTCAACTGCACGGAAATTAGTTATCGACCCGATCCCTTAACTCTGATGCTGGCATTTTGATTGCCCCGGGAAATACATGCCCGAAGGACCATCGATTGTTATTTTAAAAAACCTGCTCGCCGATTTTCGAGGAAAAAGAGTTAAGGAAGTTGATGGAACTTCCAGGGCGGAAATTAAGAGGCTGCAGGGTAAGCGGATCAACGACTTCAAGAGCTGGGGAAAGCATTTTCTGATTTGCTTCGACGATTTTACAGTTCGCATCCACTTCCTGATGTTCGGTTCCTACACGATCAACAAGCAGAAACAGGTACAACCAAAACTACGCCTTGCATTTTCCGGTGACCAGGAATTAAACTTCTACGCGTGTGCAATCACTTTTATTGAACAATCTCCCGATGAGGTCTATGACTGGTCGTCGGATGTCATGAGTAAAAAATGGAACGATCGTGTTGCTATCGCAAAACTCAAATCGAGGCCAAAGCTCCTGGTTTGCGACGCGATACTCGACCAGGGCATCTTCGCAGGTGCAGGAAACATTTTTAAAAACGAAGTTCTGTTCAGAATTCGCGTACATCCGCAGAGTAAAATCGGTAAAATGCCTGTTAGGAAAATCAGAACGCTGGTATTGGAAGTGGTTCGATACGGTCGCGACTTCCTGAAGTGGAAAAAAAAGAATGTCTTGAAGCGGAATTGGGAAGTCATCCAAAAAAAGATTTGCCCTCGCGACGGCCATCGTATAAAAAAACGTTATCTCGGCGCCACTGCCCGAAGAACCTTTTACTGCACGAAATGCCAGAAGTTTTACAAATGACAAAAGAAAAATCCTGCCAGCATTGCTGCCAACAGGATCTCCCTACTGACCACGCCTGACACGTGGTTATATCCGCTGAAAAATTAATTTCTCCCGCGCTTCCGTTCGCCTCCACCCTGATTTCCCGCTCCACCTGAACGCTGTGACTTTGAGGCACCCGACTCTCTGCCCGATGGTCGTGGGGAGAATGTGGGCTTACTGTTTCCACGATTGTCCCGGCCAACAGACGGTGTGCTCCGCCGCTGCACATCCGGTGTGCGATTTACCGAGGGATTGGACCGCCCTTGATTTGAAGGCGAGAGCTCGCGTTGTCTTGATGAGCGCTGCTCTGCATTCGGTTTCGCACGCTGCTCCGACGTTGACCGCTGATTGATATTAGGTGCGCTACGTGGCTCACTTGATGATCTGCCATTGACTGAACGCTGCTCTGCGCTTTCGCTTCTGCGACGTACGTCTGTAGACCTGCTGCTTCCGTTATATGAGCGGCTATTGTTGTCGTAGGTACGGCCTGCTGGACGCGAATTGTTATCGCTTCGGCTCGAACGTTCATTCGTGTAGCTTCTACCCGAAGAGTAACGGGAGTCATTCGACGCGTAGCGTGAGTTTGCACGAGCATCGTGGTAACCCCGGTTCCTGCTTTCATAGATGTCACGATTCGATCTCCTGTAGTCGATCTGGTTACGGTGTCTATTAATAACAACCACCGAGGTTGTGCGGTACGGTCTGTATATCCTTTGTGCATACACTACCCGGCGCGTATGGCAAATCGAATAGTAAGGTCTGTATGGTTGCCAGTACGAATAGTATGCGTAGTAACCAACAGGTCTCCAGGGATTCCACCAGAACGGATGGTAAGTCCATCTCCAGGGAGACACCCAAACCACATAATGCGGACTATATACATACTGAACCGAGGGCCATGCCCAAACGTTGACCACATTCCGGCTCGTTGTTGCGCCGGCATTGACCCGCACTTCCTCAGTAGGCTCGATGATCGTTTCAATCCCATAGATGTCCGAATCACCTACGATCTGGAGAACAGCTTTGCCATTGCTCAACTTTTCGAGTTCGATCACTGCCACATCCTGTGCTTCCGTTTCTGACACGATGGCCTGCAGGATAAATGCATGGACGCTACCCTCATTTCGATCAATCACTTTAATATAGTCCGTCTGGCCATCGCCATTCAGATCGAGGTTGTTTACCCGGTTGTCTGAAGTATTGAGGTGCTTTTCGAACTCTTCGGGTGATGCAGATTTCTTAAACAATTCCAGTGCGCCTTCGAGGCTGAAGTGATCCCCGGGGACCTCATCACGACTTTCCTGTGCGTAAGTCACCGATGTAACGAACGCTAACAACCCAACTGCGAGCGGAACGATCGCCATCGGTAGAAACCCACTAATTTTCAAAGGCGTTTTCATAACATGCTTTTTTATGTATTACTACTACGTATTACACGTATAGATCAACAAAGGGTGCGCCAGGCACTATAACTGGCATAAATACCATTAGAAAACGTGGTTTTTTAACGTTGTTAAGTCGTGCACTGCTATGTCTGTATGTTGGGCGGGCTGAAAAATTGGGGCGTTGGTCAATTTTGATGATCCATTCTCCTGCCAACTCAGCAAACCGGAAACCTATAAACCTTCCGGGAACTTATTCCACAACGGTATTCTGCGTTCTGTCATTACGCTTTCGATTTCAAAGAAATCAACATGGCAGACTTTTTGGAAATGATTTTTTTGCCCTCCGGCAACCTGACGATTTTTTTTATGCGGAATGCTTTGCAATCAGATACCAGAAAGCCCGATGGCCAGATATCGGCACCTGTGTTGTTCATGATCTTTAACCGACCATGGGAAACCAGGAAAACGCTGGCCTCCATTCGCGAAGTGCGGCCGCGGCAGCTATATATAGCGTGTGACGGGCCACGCAGAACAAAACCAGGCGAGCGCGAAACTGTCGAACACCTCAGAAAGGAGGTATTGCACCAGATTGACTGGCCCTGCGACGTTAAAACACTCTTCAGGACTGAAAATCTAGGCTGCAAGCAAGCTGTTATAGGTGCGATCACGTGGTTTTTCTCCGAAGTGGAAGAAGGAATAATACTTGAAGACGACTGTGTACCCGTTCCAAGTTTCTTCTGGTTCTGCGAAATATTGCTCGATAGATACAAAAACGATACACGCATCTGGCACATCACCGGCGACAATTTCCAGCAGCAGCCCATTAGTGAAAATGCTGACTATTTTTATTCGAAGTATCCGCACATCTGGGGTTGGGCAACGTGGCGGTCACGATGGCTGGCTTACGATGGCGACCTGACCTTGTTCAGCGCCGAACAGGCTGAGAAGATTTTCAAAACGACTTTCGGCCATCGGTTCCTCGTCGACTATTGGGTGAAAATCATGAAACGTATCCATGCAGGTGAAGTAGACACGTGGGATTACCAGTGGATGTACACTGTTTGGAAAAACAAAGGTCTCACGGTGGCTCCCAACAAAAACCTGATCACCAATATTGGCTTTAACCAACTTGCTACGCATACCAGGAACGAAACACCGGGGTTGTCGAACCTGAAAGCGGAAGACATTCCTATCCCATTAAGGCACCCCTCGTTTGTCTCCCCTGACATTCAGGCCGACGAGTGGATTGGACGAAACCTCTATCGCGAACCGTCCACGATGGAAAGAGTGATCCATAAGATAAGGGTCTTGTTGAAACCGAAACTGCAGGCGGCGATCACCTGATCTGTCAGGTTCGGTTATGAAATCCCGGCTTCAAATTCGATTCTCGTCATTCCGTTCAGTGAAGATTGATTCTCAATGATCAGAACATCCTGCGACCGACCAACAGAATATGTTACATGTGGGTCCCGGAGAAATAAGTTTTCATCAATAAACCCTTCCTCATCTTCGTGAAGCCGTATCGTTCCTGCATAATATCCTTGTTTCACCAGGCAAATGTTAGCGGCGTACCGGTAAAGCCGGTCGTTGACGTAACAAGAAATTCCAGCGCGTGCAATTACATGCCCACCTTTTAAGAGCGATTTTCCTCCTAACAATTCTTCAAACCTCCTGAGCGCAAGCTGTTTTCCTTTTCTCGGGGGGTCAATCAACTCTTCTTCCGCGTGCAGCATACTCTTTTTGGCTTTGATGATGCAAAACTACGCCCAAGTTGTTAACTGATCGTTAACGCAAGAATATTTCAGGCGCCCGCAGCCTGTCATTTGGCAGGTATTAGGACACACCTGCTCCAACCAATGCCCTATCCCGACGGTCACGGGTGCTTCCGTCCGTCCGTCGTCAAGGTTTCTTAAGTCTGCCATCATTATTATTCCTACATTTAGGAAATTATTGAGTTTGAAAAAATACCAGTTGGGCGAATTCGAAGAGATTGTCATTCTCACGATCGCCGTACTTTACAAAAAGGCGTATGGCGTATCAATCAAAAAGGAGATTGAGAACCGTTTAACCCGCGATGTGAGCATGGGTGCGATGCACACTGCTCTTGTCCGTCTTGAAGACAAGGGATACATCAAGTCATACGACGGTGAGGCCACTGAAGAGCGTGCCGGGCGTCCACGGAAATATTTTCAGATCACGGCACTTGGCAAACGTGCGATGGAACACTCGAAACAAACCAGGAACGATCTCTGGCGTTCGATCCCAAGAGTTGCGTTAGAAACTTAATGATATACAACGGGAAAGTTGATGAAACATCCTGTGCCATTCAACGTCTTATCATCGCCGGGAGTGTTAATTTTCCTATTCCGAACCACCCACTGTTCATGAAGGCTGCAGTCTACGATAAATACGGTCCACCAGAAGTGGTTCAAATTAAGGACATTAAGAAACCAGTCCCGAAAGACAATGAGGTACTGATCCAGGTTCACGCTTCCACTGTGAATCGTACAGATTGTGGTTTCCGCGGAGCGAACTACTTTATTGTTCGTTTTTTTGCTGGTCTTTTCAACCCCCGTGTTAAAGTGTTAGGCTGCGAATTCGCAGGAGAAATTGAAACCATCGGAAGATCTGTAACGAAATTCAAACCCGGCGACAAAGTTTTTGGCTTTAATGATGATGGCTTCGGCGGACACGCCGAGTACATGGTGGTGAAAGAAACCGGTGGCATCGCCCTCATACCCGACGGAATAAACTTTGAAGACGCGGCACCTATCGCTGAGGGCGCTCACTACGCGTGGTGCGATCTGCGTGCAGCAAAGCTTTCAGGTGGGCAGCGGATATTGATCAATGGAACGACTGGCGCTATAGGTTCTGCTGCTGTTCAACTGGCGAAGCACTGCGGCGCCGAAGTAACCGCAGTTTGCGATACCAAGAACATTGATCTCGTGAAGGCGCTTGGCGCCGACAGGATCATTGATTACAAAAAGGAAGATTTTCTTGAGCTGAAAGAACAGTTCGATGTGATCTTCGACGCAGTCGGCAAAAGTTCTTTCGGAAAATGTAAACCATTGTTGAAACCAAAAGGGATTTACATGTCAACGGAACTTGGTCCCGGTTATGAGAATCCATTTCTTGCCTTGATCACACCACTTCTTGGTGGCAAACGTTTACTTTTTCCTTTGCCGTTTATCAAACAGGAGGATGTCGTGTTCATTGGAAAGTTAGTTAGCGAGCAAAAATTCAAACCTGTTATTGACAGCCATTACAATCTCGATCAGATTGTAGACGCCTATCGTTACGTGGAAACAGGGATGAAAACAGGGAACGTGGTGATCCGGATCAGGTGACCACTGGGTTTTCATAACGATACTACCAATAGAACTTACCCAGGCTCACTGCTTCGTATTAAGGTCATATTCGAGTAACTTTGCTAATCAAAGGGCTTGTCCATCCCATGAAGATCGCGCTGTTGCTTGTTACCACCCTCGCGTTGGTTACCGACGCTGCTGCGCAATACCCGGCTGCCAGCACCTACAAAGCCGATAGTCTAAAAAACCTTATCCAGCAGTCCGCCGGTATCCATAAAGCCATCCACTTATTCGAACTGGCCAAGGTCAACACTGAGCTTGATCTTGACAGCGCCAAATCAGAGTTCGAGCAAGCTCTCGCAATCTGCCGGGAACTGAAGGCCGATACTACTATCATGAAAATTATTGCTGGATTTCAATATCCACTATGCCGTGTTGGACAAAGGGAACTCGCCAAACACTACTTGATCCTTGCTCGCGACATGAATACTCCAGGCGCGCTTGATCCAAAATTTCGCGGCCTGATTTACAGGGCTCTTTTCCGGATCCACATGTGGTATTATAGCATGTACGACAGTAGCGTGCATTACGGATTACTTGAAGTGGCGCTTCCAGGAGATTCCATAACGAACGCCGACCGTTATCTCAATGTTGCCTGGGCATACAACGAGCTTGGCGATAATCTCAAGGCACTTGAATACTACAACATCGCCCGAACCTATCTTACCGGGACGAATGAAGACCCATGGTACCTTTCCTATTTATACAACGGTATGGGGATGCTGTACGCCGACGAACGTGACACAAAAAAGTCAGAAGACTACTATCTCAAAGCTGTCGCATATGGGAAGGCAAGCGGCTATCCCACCGCAGCGCTTTCCCCGATGAATAATCTCGCCGTGCATTTCGATTGGATGGGCCAATACGACAGGGCCTTGAAATACCTCGACAGCGTTGCAGCGTTATTGCCGATCGAAAACGATCCGTGGGCATGGGCGAACAACACGTTCAACAGGGGCAACACGCTATCAAACATGGGAAGACCGGCAGAAGGAATGGAACTAATAAAAAAGGCGATGGCGATGTTCGCCAAGTTGAAAGACGATGCCACCGTTGCCCGGTTACACCTCCAATTGGCGCAGCCAAACAGGATGCTTGGCGATTATCGCACCGCCGAACGCGAAGCACTCATAGCCCTGGCCTGGGATCGTACCGCTGGCTATGGCGAATTGACAAAGGAAAGCTACAAGGCACTCTCCGAGATCTACTCAGCATCCGGCCAGTTCGAAAAAGCATTCGACTATCAAAGCAGGTATCTGAAGATCATCGATAGTTTAAACAGCGCGGAACGTCGCACTCAGTTTGGTATGGTGGAAAAAAATTATGAGATCACCAGGCAACAAAAAATACGTGAGAAACTCGTTCGTGAAAATGAACTTCATCTTGCGCAGGCACAAGCTGATCGAACCTTGCGTGTAGCGCTGATAGCGGGAACGATTGTTCTGAGTCTCGCTGCGATATACACGTTGGTTGCGTATCGCAGAATGAGGTCGCAAAACACTGTGCTCAATCAGCAAAAACTAAGAATTGAAGAACAGGCGCAACAACTGCATGAAGCAGCAAAAACTAAAGCACGGTTTTTCGCGAATGTTTCACACGAACTGAGGACACCCGTAACATTGCTGAATGGCATGCTCGAATTGATGAAGGAGCAACCAGCACGTAATGGAACAGACGAAAAGTTATCGGTAGCGTTAGGTAGTAGTCGTCGGCTTCAAGGTATGCTGAACGAAGTGCTGGACTTATCCCGCGTTGAAGCGGGTCGTTGGCAATTGGCTACAAAGCCGAGGGAACTCCTTCCATTACTGAACAGGATCGTGCTTGCATTCGAATCATTGTTTGTTCGGAAAAACCTGAAGCTTGAATATGACGCAAGTTCAACTGAATCGGTGGTGATCGATGTAGATGAGGATAAATTCGAGAAAGTGATCAATAACCTGATCTACAACGCGATCAAATTCAATCGTGCCGGCGGCTGGGTTCGTGTCACAGCCCATCCAACGGAGACTTTTGTTGTCATACAAGTCGCAGATTCGGGCATCGGAATTCCAGAAAAGGAGTTGCCCTTTATCTTCGATCGATTCTACCAAAGTGCGTCTGCTGAAAAGCTCACCTCACAGGGTATCGGAATCGGCTTGTCGCTGGTGCGGGAGTTTACGGAGTTACATGGTGGCAACGTAGCCGTATCCAGCCAACTAAACGAGGGATCGTGCTTCACCGTGCACCTTCCACTAACTTCAACAGTTGAATGGCCCGTAGAGATCAACGATGACAACCCAGCGCTGCCAGAAATATCCTTTGAATTTTTTACACGTCAGCCGCACCTGCTTATTGTTGAAGACAACGACGAGATGCGTTTTTACATCAAAGAAATCCTTGGCGATCACGTAACCATCTCGGAAGCTCAACACGGGCGAGAGGGTCTTAAATGGCTAAAAAACAATACGCCGGACCTGATCATCTCCGACGTGATGATGCCTGAAATGGATGGTTATGAATTCTTAGCTCAGTTAAAAAACTCTTCCACCCTGCGGGGAATCCCCGTGGTGATGCTTACCGCGCGCGCCGCTGAGGATGACCTCTTGCATGGCCTAAGCCTTGGCGTTGATGACTACATCATCAAACCTTTCAATTCAAAAGAATTAAGAATCCGCATTCACAACCTCCTCACGAACCAGGAGATTCGGAGAGTGTGGATTCAAAAACCAATTGAAACCGGGGAAATGGTTGTGCCTTCGGTCCCATCGGAAGACCAGGTTTTTATCGCGAAGGTGCAAGCATTCGTTGAGGAAAACGCCGGCAATGCTACGCTGGGTATTGCCGAGCTCGGCGACCACCTCGCAATGAGCGAGCGACAAGTGTACCGAAAAGCGGCAACGCTCACAGGGATGACACCAGCCCAACTGATCAAAGAGATCAGGATGAAAATCGCGTACCGTTTGCTACTCCAACGTGGCGTTGTAAAAGTCGCGGACCTCGCCAGGAGAGTTGGATTTGAAAACACGTCGTATTTCTCCAGGCAATTCCAGGAACGATTTGGGAAGCGGCCGGCAGAGTTTTTATAGAAAATTCAAAATGCAGTTCCGCAAAAGCCACGAAGAACGCGCGACCATCGCGGGCACACAGGCATTGAGGGCGGCTTCGCGTCATCCAGTCGATGACCTGAAACGAGAGTAGGGCTTATTTCAACTTCATCACGAAAGATGGGTCCAGTGGATAGCGTCCGAACTGTTTTCCATACACCGCAATACCACCATTGCCCTCTGTTTTCATTCGAATTACAAGTTGACCTTTCTGAATGGCTGCCGTCAACTGTTTTTTCGATACTGGCACTTTCGTGAGATAGCCATAGGATCCGGCTTCGCGAAGTTTGCGATCCTGCAGCTGATGATGCCACGACAGAACACCCCGGTGATCGGCTGGATCGTCGGGCAATGTTGTCGTCAGCGCTTTGTCTCCGTTCACCGTCACTGAGATCTTTGAAGGAAATAACGTTTCATCTGTCATCGGGTAGGAGTTCGGGTTACCACTCGGCGACGCTTTGCCACCCAGCATGAAGTCGACATCCGTCTTTTCCTTTTCGTCACGGTCTTTCACAAAAAGTTCCTTCGCGGAAACTTCGATAAGGAAGAAGCTTTCTTTTACGTTGTTAACATTGAGTGTCGAAGGAAGCTTGATCGCGTATTCAATATACCCGTCGCCGGCGCCACAAACTTTTAGTCCATCCAGCACATTCCATTGCTTCAAACTCCATTTAGCGTCGCTGAAACCTGCAGCAGGAACGGATACAATTTCCATCTTTGGCAACTGCGCCCCTCCTGTTACCTCGAAATGCATGAAGTTACTATTCAGCACAACTCCCTTCGCATCCAGCAATTGAAGAGTGAGCAAGGCAAGGCCACTCTGCACCGGCATCGACAGTGTTAATGCCTTCAGTTCACTTTGCAGATATGGCTTGTAGTCGACCTGCTGCGTTCCCTGTGTAAGTGACACACTTTCACCGATAGCATTGATTAGTTTCAGCTGCCAGTTGAGTTTCAACTGTTGACCGTGGTCAACTGGCGTCATCACAGATAACCAGAGCGGAACGTTCACTTGTTCGCCGGCTTTAACGGTTTTGCAAATGTCATTGCCAGTAGAAAGATAAACGTCGGCATGAAGATCATTGAGTCTCATGCCTGGCATGATCTCCTCAATACCGGTAAATTTATTTGAACGATCAAAACGCCAGTAGCCGTTCCACTCATTAATAACGTCGTGGTGCTCGGTGTATAACCAGCCGGCGATCTCGGGATACTTCCGGAAGGTATTCATCATGCGATGGTAATCCCAACTCCAATCTACATCGCCGGTGCTCCCTTCGTAGCCCCAAACATTGCCGCACTCCGAATTGATCTTCGGCTGTTTGCCTTGTGTAAAACCTTTTTCAAACTGAAAGGTGCTTCCCTCGAACGAACTGTCCGTCAATTTTTTTAAGTGCGATTCCCACTCCCATCCAGGCAGGTAATCGTGAAATGAATTAATGTCCGTTTGCGTGTGCCCCGCCCCGCAGCAGATCGAATTGTCTTCTGCCAAACGTGTGGGATCAAGAGACTTCGCGAGGTAATACATTGAAGCAACCCAGTTTTGCGTCTCCGGCAGATACTTCGCTTCCTTCTTTCCATTCTCTTCCGAATGCGTTCGAAGTCCCCAGGTCTCATTGAACAATATCCAGGAGAAAATAGACGGGTGATTGAAATCGCGGCGCACCATGTCGCGGAAAGTTTGTTCAGCTTCCTGCTGCATTTTAGGATCCGGATCACCCCAGCTGTTTGGCAGATCTGCCATCACCAATACACCAAGTTTGTCGGCCCAGTATAACTTCCGTGGTATCTCGCACTTGATGTGCGGACGGATCCCGTTCAACCCGATCTCCTTCGCCAATTCGATCTCCCGTTTCATGAAAGCGTCTGAGGGAAATGTATAGAATCCTTCGGGGTGATAAGATTGATCGAGTGTGAGTTGAAGATAAACCGGCTGGTTGTTGATCGCCACGTAAGGAAATGGCGTGCCCGGCAAGTTAACAACGGATACCTTACGCATGCCGAAATAAGATTTCACTACATCATCGCCGGTTCGTATTTCCACATTGTATAAAAACGGGTCATTCAGCGACCACAAATGCGGTTGCGGAATGGCGATGGCAACTTCAACCATATCCTTGCCTTTGGAAATCGTTGCCTCTTTTGTGATCGGCGATGTTCCCTGGATCGCGATCGAAACCGGTATATCAGCAGTGGCTTCTGTTGCGAGATAGACTTTAGCAATCACACGTTGCTGATCGATATCCGGTACAAAGTGAATGGCATCTGAAAAAGTTTTTCCACGGGCTTCAAGGTAAACGGTTTGCCATATCCCGCGCGCATTGCCGTATCCTTGCTTTCCATAGAGCGTAAAATCGCGTCGCTTATCATCCGCTCGCACCACCAGCTTTTGGGCCTGACCATACTTTATATATGGAGTGAGCTCAAAGGAAAAGGGGGTGTATCCTCCCTGGTGGGTTCCCAATAATTGACCATCGAGCCACACTGTAGTTTCCCAATCGGAGGCCCCGATTGTTATAAAAGTTCGTTTCTCCTTCCACTCCTGAGCGATCGTAATGTCCCTGCTGTACCAGGCAACATCGGCTTTGTCTTTTACACCCGACAGTTGCGATCCCCATGGAAATGGTACAGTGATCTTATGCGAAAATGCCGCAGTGCCCTGGCTCCAATTTTTGGAAAGTCCCTGGTCCAGTGAATCGAATTCAAAATTCCATTGGCCATTGAGATTTTGCCACATCGATCGTTCGAAATCCGGGCGCGGGTGTTCAGGAAGCGGAATATTCTGGGCGGTCGCGCCGATGGTCGCAATAAGAATTAATACCAGGACAGCATGTCTTTTTCTCATCGTTCGGGAATGGTAAGGAGTAATATTATTGATTAATCAGGGTTCCCACAAGACACCCGAATAAATGGCGGCGGAAAGCAGCAGGACGTACGGATACCGCAGTCGATCTCCAGGTTGATCCCGAAAAAATATGTTTAAAAAATTATGCTCCTTCGGCAGGAATACCTGAGGGATGGATTCGAACTAAGTGGTATTGATGTTGTTGCTTCCCTGCTATATCATGATCTTCACGCAGGGTGGATTCCGGGAATAAAAATTTGCTATGCAAAAATTAAGGGTCGATCTTCTTAAGTCCCTTTGATCGTTCTTTATCCTGCTTCGACTTCTCTTTATCTTCTTTGGACTTGCCGTTTTCGTTTTCCTTGTCCTCCTTGTTTTTTTCCTTGTCGATATCCTTCAACTTTTCGAGGTCATTGAGGCGCTTTAATCGCTCGTCAGTTCTGCGCTTGCCGCGGTTCCACTCCTCTTCAAGGTCGTTGCCGTCATCATCATCGTTACTCCATCGGTCGTCGTCGTCCTCGTCGATGTTGATATCCAGATCGAACTCTTCTTCGATGTCGATATCCATGTCTTCATCTACATCCACGTCGATGTCAATATCCTCATCGAAATCAAAATCATTGTCGATGTCAATATCAATATCTTCATCGAAGTCGAAGTCGAAATCAACGTCGACATCCATATCCATATCAAAATCGAATTCCTCGTCGAACTCGTTCTCGATCTCTATTTCGATCTCTTCCGCGCCGCGTCCCGAAGCAACACGCCTGAGTCCGTTGGTGCGTTCTTCCCCAGTCGCGATCTTTTCCAGTCCCTCTTCTTTTTTCTTCTCCTTTTTTGAATCCTGCTGGGCAACTGCAGCCACAGACAAGCCGGCGACTAAAAGGCCGGTGACCAAAACGACGCGTTTGAAAGTGTTCATGTTAACTAATTTACAAGGATTACCAGCAGACGATCGAAAGGTTACCCGAAATCATTTAATTTTTGAAGGAGAGATAGAAAACCTCATGGAATCACCAAAATTTGAGGTTTTGCAAATACCTTCGAAAGCGCTTTGGGAGACCTCAATGCCGGCGCGATTGAAACCGTCGAAACGCCCCTCTCTGTCCACAAAAATCCACACCGTTCCACAGTCGTCCGGCGACAGCTTCCCACCCAATCTTCCAATTCCTGCCTGGCAACAGCCGGCACAGGATTTTCTTAGCCTGAGTCCCGTTCAAGCCGGGACAGATGAAGACACGGTTGCTAACGCTTATAGTAATAGTAATGATGGTGAGCCCGATTGCAATTGGTCTCTCATCGCCACCTATGCAAAGTTCCGGGTTTACCGAAATTATCGACTATCATGTACTTGATGTATTAACGGTATACAATCCCGTTGAAGGGCAATGCGATAAATCACCGCTCATTACGGCAAACAACTCACGGATAGATCTGGACAAACTCCGCCGTAACGAAATACGGTGGATCGCCCTTTCCAGAGATCTTTTGAAGAGATGGAATGGTGCTTTCAATTATGGCGACACTGTGATACTCGACGCCGGTGATGACGCCATCAATGGTTTATGGGTGATCAATGACAGTATGAACAAGCGATTCACTAACCGTGGCGACCTCCTTTTTCATCCTGACTCACGCAGCACAGGAATCTGGAAAAACGTGAAGATCAATCGCGTCGAGAAAAAGACTGTGTAAGAGAACTCTCCGATCCGGTGCTGACATTCAGCAAGATTGCTTTCAACGATTGCTTGAAATTATTCAACCGGCGGCACATCAAATGCTTCAGCAACCTTTATCTCTAAATCGCCCGACAATCGAAGCACATTTTCCTTACGGGGAGCTTCATTAAGTTCTTTCACGATGTCTACAATCGCACGTGCAACATTTAACGATGGATCAGGCAATGGATACTTTTCAACATACTGCGTCAGGTATCTTCTTCTGCCTGAATAAAGCCGGTTGTTAAATACCAGGTCATGGTACCGGGTCATCAGTTTTGAGTTGGCAACACCCTGTATCAACAATAAGTTGTTAATATCATCGCTTGACACCGCGGTAATCCAGTAGCAGTTGCCATTTACAATTCTGCCTTCATTATCAAAATAAAATCGCGGTGTTGAACTAATATCGGGAAACACAAGTTTCGGAAACTGCCAAAGCTCCGGATTTTGTGGCACCCAGATGCCAAACCACTCCCGGCCTGCTTCGATAACATACTTTCGTGCCTTCAAGATATCCTTATTCTCAAGCAGGTACCTTTTTGTGCCGGGATACAAATCGAGATCAATAGCTTTCCTGACGCCGCCTTCACTATAATGCGGGTATAATACTTTCAATTGAGTATTGTCGCTTACGTTCCACGCTTCTATATTTTCCTGTGAGATCAACTCTTTTAATATTTCATCCTCAGGTTTGTTTTCACCAAGTGTGTTCCAAGTGTCGCTGATGAAAACTTTGTCTGCAGTCGTTTTTATTCCCACGCGAACTTTGAAGAAATCCTTAACCCTGAAAGGTGCATTGCTTTCAATTTGCGAGATCCATGCCGACTCATCTGAGGATTGCATTTCCCACCGCCCGCCAGAGCCATGAGCATATTTCAGCACACCGGTTGTCTTCTTATACTTTTTTCCCTTGGCGACGTAAAAGCCGGGGTCTTCGGCATTGATCACATCATAAATACTGTCAACGTCTTGTATATTTTCATTTATACCGTTGAGTTCTTCATAAACCTTTGTGAACCCCGCCGATGATTTCGACCCCGTCTTTTCCTTTTTTCCAATAAAAATTGCCGGCAACACAGCCGCATCAAATAGTTTCGTATCACCCAGGTCGAGCAACTCCAGGATCGAATATTCTTCCGACAAATATTTCCTGATGCTATCGCCGCTTTTCGTAAACAGGAACCGGTTGGAAGTGATCACACCAAGAACGCCTCCATCTTTCAGGCATTCCGTCATGGCTATTAAAAATGGGTAGTACAGATCGACGCGGCCCTTCAATCCAAATTTTTTAGCCAGCGCTTGTGCCTGACCGGATCCTAATATCTGGGTCCGTACATATGGAGGATTGGCTATCACAATATCAAACAAAGGACCTGTCGAAGCACGCAAAAAGTCGCCGTTGATCAATGTAAATTGATTCGTACCCAATTTCGAGAGTCGCCCACGCGCTACGCCCAGGTATCGGGTGTCGGCATCATACCCGGTTAGCTCAAATTGAACTTTTGCTTTAGTTAGTCGCTGCGCGATGGCTAACAATAACTCTCCTTCTCCACAAGCTGGATCGAGCACACGTACCTTTTGATGACTTCTGTTTGCAAGGATTTTCCTGGCAAGGAGATCGGCCAGCCCCGGCGGCGTAAAGGTCGCACCGGAATACTTGATCTCCTTTTTTGATGGCATGGTCAAAGATAAGGATCATGAATCGAACCCGTTCTATCAACCGGGAATGTTTAACCCGTCCATGAATAACACAACTGGCAAGTGCGTTAATGAACTACATCTAAATGCTTCGGCGTTATCTCTTATCAAAAAAGTAAACTAATTTACATCTGTAATACGATTTACCAGCGACCCCGATCCGCGGCCGGATGTACTCAGATAAAATCTGGATACAATCAATGATGAATTACTTAGTACCCATATGAAACGCATTTCTCTGTTTTCTCTGTTCGTAGTTTTTGCGCATCTGGCGTGGTGCCAGACTTCCATTGCACCATCGAAGTTAACCTGCGAGTACCTCGCAGATCCAATAGTCGTTGATGTGCTGCAACCGCGGTTGGCCTGGATCAACACCGCGACAGGCAACACGCGCGGTCATCGGCAAACTGCATGGCAGATTGTTGTGGCCACTTCAAAAGACAAGCTAAACAATCCAGACCTGTGGGACAGCGGCAAGATCCCATCTGAACAAAACAACCGGATCGTGTATGGTGGTAAGCCATTGACAAGCCGCATGGAGTGTTGGTGGAAAGTAAGTGTCTGGGATGAGAATGGAAAACAGTCGGCATGGTCTGATCCCGCCCGTTGGCGAATGGGGTTTTTACAACCCGGCGATTGGAAGGCCAAATGGATCGGCGCACCATGGGAAGGAGAAGAAGCATTGCCGAGGCCAAACAATCCAAGTGCGAAAGTGCCGGAGGACACGGGTCCGCCTTCACCGTTGCTTCGAAAAAAATTCACCATCAATAAACCGATTGCAAAAGCCGTAGCATTCGTTACTGGCCTGGGCTATTTCGAATTGTATGCGAATGGGCAAAAAACAGGAATAGATGTGCTTGTTCCGAATCAAACGAACTACGGTAAGCGCAAAAACCTTGCGAGCGCGCTGATCAATGTTGATGACAACTTCACGCGCTATAAAGTGATGTATCTCGCCTACGATATTAAGCAACTGCTGAAGCAAGGAGAGAATGTGATCGGTGGCATTGTCGGTAATGGATTTTATAATCCTGCGAAATTCTGGGCGGAAGGATATGGCACTCCGCGCTTTCTTGCACAGGTGCACGTGACTTATACCGACGGAACCGAAGATGTGATCGTTACTGATGAAACGTGGAAGGCGGCACAAAGCCCGATACTGATGAATATGGTTTACTATGGCGAAACTTATGACGCACGAAAAGAAATTGCCGGATGGAATACAGCGGGGTTTGATGACACCTCGTGGCAAAATGTTGTGATTAAAAAATCGCCGGAAGGTGAACTCGTAGCTCACACGGCACAGCCCGATAAGGTAACAGAACAACTGCAACCCATATCCATTCAGAAACTGGAGAATGGAAATTATAAGGTTGACTTTGGGGTGGAAATTTCAGGATGGGTACGGTTCAATAATATTGAAGGTCCTGCAGGACACACTATCGAAATTTCATTCAATGGCAATGAATTCTCCGGCGAGAATCGTTACACCTTTGCGGGCAAAGGCCCTGAGAATTATGCACCACGCTTTAATTGGTTTGTATTTAGCGCCATCGAGATCAAAAACTGGCCTGGCGAATTAATAGAAAGTCAGCTCACCGCAGAAGCGGTCAATACTTACATTGAAGAGTCGGCAACATTCGAAACATCAAACAAACTATTTAACGACATCAATAAGATCTGGAGAAGAAGTCAAACGGACAATATGCATGGCGGTATTGCCAGTGATTGTCCACATCGTGAACGCTCGGCGTATACAGGCGATGGACAGGTGGCGTGTGCTACGGTAATGCAAAACTACGACAGCCGGAATTTTTATCATAAGTGGATACAAGACATGCACGATGCTCAGGATGTTACAACAGGTTATGTACCAAATGGTGCGCCGTGGCAGCCAGGTTGCGGCGGGGGCGTCGCGTGGGGCGCAGCCATTCACATCATACCATGGGAATTCTATCTACAGTATGGCGCGCAGGACATCCTTAGCGACAATTATGAGAGTATGAAGGGCTATGTCCGTTACATGAAGACATGGGTGGATAATGATGGTATTATGTTTTCGCAGAGAGCAAACCAATCCGGCAATCCGCTTCAGTGGTTTAACCTTGGCGATTGGGTGCCGCCGGGAGACCTGCCTCCCAATGATCTTGTACATACATTTTATTTCTGGCATTGTGCGGATATCACCGCAAAGACTGCTCGTGTATTAGGCAAAAGCGCAGAAGAAAAAGAATACGCGGCGCTTGCAGAACGAACAAGACAGGCGTTTTACAAACGCTTTTACAATCCGGCGTCAGGCTCATACGGAAAAGCAGGTGGCGACATATTCGCATTGTATATGGGTGTACCACTCGGTCAATATGAAAAGGTAAGGTCTGCGTTGGTGAAAAATATCCAGGCAAACGAGGGCCACCTCGATACGGGAATTTTCGGTACGCGTTACTTCTTTGAAGTGCTCGCGAATAATGGGCTCAACGATCTCGCCTATACCGCGATGAATAAAACAACGGAACCTGGCTTTGGTAACTGGTTGAAAATCGGATCTACAACGACACGTGAGCGTTGGGATGAAGAGGGTTCACACAATCACCCGATGTTTGGCGGGGCCCTGGTCTGGTTTTACCGCAACTTGTCCGGACTTCAGTTCGATGAAAGTCAGCCGGGATACAAGCACATCATTTTCAAACCGCAACCAGCAGGTGAATTAACGTTCGCGTCTTACAGCAGGCAGACGAATAATGGCGAGGCATCGATCCGGTGGGAAAAGAAAAATACCTTATTTCAAATGAATATCGAAGTACCGGCTGGAAGTACCGCTACGGTCTACATTCCTGTAAAAAGTGAAAAGGACGTGAGTGAATCGCAGCGTGCGGCGTCAACATCGACCGGTGTTCGTTTCAAGGAAATGAAGGACGGGTTTGCGGTATTTAATGTTGTCAGTGGCAAGTATAGTTTCCAAACAAAGTAGTTTTCACTAATTTGACGTAACTGCTATCATGAACAAGCGAACTTTTATTCAACACAGTCTTGCCCTTGGCGCAGCTGGTTTCATGCCACGCATGGCATTAAGCGAATGGCTGGAAAAGTACCAGTCCTATTCAGCAGTTGAATTAGCTAATGATGAGCAGTTCTGGGCCGGCATCCGCGCTGGCTACAAATTGAAACCAGACTATATCAATCTCGAAAACGGATACTACTGTTTTCTTCCCCGGGAAACCTTGGACAAATACGTTGGGCACATCCGCGAGGTGAATTTTCATGGCTCGTATTATATGCGCACGGTGCAGGCGGATAACAAGAAAAAAGTGATTGGCCGTCTTTCCGAACTAGCTGGTTGCGCACCCTCTGAGCTTGCACTCACGCGAAATACAACAGAATCGCTTGACACTGTTGTTAATGGTATCCACTGGAACGCCGGGGACGAAGCCATCATGGCGCAACAGGATTATGGCTCGATTGTCAACCAGTTCAAACTGATGGAAAAGCGCTATGGGATCGTAGCCAACATACTTTCTGTTCCGAACCACCCGGCATCCGACGGCGAGATCGTTGACTTGTATCGCAAAGCGATCACGCCGAAAACAAAGTTGATGCTGGTCAGTCACATGGTGAATATTACCGGACAGATCCTGCCCATCAAAAAAATATGCGACATGGCGCACGGCCTTAACGTGCAGGTTGCAGTAGATGGTGCCCACACATTTGCTCACCTGAACTTCAGGATCCCCGACCTCGGATGCGATTACTATGCTGCAAGTCTTCACAAATGGTTGAGTGTTCCACTTGGCGCTGGAATCCTATATGTGAAAGAAGGCAGAGCGCCGGGATTGTTCTCGCTCATGGCCGACTGGAGCATGAATGATGATATCACACACCTGGCTCACACAGGTACGCATCCTGTAGCAACAGATCTTACTATCCTCGATGCAATTGATTTTTACACCAAGATCGGTCCGGAAAGAAAAGAAGCACGTCTGCGCCATCTCCAGAATTACTGGACATCGCGCGTTCGTGACGTGAAGAACATTGTAGTGAACACACCCGCCGAGCCCGCACGTGCTTGTGGCATCGCCAACGTGGGTATTAAAACTATGAAGCCTGCCGACCTGGCAAAAAAACTTCTCGATAAATATAAGATCTGGACCGTGGCGATAGATGGTCAGGGTGTGCAAGGATGCAGGATCACTCCTAATGTTTATACGACAACTGCAGAGTTGGATGTTTTTGTAAACGCGCTGGTTGAAATGGCATAAGGCAGGAAAAAAAATACTCCGCTGACCGTTGTCTTGCCTGTCGATCGCTGGTATAAAATTCGAATAGGGTGATTCGCAGCTGCCACTTCGGTCCATCTTAGTATATTCGTTTAAAGTTGGCCATATGTCTGTTGTTGCGATTGCAGCTGTTCGTTCCTATCCCGGTCGTATGTTCGGCTGGATCCCGCTGCCCTACTGGCTGGGCATTCTCATCGCGTGGGAACTTGTTTTTCTGATCGATTATCTGTTAGGAACGAACATTCCCGGCGGTCATGACCACCGTATCGAATTTGGATGCCTCGTATTGTTTTTCGCATTGGTCTGCTGTTCGATCATCTATTGTTCAAGAGTACTAACGGAGATGTATGATGAGGTTGCGCTGTTTGTCAATCAGGAGTCCGGTGATTTCCGGGTGTGGTATAGCGATCAGCTTCGCCGCAGCTACGAAGGTATCTTTCCAATAGCGTTCGGATTGGTTTTTGCATTTCTTGAATTCTTTACAGCCGGTCCCGTCATTCACCAGTTTACACCGCCGGGCACTAGTTTGTATACGTTCCGGCTTGTATATGAATTTGTCGGATTCTTTTTTCTCGGTGTTGGTGTTTGGGCTTTGCTCCATGTTGTGCGCATACCGATTTTACTTACACGTTATAAGATCAAGGTGAGCCTGACACAGATCTCAGGACATGGACTGCAAGCACTTGGTACCAGCTATTTCCGTATGAGCCTATCGATCATCATCACATTCATTCCGCTCGTCGTAGCGGTGATCCTTTCTCCATTGAGTGAAAATACCTTTATACTCACATGGCTGGCCGGCGGATTGACGCTGATCTTCGGATTTTTTCTCCTGCCACAAGTTGGAGTTCATCGCATCATGGCGGCGGAAAAAAATCACAGGCTGGCGAGCTTCACACATCACCTGGAAGAGGCGATGGAGCGTTCACTGAAAGATCCATCGTCGGAAAATATGAAAAGGCTAAAGGAACTTTTCGATTTGCAAGCGCATTTGAAGAACATGAATGATTGGCCTTTCAATACCCAAACGCTTTGGCAATTGATCACAGCGCTGTTGATACCAATTGCGCTGACGGTGTTGCAGATATTTTTTTGAATTTAGATCGACCCATCGTGATCATCTCCGGGTTCAGTTCCCGGAAGTCGAAAGTCTTTCGAATTCGTTGACGAGTTCAATGTTTTTTTCAGAGGCCGTATTGAGTAGTTCGATCAGAAGCTGGTAGATAAACGGGTCGACCGCAGACGATCTGCTAATGCCATAATACCGCCCACCTGCTACCTGCTCTACGATGTACATGCTTGCATCATAAACAACGTAATCCACATTTTCAGCAACTGGTCGATGCTCAAAATCTGCGGTTGCAAATATTTCGGCGATTCGTTGAAAGTCCTCGTGGCTGATTGGTTCCTTTGAATTCAATTTTTTCTGT
>WUUC01046784.1_pt1 | contig 21481 bp, 18 predicted proteins | sample 6278441 | NCBI WGS metagenome assembly WUUC01 (sample SAMN13675441, study PRJNA597444) | soil metagenome | isolation source: soil | place: USA: Washington | collected 2017-10
TTCGGCATCCCGATCGTGGTGCTGGATACCGAGGTGGCGCGAGAGATATACGGACCGGCCGCGCGGTATGTGTCGGAGCCCGATCCTCGACTGATTGCGGCAGCGCTCGAAGAAACCTTGTATGACGAATCGGTGCGCTCCCGTCTAATAGCCGCGGCACCGGCCGTTCTCGAGAGGTACTCCTGGCGAACCTGCGCGCGCGGCGTGCTCGACGTCCTTGCTCGCGCGGCAACCGATGCACGGGGTCGCCCATCCTCGGCCGATCTTCCTGGCGGTGGTTCTCCGCACACGCAGACCGCCCAGTGATCCCGATGCCCCGGCTGTCGATCGTGATCGTCAGCTACAACGCGCGCCGTGACCTCGAGCGCTGCCTGGAAACGCTCGTGCGGGACAGGCCTGCCGTGGACCACGAGATCGTTGTCGTTGACAACGCATCCACGGACGACACGGTCGATGCCGTCCGCAAGCGCTGGACTGGCGTGCGGCTGATTGAGGCAGGCGGGAATCTCGGATTCTCGAAGGGAAATAACCTTGGCATCCGTCAATCATTCGGCGAACTGGTGCTGCTGCTGAACGGCGACACGCTGGTGCCTGCCGGCGCGATTGACGGCCTCGTCGGGGCGCTCGACGGACGTCCTGACGTGGCGATCGTCGGACCGAGGCTGGTGGACCAGGACGGAAGACCGGAACTGTCGTTCGGGCGGATGATCTCGCCCCTGAACGAGCTCCGTCAGAAGCTGCGCGCCCGTGGCAACGTTGACCGGCTCACGTCTCGCGAGCGCGAAGTGGATTGGGTCAGCGGCGCCTGCCTGCTGGTGAGGCGGGCCGACGCGGAGTCCGTCGGTCTGCTGGACGAGCGGTATTTCATGTACACGGAGGACGTCGATTTCTGCGCGGCCATGCGCGCCCGCGGCCGGAAGGTCCTGTTCACGCCCAAGGTGCAGGTCGTGCACCTCCGCGGTCGGTCGCGTCAGTCGGCCCCGCGCGCGACCGAAAACGCCTATCGTCGCAGCCAGATCGCGTTCTACGAAAAGCACCACCCCGCCTGGGCGCCGATCCTGCGACTTTACCTAAGGCTCCGCCACCGTTCGCCCGATAGGTAGAGGAGGGTCAGACCCTCGCTGTGCGCAGACTCAACGTACGCAGTTTTTGCACAGGTTGAGTGTGGTCATCACCAGGGTCTGACCCTCAATGCCTCATGTCAGTACAGTTTTCGTGGACGTGTCCGTCGTGCGCCCGGAAGGTGCCCAGCCGGGTGCCCGCGTGCCGGTGTGGGTTCCAGCAGGCTGACGCCCCTCCGCCGTTGCCGGAGGAGGCGATCGTGCCGGCGACGGCCAGCCCGACGCGGTCCTGGGCTTTGCCCCTGCTCGTTGTCGTCATCCTCGGGGCGGGCGGGCTCGCGATGGTTCCCATGTGGTCCGCGACGCCGACGCCGCCCGCGGCAGACGTCGAAGTTGCCGACGTGCCAGCGCACCAGCCGCTGCCGACGATCGACATCCCGGCTTATCCGGAGGAACCAGCCGCAGCCGCCGTCGCGATCGGTCCGGCCATTGGCGAACCAGGCGCCAGCATCGCGCAACCTGACGCGACCCCGGCCCCCGCGCCGCCTCCCGCGGCACTCGAGGATCTGATTAGCCGCGTTCTTCCTGCCGTGGTGACAGTGGACTCACCGGGCGGACGCGGCACCGGCTTCTACATTCGCCCCGACCGCGTGCTCACGAACCACCACGTCGTCCAAGGACAAACGTCGGTGCAATTGATTGCGGGCAACGTGAAACGCACCGCGGTCGTCATGAACGTCTCGGCGGGAGCCGACCTCGCAATCCTGCAGGTCTACAACGCCGACCCGCAGCAGACGACGCTCTCGTTCGGGACGATCAATCGCGTGCGCGTCGGCGAAGAAGTGATCGCGATTGGATCACCGCTCGGCGTGCTTGCGAACAGCGTCACGCGCGGCATCGTCAGCGCAGTACGCCGCGCCGGCGACACAGTGCTGATCCAGACCGACGCGGCCATCAACCCGGGCAACAGCGGCGGCCCGCTGGTGAACCGAAACGGCCAGGTGATCGGCATCAACACGATGAGCTTCACCCGGGCCCAGTCGCTCTCCTTCGCCGTTGCCATCGACCACGCGATGCCGCTCATCACCGGCCAGCGAACATCGCTGGCCGCGGCCGCTCCGCACGAACAAATGACAGCCGCGATGCGCGGTGGTCCGTCGGACGGGGACCGGCAACGTGAGCAGGGGGAGCAGCGCTACGACTCGATGCTGAAGTGGGCGACGCGCGAGGCGGATGAGATCGACGGCTACTGGCACCGCTATTCGAAATCGTGCATCACGAACGCGCGCCGCTCCGGCGATCGCGCCTGGTTTGCCGTATACGAGACGAACGGCGTCACCGTGAGCGGCATCTCCGAATACGACTGCCAACAGTTCCTCACGACGGTCAGCAACCAGGCCGAGCGTATCCGGGACACGATGAACACGGAAGGCGACACGGCCCGCCGCGCCGGCGTCTATCCAGGCGTGCTTCGCGACCTGCGCCGGCGCTACCGACTCGATTGGAGTGGCTGGGACAAATAAAGGGGGAAGGGGGAAGGGGGAAGGGGGAAGGGGGAAAGGCGGAGGCAGACTCAGAGGCAGAGATGCCTATCCCACCCGCTACCCGTCACCGGTGCCCTGCAACCTGTCCCCTAGAACCTGTCCCCTTCAACCTCCCTGCAACCTGCCCCTGAAACCTGGCCGCTGTCCCTCCGCCTGTATCATCTCTGCATGCGAGTCGCGATCGACGCGCGCAAGCTTCACGACTTCGGCATTGGCACCTACATCCGCAACCTGCTGCGGACGCTTGCGCGTCTCGATCGCGAGACGGAGTACGTCCTGCTCTGCCGCGGTGCGGACATGCACGTGCCGGCGCAACTCGGGGACAATTTTCGCGCTGTTCTCGAATCGTCGAGCAACTATTCAGTGCGCGAGCAGATCCACATCCCGTACGTGCTCGCTCGCGAGCGGCCCGACGTGTACCATGCGCCGCATTACGTCTTGCCGCCGGCAGTGCCGTGCCGCTCGGTCGTCACGATCCACGATTGCATCCACCTGATGTTTCCGCAGTACCTGCCCAACCGGGCCGCGTATGTGTACGCGCGGTCGTTGATGTGGGCCGCCGCCAAGCGGTCGGACCGGATTCTCACCGTCTCCGAGAGCTCGAAGCGCGACATCATCCATTACTTCAACGTCCGGCCGGAGAAAGTTGTCGTGGCGTACAACGCGCTCGACGAACGATTTGGCACCGAGCCGCCAGCCGAGGAAATTGCCCGGGTGCGAGAGCGGTACCAGCTCGATCACGGGTTCGTGCTGTACGCGGGCAATATCAAGCCGCACAAGAACCTCGTGCGGCTGATCGATGCGTTCGAGGGGCTCCGGCGCGATGGCTTCGAGGAGCTCAAGCTCCTGATCATCGGCGATGAGATCTCGAAGTGGCCGGCGCTTCGGCGCGCCGTGCACAAGTACAAGCTCCACAAGCACGTGCGTTTCCTTGGCTTCCTGCCGGACGAAACCCTGCACGTCCTTTACCGGTTGGCGGCCGTTTTCGTGTTTCCGTCCCTCTATGAAGGCTTCGGCCTGCCCCCACTCGAGGCGATGGCCAGCGGCACGCCCGTGGTCACGTCAAACGTGTCCTCGCTGCCGGAAGTCGCGGGTGACGCGGCGGTGCTCGTCGATCCGTACGACGCCCTGGCTATTAAGGAGGGCATCAAGCAGGTCCTGACAGATCCTGTCTTCGCTGCGGATCTTCGCGCGAAAGGACTGCTGCGCGCCCGCGAGTTCTCCTGGGAACGATCGGTGGCGCGCACGCGCGAGATTTACCTGGAAACGGCACACGCCTGATGCCCGCCTTCGCCGCTACCGCGCGCCCGCGGCGGGTTGCGCTGGTTCATGACTGGCTCACCGGCATGCGCGGGGGCGAAAAGGTGCTCGATGCCCTGTGCGAGCTCTACCCGGCGGCCGAGTTGTTCACGCTGCTGCATGTCCGCGGCAGCGTGTCGCGGCGCATCGAGGAGCGACGCATCCACACCTCGGTCGTTCAGCGGCTTCCGCGTTCGGCGACGAAGTACCGCTGGTACCTGCCGCTCTTCCCGCTTGCGATCGAACAATTCAATCTCGATCGGTTCGACCTGGTGATCAGCTCGTCGCATTGCGCGGCGAAGTCCGTCATTCCCCGCGGCGACGCGCGGCACATCAGCTACTGCCACTCGCCGATGCGCTACGCATGGGATCAATTCGACGCGTACTTCGGACCGGATCGTGTCGGTGCGTTTGCGAGCCGGTGGATCTACCGTCCCATGCTGGCGCGACTCGCGCGCTGGGACGCGGCCACGGCCTCGCGCGTGGATCGCTTTGTGGCCAACTCCCACTACGTTGCGGGTCGGATCCGCCGGTACTATAATCGTCAGGCAACCACTGTGTATCCGCCGGCCGACACGGCCTTTTACCAGCCCGCCCCCACGGTCCCGGGATCCCATTTCCTGATCGTGTCCGCGCTCGTCCCTTACAAACGTCTCGGGATGGCCATCGACGCCTGCACGCGTGTAGGCGCCGCGCTCCGAATTGTCGGGGACGGCCCCGGGCGCGAGGAGTTGGAGCAACGGGCCGCCGCTAACGTCGAGTTCGTGGGCCGCGCTACCGACGAACAGATCCGTGACGAGTACCGTCGCGCCGCTGCCGTCCTGCTGCCCGGCGAAGAGGATTTTGGCATCGTGCCGGTCGAGGCACAGGCGTGCGGCCGGCCCGTGGTCGCCTTGGGACGCGGCGGCGCACTCGAAACAGTGATCGATGGCGAAACCGGCGTGCTGGTGCCCGAGCCCACCGTTGACGCGTTTGCCGCGGCCCTCGATCGCTTCGCCCGCACACAGTTCGACAGCGCGAGGATTCGCAGCAATGCGGAACGCTTCTCGCGCGAGCGCCATCTCGAGCAGATGAAAGCCGTCGTCGAGGAAACCGTCGCGGCACCGGTGGGCTGCCGATGGTAAAGCGCTACAACCGGTTGCTCGTCGCGTTTTATGTCATCACCGATGCGCTGCTCGCGATCTGGGCGTTTATCCTCGCCTACGGGATCCGGTTCGAGAGCGGGTTGATCCCGGTCACCAAGGGCTATCCGCCTATCGAGCAGTACATCAACGTGGCGCCGTTCGTGGCGGTGCTGACGCCGCTCGCGTTCCAACTCCAGGGCATATACCGCCTGCGCCGCGGCCGATCGCGCGTGGACGACTTCTTCGCGGTGCTCATCGGCAGCATTCTCGCTGTCGTGCTGGGCGTCGTGTCCACGTTGTACGTCCAGGCGTATTACGTTTCGGACGAGGCGAAGGCGCGCGGCGCGTACGAAGTGTCGCAGCTCGTATGGGTCCTGTTCCTCGGCCTCAACGTCGCGTTCACGTATGCATCGCGCGAAGGCGTGCGCGAACTGCTCGAACGACGATGGCGCGCCGGAATCGGGTTGAAGCGTGTCCTCATTGCCGGCGCCGGGGACCTCGGCCGCATGGTGGCCGATCGCATTCTCCAGCACCGCGAGCTTGGCTACCAGGTGGTCGGGTTCATCGACGATCGGGCCGGTGGAGACCACATCGGCTACCGCGGTCTGCCTCTGCTCGGCACGCTCGACGAGGTGGGCGAGATCTCGCAGCGCGAGAAGATCGACCACCTCTACGTCGCGCTGCCGCTCGAAGAACATTCGAAGCTGCTCGACCTCGTGGAGATCACCAGCCGCGAGTGTATCGACATCAAAGTCGTGCCGGATCTGCTTCAGTTCATTGCGCTGCGGGCGCGACTCGAAGACCTGGACGGGCTTCCGGTCATCAACGTCAACGACGTGCCGCTCCAGGGTTTTTACGCCTGGCTGAAGCGGTCGCTCGATATCCTCATGTCCGCCGTTGCACTGGCGCTGCTCGCGATCCCGATCGCGACCATCGCGCTTCTGGTCAAGTGGACCTCCTCGGGGCCGGTCTTCTACCGTCAGGAGCGCATGGGCCTGGATGGAAAAGCTTTCAACGTGTACAAGTTCCGGTCCATGTATGTGAACGCGGAGGCCACCTCCGGGCCCGTCTGGGCGCGAGACGACGATCCACGAGCCACGCCGATGGGACGCTGGCTTCGACGGTTCGATCTCGACGAGCTTCCGCAGCTCTGGAACGTGCTGCGCGGCGACATGTCAATCGTGGGCCCCCGCCCGGAGCGGCCATTCTTCGTCGAGCAGTTCAAGCACCGCATCCCGCAGTACATGCTCCGGCACAAGGTCAAGGCGGGGATTACCGGGTGGGCGCAGGTCAATGGGTGGCGCGGCAACACCTCACTTGAAAAACGCATCGAGTACGACCTCTACTACATCGAGAACTGGTCCGTGACGCTCGACCTCAAGATCATGTGGCTCACGCTCATCCGCGGCCTCTTCCAACGCGCGTACTGATGCCGCGAACCGTCGTTACCGGCGCGGCCGGATTCATCGGGTCTCACCTGTCCGAGGCGCTCCTCGAACGCGGCCACACCGTGATCGGGATCGACAACCTGCTCACGGGCGACATGGCGAACCTCGCGCACCTGCGGCACCGCGACTTCGAATTCATTCGTCACGACGTGACGCGCTACATCGACGTCGACGGCCCGGTGGATTACGTGCTGCACTGGGCGAGTCCCGCCAGCCCGATTGATTACCTCGAGCTGCCCATCCAGACGCTCAAGGTGGGATCGCTCGGCACGCACAACGCGCTCGGGCTGGCCAAGGCAAAATGCTCGCGGTTTGTCCTCGCGTCCACCTCGGAGGTATACGGAGACCCGCTCGAACATCCCCAGAAAGAAACCTACTGGGGACACGTGAACCCGATCGGTCCGCGAGGCGTGTACGACGAGGCAAAGCGGTTCGCGGAAGCGATGACGCTCGCCTACCACCGCTATCACGGCGTGGACACGAAAATCGTACGCATCTTCAACACGTACGGTCCGCGAATGCGATTGCGCGACGGACGGGCGGTGCCCGCATTCATGTCGCAGGCGCTCAAGAACGAAGACGTCACCGTGTTTGGCGACGGCACCCAGACGCGCAGCTTCACGTATGTCTCGGACCTCGTAGACGGCATCCTTCGACTGATGGACGCGCCGACGAACGATCCGGTGAATATCGGCAACCCCCACGAAGTCACCATCGAACAAATCGCCCGCACGATCATCAAGCTCACCCGCTCCAGGAGCCAGCTCATTTACAAGCCGCTGCCCGTAGACGACCCGCGGCAGCGCCGTCCCGACATCACGCGCGCGAAAACGATCTTGGGCTGGGAACCAAAGGTGCAGCTCGAGGAAGGGCTGCTCGGGACGGTCGGGTTCTTCAAGCAGAAATTAGGGATTGGTTAACGAATCTTTCAGTGCCCTTCGTTGATGAGCCTTCGCATGCGGATGAAGTAGTCAAGGCTCGAAACGAGAGTAAGCGCGAGCGCGGCATACACCGCGAGATCGACGACCACCGACCGCTCCTGCCGCCAGTTGTAAATGAGGAACACCAGGCTGACCATCATGTAGGTAGCCGTTGCGGCCTTGCCGAGCAACGACGGACGGAACGTGCGCGGGCCAACGGCCAGGTTGACCACCGCGACTACACAGACGATGACAATGTCGCGGCTGATGAGCAGAACCGTGAGCCACAGCGGAATGTGGTTGGTCACCTCCACAGCCGGCAGCGTCAGCGTGATGAACGTGGTCACCACCAGCAGCTTGTCGGCCATCGGATCGAGCCAGGCGCCGAGGCTCGTGCGTTGGTTCGCGCGGCGGGCGATCAAGCCGTCGAGGGCATCGGTCGCGCCGGCGCCGAGGAACACGACGAGCGCCCACCCGAGGTACCCGTACAACAGGAGCAGCACGAATACGGGAACCGCCAGGATACGCAGGAACGTGAGCTGGTTCGCGACGGTGAGAATGCGCACGGGGCTCAGCGCGATTCGGGAATCAGCGCGCGCACCCGGCCGATCGTGTCAATCGCCTCCGCGCCCGACACGGGTCGCGTCACCCCGAACCGCTCGCCTTCGAGCAGCGGCATCACCCCCGAGGCGACGGCGACGGCCACAGCCGGATAGCTCAGGTGGCCCGGCGACATGTCGGCAATCTTCGGACGCGCCTTGATCCACGCCTCACGGGTTTCCTCGTCGTCTCGCGCGGCGAGCAGCACGAGGCGGCTGACCGCCGCTGCAAGATCACCGCGGCGCACGCGCGCGCCAGGCTGAAACGTGTGATTCGGAAACGGGTCGAGAACGCCGGCCTGGGCTACCTCGGTGACCCACGACGCGGCCCAATGATTCCGGGCGTCGGTGATCACGACCTGGCGTGGAGGCGCGTCCTCCAGCAGCGTCTCGAGCCGGATCCCGATCAGCGCCGCCAGCTCGCCGCGTGTGATGGACTCGGACTGCGGAATCGCGTGGAACTCAGGAGGCAGCTTCGCAATCCGCTCCGTCTCCGCCAGGTCCGCCAGCTTTTTCGTGAGCGCATCCGAGGGCTCGATCTCCGCCGCCGCCCGGTACGCCTCGGCGGCGCCGACATAATCCTGCTGTTCTTCCAGCAACTCGCCGATCTGCGTCAACGACGTCACGTCCGCTGGATCGAGCTCAACGGCGCGCTTCAGTTCCGCCAGGGCCGCTGCCGTGTCGCCGCGACGACGTTCGACGAGGCCCAGCTCACGATGCAGAAACGCGCTGTCGGGCGATCCCTCGAGGGCACGGTGGTACGCGTCGCGCGCGATTTCGAAACGCCCGGCGCGCGCCGCGTCGCGCGCGACTTCCACAACCTCCTGCGCGCTTCTGAATCGGAGCACATCGACGCGGCGGCGTACATCGCCCAGCGACGGATCGGCAGCGAGCGCCGCCTCGAATGCCACGAGAGCGTCACTCTCGCGTTTCGCGCCGAGCAGGGCCTGGCCCCGCCCGACGAGGGCGGGCACGTATTGCGGCGCGACGAGGAGGGACGCGTCGAAGCGGGCGACGGCATCGTCATAGTCGCGCTGCGCCAGTTCGACATAACCAGCGCCGGTTTCCGCTGGATACAACGACGGTGAACGCCTGGCGGCCGCCGTGAACTCGCGCTCGGCGCTGCGCAGGTCGTTTGCCTGGAGATAGCGCCACGCGTACTCGATCAGCTCGGCACCGGGCACCGATTTCAGTGGGTCCGGCACGACCGGATAGAGGAATTCGGGATAGTGCGGCGTCGTCGGGACCGGCGGCACCACTTTTGGCGCGCACGCGGCGACGACAACGAAATGCAGGACGCAGAATGCAAAATGCAAATACTGCCGGTTCTGAATTCTGCATTCTGAATTCTGCATCACAGAGTGTCCGCCTCTCCCGGTGTCGTCAGCCGTTCGATGAACCGGCGCGGCACATCAGCCTCGATCACGACGCGGCCGTTAGTGGCAACGTGACTGACGACGCGCGCGATGCGATAGAGGCGTGCGATCTGCTGGCGATCGAATTCCTTGTCGGCGTCGAAGGTGATGGTGATGCGCCGCGTGTCGAGCGCCACGCGCGACGCGATCACCTGCAGCAGTTCATCGACACCGAGGCCCGTGCGCGCCGAGATCAGCACCGCCGCGGGATCGGCGGCCTGCAGCCGGCGGCGTTCTTCAGGGTCGATTGCATCGATCTTGTTGTACACGTCGACTACCGGGACATCGGAGGCGCCGACCTCGTCGAGCACGCTTCGCACGGCCGCCATGCGCCGCTCGCGGTCGTCGCTCGATGCGTCGATGACGTGCAATGCGAGGTCCGCCTCGGCCACTTCCTCGAGCGTGGCACGGAACGCTGCCACGAGCGCATGCGGCAGGCGATCGATGAACCCGACAGTGTCGGACACCAGCAGCTCGCGGTTGTCCGGCAAGCGCACCTGCCTCACGAGCGGATCGAGCGTGACGAACAAGGCATCGGACGCGACTGCGTTCGCCGCCGTGACGCGGTTGAACAACGTGGTCTTGCCAGCGTTCGTATACCCGACCAGGGCAACCGTAGGCACCGACTGCTTCTGCCGGCGCTCGCGGAGTTGAGAGCGGCGCTGGCGCACCTGGTCGATTTCCTTCTGGATCGACTGGATACGGATGCGAATGCGGCGGCGGTCTGTTTCGAGCTTCGTCTCGCCGGGCCCGCGCGTGCCAATGCCGCCGCCGAGCCGCGACAACACGGCGCCGGCCCCGATGAGGCGCGGCAGCATGTACTTGAGCTGTGCGAGCTCGACCTGCCACTTACCTTCCCGGGTATGCGCGCGCCGCGCAAAAATGTCGAGAATCAGCTGCGTGCGATCGACAACCTTACGTTCGAGCTGTTCCTCGAGCTGCCGGAGTTGGGCCGGCGTGAGCTCGTTGTCGAAGATCACGACGTCCACGTCGGTTTCGGCGCACGCCGCGGCGAGCGACGCCACCTTGCCACTGCCGATAAATGTCGCCGCGTCGGGCTTCGGGCGTTCCTGCAGCATCCGGAGCACGACCGCAGCTCCGGCGGCGTCGGCGAGGCCGGCGAGCTCGTCGAGCGAATGTTCGGCGTGAATGCGGCGCGCGCTGCTCGTCACGAGGCCAACGAGCGCGGCACGTTCGGGGTTGGGCGTGGATCGGCGATCGGCCATGTCTTTCAATCTAGAATCTGGGATCTAGATTCTAGATTATGCGCCTGATGATCATCGAACAAGGCGTGGACGATCTCCGCCGCGCGTGGAGGGGTTTGAGTCGTGCCACGACATTCACCACCGCGGCGGTGCTCACGCTTGCCGTAGGGATTGCCGGCACCACCGCCATGTTTGCGCTGATCCATGGCGTGTTGCTGCGTCCCCTGCCGCTACCCGAACAGGACCGCGTCATCGTCGTGTCGAAGGAAGTGCGCTCGGGCGCGGCGGGACATTGGCCTTTTCACACTGCCGACATCGACGAGATCGGCAAGGCGGCAGGCTTGCTCGAACGCGTCGGCGGCATCGGCTACAACGGCGCGACGCCGTTCGTCGTGGTCGAGAACGGATCCTCGAGTTACGTCAACATGGCGGCGAGCACCGGCGGCTTCTTCGACGTGCTTCGCGTGCCTCCGATGCTCGGTCGCGGGCTGAGCGCGGCGGATGACCGCCCCGGTGCGGAGAACGTACTGGTGATTACCCACGCCCTGTGGCAAAGGCGCTACGGCGGCGTGCGAGACATCATCGGCCAGCGGCTGACCGTCAACGACCGGCCGTTTTCCGTCGTGGGCGTGATGCCGCCGGACCTTGATTATCCCCGCGGCGTGGAAGCCTGGATGTCAGTCGCGGCGCTGACGTCGATGTTGACGAACCCGGCGTTCCGCGTGGATGTGTATGTGATCGCGCGGCTGCGCCCGGGCGTGACCGTCGAACAGGCTTCACGCGAGCTGCAGGCATTGACGTCGCGCCTCGAGGCTGATGCGCCGCCGAGCGCGCCGCGAGGCATGGCCGTCGTGGTTCGCACCTACGAAGAGGTGGTCGTGGGAGACGTCGGGACGGCCATGCTCGTGTTGTCTGCCGCGGTCGGGCTCGTGCTGCTCATCGCGAGCGCGAACGTGGCCAACCTGTTGCTGCTGCGCGGTGAGACCAGGCGATCCGAACTGGCCGTGAGAGCCGCGCTCGGCGCGAGTCGCGGCCGACTGGCGCGCCAGCTGCTTGCGGAGAGCGTAATCCTGGCGCTTGCGGCCGGTGCAGTCGGTCTGGTGATGACCGGCTGGACGCTGGACACTCTCATCGCGCTCGTCCCGAATGGCTTGCCGCGTGTCGAGTCGGTGCGCGTGGACATGTCCGTCGTCCTGTTCACCGTCGTCGTGGCATTCGTCACCGCTGGCCTCGCAGGCGTCGTGCCGGCGCTGTCCTCGGGACACGATCACCTCGTGTCCCAGCTGCGCACCGGCGGGCGCGGGACAACGCCGAATGCCGTGCGACACGGGCGCCGGGCGCTCGTCGTGGCACAGGTTGCGCTCGCGGTCGCGGTGGTTGCCGCCGCTGGTCTGTTGACAAGAAGCCTGCTGCGCCTGCAGGCGGTAGACATGGGCCTTGCGATGGAGCGACTGGTATTGGTGCAACTCTCGCTACCGCAACCGAAGTACGCGAACCGCGCGCGGCATCTGCAGTTCCTCGACGATGTGGTCGTGCGGTTGGAGGAGGTGCCGTGGATTGCCGCGGCCACGCCGGTGAATGCGCCGCCATTTTCCGGCACGAGTGGCTGGGATGCGCTGGTCACGGCCGAGGGCCAGACACAGGAGCAGTCCACGACGAACCCCCTGCTCAATCTCGAAGCAATCCATCCGAATTACTTCCAGGCCTTCGGGGTGACGCTCGTCCGGGGCCGCCCGTTCACAGAAGCGGACCGGCAAGGCGCACCGGAAGTGGCGATCGTCAGCGAGGACGTCGCGGCGCGCACCTGGCCGGGCGCCGATCCGATCGGCAAGCGGATCAAGCTGGGACGTTCGAACTCGACGGCATCGTGGCGAACGATTGTGGGCGTCGCTGCGCGCACGCGCTATCGCGAACTCGCGGACGCGCGACCCACACTCTACCTGCCCGCGGAACAGTTCATCGTCTCGGCGCAGCGGCTCGTGGTGCGCACGGCCTCGCCAGTCGCTGCCGTATTCGCGGCTGCGCGCGAGCGCGTCCGCGCCGTCGATCCAGACGTGCAGGTCATGGGCGTGGCGCCGTTCACGGACATGTTGGCGGCGCCGCTCGCTCGACCTCGCTTCAATGCCTTCCTCATCGGCGTGTTCGGTATCGCCGCGTTGATCCTCGCGGCGGTGGGCCTGTATGCGGTCATGGCTGCCTACGTGCGGCAACGAGACGCAGAAATCGGCGTGCGCGTTGCGTTGGGCGCTACCGCGTCCGACGTGCGCCGGCTCGTGCTTGGCGAGGGCCTGCACCTCGCGGGACTCGGCGCCGTCATTGGCGTCGCCGGCGCGGCGATCGGCAGTCGCTTCCTGCGTAGCCTGCTGTTCGAGATTGAGCCGCTCGACCCGGCGTCTCTCGTTGCGGCAGCGGCGCTGCTGGTCGGAGTTTCCGCATTTGCCGCGTACGTACCGGCACGCCGCGCCACGCGTGTGGATCCGATCGTTGCGTTGCGCGCGAATTGAGTGCCGACCCACATCGGTAGGCAATATCGGTAGCTTCCGCCTTCAGGCGGAAGAACGCTCTCAGAACTCGGACGCTTGCACGGTCTTGTCCGTCGGAGCCCGTTCGACCATGACACGGCGCACCAGGGTCGCTAACACGATCAGCGTCACGACACCACCGATGAACACGACCTGGATGCTCTGGGCACCAACAAACCCGGCGATCACCGGGCTCAGTGCGAGGCCGGCCAGCGAGGCGCTCGTGAGAAAGCTGAATCCCGTTGCGTGCACCGCTGGCGGGATCACCGCGCCCGCCGCGGTATAAGCCGCCGTCGAGGCGGCGCCGATACACGCGCCGACTATTGCTATCGCCGTGACCAGCGCCGCGAGCGGCGCACGCACGGCGAATACGGCCATGCCGAGAGCACCCGTCACGGATGCCGCCGCAATCAGCGCGCGAGCCGACATCCGCTGCAGCAGCCGGCCGGCCAGCTGGTTGCCTAGCGCCGCGGAGAACGCGAGGACCGAGAACAACACACCGGAAATCAGCGGCACCTCCTCGCGGGTGAATCCGAGCTGCCCGACGTACAGCGGCAACACAGGTCCAAAGCTGCGGTCTACGAGCTGAAGCCCGAAGATCACCACCATCAGGAGGAGGAAGTTCTCGAAGGCGAGAATGTTGCCAAACGTGACGCGCGTCGCGCCGTCGTCAGCCTGGCCCACCGTGGCGGGCGGTTCGTGATACATGACGAGCACGACCACGAACGCCAGCGCGTAAAACACGGCCGAGACGAGAAACGCATTCCGCAACCCGACGAGCGGTGCAAGCACGCCGCCCATCACAGGCCCGAGTGCCGGCCCCAGCCGTTGGGCCGTCTGGATTGTGCCGATCGCCTCGGCCATCCGCTCGCGCGGCACCGACCGCGCGGCCATCGACAGTGTCAACGCGCCGTAGCCGGCGAACAGGCCAAGCGCAGCGCGCAACGCGAACAGGTGCCAGGCTTCAGTGACGTACGCCATGGCGGTCATCACGATGACGAAGCTGATGAGTGCACGTTCGACCATCAGCTTGTGGCCGAACCGATCGGCCACGCGTCCCCAGAACGGCGAGCACAGCGCGGTCAGCGCCGGAGTGATGCCAAGCGTGAGACCAGTCCAGAGGGCAATCTCGCCCACGTCGCTGACGCCGAGCTGCCGGATGTAGAGGGGAAGGAAGGGCATCACCAGCGTGAAGCCGGTGAAGCCCACGAAGCTCGCGGCCGTGACCGCGAATTGGTTGCGACGCCAGGTCACGCGGCGGGTCAGAATCGAATCTTCACGTCTTTCTGTGTGTTGACATGGATCGAGTCGATGAACCGCACCTGGTGGTGCGGATAGGTCTGCATCACCAGCGAGGTCGTGCGAATGCCGTCGCCAAAGAACCGCACGCCTTTCATCAACCCACCGTCGGTGACGCCGGTCGCCGCGAAAATCATGCGATCGCCGGACGCGAGATCCTTGGCGCGATACACCCGCTTGAAGTCCGTGATGCCCATCGCGCGGCAGCGTTCCTCGTGTTCCGGCTTGCTCACCACGAGCCGGGCGTAGATCTCACCGTTGAGACACCGCATCGCAGCCGCGGTGAGCACTCCTTCGGGCGCGCCGCCGGTGCCCATCACCGCGTGAACGCCGCTGCCCTGGATGGCCGCTGAAATGCCCGCCGAGAGATCGCCGTCGCCGATGAGACGGATCCGCGCGCCGGTGGCGCGGATGTCGTTGATCAACTGCTCGTGCCGTGGCCGGTCGAGCACGATCACCACCAGGTCTTCGACACGGCGGCCGAGCGACTGCGCGATCGCGCGCAGGTTGAACCGCACGGGCGCATCAAGATCCACCGCGTCTTTGGACGAGGGGCCGACGACCAACTTCTCCATGTAGAGGTCTGGCGCGTGCAGCAGGCCGCCCTTCTCGGATGCCGCGAGCACCGCGATGGCGTTGGGAGCGCCGGTCGCACACAGGTTCGTCCCCTCGAGCGGATCGACGGCAATGTCGATGGAGGGGTACGCGCGACCATTGCCCCTCTTGCCGTTTGCGAGGCCGACTTTTTCGCCGATGTACAGCATCGGCGCCTCGTCGCGCTCACCCTCGCCGATGACGATGGTGCCGTCGATCGGGACGTTGTCCAGTTCCCCCCTCATTGCTTCGACCGCGACCTGGTCGGACTTGTGACGGTCGCCCTGGCCCATCGTGTGGGCACACGCAATGGCGGCCTGCTCGACCACCCGAAGGAAGTCGAGCGATAGATCGGTCACCTCCACCGACGTGTTCGCATCGGATGTCATCATCATCAGCTCTTCACCGTGGCATGCCACGCGGGAAGGTCACAGCGCGTGGGTCGGTCAACCCGGTAGCCGAGCACGTAGTCGGCTTGCATCAGCTTGTGGATCTCGCGCGTGCCTTCATAGATCACCGCCCCCTTGCAGTTGCGATAGAACCGACCGACCGGGTACTCGTCGGAGTAGCCGTTCGCCCCGTGAACCTGCACGGCGTCGCCGGCCGCCCGCTCAGAAGCGACGGTGGAAAACCACTTGGCGAGACCCGTTTCTCGCGTGTTGCGCTTGCCTTCGTTCTTGAGCCACCCGGCGCGCATCCATAGCAGGCGCGACGCCTGATAGTCCGACTCCATGCCCGCGATCATTTCCTTGACGAGTTGATGCTGCCCAATCTCGACGCCAAAGGTCTTGCGCTCCTTTGCGTACTTCACGCTGGCATCACGGCACGCGCGAATCAGGCCCGTCGCGCCGGCGGCCACCGTGTAACGCCCCTGGTCGAGCGCGAACATCGCGATCTTGAAGCCTTCCCCTTCGCCGCCGACGAGGTTTTCGGCCGGAACTTCCATCTCTTCCATCTTGAAGAAGCCGGTGTTGCCGGCGAGAATGCCCCACTTCTCCTTCAGCGTCCCGCTCGAAAACCCCTTGAAAGCGCGCTCCACGATGAATGCGCTGATCCCCGATATGTCGCGGTTCCGCTTCTTCTCCATGTCGGTCCAGGCGAAGACGAGGAAGTTGTCGGCGACGTCGGCAAGCGAGATCCACATCTTCTCGCCCGTGAGGAGGTAGCGATCGCCCTTCTTGACCGCGACGCTCTGGATGCCCCGCGCATCGCTGCCCGCGGCCGGCTCGGTCAGTCCATAGGTCGCGATCTTCTTTCCCTGCGCCTGCGGCACGAGGTAGCGCTTCTTCTGATCGGCGGTGCCCCACGAGAGGAGCGTGAGGCAGTTCAAGCCGGCGTGCACCGACATGATCACGCGCAGCGACGTGTCCACGTATTCCAATTCCTCGCACGCCAGTCCGAGCGACACGTAATCCATGCCGGCGCCGCCATATTCGTTCGGGACGGAAATGCCCAGCAGGCCGAGGTCCGCCATCTGCGGCAGGATCTTGGGGTCGAACGTATGCGCGCGATCCAGGTCCTTGATGCGAGGCGCCACTTCGCGTCCCGCCCATTCGCGCACCGATTGTTCGAGCAGGCGTTGTTCCTCGGTGAGGTCAAGATTCAACATATGGCCCTACTGCTAAGAAGTCACGGGATGTAAACGGGAAATCCTAGCACCGCTCAGGCGCGGGTGACAACGACCCGAGCCCCGCGCGCCGCGCCAAGCCTCTCCGCGGCGCTTCCGCCATTCACCGCGATCTCCAGCCGATCGAAACTGCCGAACAGCGCGCACATCTCGCCGTCCGGCGCGTCGGCATAGGTCTGCACGACGTCCGCTCGATAGTGCCCCAGCGCGACGGACGCGGCACCGCGTGGAGCGAAGGCTGCAAACGTCCGCCGATCGATGTTCGTGATGAGATTTCCGAACCGGTCGACTACGAGCACCTCGCCGCGCAGTGCGTCGCCGTCCGATTGCACGGCGGGAATGTCGAGCGCCTGCCAATCGTCCACGCGCGGCCCAAGCGCCTCGAGCGCAGTCCCGCACGCGAGCCACGCGCCCGCCGGAGCGAAGCGATCACGCCCCTCGAACGTCCGGCTGATCTCGGGCCGCGCGTACTCCGGATTCGTCAACTCCACGACGATGTCGGGGGATGCGTCGTGGAATGCCAGGGTCAGCAGGCCGTTGTCCGGCGCCACGAACCGGTAGTCGGCGGCCGTCGCCGCAATCCCGCGACGGGCGGAGCCGACGCCGGGATCGACCACGGCGACAAAGATGGTTCCAGCTGGGAAGTACCTGAACGCAGCAGCCAGCGCCAGCGCGCCTCCGAGGATGTCCTGGGGTGCGATGTCGTGGCTGATATCGACGAGCGTGGCGTCGGGGCAGATAGTGAGCGCTGCCCCTTTCATGGCCCCGACGTAATGATCGCGCGTACCGAAGTCGGTGAGGAAAGCGATCGTCGGGAGCGCCATCTATTTGCGGAACAACACCTCGCGCTGGTTGGTTTTCAGCAGGAACTGCTCCGCCACTCGCAGGGGTTCGAACATGCGGACGATGTCGCGGTTGGGCAAAGGGCGCTGCTTACCACGGCTCGCCGGATAGGGCCGGTGCTTCAACGTGACTGTATCCATCACGATGTGTTTCGTGTAGGCGACCGGCCAATCGGGCTTCGGTTCGGTGGCGTTGAAGAACGCGAGCAGCACGCCATCCGCCTTGAGGATGCGCGCCATCTGCGACGCGAGCGCCTGGCCGGAGGCCTTGTCGAGATAATCGAACACGTCCCAGCACAGGATTCCGTCGAAGGAGCTGTCGGCCTGCGGGAAACGTGTCTTGAAGAATTCGGGCAGCGCGGCCAGCTTGCCGTCGCGGAGGTGACGCTCGAGATCCTTGACAACATCCTCGACGAAGATCTTGCAGCCAAGCTGCTCGCCGAAGAACGTGACGTTGTCCCCCACCACGGGCCCCAGGTCGAGCAACACAGGCTGGTCGCGGGAGCTCAAGCCGGCAAGGAACTTCGGGAGCGCCTTGGTCGGCATGACGACGCCGGAGTCCCCGCCGGGTTCGGAGGACTCCGTCTCGTCTTTGCGGCGGCGCTTGAGGAGGTCAGTGATAGCCATGAGACATGGTGATCAGCGATTCATGATGCGTGCTGTTCATCAATCACCATCACGAATCACCAATCGCCAATGCACTGCTACCGCGCGACCGCCGGTTGGTTCTGGTTCTGGTTCTGGTTCTGCGCCTGGTTCTGCTGCTGCGGCTGGTTCTGCTGTTGCTGCTTCGGCTGCGCCGGCTGCCCGCCCTTGCGCTGCATGTCCACGCTGCCGCGGAAGTGCGCGCCTTCGGCGATGGCGACGCGCGGCGAAATGATGTCGCCGTCGACTGAACCATTGTCACGAATGTCGACCTTCTCCGACGCCGTCACGTTGCCGTGAACTTCGCCGAGCACGATGACCGACTTCGCGAATACCTGCGCCTTGATCTTGCCGTTTGGTCCGATCGTCAGCACGTGATCCTTGAGCTCAATCTTTCCTTCGACGTGACCTTCGATGGTCAGGTCTTCGCTGCCGTTGAGCTCGCCTTTGATGACTACGGACTTGCCAATGTTCACGACATCCCTCTCGATCTGCTGGCGCCGCGGCTCGGCGGCCTGCGGCGCGGCCTGAACACTGGCCGTTTGGGTGGTGGGGGTGGACGGCACTGCCGGTGTCGCCGGCTGTCCACCTGTGGGTTTCACCGCTTCATCACGCTTCCACATGGTGTGAATTCCTCCGCCTGTCGAGGCGTAGCGTCGCGCCGCATGCGCTAACTCATCTATAAAACTGTGTGGGCCTCGCTGGGGGCGTGAGCCTAGTGAGTATATCGGCCAGAAAAAATTTCTGTCTAGTCCTTTTATTGCTGAGACTTAGAGCCGGTGCTACGATCGGAAGGTTTCCGTGCGCATCTATCTCGACCACAACGCGACGACGCCGTTGCATCCGGCTGTCGTCGAGCGAATGACGGCCGTGCTCCGCGACGAGTTTGGCAATCCGTCGAGCGTGCATCACTTCGGGCAGCGGACAAAAGCGCTGGTCGATGAGGCGCGTTCGGCCGTGGCTGCGCTCATCGGTGCCGATCCCACTGAAGTTGTGTTCACCGCCGGTGGCACCGAGAGCGATAACTTCGCGATCCGCGGCGTGGCCGAAGCGCTGGAGCCTGCGGGCCGCCGCCATCTTGTCGCGACCAGCATCGAGCACGAGGCCGTGCTCAATACCTGCAAGGCGCTGTCGCGCCGCGGGTGGCGGATCACGCTGCTTGCCGTGGACCAGTCCGGTGTCGTTTCGCCTGATGCGCTACGCGCGGCGATGAGCGACGACACGGCCCTCGTGTCCGTGATGCACGCGAACAACGAAGTGGGCACGATCCAGCCGATCGCGGAGCTCGCGCGCATCGCGCGCGAGAAAGGCGCGCTCTTCCACACGGACGCCGTCCAGACTGTCGGCAAGATCCCGATCAACGTGAAGACGCTTGGCGTGGATTTGCTCGCGCTGTCGGCGCACAAGATGAATGGGCCGAAAGGCGTCGGGGCGTTGTGGCTGCGGCGCGGAATCCGCCTGGTTCCGGTGCTCACCGGTGGACGCCACGAGCGCGGCCGCCGTGCCGGGACCGAAAACGTCCCGGGCATTGTCGGGTGCGGCGTGGCCGCGACCGTTGCCGTAGAAAAGATGGCGGCCGAACACACGCGGCTGTCCGCCTTGCGCGATCGACTGGAGCGCGAGGTGCTGCGCGTGGTGCCGGGAACGGCCATCAACGGCGGCGACTCGCCGCGCGTACCGAACACGACCAACATCAGCTTCGAGCGGACCGAGGCCGAATCCCTGCTGATCGCGCTCGACCTGCAAGGGATTGCCGTGTCTACCGGGTCGGCGTGCTCGTCGGGCACGCTCGAACCGTCACACGTCTTGAAGGCCATGGGCTTCCCCGCGCACCGGACGCAGAACTCCATTCGCTTCAGCCTCGGGCTGGGCAACACGGACCCCGACATCGACCGCCTGCTCGCCGTGCTGCCGGGAGTTGTGGAGAAGCTGCGCAGCCTGAGCCGGACTCCGGTTCGAGCGTGATCCAGTGCCACGGGACGGAGACTCGGAAGCACGGAGACGAAGAACATCTGTGCGTCCGCAATGTTTTCGTGCCTCCGTGTGCCGTTGCAGTGAATGGTGATGCGAATTGTCGTGAGTGAATGCCATTGCGAATAGTCGTTGCGATGTCCGGCGGCGTCGACTCCTCGGTCGCCGCGGCTCTGCTCGCCGAACAGGGTCATGACGTCATTGGTCTGTCGATGCAGCTCTACGATCAGCGCGGGGGCGAGTCGTTCGGGAGCTGCTGCACGCTCGACGATTTGTATGACGCCAGGCGCGTCGCGACATCGATCGGCATTCCGCATTACATCCTGAACTTCGAGCGGCAGTTCGAGGAAACGGTGATCGCGAACTTCGTGCGCGAGTACGCTGCCGGGCGCACGCCGATTCCGTGCTCCCATTGCAACAGCGACCTGAAGTTCTCGACGCTCCTCGACCGCGCCCGCGGGTTTGGGGCCGAACACGTCGCGACAGGGCATTACGCACGAGTCGAGCGGCGCGAGGATGGCCGATGGCTTCTGAAGCGGAGCTCGGATCGCGACAAGGATCAGTCGTACTTCCTGTTCTCGCTGACGCAGGAGCAACTCGCCCGCGCGGCGTTTCCCGTTGGCGACCTGACGAAGCCGCGCGTGCGCGACGAAGCGCGGCGACTCGGGTTGAACGTGGCCGAGAAGCCCGACAGCCAGGAGATCTGTTTCGTGCCCGGCGGCGATTACGCGTCGTTCGTCGCGAAGAAGAACCCGGACGCCGCGCGCAGCGGTGCGATCGTGAACGAGCAGGGACAGAAGCTCGGCGAACACGCCGGCGTGCACCGCTTCACCGTCGGTCAGCGCAAGGGTCTCGGCGTAGCGGCGCCGGCGCCGCTGTACGTCCTGAAACTCGAGCCGGACACCCGCACCGTCGTCGTCGGCCCACGCGAGGCGCTGGAGCGCACGACGCTCACCGCCGCGGACGTGAACTGGATTGCCTGCGCCGCGCCGAAGGATTGGATCCGCGTCGAGGCGCAAATCCGCCACCGTCACCAGCCGGCCGCCGCCAGGGTACGCGCGCTACCGGATGGCCGCGCCGAACTGGAATTCGAGCGACCCCAGTCGGCGATTACGCCGGGGCAGGCGGTCGTGTTCTACGACGGTGACGTGGTCGTCGGCGGCGGGTGGATTCAATAGCGCGGCTTCGCCGCTAGGTGCAATGCGGCTTTGCCGCGGGTGCAGCGCGCCCTTCGGCGCGGGTGCAGCGCGGCTTCGCCGCGGGTGCAGCGCGCCGTCGGCGCTTGGTGCAACGCGGCTTTGCCGCGGGTGCAGCGCGCCCTTCGGGCGCGGGTGCAGCGCGCCCTTCGGGCGCGGGTGCAGCGCGC
>WUUC01224760.1_pt1 | contig 21470 bp, 18 predicted proteins | sample 6278441 | NCBI WGS metagenome assembly WUUC01 (sample SAMN13675441, study PRJNA597444) | soil metagenome | isolation source: soil | place: USA: Washington | collected 2017-10
CGGCAAAAAAAGGCACCGATCAAACTTCCCTGTTAAGCCAACTTTGATTTTGGGGAAAGGGAATTTCTGTAATATATTCTTTAGGGCTGGATAGTGAACTTTTCCCAAAAAAACAAGCGTAAGATGCCTGTGGGAGGGTTCCAAAGTTCTTCCTTTAGGCAGTACCTTTGGCCAGGGAGCGAAAACTTCAAAGGCAAAAAAGACACGTTTATCTTCCATTTTTTGATCCATAACCCAAAATATTTAACTTTTTAGTGAAGCTCGGACACGAAAAATATTAAAATATATAATATCTTATTTTGAATTCTTTAGTCAAAATTTCAAAAATAGTTTATAAGGAAAATAATCGGGCACGGGCGAGCACGTTTATAGAAGAGGAAATATGCCTAGCGATCAGAATGTTGTAAAAGTGATGGCCGGAAAGAAAGTATTGGAAGGTTTTTTAAGCATTCCTGAAAATGCTACCGGTATTGTAGTTTTTGTACATGGCAGCGGCAGTAGCAGGCATAGTCCTCGAAATCAAGCCGTGGCCGCAGAATTTAATGATTTTGGAATGGCCACGCTCCTTTTTGATCTTTTAACTTCTGAGGAAGACGAAGTGGATATGGAAACAAGAGAATTCCGTTTTGATATTCCCATGCTAGCTGAGAGAGTTTCAGATACCATCGATTGGTTGGCACAATATAAAAAGACGCAGAAGATGCGCATTGGTTTGATCGGATCGAGTACAGGCGCAGCGGGTGCACTGGTTGCAGCAGCAAATAAGCCAAATATTGTAAGAGCGGTAGTGTCAAGAGGAGGAAGGCCAGACCTCGCTGGAAAGTCCTTACCGCAAGTGCAAGCTCCAACCCTTCTGATTGTAGGAGCTAACGATCCCATAGTCATCGAATTGAATGAAAAGGCTCTAGCAGAATTGAACTGTGAGAAAAAAATAGTATTAATACCAGAGGCCACTCATTTATTCGAAGAAACCGGGACGCTGCAGCAAGCGTCTCATGTAGCTCGAGGGTGGTTTTTAACTTATTTGATGGATCGCTAATCCTTCTTTTGTTCGGATAAACCGGGTGCCGAAGTCTTTTGACAGCTTTTCCATACGATTCATCGTTTGTTCTTTTTCCCAACCTTTGGAACTGTTTACTTGACAATTGTCAATGAGAGTTGGAATCAACCTCATTCCCAAAATGCCTGATTTTGAGATTTCAACAATAAAGAAAAAAGAGCGGTCATTGCGCAAAAAAGGGTCTACCTTGTAATCATCGATGAAATCACCGGTATCGTATAAAATCATTTTCTTATTATAAATTTCTATTCCTTGAAAAATGTGGGCGCTATGGCCGTGAAAAAGATCAACTCCACAATCCAATACTTCGTGAGCAAATTTTTGAAAATGGCTCGGGGGATGTTCTCTCATATTGGGGCCCCAATGAAAAGATAGAATGATAAAATCTACTTTTCCTTTTAATTTTAAAATTTGCGCCTTAACTTCAGCTAAACCTAAATCATTGATTTCTACAAAATTGGTTCCAGGTTTATTTTTATCAGCAAGCCAAGATGGTTCATTGTCGGTGCAGCCTATAATCCCAATTTTGATACCCTGAACATTGACAAAAGTTGGATTTTTGGCTTCTTCAAGATTTTTTCCAGCTCCAACATGTCTGATTTTTACCTGATCCAATGCTTGCAAAGTTTCTAGCAATCCCTCCTCTGAGTAGTCTAAGGAATGGTTATTCGCAAGGTTCACGGCTCCAATCGAAGCGAGAGACAATGACTCAACTCTTTCAGGTTTTGCTTTGAAATTGAAAGTTTTTAATACTTCTTGATCGTGAGTTGTCAAGGCAGCTTCGAAATTGATGAGGTTAAAATCTGTGGCTTGCAGCCAGGGGAGCATATTTCCCCATATATAAGAAGACTCGACTTTGCTCAAGGTTTTTTCAACTAGCCTTCCTATCATCACATCGCCAGTCAAACCGATAAGGGTAGAGTCCTCAAGAGTCCTTGGAACTATCATGAATTATCGGTTTTTGAAAGATTCATCAGATCGATTACTTCTTCATCCTCAGTTGGTTCGAAGTTTTCGTAAAATTGGCCGACAGCTTGAAAATAGCGTGGAGTTAATAAACATATCACTTCATCTGCAAGAGTTTTCATTTCTTCAAGTGTGTCTGGCGGGGAAACAGGAATGGCAACGACAACTTTTTTTGCTCCCTCAGCTCTGACAGAACGGATTGCCGCCTTCATTGTTGCGCCTGTTGCAAGGCCATCATCGATCAGGATTATCGTCTTTCCTTCCAAGTTGCGGGCAGGTTTTCCTTTTCGATAAATATCCAAACGATGCAGCGCTTTAGACTTCTCGATTGCGACTTCTTTTGCTATGTAATCTTTTGAGATATGCAAACGGGCAATGGTATCTTCATCAAAAACCCCTTCCCCCGTTTCTGTAATTGCGCCTATAGCAAATTCTTTATTCATGGGCGCTCCAATTTTTCTTGGACACACAATGTCGAGAGGCAATTTAAGTGCCTGAGATACTTCGTAGGCCACAGGAACGCCGCCTCGCGGCAAACCTATCACTACAGTATTATCCCGATCTTGAAAGTGAGATATTGCCTGGGTTAAGCGTATGCCTGCATCAATTCTATCTCGAAACATAAAAACCTTGTTTTATTTTGAACCTTCAAACTCTTTTTCAAACTTTAGCGCTAAGGAATTCATACAGTATCTTAATCCCGTAGGGGGTGGACCATCTTCGAAAACATGTCCTAAATGAGAATCGCATCTTGCGCATAATACCTCTGTTCTGTTTGCAAACATTAAGAAGTCGTCTTCATATTTAATGTTCAATGGCTCAATGGGCTTCCAAAAGCTTGGCCAGCCTGTTTTGGAATCGTATTTAGTATCTGAACTAAATAAAGATAAATCGCAAGCTGCGCAAAGATAGGTTCCCTTTTCTTTTAAATCCCAAAGTTTGCCGGTATAGGCGGGTTCGGTTCCCTTTTCTCTTAGAATATGGTATTGTTCGGGAGTTAGCCTTTTTTTCCATTCCTCATTTGTAAGGTATAGTTTTTTAGGTCCAATCCCTTTCTCACTCAAGCTGATTTCTTGATCTAACAAGAAAGATCTCTTGCGGCTAAGTTCGCCGTAATACATCCATACTGATGCAACAAAAATAGTGATAAGAACAAAAAAAGTTTGAGATATGCGCCACATATTTTTCTTGTTTATTTAATCAGTACCCTTAAGAGTGTTTTTACCAGAATATCTAAAACGGGGAAAAGGGGATTTTGTATAATCATAACTCCTAAAAGGGCAATGGTTCCTATCCTGGTGGCCTCAACGTAAATTCTATAAGTAACTTCTCCAGCAACGCATCCGACTGAAAAAGTCGTCTGTCCCACTGTTTTAGTTGTTTTCCAAGCTCTTTGGCCCCATGTAGGTCCTAAATTTTCATAAATCTTGCCGCTTGGTTGTATTCCATCATTTTCTACAAGCACCCATTCTTTTTCGATATCTGCAATTTTTTCTACTTCGGTTCGAAGTGCAGCAGGGTTTGTCTCTGCTAATAATTTTAATAGCAAAAACCGGTACTCTTGGGCTTTAGGCGTATGTTCCTTAGATTCTGCTATTTCAAAAATCAACGCATTAAGTGTTTCGGGGTCGCGCTTAACTTTTTCCAAAAGATAGATTAAGGCTTCAGATACCTTAAGCGGCTTAGCTTCAAATTCCTTTTTAGTTAATTCCCCCAAAGGCATTGGCTCAAGACAGGCTTTTCCTGTTATGTCAATTCTTTGTATTGCTGTAGTGCTAAAATCTTTTTTATCTTGTACTTCCATGTACGTCTGTTGAGTCTTCATACATTCGGTAACTGTGTCGATGGCCATGATTTCCTCCTTGGGCACTTAAAAATTGGTGCGGTCTTCTTGTCTATACCTCTGAAAAGGATTAAGATCAATGGTGACAAAAACTTTCATTCTTAATAAATTAAAGTTTTTAAAAGGAGGGTTGAATTTGATCCTAAAACGCAACTCTTTACATCTACTAATTGCGCCCTTGTTCTTAATTTCGCATGCTTATTGTCATTCTGAAGTCATGAATGAACAAGAGGCACAAGAAAGAGAGGCGAAAATTATCCAAGAATACCTCGATGCTTACTTTGATAAAGAAGATCAAAAAAAGCAGGAGGCTACTAATCAAATTCTGGAATTGCTTGAAGCCGGAGATCGGTATTTCCTTGGTAAAGAAGTAAGTGTAGACTATGCCGAGGCTGCAAAATATTATCGAAAAGCTGCTGAACTAGGAAGTTCACAGGGAAAAACCAATCTTGGATTGCTATACATGTTTGGCCTGGGAGTGGAAAAGGATTATTCAGAAGCGCTTAAACTTCTTAATATGGCAGCTGATGAAGGCAATGGCCTTGCAGAAAATAATTTGGGCGTGATGTATGAAAATGGATGGGGAGTGGATAAAGATCCAAAACAAGCCTTTTTATATTATACCCGTTCAGCCGAACACGATAATCCCTTTGGACAAGCTAATCTGGGTAGGTTTTATGAAAAGGGAATCGGAACAAAACAAAACTATAGCTTTGCATTCAAATGGTATCACAAGGCTGCAGAAAAAGGTCTGGGACAAGCAGAGAATGATCTTGGAAGACTTTATCAATTTGGCTGGGGTGTGAAACAAGATTACAAGCTGGCATTGGAGTGGTATGCCAAGGCCGCAGAGCATGGATTTCCCCAAGCCCAAATTAACCTTGCTGTGATGTATGAAAACGGATTAGGTGTTAATCAAGACCTTTTAAAAGCGTATCAATTATACAAGCAAGCAGCTGACCAAGGTAATCATTATGGACAATTTAAAGTCGGGCAAATGTACGAACATGGAAAAGGTATCGCTAAAGACTATCTTAAAGCTTTTGAATGGTACCTAAAAGCGGCTGAAGGAGGACTCGTTCTCGCACAAAACAGCTTGGGACGATTTTATAGTCTAGGACTGGGAGTAGTTGAAGACTACGCTAAGGCAGTTGAATGGTTCCGAAAAGCCGCTGAACAAGGAAATTCAGTGGCTCAAAACAACTACGGCACAATGTTCGAAGAGGGTAGGGGCGTTCAAAAAGATTATGAGAAAGCTCTGTTTTGGTATAAACAGTCTGCGGACCAAAAGGATCCAAATGGATTGAATAATCTTGCTCGCCTATATGAATCAGGTTTTGGGGTAGCACCAGATTTTAAAGAAGCTTTCAATTTATATAAAATTGCTGCCGAGCAAGGATTCGCCCTAGCGCAAAATAATCTAGGGCGAATGTACGAAGCTGGAAGAGGTACGGAAATTAATTTCACCGAAGCTGAAAAATGGTATCGAAAAGCCTCCGAGCAAGGCAATAGCGATGCGCAAAAAAACCTAGGAAGACTTTATGAAAGCGGGAATGGAGTTCAGCAGAGCAATGAGATGGCTTATAAGTGGTATAAGATGTCCGCAGAAAAGGGAAATCCAGCAGGAATGTACTACATCGGAAGAATGTACCAACAAGGTAAAGTAGTTAAGCAAAGCTTCCCTGAGGCCATTAAATGGTATAAACTAGCCGCAGGGAAAGGTAACGGACAAGCTCAAAACGAACTTGGCGTCATTTATGAAAAAGGTTTGGGAATCCCGCAAAGCGATGAAAATGCGCTCCTTTGGTATAGAATTGCTGCCGAAAACGGAGATCCCGAAGGGCAGAATAATTTAGGGAAAATGTATGAACAAGGAAAATGGGTCGAATTAAACTTCAAAGTGGCTGTCTATTGGTATCAGCAATCAGCAAAACAGAGCAATCCAAATGGCCTTTATAACTTGGCAAGAATGTATGAAGGTGGTCTGGGCCTTCAAAAAAATCCCAAGGAAGCATTAAAACTTTTCGAAGAGTCCGCTAAACGCGGCAACCCTTACGCTAAAGAACACCTTAAAATCTACAAAAGGTGATCTCTTAAGATTATCAGACTTCTAAGCAAAGCTCCTCTTTTCTATCCAATCAATATCCATTTAACTTAAGTTTAATAAGGTAATGCTTCTTAACTGTTCTGTTAAAAATATAAATAAATTAATTTTACAAATTACATTTAAAGTAATTATAATAATAAAAGAGGTTAGTTGTTTGTGGTTAAGCCTTAATACTAAAAATAATAAAAAAGGTAAACAGAAATGAACAAAAAAATATTCATGGCTTTATCAACTGCCATACTTCTTTTTAGCGCTGCAGTTTTTACCAATGAAATAATCCAGCAGGATAGTGCGGCGGAGACGGTGATTAAACAAGAGAGGCATGTTAGTAGAGATGCAGGGTATTCGATAGAATTTCCTCCGGAATGGGAAGTGATGAAGGGAGTGATGGGAACAGATGTGATTGCTTTATCACCCACAAAGGATCCTGAAGATCTGTTTAGAGAGAATGTCAATGTCATTTATGCGCAACTAGAGTCTCCCATAACTCGCGAAGAGTACTACTCATTGAACCTCAGAAGCCTTGCACAATTGCTGGTAGATTTTGACTTAGAGAAGAGCGAAGATGTTAAATTTGGTGATGTAGAAGCGAAAAAAATTATTTTCACACATACAATGGGAGTAGTGAATGCGAAAGTGCTCCAGTATCTGATTCTCGATGGAGATAAAGCCTATGTAATGACTTTTACAGCAGATCCATTAGATTTTGACAAAATCTTACCGACTTTTGAGCAAGTTGCTAATTCTTTCAAGTATGAAAAGGAAAAAATCTAAACCAAAATTTTTTCTTTTCAGCTGTGGGGAAAGTATTCGACTCTTTTGATCCCATTTTTATCTAGGATAAGTCGAAATTTTCTAAGCTCGATTTTTTTTGAGGCGTCTTTTTCGTGATAGGTGTTTTTTTGTATTATGTTCAGATGATAGACTTTCGGCAATCTTGTGTGGGAAAATTCAATCGATTCTGGATCTACTGTCACATAGTCTTGCGAGGGATTATCTGCCTTTTCCAAAAATTTGCTAATATTAAAACGGAAGATAATATTTAACGCATTGCGACGCGTATCTTGAGGCTTATCAGTTTGATTTAGCTCTATCTTACGTTTGAAGTATAGCACTTGTTCGGGGCGTTTAAAAGTTTCGAGAACTACATGAAATTCACGATTGCGGATCATCAGAAGTTCTTTGGAAAGATCTTTTTCTTGGACAAAAGAAACATATTCATGCATTTTTCCAAGAGGAATTTTTCCATCAGGAGAAAAAATCTCTGTCTTATAATCTGAAAACCACTTTGCAAATTGCCTATAGGACAAAGCTTGCAGCCACTCCTTCATCCTGTCTTTTAGAATGTAAAGCAGCACAGTTAATATGATGAAGGGGAGAGAGTTTAGAATCAAAACGCTTCCTTGCTTTACGAAGAGAACAAAAAAGAATAGCATTGCAATTCCTGCTGCGATGCTGCCGATTAAATGGCGGAACCTTTTGGCCACAGAAGAACGCGTTGTGCGTAGCAAAAGGGCATCGATGACGAATTTATTCAATAGGCCGCTGCGATACAAAATATATTCGTTGCTTTTTGAATCTTCGACCGAAATTTGTGGCTCCTTAATAACGCTTGTTCGGTGGCGTTTTTCTTCGGCTAATACAGCACAAAGATGTTCATTGATTTCATCGACATTTGAAAGATTTGAACGAAGGACTCTCTCCAAAAGGCCGGTGAGATAGAAATCCACAGTATCGCTGAGAAACTCATCAATATAAATAAAATAACTTTGATGCGTGATAGAGGTCCAGTTTTTTAAAAAGTCTTCTTCAACAGCGAAAAAGTTTTTGCGAAATTCAGTTAACTCTAAAGTGAGAGAGCGAACTTCTTTTAAAATGGAGACATCCTTTTTACCGCTTGGTTCATTATTCAGGATAGGAATCATTTTTCGGATTCCTTCCCTTAGTGAACTGCGCGCTACATTGGCAAGAAGTTTTAATTCGTCTTCTACTATAGGAGTGTTTTCTTTTGTCGGTTTTGAATTTCTAAGTTTTGTCAAACGTGTCAGCGGGGATTTTGTGTTTTTTTGATCAATCAACTCGCTTAGAGTGAACTCTGGGGTTTTATATCTTATAAAATTTGTTTCGTCCTGGTAAAATTGCTGCTTTGAATAGGATTCTTCGTTGACTTGAAGAGAGTTGGGAATGAAGAGATAAAACTCCTGAGTATAGGTATTCTTCCTAAGATTTGGATGAGGAAAAAATTCGGATTTAAGTTCAAATTGCCATTTGTCTCTCTGGTGTATTTCACCAACTTCGAGTTCTTTTATAAATTTTTCCATCTAATCTAACTAGTTATGCGTTTTATCACACCGATTTATTAGCGGACTTTTTCCATTGAGAATAGGAATAGAAAGCACTCGCAATTAATATGAAAAACACTACTCCCCATCCATATGCCCAAAGGATCCAGTTTGGGTAATTCCCATAAGGCTGTAAAATATCACCAATGAATGATTGCCATAGGAAAACCGATAAAGAAAGAGGAATAAAGTATTTTATCGTATAATTCCACCATTTTCCAATCCGCAATTCCGAAACCTCATTGATGTATAGTCTTAATTTTTCTGCACCATAAAACCAACCAATGCAAATGGCTTGTAACAGCCCCATAAAGACCAAGCCAAAGTTCGTGATGAAATGATCTGTAATGTCTAAATAATAAATTCCTGCGGTTGAAGCAAAGACCAGTCCACCAATAAAACCTACAAGGCATGTAATAAATACAATCAATTTTTTTGAAACTTTTGGAAATATATCTTCGAAAACTGAGGCGATGGCTTCTACTAGTGAAAATAAACTATCAATAGCCAAGCTTACTAGCATAATAAAAAAAATAAGAGAAAAGAACATGGCCCCCGGGATTAAGTTTAGCGCTTTCGGAAATACTACAAAAGCGAGGCTGGGACCTTCCGAGGCTAATTGCTCTATGGATTCTCCACTTGTATGAGACATATGTCCTAAAGTCGTAAAAACAACGAAACCTGCAATCAAAGAAAAGACAGCATCCGCAAGACATGTGATTAATGCATTTTTGACAATGTCGCTATGTTTTTCCTGGTAGCTTGCATATGAGATCATGACCCCAAAACCCAGTGTTAAAGAAAAAAAGACTTGTGTGATTGCTGCCATCCATACATCCAAATCGAATAGAGCAGCTATATTTGGGGTTAGATAAAAGCGTATCCCGTCTAATGCACCAGGTAAAAAAAGAGTTCTTACAAGGAGAATCAAAAGAAGTAAAACAGGTAAGGGAATAGTTACTTGAATTACCGCGCTAACGCTTTTAACCCCTTTCCAAAGACAAAAATATACTAAGATCCAAGAAATGAGTAACCCTAAGAGCACGGCAGGCGAAAAGCCTTCAATCGCTCCCGCGTTCTCATTTGCCAAAAGTACATTGTCATAAAAGAATGCCTTTGGATCATCTCCCCATCCAAGGTTTAGGGAATAGTAAATGTAAATAATGCACCATCCCATGATAACTGCATAATAGCAAGAAACTCCGAAAGACGTCAGAATCGCTCCCAGACCTATTCCAGAAAATCTTTTGTCAATTTTTTCTAAAGATCCAACAGCGCCTTTTTGCATTTTTTGACCTAGTGCGAATTCCATTATAATCAAAGGAAGGCCAACAAGGAAAAGAGCAAGGAGGAAAGGAAGAAGAAAGGCTCCTCCTCCATATTTTCCTACAAGATAGGGAAACCGCCAGATATTACCTAAACCAATAGCGGAACCAATGGCGGCAAACACAAACATCATCCGAGAGGGCCAACGATCTCTTTTTTCCATGGTTCAGAACCTTATGTCTTTTGACGATCTTAAGTCTTAATTCGTTAAGTTGTGAAACTTGCAGTTGTATTGTTGTTATTTTAAATTTACAATATTTTTTGTACAGGTTATCTTCGGGTTAAGTCTTATTGAGGCTTGATTTATTTGGAATTTCTCGGTAAAAAAAGGTCCTGAATTAGGGAGTTAATGATGAAAAAACAAAGCTGGATCGTTGTAGCCAATAGTACAATCGCGCGTGTATTCAAATTAGAGAAGCTTAAATTAACAGAATTGGAATGTTTGATTCATCCTGAAAGCAGACTGAAACAGCAGGATTTAGTCTCAGACAAAGCCGGTAGAACAAATGAATCCATGTTTCCATCACGCTCCGCTATGGAACAGGAAAACTCTCCAAAAAAGGTTGAAGCTATTCTTTTTGCTAAACAAATTGCCGAACACCTCGATCTTGCCCGGACAAGGGGTCAAATCGAAAAGATTTTCCTAGCAGCTACACCTTCTTTTTTAGGTTTATTGCGTCAAGAAATGACCAACCTTACGGTTAAACTTGTCGAAGCAGAAGTCGATAAGGATATTACACATCTAAAACCCGACGATATAAAAAACTACTTTCCAATTGGATTATAAAAGAGACAAAAATTATGGCTCAAAAACCAAAAATACTGGCAATGGCTGGCAGTATGCGCGTGGGCTCATATAACAAAAAACTTGTAAGAATCGCTGCGGAAGGATCTCGCAAAGCTGGAGCGGACGTGACAGTGATTGACCTAAATGACTATCAGCTCCCTTTATATCATGGAGATGAAGAAAAAGCTCACGGCGTGCCTGAACTCGCTCAAAAACTCAAAAAATTATTCATCCAACACGACGGGTTTTTGTTTTCCTGTCCAGAATACAATAGTTCCGTTTCCGGTGTTTTTAAAAATGCGATCGACTGGGTTTCTAGGCCTGAAAAATCCGACCCCTTTTACTTAGTTGCCTATAAGGGAAAAACCGCGGCCATCATGAGTGCTTCTCCCGGAGCTTTAGGAGGATTGCGAGGTTTAGTACATGTGAGATCCCTTTTGGAAAATATCGGCGTCATGGTAATTCCTGATCAGCTGGCAGTTGTCAAAGCGAATGAAGCATTCAGCGAAGATGGTAATCTTAAAGATCAAAAGCAGTTGGAAAAAGCTTTAGGCCTTGGAAAGCAACTTAATGATCTGCTTGTCAAATTAAAGCATTGATCCACATCCACAAAATGGCTTAATAGAAAACTTTAAATTACAAAGGGGGCAGTTGCCCCCGTAAAGATTGATGATTAGACTGATTTTTGAGCAGTTAAAAACCCTTCGTGATTTGCGTTGGGTGGGATCAAGCCTGCATTCCAATCTTTCAGCATAGTAGAAAGCTTTTTCGTATCTACTTCGGAGCCGCCCATTCCTAACTTTCTATCTGTTCCTTTTGCATAGAATGAGACGTTCTGATTTTTTGGTGTAAACTCGATCTTCTCGACAACCCCGTCTGCCTCGCCGCTCATAATATATTTCTTGTAGCGGCAATAAGTATTTAGCCCTTTAGCAAAGTGGATAGTGTTCTTCGCTTTTTCCAAACGCCCTGAAATGACCGCTTCAGGATTGTTTCCGAATAATAAGACAACACCTTGCGGAGTTTTTGAATCAGCCTTTCCATTATCGCCCAAAGGCCTAACCCATAATTTAAGAGTTTTGTCTAACGTGGCTTTAAACTCGCCTGTCGCGGCATTAAATTCCCAAGATTTGATAGCTGTTTCACCAAACTTATCCACTATTGCTTTCATAATTTTGTTGAGTTCAGGATGAGAATGATTGCTGATATCAGAAGACATGGTTTCCACATGATTTACCTTCGCGGGTTCTACTTTGGATGGTTCAACTATTGTTTGAGCAGAGCCATCAACTTTTACTGCTGATTCTTCCATAGGATTTGAAGTTGTAATCGTGCGTTCAGGATCCAGTTCTACTGTATCAATTTTTATTGCAGCAGGCATATCGCTTTTAGGAGGAAGAGTTGAAGGTTTTTCAGACTTTGCGCCGTTCATTTTTAAAATCTGTTCATTTAACTTCCTATTTGATTCAGCAAGAGTTGCATTTTTTGCATCAAGTTCTGTTTGTATTTCTGTCAGGGTATTTTCTTTCTTTTGGGGCCATTTAGCTATTAATCTTCCCACTCCTTTAACTTGTTCATTGTAGATATTAATGTGTGATTCGTTAGAAGTAATTTTTTTTGTAAGTTCGGAGATCTCTTGATTTAATATGTCCAGTTTAGGAGCGAAGTCAGTGGGGACCTCTTTTACTTGTTCTTCTTTCTTTTTATCCTTAGGGCCTAAGTCTTTAATAAATGACACAAAAGCATTATCTTTCTTTTTCGCTTTGCTTTTTTGTGCTGTTATTTCTTCAAGTAATTTTTGCCTTTCTAACTTTTTAGCATCTGAGCTTGCATCTAGTGTTTGATTTTCACTAGAAAGAGAATCTATTTTTTTCTGAAAGTTTGCTTTTGTTTCTTCATATGCTTTAAGGTCATCATCAAATTTATCGACTGTGGTTTTCTTTTTTGTTTCAAGGGATGTAATAGATTGTTTGATTAGATCGATCTCTTTCTTGAGTGCTTGTAGCTTGGGATATTCTTTTTTGACCAAAAATCTTCTGATTAAGGCTTGTGTTTTTACTGCTCGATTTTCTTTGAGTTCTGCAGCCTCTTTTTCTTGTTTGGCTTTAAGAGCCGCTTCTTCTTGTTCTTTTTTAGCTTGGATTTCTGAAAGCTGTTTTTTAATCTCAGCAGTTTTTTTCTCTTGAATCACCTCTTTATGACGCGTGATGATTTCTTCAGCCGTAGGAAGTTCAGCAGGATTTTCTTTTTTGATCGCCAATGCATCCGCATGGCGTGCACGCCACTGATCGAAACTATTTTTGTTGAGAGAATAGACTTTACCTTCGGTGGTTGTAATTTCTACAACTTTTTGACCGATCATCCAGGCGAACATTTTGAGGAAAAATGCTGTTATTCCACTGTGGCAACGAATTCCTATCTTCCCATTTTGAGCATTTTTATCAGTGCCTTCGGTAAAACTCTCTAAAAGAACCCTATCTTCGCTACCTTGTGTAATTTTGGTTACATTACTTAACCCCATTATTTCCTCCTAGATATTGTAATTTAATACGTTTCTCTTTTTAATAAATCTTAAATTAATTGTGACTACTATTTTAGGAAAATATCATTAAGCTCTATTAAAGATAGTGCTAAATTCAGATTAAAATAAATGAGGGCGGGCTATTTTTTGCTAGAATTTTCTTAAATAAATATTATGATCTAAAATGGAAAAAAAGTATCCCTAAAGGAGGAAGAGTTAAGGAAAGAGAATAGGGCTTTCCATGATACCCATAATTTTCCGTTTGAGCCTGGCCGTAGTTTCCGATTCCGCTACCCCAGTATTCTTTGGCATCACTATTGAGTACCTCTTTCCAAATTCCACTTCTTGGTACACCTATTCGATAGTGGTGGCGAGGCATTGGTGTAAAATTACATACGACCAAAGTGCATTCGCTTTTGCTCTTATCATATCTCATAAAGCTGAGTATGCTGTTTTCCCAATCGTGTGATTCGATCCATTCAAATCCCTCCCATGAGAAATCAACTTGGTGAAGAGAAGGGAATTCTTTAACTGTTTTGTTTAAATCTTGCACCCATCTTTGCAAGCCTTGATGGCAGGGATAGTGCAGCACATGCCACTCTAAACTTTGCGAATGGTTCCATTCAGAATATTGCCCGAATTCTGATCCCATAAACAGTAGCTTCTTTCCAGGATGTCCATATTGATATCCAAATAGTAGGCGAAGATTTGCGAATTTCTGCCATTCGTCTCCCGGCAGTTTAGCGATCAGAGATCCTTTTCCATGGACGACTTCATCATGAGAAAGAGCTAAGGCAAAATTTTCAGAGAAAGCATAAAGAAGGCTGAACGTGAGATCATTATGATGGTATTTGCGATGGATTGGATCTCGAGACATATAAACCAAGGTATCATGCATCCATCCCATGTTCCATTTCATGCCGAATCCAAGGCCTCCGTGGAATGTAGGACGTGTGACCCCAGTCCAGGCGGTCGATTCTTCAGCAATCATTTGTACATAGGGAAATTTTTCATAAATCACATGATTCAGAGTTTGTAAAAAAGTAATTGCAGAAAGGTTTTCTTTGCCGCCGTAAATGTTCGGAATCCATTCTCCTTCTTTTCTAGAATAGTCAAGATAGATCATTGAGGCAACCGCATCTACCCTAAGTCCATCAACTTGATACTTGTCAAACCAAAACATAGCGCTGCTTATCAGGAATGCACGCACCTCATTGCGTCCATAATTAAAAATATAACTTTTCCAGTCTGGGTGAAATCCAAGACGTGGGTCTTCATGTTCGTAAAGATGGGTACCGTCATAATAGGCGAGGCCATGGGCATCAGAAGGAAAATGAGAGGGTACCCAATCGAGAATGACTCCAATTTCGTTTTGATGAAGTGTATCGATCAGAAACATGAAATCTTGAGGATCTCCATAACGACTGCTTGCGGCAAAATAACCAACTTTTTGATATCCCCATGATCCGCAGAAAGGGTGTTCCATTGTCGGCAGAAATTCAACGTGAGTAAATCCCATTTCTTTTAAGTACACTGGAAGGTGCATTGCCATTTCACGATAAGTGAGAGGACGATTATTTTCCTCGGGGACGCGTCTCCAGGAGGCAAAATGCATTTCATAAATGTTAATAGGGGAATCTAAGGAATTGTGCATTCCTCTTATTTTATTCCAATTACCGCTATTTCTTTGGTAACTCAGATCCCATACGATGGAAGCTGTATGTGGCGGAGTTTCCCACTTAAAGGCAAAGGGATCTCCTTTTTCAAGTTTCAGATGCTTGTTCTTTGACAGGATGCTGTATTTGTATATTGTACCATTCCCAATGTTGGGAATAAATCCTTCCCAGATCCCTGATGAGTCCCATCGCGCTTCCAAGGGATGTGAATTTGCATTCCATCCGTTGAAATCTCCGATCACGGAAACCTTTTCGGCATTTGGAGCCCAAACTGCAAAGTGAGTGCCTTTGACGCCCTCATGAACGGTCAAATGAGATCCCAGCTTTTCATAAAGTCGAAAGTGGCTTCCCTCTTTAAAAAGATAAATGTCCTGATCCGTAAGTAAACTAGCGCCATGGATCACGTTAGGCTGCTGCTGCTTTTTTGAGGCTAAAGCCATCTTCGTACGCTCCGGTTATCAAACTTGTATATACGATTGGTAAAAATTTTACTTTCGCTTTTTTCACTTATTATCATATAGATTTGACATAATTGCTTTTTCAAGGAGAAGTCATATCAAATGAATGCATTAGAAACAATTAATATTGAGTCTCTTATCACTCCCTCCAACGAATTAAGACAAAAGGTTGTTCGTGGCCTAGAGTCCGGTAAGGTAGTTTATTTTCCAAAGCTTAGTTTTGATTTACTACCAACTGAGACAAGGCTTTTAACACCTGCCATTTTAAAACCTAAAAGCAAAAACGTCAGTTTTGATAGTAAGACAGATAAAATACAAGGGGTAATCATTAAGGATCAGGAAGCTGAGCAGCTGAAATCGATGATTAAACGATTTGCTAATTTTTCGCATGATCTCTTGCAAACCCTCATTCCTGGTTATTTTCCAAATGCTATTCAGGCTAGAACCAGTTACAGACCAGCAGAAACAGCAGGCCGCAAACTTTCCCATCTAAAAGATGATTCTCTGTTGCATGTGGATTCTTTCCCTGCAAATCCGGTGAAAGGACACCGAATATTGCGTATTTTTACAAATATCAATCCAGAAGGAAAACCAAGAGTGTGGAAGGTCGGAGAGCCTTTTTCTAATGTAATCAATAAAATGGCCCCCCGCTTAAAGAAACCGATTCCGGGTATGGCATCATTGATGAATTTGATTGGGATTACTAAAGGATATCGTACCTTGTATGATCACTATATGCTGCAAATTCACGACGCAATGAAAAATGATAGCAATTATCAGAAAACAGTATCACAACAAGAAATTCGGTTTCCGCCCGGAACTTCATGGATGGTCTTTACTGACCAAGTGTCGCATGCCGTACTCGCAGGACAATATGTTTTGGAACAAACGTTTTATCTACCTCCTAAAACGATGCATTATGAACAGCATTCTCCGCTTAGGATGCTTGAGAAAAAACTCAACCAAAAACTTGTATAGTTTTAAAAGGCTCCAGCATGTGTTTCTCAGCGCCTGCGAGTTTTATTTTGGGTTCTAGCATTGCAGTCATTGGATTGGCCGCTTTGGCAAAAAACCGAAAACCTCCGCTTCTGTTTCTGGCTCTTATACCTTGTTTTTTTGCCCTCCAGCAATTTGCTGAAGGAATTATCTGGCTATATATGTTTCCTACATTTCAACCCTTGCCAATAAGCAATGCAGCGGTGCTCGTTTATCTTTTCTTTGCCTTGGGGTTTTGGCCGGTATACCTTCCATTTACAGCCTTTGTACTAGAGAAAGTTAGAACGAAAAAAAAGCTGTTTGCACTTTTTGTAGGTGCCGGAGCGATAGTAGGAGCCTGGAATTTCTATAATATTTCAATAAACTCTATCAAACCCGAAGTCATTGGCCAAAGTCTTAATTATGGAGAAGGTTCATATTTCCAAAGATTAATATATGGACTGGTTGTCTTTATTCCCTTTATTCTTTCGAGCTTTAAAGAAATGAAAATTCTTGGACTTCTTGGGATAGTTTCGTTTGTCATAGCGCATTATATATTTGACGCAAACTTTACATCGGTGTGGTGCTTTTTTGCAGCCATCATCAGCGCCTATATTTATAAGGTTGTTCACGAATATAGTATTTCTCAAAGATCTTGAGATTTCTTTTCTGACTAAGGTCGTCATCTCATTGCGGAGGTTAAATCATTTACACTGCAACTTTTCCTTTATTGCTTCAAAATTGTTTTCAATTGTTTGTGTAGAAAGATGTAAGATTTTAGCTGTTTCAGGGGCAGTTTTTCGCTGCAGGATGAATCGAAATATACAGCTATAGAGATCAGCGCGCTCTTTTTTGTCGAACCAAAGCGCTATATTTTTTCCAATAATGCGATTGGAAGATGTGATAATAGTTCCGCAATTTTCAAAGAATTGTCGTTAGCCTGGAATTCAATTCCTGTAAATGCATCCCGATAGGTGCCATTTGGAAGTGTGATCAAGGTTGTTCCCCAACATTTGTTTCCAACCGGTTTTTTCTCTCCTAAGCAGAATTTTGAAAAGAACCTGCCTGCTATTGTAATTGTGCATTGCTGGTTATAGTTCCGCGCAAAGGCAATTAAATGATGCGATTTGTCACCATGGGTTTCTAAAGAGGTATACGTTCCTTCCGAAAATAGGCTTGGATACTTTTGCCTTATTAATAGCGATTCTCTGGTTATATAAAGCTTGATTTTTCCATCGTTGGGAGAATCGAGGGCTTTTTCGATCAGAGTGATGGGATTATCGGACTGTTCGATAATTTCATTTAGCAAATTTTGACGTAAATGAAAATCAACAGGTGAGCGATTATCTGGGTCTACCAAGGTGAAATTCCAAAGTTCACAGCCTTGATAAAACTCCGGAACACCTGGACAAGTAGTTTTCAAAAGAACCTGGGAAAGTGAATTGAACATGCCGCATCGGATTATCTGAGGAATAAAATCCATGAAGTCTTTCAAAAATTCAGAAGAAGCAGAACGGTCTAAAATATTTCTGAGAAAAGATTCTACAGCCTGATCATAATCCTCATTAGGATTGATCCAGCTAGTGTGGATTTTTGCTTCGTGCATCGCTTTGCAAATGTAAAGTACAATTCGCTCACGGAAGCTTTCAAGAACTTTGGAATCAAACGACTTGGATGTCAATTCTAAAGGCCAAGTGCCAACCAAAGTTTGATAGATTAGATACTCTTCTTGATTACCTGGAACGGCTTCATCATCAATAGTTCTTTTAGTTTTCTTATTGAGAAGATTCCAGCGCAGCACTGCATCTCTCCATTGTTCAGGAATTTCAGAAAGAACATTTATCCTCGCCCGAACATCTTCGCTACGCTTGGTATCATGCGTAGATGTTGTTAAAAATGAATAAGGCCAGTGATCTTTTCTGAAAATATTCTCGTTATGAAACTTTTCAGTCGAAATTCCAAAACGCTGCAGTTCTCCTCCTACTTCATTAATTGAGGCTAGTGGATAGACTCTATAAAATGCAGTGTCTTCCAGTCCTTTTGCCATCACTGGCCCGGTGTGCTGTTGAAAACGCATTACAAATTCTTTGCGGGAAGCGATTTGTTCTGGCGATAATCCCGGTGGATGCTCAAGAAGTAAAACTGATTGAATAAAATCAAAAACGGACCCGCTTGTAGCTGGGTTCATTTTTTTAGCTTTGCGAATTGCTGTATGAATATAATTTTTGTCAGTTTCATGTAATAATTCTTTGTCGGCACGAATGTAGCTTCGATATACTGGAAAAGAAGAAATGACATTTCGCAGAGAGGATAAGAGGGTTTCTCGAGTAAAATCTCTGGACCAGCGATGCTGCTCTGAAATGCGGTCCAGATGGCGGGCTAGAACATGCAGTTCTGCAGGCATTGCAACATATAAAATAAATTTCTTTGATTGGTAAATAATATCCGAAATCTTTTCAGCTTGCTCAGTAAAACGGCGATAAAAATCATAAATAGGTTCACGATTATGGATTTCAACGAAGATTCCATTGAGGAGATTTAAAAAATCATAGCCCGTAGTTCCATGAACAAGCCACTGCGATGGAAGTTTCTCCTCGCCCGTAAGTATTTTTTCGATAATTACATAGAAATTCTTTTCGACCTTAGAACTCGTATCACCTTCTTTTGCCTCGAAACAAGCCCGCTGTAGATCGGTAAAGTATTGTTCAGGATCGAGTAGTCCATCTACGTGGTCAATTCTCAGTCCGGTTACCCATCCGTTAGAAATCAATCGCAAAATAATGCCATGAACCTGTGCAAACACTTCAAGGTTTTCGGTGCGTAATCCAGCTAAATCATTGATATCAAAAAATCTTCTGTAATTGATTTCTTCATTTGCGACCCTCCAATAGCTTAGTCTAAAAGCTTGATTCTTCAAAAGGGCTTCAAGCAGTGAAAAATCATCAGAATTTCCATTGATTCTTTCTAATTCTTTATTGAGTTCGGCCTTAATGATCTCGGAATCTTCGAGTAGTTTGTTCAGACGTTTTTTGACCACCTCTTTTTCAATTTGCCGTTCTTCAATAAGATTAGGATCCATTTCATTCATGCCGGGAAGATGTTCAATTTCAAAAACAATGCTTTTGAGTTCTATGTAATGTGAATCATTGGGAGATAGAACCTCATATAGATTCTGTACGATTGGTTTTAAGATCATATTCCAAGTTTTCGGATTTACGGGCAAAATGCAATGGGGACATTTTAATATGAATGAACCGTTATGCTGTTCGATGCAGACCTGGTGGCTTTCAATGACCATTCCAAATTGCTCATCAAGAAAAGGGAGGAGCACTTTGTTGATAAGCTCGGGCTTTGGAGGCTCCCAATCGATATCGAAATAAGCGGCATAAGGTGAATTTCTTCCATTTTCCAAAACATCCCACCACCACTTATTGCTGGGATCGTGGATGCACATATGATTGGGCACAATATCTAAGATGAAGCCCATTCCTTGTGTCTTTATCTTTTCAGCGAGCTTTTCAAAGTCTTTTTCAGTTCCCAATTCGGGATTCAACTGGCCGTAGTCTGTGATGTCATATCCATGCAAGCTTTCTTTTCTAGCTTTCATGATAGGCGAAGCATAAATATCCGTGATTCCCAAATTCTTTAAATAGTCGACTAAAACTTCAGCATCATGAAAAGTAAAATGATGATTGAACTGAAAACGATAAAGGGCAAGGGGTATTTTTGTATCCATTGTGATGTCAAGTATTTTTTTAACAACTTCATTATATTAAAAATTTGAATTGAAGCAAACGAGAAGATTTTAAAAAAATAGCCACGGTCATGGAGATCGTGGAAAAGGTAGTGAAAAACTCAATAGGGGGGCTTAGGTGCTTAGGCACAATACAAAACATTTCTATCTTTGGCTCTCATAGCAAAATGCAACCTGAATATTTCTTTGCATTCTGAGCATTTTTGGTGTCTTTGCGTTGAATTCTTAGCGAAAGTTTGGTCCATTTTCTCTGCATTTTCTTTCTCCAATGACTCCATGTCCTATCTATTTATCCTTCAACACATCCATTTTCCAATGGTCTTTGCGGCATGCATAAAATATTAGAGGAAGAACAAACATTACGGCCACTCCAATTCCAAGGAATAGTTCAAAATGAATCTTTTCCCCAGTGTCTATTTGTGCGGGTGGTAAAAATCCAATGCAAAATGCAAAGGCACTAGAAACAAGTCCGATTCCAGCCACAATCCACATTCCCAGATATTTCCCGCCCGGAATGCGATAGTGTCTTTGAACATGGGGTTTGGTATATCTGAGACGAATTGCTGCTGCGAACATTAACATATACATTAACAAATAAAGCAATGCAGTCAAAGCATTCAATATCCAATAGGAACTGCTGACTGTAGGCATAAAAAGAAAAGCCAGCGAAAGCAAACTGACAACCATTCCCTGAACAATCATGATAGCTATCGGCATACCATTCCGGTTTCTTTTATGAAAGATGGGGGGGATGTGCCCCTCATGCGCAGTTTGGAATAATCCTTTGCTAGGTCCCACAATCCACGTGCTTACCATAGCAATAGCCCCTGCGGCAATCAAGCTTGCTAAAATTGGTGTCATCCAAGGTACGTGATATGCATTAAAAAATGCAGAAAAGGCTTGCATAATACCTGCAACAAGGCTGATATCCTCCTGAGGAACAACGAAAGCTATGGCTAAAGAACCAAAAATTGACACTGTGAGAATGATCATTGCGGAAAAGAAAATTGCTTTCGGATAATTGATTTGCGGTTTTTCAACCTCCCTAGCATGCACTGCCGACATTTCCATTCCAGCGAAACCAAGCATTACACCAACTAGAAAAACTATATTCGAAATATTCGAAAAATCTGGAAAAAGCGCATCGAAAGAAAAAGGGATATGAGAAGGATTTCCCTTGATCACCCACAAACATCCTAGAATAATGATAAGTGCTCCGGGAAGCAGGGTGCCGATGATAACGCCAATGCTGCTGATCATGCCTGAAATTTTCATTCCCATTAGGTCTATTAGTGTGCAAAACCAATACATCCCCATAACCATCAGAAGAATGTAAATCTCGTTTTGCGCATGAGAGGGGTTAAAGAGGTAAGCAATAGTTGCTGCAGTGAAGGACAAAACAGTTGGATACCAAATGACATTTTCAATCCATTGAAGCCATATGGCCACAAATCCCCATCGCGCACCAAAAGCTTCCTTCACCCATGTATAGATCCCACCCGTTGATGACCAGCCTGTAGCAAGCTCAGCAGCAACTAAAGAACAAGGAATGAAAAATCCGATTGCTGCGATTAAGTAAAAAAAAACCGAAGCCCATCCTACGTCGGCCATGACTGGAAGATTGCGCAAACTCTGTATTGCCGCTACATTGATCA
>WUUC01143832.1_pt1 | contig 21468 bp, 18 predicted proteins | sample 6278441 | NCBI WGS metagenome assembly WUUC01 (sample SAMN13675441, study PRJNA597444) | soil metagenome | isolation source: soil | place: USA: Washington | collected 2017-10
CGGCTGAAGGGTGATGCGGCGTGGCATTGCCGGGTTCTAGCGTATCTCAGACTGTTATGCAAGTTGGTATAAGAACCGCTTACACAGTCGCGTATCTGCAAAACAGTAAATGGTTTTAATTGAGGGCTATTATCAACGGCGGAAAATATCCTCAATAGTTTCGCCCTTATCTTTAAGGTCCTTTAGGCTGCGAAGATCAGGCAGTTCGTCCCTAAAGGGTTGTAGTTTTAATGAATCACCCTCGTGGCGGAACGGGTTTATCCTGTCAGGATATGCAAAAGCTAAACTTTCATCATATGCATCAGCGAGCAAGTCTATAGAGATGTTCTCCTGAGACAGTTTGATGGCTGCAAGTGATGCCATGCGTACCAGTTCCATAACATACGAGACAATCCCGTTTGTAGCGTAATAAATAAGAAAGGCTACGTTTTGAGCTGATAAATTCGAGCGCTTATTAAATGGCAATTCGTTATCCACGCGTCTCAGGAAATTTCTGAAACCTTGTTGCTCCTCTCTAGTCTTCCCCCAGCTAAACGGCTCTATCCTTCTTCTCATTGAAAATCTCCGCTTTAACTGTTCGTTACCTCTTGCATCTAAGATAAAGTGGCAATACGGCATACCCATTAGCATGATTGGAATCCCTGTAGTATCTACAAGTAATTTCAACCAATCGGATAGGGTTTTAAGAACCTTTAGAGAATCTCTGTCGATGAAGTGTTGGAATTCATCAAGTATGATTAGCTCAACTTTAAGCTCCCTCAAAAAATGTCGTAAGCGCCTTGTTTTACTGCCGATGGATCCCTTGTCGGCAGCGGGGTCGCCTAACGCCGCCAGCAAAGCAGACACGAGATTCATAATTGTCGCCGGGACTTCAATCTTGAGGTACAAAACGGGGATGACGGTAGATTCGTCTATTTCAACTCTTGGATACTGCTCTACGTAATACTCACACAGCGTCGTTTTCCCTACCCCGGTGCGCCCCTCGATTAGCAAACACTTTGGTTCTCTTGAATAACGTGAATAGCTACGGCAGTGATCGACTGTTTGCAGTATTCCCTCAAGTTCCGGAGATAACACATAAATACTTTCGAGTTTGAGTATCTTTTCCTCTTCTGATTTCTTGGACCAGTCGACGCCCTCGGTACTCATGCTACCGTCCTACCTGGCAACACGGCCGTCCGCCACCCAGTGTCATCCAACTCGTCCTCTACACCATTTGCCACATCATCTATATTTGAATCTGTAGTTACAGCAGGTGTACGGCGCTTCGATATATTTTGGGTTTCTTCAGCATCCTTTCGCCCGACCGCCGGCATGCTTCTTTGCCCTCCAAGAGTGAACACTTCGGGATGCATGTCAACAGAATTTGCCAGTGCTACTTCCTCGCCGCTTTCAACTTCTATCGGATCTAAACGCCCATGGGGGCTGTATGCGCTCTCAAGGTCAGACAAGCCTCTCGTATGGGTAGCCATCTGAGTCAAGGACAACTGGTCACCCGCGGCAGTTGACTGATCTAGACTTGGTGACACTGTGGTGGCAGCGTACTCCGCACCCCGTTCATAATCTGGCTGGCTGATATTGAGGAACCGTGCCATTCTGGTGCGCGGCCCAGATTTACTGATCTTCAACCATTCGCGCCAAATGATATTTGTGATCCTTTGTTTGGTTAGACAAAGCTCGACAATATCTACTTGACCATCGACCTTTCTCCTGGCGGCCCTTTGTATGACTCTATGCTGCCAAAGTGAAAGTCCTTTTGTGTAATTCTGATCTTCGGCAGGAATAGGGATAAACTTGTCGTTATCAGGATCATGAATGTAGATAAGTGAAATGTCTGCCGGATCGTATTTTATTTTGAATTGATAGCCTTTTCTTCCCTTTCTCAGGCGTGCCAGAACACCGTCGTTATAAACCAATCCGAAAATAGAGATGCCGTTAGATTGAATAGTTCTATGTTCAACCTCACCGAGGAGCACGTTCAGTTCCTCGCGCCGAGAAGGTAATGTTGGAGGGAATTGTTCGGTAGCTAATTTCCACCGCTGAGCAGGAATATCTTTAATACCCCGGTGTTTGCGTTGTGAATAATAATCAATGATGAATACGTGGATTGCGATTAGAAGACTATCTAAAGTGATGATTGCGTTCTTCTTTGGGTCGTAATCTTCTCTCTCAAAAATGTTTGAAAATGTCGTCCCAGGTAACTCATGCAGAAGTTGCTGATTCAGAGTTCTGAAGTATCTTTCTACCACAGCCTTGAACCAAGGCTGTCTGACCGGGCAGTATAAGATTACAGTTCCTAGTTGAAGTGCCGCGTCCTCAAATCCGTCCCCGTGGAATTCTGGCCCATTATCAATCGCAGTTAGTTCTGGTATCCCATAGCACTCCCAGAGGTTTTTAACATCAGGGAACAGCCTCTTCACGTAAGTCTTTGGCAGTATGGCGTGCCGTAAACAATGTGATACGGCCAGGAATCCTGCGCCGTTGAAGCTTACATAAAAACCAAGGATCATTCTCGTATATCTATCGATGGCGAGGGTGAGGGTAGGGCGCCCGATGGGCATCTTTGTAACGGGGTCTATAACAAACAGGTCGAGCTTGGTGTGGTCGACCTCGACTCTTTCAAGGGGTCGAGTAGGCCGCGGCCCTCGCTTATAAACCCCACATTTAATGTCTGCTATACGCTTGCCCCAGCGGGCCTTAATTACCTCATATTCGTCTAGCTGATTAACAACAGCATAGATACTCCGCTCTTTAGGAATCGGGAGTTGTTCAGCCGCTGTTCTGTGGAGATTTTCATCCGCGACCCTTGCTATGACGGCTTCGTAAACGGCTTTAACGGTGAGGCGCTGAGGGTTGAGATATTTCTCATTTATTACCTCGTCAACAATATCGGCTACCCGCTGTGCGCTCTCTAAATCCTTTTCAGAGTATTTAACCTTAATTTTTCCTGCAAACTTCCGGTTGAAATTCCCCTGTCGATCATAGTGCGGGATGAGTACTCTGACATCTTCACCGGTATTTATATAAGTTTTGTACCACTCATAATAAACCGTCTTCCAATGTGGTTTTCGTTTGCGATCATTTATCGTCTCATGAACGCGTTGAATCACCGGCACCAGAATTTCTTCGCTGATTCTATCTACGCCCTCTGAAATCAGGTCAATGATTTTGCTAATGTAGGCATATCTTCTCTTCAATTCCTTTTTTCTAGGGCTCTTATCATCGAGAGCACTCAGATCTATATTTAGCGCTTTGGCCGCTTTACGTTGTGCATACGTTGTCGTTGCATCTCCTAAAAACTCCATTTGACCGTCGAACCAGGAGTCCCTGAGCATCTCTTCCGGCGCAGCAAAAAACTTATTGGTAACAATATCTTTTAGGTGAAGGTCGTTATTAGGCAGACGTCCTTCAATAACGTACTCCCTCCCGTTATAAAGAAGATGCATTCCTTTGTGGAATCTATTATTGGGCATAATCTCTCCGCCAGAATTAGGCTGGAAGTTGTACAACTGAATCAGAGCTAAGTGATTCCATTATGTCGATCTCGACAACTCCCCGATAAAGCAGTGAGTAGACAACCTGCTTAGGCTGATTTCGGCTGGCGAAGAATTCAAATAGTTCGGCTAAGCTGGATTGAGGTGTGCGAGAAAAGAACTCTCGGCAGTATATGTGGTGCTGAGGGTGAACTGGCACACGGCCATATTTCCAGAAGAGCTTGACGTTATACAGCCGTGGCTCTTTCTGAATTTCGTCGTCTGGAGCGACTATAAACTCGCAGCCAGCATTACGACAGATAGGCTCGATAGCCCTAAAGAGCAGTTGGTTATCTTCTTCATCAATTTTACCCCTTGGCTTAACTTCTACTATCTGCCACCTACCAAGCCTTAGAACAAGAAAATCAGGCGTGTAACTAAGTAGTTGGCCGTGCAGAATGTAAGGAATTTTTCCAGGCTGCTCTTGGAAGGTACTCACATCACCGTCAATATCAAGTAGGTATGCATAATCAAGTTCTATAGCAGATTCACAATATATGGGCCGGCGGAGTTTAATGCTGGGGAACTTGTAAAGTGCTCTTGCGGTTCTTCTTGTGATGACTGCCCTTGCCCTCACGCCTTGGCAAGTACCTTTATCGAATAGAGTTTGTGGCCAAACCGCTGCCGTACAAAACTCCACCTGCTCAGGTGATAAAACAACCATGAATATCACTCCTAGTCAGGCGCTAATTTACGAATGGTAAATGCTGAAAATGCACCGCAGAGGTCGAAGTTGATATATATTGCTTAATTTGGCTTACTAATCGCTCTATGCTGTTTCAAGCTGTGTAATTTATGAAGAGGATGCCTAAAATACACAAATCGTAAAATCATGTCAACATCGAATTTACTACTAGTAAATCAACATAAGCGCTCTCCTTTCGGCTATAGGCTAAAGGAGGCGTTTCGAGACATTCCAAACAAAGAAATTGCTAAGAAACTGCGGGTGAGTAATTCAGCGGTAACTACCTATATGCTGGGGCGGATCCCTCCCGCAGAAACGCTAGTCGAGATCTCGCGCTTAACAAATTACTCGATCCACTGGCTAATTACTGGAGAGGGGGAGAGACTTGCTAGCGTAGGAATCTCAAGTGATAAGAAGAGAGCTCACACGATCTTGATTACTAATGATAAGGGAGGGGCGACGAGGACAACATCCGCTGTAACGTTAGCCGTCGAGCTTGCCAGACGTGGTTATCGCACTCTACTTATAGATGATCCTAGCAGTAATGCTACAACCATGCTTTTCCCTAAGCTTTTTCCTCCGAGCGTGAGAGCACACAAATCTCTTCATCTCAGAATCGGGATGCCCCTGCCCGAGGCAAAAATGATTTTCCGGACGCCTGTAGGAGGTCTTGACTTATGCTCTTTCGAGGAAGGGTTCTGGCCAGTCTTTATTAAGAATAAGGTGGAAAAAGTTCAGATCAGCCCCAGCAAGATTAAAGAAGAATATAGATTCATTATCATCGATACTCTTTCTCATATTAATCCTTTCACACGCATCAATCTGTTTATTGCCCCACTGCTAGTTTCGGCTCAAGTTCTCATTCCTATTCCTTTAAGCTCGATGGCCGTGGGCGGGCTTAAGATGACACTAGAATATCTGAAAGAAGCTAGTCAGTCCTCAGATGAGATTAGACTGCTGGGTGGTTTCCTCACCTTGGTGAAACCAGATAGGCGTAAGTACCTCTCCAAAAAGAATCGCGATGAGCTTTCAACACTACTCTCCGGCAAATTATTGAAGACTGTCATCCATGATCGAGAGGAAATAGAAGATTGTGCGGATCTGGGCCCCATCCAACTTACAGCCCCTAAGTCCATCGGTGCAGCCGATTATTCTGCATTAACCGATGAAATACTAAACATTTTAGAAAACTCGATTGAATAGGCTGTCAAACATATTGTAATCGCTCTGATACAGCTTCACCTTATCAAGCCGCCTGAGAACCTGCCCAGCAGTCCGAAGTACGGCGTAGAGCTATACCTGAAAAGATGAATGTGAGTATTCCAACATCTGGAACTTCTTTATCGAGCTAAATAAAATTCTCTACAACGTGGTCAATGAGCCGGCGATAAATAGTGTTATCAAGGTGCCTCGCGTATTCATCTTTATAAGTTTTGTCGCGTCGCCGCTTTTGAATCCAGTCAGCCTCCTCTAATAAAGTCCAAAGATTGTGTGTTGCTCGATTGCAGAAACCAACAAGACCTCTAGACTTTAATCCCTTTATCCCATTAAGTTGACATACCGGGCAGGAACAGTTACGCAGTTTCTTCAATTCTGCGGCGTTTAGTTTTCTCCCCCTCCACGACCCTAATTCGATAACAGCACGTTCGCCACTACCAGGAAGTTGTATCAGTCCTCGCGCAGCACGGTTTCTATACCCACTTGAGTCAACTGAATCCATGCCCATTAAGGACGCAAGGTGCAGCGTAGCAGTGCCGCCGACACCGAATAAGTGTAATTTCTTATCTGCAAACGAAGACCGAGCTTCACGGATGTTGTTCAATATGTCCTGATAAGGCTGTGCTTTCGGCATTCGCAGTAATTGAGGGACGATTGCACCCAAAGCTATGTCGGGCTTAGACGCTAGCCGCGTATTTGCTTTAATCGAATTAATATATTCATCAAGTACCTTGCTGACATGAATGACGGGAACAAAGCCATCATGCTCATAAGCGTTATTAACAAACATAGTCTTTGTAAGACAGTGCCGTTGCGCCCTTACGGACATCTTGGGGCTAGGGATGAAGTCTTGAGGAATGGGCTTCCAGTCCGGTTTGGCTAGGCTAACAAACTCTTCGTACTCTTTAGGATTGACGATTATACCGCGTGAAGAAAAGTAAAAAGCCCCGTTATCCAAGTAAATCTTGACTCGCTTCGGAATCCCTAATGACCTGTGTAATCCGGCTGCCATCGCCCGTCGTTTAACGGCGGGCATTAGATAAAGGTCTGCATAAGAGACCATAACGGCACGCAACTTCGATAGATAGTACGGCGAGTCAGGATCCCAAACACGTGGCTCAAGATTCTTAAGGTTTAATCCAGCAACTATCAGCAACGTTCTACGCCCTTTCCTGTTTCTTCATTTGCCTCATGAGCATGTGTGTCCAGCGTCGAATACAGCCCACTTAAGTTGTATGCAAGATCTGGTTGTATTTCTTAGTTACAAGCGCATTACTTCCAAACCTATATGTAGCATTACCCTCCTGGCATCGTCCGAGTGGAAACTGCTAACAGGTAGGTTTGTCAGAAGACTAACAAGCCATTTGGGTGAGACGCGGACATCATCAATCAACACGAACCATGAATGTGGACAGGCTTGATTTTCAGCTCCATTTTTTATGGCTTGGCGAGCGACATTCAGCACTTCCTCTTTCTTCAAGCTGATCTTAGCCCCTCGGATGTGTATACCGTTGCTCGACCGTTTTGAGCCCAGACTTTTTGTCGGCAATACTGCTTCACCGTATAGCCAAGTATACAAATCTGACAATTTCTTACCTGGGGTCCCGCGAGCGATTTTAACTGTAGACTTGGGCGGGAAGATGGTACCGCCTTCCAATATCCTTAGGTAGTCTTTACCCAGATGCACAAAGATCCTGCATGCGCTTTTGAAATTATTCGTGTTAAATAGGCTCCCGAGTTCCTTTGTAACTTGTGATCGTAGTTCTTGCTCTCTCTGAATCGTCATTCTCCTTTCATAATACGGGATATGAGTATCATAGGGGATTAGTCCATACTCAGCCGATAAAATTCTAATCTCGGGGATATTTGTAGATGTTTTTAAGTACCGACGCAGCAATCTGAAAGGAGGACCGTCATATCGTTCATAGGCTGGAAGAGACTGAATCTCCGCGCGCTTTTTTTGAGAGCAGGAAAGTATGAGTAATCTATTCATCACCAAAGCTGAGTGAATAACTTGGAGGGCTGAAGACAACGCTAAAAGCAACAGGTTTTTATGTTAAAACACTTGCAATGTCAACATTTAGAGGAGTTAGCTAAGATTACGCTTTTGATAGTGTGCCGAGGCTCATCTTTAGTCAAGGTGGTCGGATGATAAAATACCTTAGCCTCCTCACTATTGTCTTTTAGCTCTACCTGAGATAAAAACGGATCGAACTCGCAATTGCCTCTTCACTTTCTGGCGAATTGCTCTTCACTTTCTAAGCTCATTTAACCTCAGACAGTCCTTCACGACCTCAGCGTTGGGCGCCCCGATGATTTTTTTCTCCCACGCCTGTCAGGTTTTTCGGACTCAGAGCGATATATAACCTGACAGGAGGGCGCTTCGTGAGCAGACACAACGAGCGAACGGCACAGACACCAGCAGGTGATGCTCAGGACGAGCGCCGGCGTCTCTTTCAGGAGGCCATTGAGCGGTACTATGAAGAACTGCTGCGCGGCATTGGCTTCTACCTATGGCGCTTCGGGACCACCGCTGACCGTGAAGGCATCACAGAGCGTTCCAGAGAGGTCTTACAGGAGACGGTCGCGACGGCGCTGGCCATCCTCGACAGATATGATCCGTCCCGCTCCGCGAAACTTTGGCTGCTTAACGTTGCCGTCATAGTTATCAAGCGTAGAACCCGCCAGCAGCGCCGGGAGCATCGTCGCCTCATCCTCGTCGCAGACTCAGAGGATGCTCGACGCGCGGCAGGCGACAGAAGCATTGAGGAAATGTCCGAGGCCGAGTTGTTCGATGCGCTGCGTCGACCCGTGGAATCACCATCCTCACAATTACCAAACGCCGAAGAGATTCTTGCCCTTGTCGAGGGCGACGACCAGGAGATTCTCAGGCTTCACTACCTCGAAGGACTCGACGGCGAAGAGTTGGCCGCTAGATTCGGAGTGAGCAAGGGAGTCGTGTACCAGCGCCTGTCTCGCGCGCGCATCAAGGTCCGACAAGTCTACTTCGGCGAGGAAAACTGATCGGGGAGATGCCGAATGCAGAAAGACAGAGACAACGAGCGAATGAGGGCGCGCGAGTTGCTGCTCGACCGCTACGTGCTAGCGATTGACAGCGGTGACTTTGAAGCGATGGAGGCCGCGCTCGACGCAGCCTACGAAGCGTCGGGCGATGACCCAGAGATCGAGCGCCTCATCGCAGAGGTTAACAGCGCCTATCAAGAGGAGGCGGGGGTGACCCCCCTAGAGGCCGACGCCCGGCTGGTGCGCGATATTCTACGGCGGTGTGTGCCGAGCGCGTTTGAGACGCACGAACAGTTGCAAAGGCCGCTGACAGTTGGCGATGTGGCGAGCCGGCTACAGGCGCAGGGGCGTGTACGTCCCGCCGACGAAGAGATCAACCGGGCGCTCCTCGGCAACTCCACGACTCTCCCCAATCCTATTACGGCCCTAACGATGAAGAAACTCGCCACCGACTTGGGAGCCGGCGGCAGCGACCTCTACTGGCGTTCTTTCCGCGATGAGGCGATCACGATGGGCATCTCACGTAGCCACGACCAAGCCCAACTGGCCGCCCGCCAGCGGCGCGCGCGACGCCCGCCGCGCAAAGACAAGAAGAAGCACGATTAGCCGCCTGATGAGGTGAAGCGAGCACTCTGATGGAGCAAGCTAACGTCAGGACACGATGGGTCAACGACGCCGTGCGGGGGGCGTGCGCAGAAGCCGGCTTGGAGTTCGAGACCCTAAAACCCGGCGTCGTCCCGCTCTACGACATTATCAGCGCCTTCCCCTTGCGCGTCGCCGCGCTCCCCGACGGCAAGCGCCTGACGGCGCGTAGTGCCATAGAGTTCCTAGGTCGAGAGACGGGCAAAGAACTCTCTGCGCCCGAAGACGGGGACCGCCCGCTCTCAGGCTTTATCTACGTCTTCGAGTATGGAGGTTTCTTTAACGGCTGCATCCTCACTGAGTCAAATGACCCCGTGGAGCGGCGCCGATTTAGTGCCGCACACGAGCTTGCCCATTACCTTCTTCACTTCCGTCCCGTACTAGAGCGGCGACGACGTGAGGGCATCTCCGAGCCTCTTATACTGACCGAGGCTGTTTCACTGGATCCCAAAAGCAGACAGGAGGAGGGGCCAGTGGCGCGGGTCTCCGCCATGGAAGGAGTGTTAGCCCCCCGCCCCTTGGCGTTGCCGAGCGTACCGGCGATGGAGCACGAGGCAAATCGTTTCGCTGCCGAACTGTTAATGCCGGCACATGCGTGCGAAGTGCTTTCGCGTCAGTATGCGGAGCGATTCGGCTCAATGCGCGCAGTGGTGGCGCGGCTGCTGGCTCGGGACTTCTTCGTCAGTACTGAGGCAATGACCTGGCGACTCAAAGAGATGGGGCTATACATGCCGTCAGTCTGAGGAGAGTAACCGTAGAAGAACATCGAGTGTAGAGAGAATAAAGGGTGAGCATTACTAGTTTCTTTCAGAGCTACGGCGGGCGGCGTCTCGAAGATGGGGACCCGCCGGTACCGGCTTGGGGCGAAGCTGATCCTGGTGCCTCGCAGTCCCTCAAGATTGTAGACATTAACGTTGAAACAAAGAGTTCCCCCTGGGTCGCTAGGAACACCTTGTTACATCCGAATTGGCGCGCGCGCGACTGGGCCGAGCGCCCCGTACGGTTCGTTGATGGCAAGGATGTCGGCCAGACGGTCGCATGTCTGGACAGTCCTTCTGGCACCATAGTTCCCGTCCGTCTATCTGAAATAGGGAGCATTGTCATGAGCGTCCGCGACGGCGAATTGAGGCGCGAGTTCGTCGCTGTCGAGCGTGTGGTTTCATTAGTCGCGTCGGCATTCCCTTGGGAGGAGATGGAGGCGCTGGCCGCCGAACTTTCGGCCCACAACTTTCGTCTGCTTGCGGCGCGTCCGCCTGGGGGAGAGTTGTCGGACATCATAGAAGATATGCGCAAGGCGGCGCAGAATCGGTCGCTCGATGAGATGGAGGTGCTCGAAGAGTTGGCCGTCGCGCAGGACTCGGAGACGCCGACGGTCGTTGATGGCCGTCTCGAGCGACGCTCCGGCGGCCTCAATCCTGAGCATCACTCGCCCGTATTCGGCGTCATTAAGACCCACCGCAAAGTCTATCTGCACTCGCAAGGCATGCGGCTACTTTACAGGCTCGCGCCCGGGGAGCGCACCCCGGCCTTCTTCATTCGGGAGCCCGAAAATTCGGAGTCCAGCAGTGGTGAAGCAGCCGGGCAGGGTGGGACGACGCGACGCGAGCTGAACATGCCAAACGCGCCCCCGCAAACCGACACGGTCTCCCGGACGCGTGACCAGGAAGAGACTGTAAAGTTCCCCGTGGTCTCTTGGTACGTGCGCCTCTCAGGCGGCGAGGGGATGATGCCTGATTGGGGGCTGGTGAGGGTCGAAGCGTCCCTTAAGTGGTTCGTCGCGCGCGGCTACGGCTCGCGCGAAGAGGTTTACCCGGGCGGATCGGATTTCATCAACCAGCTTTCACGCACTCTCTACGAATACCGCTGCCGAGACGCCGGCTACGAGCGGGCTGCCGTCTCGCTGCATCCGATCGTGCGGGCCGAGTCGTCCCTCGGCTCCCTCTTCACTCCCGGCGGGCTGCTGAGGAGCAGATTCTACCGGCTGACGGGTCTGTGAATTTCCCGAACGAGGAAGCGAAGTCATGACGAATGAGGCACCAAATTTCGATGCGCGCGAGGGCGACGCTGGCATGCCTTCTGATGGCGCTGGCGGCACGCCTGACGGCGCGCAGACGGCGCCCGGCACCCGGGCCGCCGGGCATAGTCCTGCCCCTGCTGGCGGCGGCGAGGTCATCGGGCGCGTCGCGGCACCGCCGCAGTTGGAGTCAACGCCCGAGCACTTCCACTTCTGGGTCGAGCGGAACCGGCTGATCGAGACGAATCAGTTCGTCCGCACCGAGAGCATTGTCGAAGGCCAGACGGTGCAGTTCTTCGGCGTCATAGACGAGGTGCGCCGCTCCAGCCGCAAGCGTGACATCCTCGAAGAGTACGACGTAGCTGATGGCGCGGCACTCTTCGAGCCGCCCTTCAGGCCCGAGGGCGTGACGTACGCGCGCGCCAGCATCCTGCGCACCGAGCCGGGGCTGCTCACGCCGGCGCTCGAACAGAGCCTCGTACGGCTCGGCGGCCGGGAGGAGGCGGCTGTCGCTTACGCCTTCAACGATATGAGACGCGCTCTTCCTGTGGGGCTTCTCTGCAACGGTGCGCGTGGCTCCGCCGGGCCCGGGCTCATCGATCTCGCCTACCTACTCGGGGAGCGGGGCGGCCACCTGAATGTCAACGGCATGGCCGGCGTCGCGGCGAAGTCGAGCTTTCTGCTCACGCTGGTCAAACTTCTCCTACATGAGTCCGCGCGGTCGCAGCCAGGGGTGGGCGGCGGGGATGTGTCGCGCCCGGCCGCCGACCCATTCTATGTCGTGCCCGTCGTGCTCAACGTCAAGGGCGAGGACTTGATGTGGATCAACAGGCGCAACCGGGAGTTCGACGCCGATCGCGCTCGCAACGAGGAGGACTGGCGCGCACTTGGGGTGCCCGCCGAGCCCTTCGCGGGGGCGGAGTTCTTCTGCCCACCCGACCCGAGGAGCGAAGAGCACGCACCGTCGGTCACGGGCTGTAACGCACAGTCCTACTTCTGGTCCCCACGCGACGTCTTCGCAGCCGAGGCATTCCGCTACCTCTTCTCCGACGAGGACACGTCGTCGCCAGTGATGATGGCCTGCGTCTACGACATCATCGCGCGCATGACGGACACGCAGGGCCGCCTGCGCGCCGAGATGCCGCAGACGTGGGACGCGCTGCTCGAGTGGCTGCGGAACAAGCCTGAAACGGAGGCCGACCGGATGCACTCGACGGGGACGTGGAGGGCCGTCTACCGCCGGCTCTTCGACATCCTGAGCGAAGGGCGCAGCATCTTCCCGCCCGACGTGCGGGAGGGCCGCCCGCTCGATGTGACACGCAGGCAGACTTCGCCGCCGCAAGTAGTGGACATCCACAGCCTGCCAGCGTCCTTGCAACGCTTCGTCGTCGCCATGATTGTCAAACAGGCGGTCGAGGCTCGAACCAGCCGACGGGCTACGGCACACCTCCGATACCTCATTGTGCTCGACGAGCTGAATCGATTTGCGCCGCGCGGCGGTACCGATCCGATCACGCGCCTGCTGGAGCGCGTCGCCACCGAGATGCGCAGCCAAGGTGTCATCCTGCTTGGCGCGCAGCAGATGGCCTCTCAGGTCTCGACGAGAATCATCGAGATGTCTTCGGTACGCGTAGTAGGGCGCACCGGGTCGGCGGAGTTGCAGGACAAAGTGTGGCAGCTCTTGGACAAGCCCACGCGTCAGCAGGCAGCCGTCCTCGGCATCGAGCAGAAGCTCGTCATGCAGCCGACCTTCCGCAAGCCCATGCTCGTCCGGGTCCCGCACCCCACGTGGGCTATGAAGTATGAACACATCCCGCCGCGCACGATCGACAGAAATGACCTGCCGAACGTGTGAGGCTCTTCAGAGGGAAACGAGTCATGCGCCTACTTCACACCTCCGACTGGCACCTGGGGAGCCGCCTGCACGGGCACGACCGCACGGACGAACTATTCGGCCAGGTCGGGCGCGTCTTGGAGATCGCAGAGGATAAAGGGGTTGACGTCCTGCTAGTGGCGGGCGACATCTTCGAGTGCCGCAGCCGGCAGACAGCGCACGAGGTCACGAAACGCCTGTCGCAGATTTTATCCCCGCACATCCGGCGCGGCCTGCGCGTGATACTGCTCCCCGGCAATCACGACGACCGCATACATTTCCGCATGATGCGGGCGCTGCTCGAACTCGAACACGGCTGCTGCGAGCGCATACGCGTCGTCAGCGACCGCGACGACTTTCTGTTCGAGATGGCGGGCGTGCAGTTCGCTGCACTCCCCTACCCCGCTGGCGAGGTCCTGGAAAAGTACGGCGAACAGCCAGTCGAGGGGACGACCGGCGCCGCCGAGCGCAATAAGAGCCGGAGCGCCGTTCTCGCGGACCTTGTACGCGACCTGACGGCGATGCTCAAGCCGGGCGTCCCGGCGGTCTTCGTCACCCACATCAACGTTGAGGGCGTCACCGCCGAGAGCGGCAAGGAAATCGGCAACTACGACCAAGACATCAACCTCGCGTTGAAGGCACTTCCCCACAACGTCTCATACATCGCGCTCGGACACATCCACCAGCAGCAGCAGATCAAGTCGCACCCCATCCCCTGTTTCTACAGCGGCAGCTTCGACCGTATGGACTTCGGCGAGCGGCAAGAGGAGAAGGGCGTGCTCCTGATTGACATACCTGAGAGTGGGGAACCAGCCGCCGTCACCTCGCTGGCGCTGACACCGACGCCTTTCTACGACCTGCATATCACTTCCGCCGAACTCGAAGGGCTCACCAAAGTCTACGCCGCCGACCGCGAGCGGGCCTTCGTCCGTCTCACCGTCGAGCGAACAAAAGATGACGACACCATCGCACTCCAACGTCTTGCGCGACAGATCTTCCCGCGGCTCGTGGAAGGTGTCCAATGGTCGGGCGAGCACTCGCCGGTGGGCGGGGTATTCGCGCCGCTCAACGCGAGGGATTACGGCCAGACGGTCGAGGACTATTTGAACGAGCGCTTCGCCGGCCAGCCGGACTTGCTACCGGGCCTTCTGACGCGCGCCCGCCAGTTGATCCGAGAGGTTCAAGATGCTTCTACAAAGGATTAGGCTTCGCGGCTTTCTAGGGCACCGCGCTCCGTCGGGCACCGACGGTGACGGATTCGTTGACATCGACCTGCGCTCCTCGCCACTCTGGCTCATTCACGGCCCGAACGGCGGTGGCAAAAGCTCACTCTGGGACGCCGTCACCTTCGCCCTCTTTAAGAGGCACCGCGGCGGCGCCAGGAACTTCGAGCGCCTCATCCACGATGCCGCGGATGAAGCCATCGTCGAGGTTTATGTCGAACTGCGGGAGCAGACACAGCCGCGGCAGTATCGGATCCTCAGCAGAATCGGCAAGAAGACGCCTCGCAGGAGTAGAAAGTCGGACGAGAAAGTTAAGCGCACTAGGCGCAAGGAGGAGAGCGCGGACACGTGGAACATTGTTGAGTGGTGGAATGGGGATGGCTGGGAGTCCGTGCCAGGCACGACCTGTAAGGCCGAGGAGTGGGTGCAGCATAGGCTCGGCATGAGCTACGAGACCTTCGTCTGCGCTGTCTTGCTCCGCCAAGGCGAGGCGGACGCTTTCATCAAGGCTCGCCCAGCAGAACGCAAGGAGCGACTGCTAGAGCTGTTACAACTAGGATTCTATGAAGAGCTAGATAAGAAGGCCAAAGATAAGAGAAAAGAATGGAAAGGTCGGCGCGATACGCTGGAGGGCGTGCTGTCCAGTCTCCCACAACCTACCGAGGGGGGGTTAGAGGCACAGCGGCATGTAATAGCTGAGGGCGAGGCGAGGCAGGCGCGGGCTGCCGCCTCACTAGATGAGAAAGAGCTCGTGCTCGCCGACGCCCGGCAGGCCGAGGCGCTTCTCCAACAGATCGAATCCGTGGAGCAACGGCAGCGCGCAGATGAGTCGCTGCTGGAGCGCGCCGCCGCCATCGAAGCCGACGCCGCGCTTTACCGTGACCTGAAGGACGCCACGCGCGCCATCGCCGATCTGTGGGAAGCACAGCATGTGCTAGAAACCGAGTCACGCGCTCTGGAAGCCAGTGCGGCAAGGGCTGCGGATGCAGAAGCGCGAAGTGGCGCGCTTGTGGAGAGACTTGGGCAGAGTCGTGGCGCTGTCGAGGCCGCGGAGGCTGTGGTGGCAACTGCGTCCGCCCGCCTTGAGCAGGCCGCAGGGCAACTCCGCGCGGCCGAACGGCAGACCGAAGTCTTAGAGCAGGTTGAACTTATTGAACGGGAAATACGCGATACCGAAGAAGAGTTGGAACCCTACCTGTCGACCTTGGGACGTCGTGAACACATCCAGCGTGACTACGAGCGGCACGCAGAGTTAAGCGCGGGCTTGCGTCTCCTCAAAGCTTTAGCCAGCACCACAGGGCGGCTCGAAGCGGCGCACAAACAGTTAGCAGATGCGCAGGCCGATTTGAACCAATGCAAAGAGTATGAGCAGCGCAGTGCGGAGAAAGAAGACGGATTGCGCCGGGCCGTAGACACTCTTGCCTCGGAGTGCGAAGGGTTGCGGTCGGAATCTAGCGCGTGCTCGCTTGAGTTAGCACTGCTGCGCGACAAACTGGAAGCCCGGAACAAGGTAAGTGGGGAGGATGAGTGCCCAACGTGCGGCAGCACGCTCGATGAGGAGGCCAAGGGGAGGATCGAACACGAGCGCGAACACTGGGCCACAACTGCGACTAACCTCGAAGGCGAGTTGTCGCGGCTGGATAAACTCTCCTCAGAGAAGAGGCAGGCACTTGAGAACGCGCGCTCCGAGTATTCCGCCGCGGCCGAGTCGGCCGTTACATCCCGCCTCGCGACCGAGCGCGCACGCAGCAATTCGGTCCACGCAGCCGATGAGGTCAGGCGCGCGGAGAGCGAGGCCGAAGACGTGAGGTCACACGCTGGCCTGTGGGCAGAACAGCTCTCACAGCTCTCCGAGAGAGAAAAGGAGTTCGACAGTCTCGGCGGCGCCCCTGAAGAGCATCGCAAGCTGCTGCAAGCCCAGCAGGTCGAGAGCAGAGTCCGCTCCGCCGTTGAAGCGCAATGGAGGCAGTTGGAGCGCCTGCCGCGGTGGGACGTCGCGGAACGCGACGTCATAAAGGCCGCGGCTGAGCAGTGCGGGCGAGCGGTGGCGGCCTGTGAGCACGAGAGGGACGCGGCCAAGGTCGCGCTTGAAGCGGCGCGCGCTATCGCGAATAAGCTTGAGACGGAACGTGCGCTGCTAGAGGGCGAACTCAACGCGGAGCGCGACCGCGCCGCCGACCTTTCGCAGCGCAGGGACGAGGCGCGGGCCAAATACGAAAGTAAGCAGGCTAAACTCCCGCCGTTATACGCGGGTCATCCCGCGTGCTCGGACGAGTCGGCGCTCAGCGAGTTAAACCGTCAACTGGCGAGTCTACGGGGCGCGGAAGAGGAGGAGAGCCAGTTGCGTGAAGCGCGGTCGCGGCATGAGGAGATTGAGACCACGTTGGCAGATTTGGGCGCGAGGTTGGAGAACATCCCGTCTGAGCACCGCCGCGCAGCCGCCAAGGTAGAGGCCGAGCGTGACGCTGCCAGAGTCGAGTTGCGTCGAGCGGGCGAAGAACTCCAGGGAGCGAAAGAAGAGTTGCTTAGGCTCGAAGAGCAGGACCGTGTCGTGCGCGAGCGGCGCGCAGAGTTCGATGAGGCGGAAAGAGAGTTTAGCTACTTCCACCTGCTGGCCGATGCTCTCGGGCACTCGGGCCTGAGGGCGAAGGTAGTGCAGACGGCGCAGGAAAGGATTAGCAGCCACGCCAACACAATTCTAGGCCGCCTGAGCAACGGCGAGTGGCAGATTGAGCTGCCTCCGGTCTCGGAGGACGAGCTTGAGATTCATGCGCGCAACTTGGCACAGCCCGGGGCGCGCCCTCGCTCCTTCGAGTACCTGAGCGGTGGCGAAAAATTCCGTGTCGCCGTGAGCCTGGCGATTGCCATTGGGCAGTCGGTGCTTGGGGAACGTTACGTCGATACGCTGGTGATAGACGAAGGCTTCGGCTCACTAGACGAAACCAACCGCGACCTGATGGCGAAGGAGATGGGCCACCTGAGCGACGAGGTGCTGCGCGGTGGTCGCGTCATTGTTGTCTCCCACCTAGACGACGTGCGTGGAGATTTCGGCTGCCGTTACCGCATCTCTAAAGATTCTGAAGGAGGTGTTGAGGTCGCGCGAAGCAATTAATGGATGCCTAGCGCACAGTGCTATCTTTACAGAATGCAGGCAAATCCACGGAAATTCATATGTGGTGTATTTTCATCTGATATAAGGTCATGTCACTCTTCAACTATGGCTCCGGGCTACGCCCTTGGGATAAATCTGTAGTTAGTGATGGAGTTCTGTACTGTCAGTGGCTTACACTTCTACAATGAATATGTTCCTAACGAAGAAAGCAAACAATGGAACAGACCACGCTTAAATATCTAAGAATACTTATACCAGGGCTAATTTTTTACTTAGGGTTCTACCCCATTTTCAAGTACTACTTCGGTGACGTCTACGATATTAAAAGCTTAGACTTCAGCTTTGTCACCGTAATATCGATCCTTATAGGTGGGATTTACTATCAATTAAACTTTCAATACTTAATCACTTCTTTTAGCCTCAAGAAGATAAATAACAACATATTCGATCATTTAGTTCGAGCATACGGCAAGGATATAAATCAATATCAAAAGAATGAGTTGAAACAACGACATATGACCGTTTTCTATAGAATTATAGACAATGACGAATCACTGAAGAAAAAGGCTAATAACGTTTACTTCAACGGAATCTTCTGGACATCAAGCGCTGACTTTTTTCTATTTGGACTAGTCTTCTGGGTTATATATAGATTTATATTTAGCGACGTTGATGACTCTCGACTATTCTCCGATTTATTCCTCAGCTTGGCCGTCCTGTCAATTTTTCTGCACGTAATATCTGTAAGAAAGCATATTACCCTTTCAAATGATCAGCTACGGTTTATCGATGTTCACAAGAAGAAGGAGGTGACTGAGTACTTTGACAACATTTTGCAGCAACTGCCTAAACACAGTATCGAAGAAGGATCGGAAGGCAATAGACCTAGTAAAAAAAGAATACTTAAAAGATGATATACCTTGGTATATCGGTTACAGCGGAGGTAAAGACTCATCCGCCGTATTAACTCTTGTTTTCAATGCCCTGTTAGAGGTTGGCGTTCATCATAAGGCCGTCGAGGTTGTTTATTGCGATACGGGCGTAGAGATTCCCACAATCTCCGAGTATGTGAAGACAACGCTGACAGCATTAAAATTAGAAAGTGATGCATTACACCTCCCATTCAAAATCACTATAGCTAAACCAAGAATTGATGACAGCTATTTCGTTAAAGTTATAGGTCGAGGTTATCCACCGCCCACTAATATTTTCAGGTGGTGTACCGATAGATTAAGGATTAATCCTGTAAAGCAAATCATTAACAACAACTTAAGTTCGACCGTCTTACTAGGGGTAAGACTTGGAGAGAGTCAAGAGAGAGATAAAACAATCAAGAAGCACAACACGAATCATAAGTACTATCTCAATCAAGGGAAATCGAATAAAACGAGAATTTTCAGTCCAATCATTGACTATACGGTGACTGACGTTTGGGCAACTTTGAAATTTAACAAACTGCCTCGCAGCATCGATCATTCGACCATAGGACAACTGTATAAAGATGCAGGCTCGGAATGTCCGGTGTACCGAGAAACGAAGGGTACGCCTTGTGGAAAGGGGCGCTTTGGCTGTTGGACATGTACCGTAGTTAGGCAGGACAAATCAGTAGGTAGCATGGTCGAGAACGGTCACAGTGAGCTTAAGCCGCTATTCGACTTTCGTAATTGGCTGGTAACCTTTAGAGATCAAAAAGAATTTAGATGTACAGTCCGGAGAAACGGACAAGTAGGTTTAGGGCCTATCACGCTGGCGGGGCGAAAAAAAATATTAAGGAAGCTATTTCAAACAGAGAGTAAATCTGGCTTGAAACTCATTAGAGAAGAGGAGATTTTGCGAATCAAAGAGCTTTGGCTGCTTGATAAGAATAATCAAGCATATCTAGAAACCGAGAGGTGAGTACCAACACAAAAAGAGTTGCTCAAAAATAAAAGATTCTTGCGAATCAAAGTGCGCTATCAGCCAGTAAAAGGTATCCGACAATTAGGAGCCAACTACTCGCATAAAAAGTTCATTTCTATTTCCACTTCTTCAGCCTCCTGACTTTTCTATTCTCCTAAGCGGACGCTTCGCCGCAACCTGTTATCATTAAAATTCAGAACCCACGCAGAAAACCTGCCAGAAGATCAATGTGGCGACATTGAAGTTGACATTCGAGAATTATTTCAATCCGCGTGATGGCAAAAAGTTCCTGTTTCAACTCCTTTGTCGTAGATGACGTGATTTTGAACAAGCCCCTATGCCCTGTGAACTATGACGGCGTGGGACTGATGTAATTAAGGGATGGGTCATTGCGGGGAGTCATGAGTAGACCTGCTTATGACCTCTCTAAGAAGTTCCAGTGCCTCGTTATCCGGTTCAATTGAGATTGCCTTTCGTAGCATAATTTTTGAGATGTGGTTATCCCTCGCTGCCGCAAGCGCTTTCCCCAGCAGGAATAACTGGCGGAACTGCGGCACGTCATTCATACCTACGGCCGCAGCCAGGAAAATCACGGCTTCTACAGGCTTCCCTTGGCGTAACAGACATTCCCCTAAGAGTTCTAGGGACTTGGGGAACGGGAACGCGAAGACCGCTTCCCTTAGCGTCGTAATTGCCGTGCTCAGATCGCCCTCCTCCATGGTGACCCCGCCGACATCACGGCAGTAGAGCGCCCAAGCGATACGTCCGCCGACGCCGAAGTCTTGTGCGGCGTCAGGGATTGTTCTTTGCAAGAATTCGTACACTGATTATTAGTTCTGAAGTAGGTGAAGACCGCCCGCCCGGTGAGAGCCTTTTAACCAAGCCTGCTCATTATGAAGTTCTTATTTTCCAAGTTCAGCTTTACGGCGTGGCCGTCTTACGAATAGGTAGAGTAAGGCACCTATCCAATTACCGACGAAGAGAATGAGTAGCCACGTTGCTTTCGTGTTCCCCTCGTTGGATTCGTAAATGGCGCATTCGATAAGCATCCAGATCCAAAATACGATTAACAGAGCACCGGCTGAGCCTAACAAGATAAGGCCCGTGTCGGCGCCAGCCAGAATGATCATCGTGCTTTCCTCCTACCCTCGCAGCTAAGTAGGTGGCGACTAAGGCACCCCTTTGCTATTCTGAAAAGGCATTTCTTTGACAATTAACTGGACAGCCAATGCGTCAAGCAGCTCGACGAACTGACGGGTGATGAGAATCGCCTGGGACTCAAAATTGAGATCTCGGGCGGTTCGAAAGAGTCTACGACAGTCGCTCCCTACGGGGAGCGACTGTATTTTACGTCAGATTGGCCACCAAAGCACAGCGCGAGAATGTGATCCCAAAGGAGGGTTACTCTGATGGGATCCTCGCGCCCTCATACACCGCGGCTGGCGGAGAAGCTCTGCGAGATCCGAACACGCCTCTGCCTATCACAAGCCCAGATGGTAGAGCGATTGAGAAATCAGAGACTGCCGTCTCCGCTTAGGCTGTATGCCGGAAACATATCTCGGTTCGAACAAGGGTTACGCGAGCCCCCGCTGCTTGTCTTATTGGCTTATGCGAGGTCTGCGGGAGTAGCAGTCGAGGTGTTAATTGATGCTGAGCTAGAGTTGCCAAGCGGGATACCCCCAAAAGCAAAGAAGACTAGAAGACAAAGAGTCGCAGAGGGTACTCGTAAGAAGTCATGAGGGTAGCCTTTCTTTCTATGGGGCGCACGATGTATTGGTATGAGGATGTCGAGAAAGGGGTGGTGAAGCCTACTTAGAAGCATCGGAGGGGCTCTCAAAGAACAGTCTCTTGTTTTGCTCAATCTGGAATGTACCGCAACGGCATCTAATGCGTTGCTACGGAAGATTCATAGTGCTTTCACCCAACTATGAAACAACCGATGGTGTTTTATTGCGTCAGGTCGCCACCCTTTGGAAGTGGGACGTTCACTTTCAGCATTTATCCTGCAATTTTTCGCGACTTACGCTTCTTGATTCAGGATTTATGCTTCAGCTCACAAAGCGTTACAGGCGCGAGTAGGTGAGGCCGGTTTGGTTCTGGTATTTGCCGCCGCGGTCCTGGTAGGAGATGTCGCAGGGTTCGTCGGACTGGAGGAAGACGACCTGGCCGATGCCCTCGTTGACGTAGACGCGGAGGGGGAGGTCGGCGAGGTTGGCGAGTTCGACGACGAGGCGGCCCGTCCAGC